>ENA-OQCL01000498-OQCL01000498.1-human-gut-metagenome-genome-assembly--contig:-NODE-498-length-18649-cov-3.528399_pt1 | contig 18649 bp, 17 predicted proteins | sample MGYA00242502_ERZ504586 | MGnify/ENA primary metagenome ERZ504586 (study PRJEB26092, sample SAMD00036316) | human gut metagenome | host: Homo sapiens | study: EMG produced TPA metagenomics assembly of... | reverse complement strand
TTGCCTCTAGCTTCCTTCAGATTCTGCCTCACGACAGACACCCTTGCCTTTGGCTAGCGCTTCCTGCTACCGAGCGCACAGTGGACTTTCACCACCTAGTTGTTACCCATGCCGGGCGCACATGACAAAAGCGCTGAGCCTGCACCATTTTCGGTGCGCTCAGCGCTTTTTCTATGCTTTTTTACAGATCCTCGACGACGATGTAATATTCGCGCGTTGGTCCGTGGACACCGGTGACCATGACAGATTCAATATCCCCAGTGGAGGACGGTCCGCTGATGAAAAGAAAATACGTCGGCAGCGCATCGCTCTCGCCCATGGCGTCAATTTCCGGCGCGACGTCGGTGAGCGTCGCTTTGAGTCTGCTCTGGAAAATGACGGAAATGTGCGCCGGCGGCAAAAGACTCACGATCTTGCCGCAGCGTTCGTCGGCGAGCTCCAATACGGTGCCCGTATCGGCGATGGCGCGGAACGGAATGGTGATGCTGACGTCGGCCTGCTCGATCGTCGTGCGCTGCTGGGCGGCATCATTGTTCTTGTCGTAGCCGTACACCTCTGCGCCGCTTTTTTTCGCCAGCGCCATGAGATCGATGCCGTCAGCGGAAGTATCCGCCGGAACAACGACGCGCTTTGGCGCTTCTTTTTCGATGATGGCGGCGAGGGTTTTTGCCAGGCTTTTTTTATCGCAGGTGAAAAGGGTAAATCGCGCACCTTCTGCTGGCTGGCAAGCTGATCGCGCAAGCCCTGGGCATCCAGCCCGCGCAGACGCGAAAACTGCAGCCCCTGGCTGTAATCGTAAGCATCAGAGATCTGCTCCGGCACGCTGTCGCGGCCGAGGGCCTGGGAAATGCGGCCGATAAAGGTTTCTGATCCATTTCCATTTAGCGTCCCTCCTTTTCGTGTTTCTTCCACCAATCGCGGAATTCGCCAGCGCGCAAAAGCGGCAGATCGCGGCTCTGCGTCCAGTTTTTCAGCACCGGCAGCTTTACTTTGTCGGTGAGATGAGCGCCTTCGCCTGTCGCTTTGGCAAAGAGCTTCATCGCTGGATTCCCCACGCGCGTCCCGGCGCGATAGATTGGCGCATAACCGAGCGCCTGACCGGCAGCGGCGAAGATCTGATGCTCTTCCTTGCTCTGCAGGTTTGTCTGCTCGACAATATCCTGACGCTCTGCCAAAATGAGCTCATGCAGCGGGATCTTCACCGGGCAGAATTCTGCGCAGGCGCCGCAGAGGGTGCAGGCATATGGCAGATCCTTCGTGTAAGCATCGAATCCCTGCAAAAGCGGCGTGTAGAGAATGCCCATCGGTCCCTGGTAGCAAGCGCCGTACCCATGGCCGGTGATGTGACGGAAGACCGGGCAGACATTCTGACAGGTGCCGCAGCGCACACAGCGCAGCATTTTGTTGTATTTGCTGCCGAGGATCTTCGAGCGGCCGTTGTCGATGAGGATGATGTGCACCTCTTTGGCGCCATCCTGCGCATCCGCTGTGCGCGGACCGTTGGTGAAGGACATATAGCTGGAGATCGTCGTGCCAACGGCGCAGCGCACGAAGATCTGCATCATCGCGTCGAAGGCCTGCATGTTCGGCAGCAGACGCTCCATCCCCATGAGCACGATCTGCGTCTCCGGCAAGCTTGTGACCATGCGGCCGTTGCCTTCGTTGGTGAGGATGCTCGTCGAGCCTGTCGAAGCGATGGCGAAATTGCAGCCGGTGATGCCGATATCCGCAGCGAGGAATTTCTGGCGCAGCTTTGCGCGCGCAAACAGCGTCATCTCGTGAGCTTCCATGGCGCCGGTGTAACCCTGCTCCACAAAAAGATCGTAGGTCGCCTTGATGTCCATGTGCATCCCCGGCATGATCAGATGCGACGGATGGTTCCAGTTGTCCAGCTGCACCATGTATTCGCCGAGGTCTGTTTCGTTGACCTCGATGCCGTCGGCGAGGAGCGTATTGTTGCAGTCGATCTCTTCCGAGACCATGCTCTTGGATTTGACGACGCTCTTGGCGTTTTTGGCGTGGCAGATATCCAGCAGGATCCGCTGCGCATCCTCGGCGGTGTCGGCGAAATGTACAATATTGCCGTTGGCCGTCGTTTTCTCAATAAACTGCGACAGATAATAATCAAGATGGCTGAGGACGTCGTCGCGGATCTGCGCCATCTGCGCGCGATACGTTTCCCAGCCCTCGTAAGTCGCCATCTGCGCTTCGCGGCGGGCGTTGAAATTTCCCTGCGCAGAGCGCGTGGCATTGCGGGCAAAATCGTCGGCCAGACAGGACTGGATGTGGTCCTTCATGGTCGATGTATCATCAAATAATAAACTCATTACAAACACTCCCAATAAGAATGGCGGCCGCACGCAGGCGGCCCACCATCCGTTCAATCATTGTTGTTTCTCATTACAAGGTTTTCAATCGATTGCTTTTTTCTTCTTCAGATTCTCCGTTGGTGCCGGGCGCTTGTCCAGTTGCGAGAGCGCAAAACCGATCAGGCTCATGAGCGTCACCGTATAGATCGCCTGACCAAGAATGCGCCATTCCGGCACGATCAGCTGCACGACGATGTAGGTCACCATGCCGAAAACAAGGGTGATCCAACCAGTGGAACGTTTCACCGTTTTCGGGAAGAGGAACATCGCCGTCATCAGGATCGCATACGGCGCGAACAGCGTCAGTGCGCTCATCAAGGCGTTTAAGATGTTCGACACCTGCGTTGCAGCGATGTAGCTGATGATGATGACCGCCAGACAAACGCCGCGGGAAATGCGCAGACGCGTTTTGCGGCTGACGCCCTTGTAGAAATATTTGAAGATGACGTCCTCACTGACCATTGTGCTGACGCCCATCATGAGCCCTGTCGCCGTGGAAACATCTGCAGCCCACAGGCCCGCCAGCAGGATCCCGGCGACCCAGCTTGGCAGCTGCATGACCACAGATGGCAACGCCATCGCGGAAGATTCCAGACCCGGGAAGTATGCTGCCGCCACGATCCCAAAGATCGCGCTCATAAATCCGGCAGGGATCATCAGGATCCCCGCAAAGATCGTCCCTTTGCGCGCGTCCTCCGGCGAACGTGCAGCGATGATGTTCTGGATAACGCCGCCGTTTGGCACCGCGTCAATGATCATCGTTACAAACCAGGCGACGATCGCCGCCATCCCCATTCCGCTGACAAGGCTGTACCAGTGACTACCGTCTCCACTCATTCCTGCCGGTAAAGCCATATTGATCGTCTCAAAGCCGCCAAAATGGAACACCGTCGCGATCACACCAACCGTCAGGCCGATGTAGATGACCGCAATGTTGACCACATTGGACAGACTCGCCGCCATCAGACCGCCGACGAAGCTGATCAGCCCGAACATCACCGCCGAAACGATGATCCCCAGCTCAAGACTGAAGACGTCCGGCATCAGCGCCGTCAGGATCGTGCCGCCAGCAATGATCTGCAGCGCGATGATGACCGTGTTGATGATGACCTGGATGCAGGTACTCACCAGAGAAAAGCTTTCTCCAAACACACAGCCGAGCATCTTGTTGATCGTGTCGTACTCGCACTGGCGCATATGGCTGGCCAGCGCAAAGCCGACGATGATCGCCCCGGCTGCCCAGGCGACATCATACCAGCCAGCGGAGATACCGGTGGTGTAAGCGTTCTGCGCAATGCCGACCGTTGACGAGCCACCGACAGCAATACCGGCGATCATAACGCCGACAAGCGGCCAGGAGAGCTTCTTTTCGGCGAGCAGAAACGCTTCCGCCGATTTGTTGCGCTGGAACGTCGTCGACGCCCAGGCCACAAAGAGAAGCAGCAACATGTAAACAACAACAATAATCAATGCAATATTCATTCAACTTCACCTCTTCCTTCCATTCTTCCTGATCTACACTGAGTTCAGCTGATGAATGATGTTTGCCTTCTCATTGTATGCCACATTGTGAAAATTTTCCAGAGTTATTACATAAAAATTCATTGATAGATGAATATTTTTTTCGCGTTTTCCGCCGAAAAACGACAGAAAGCCGCCGCTGATCAGCGACCGCTTTCTGGATAAATATTAGTGTACAATCATCACCGGTACTTCTGCGTTCGCAAGCACATTTTTCGCGACACTGCCGACAAGGAAACGGCGCAGCGCCGAACCCAGCCCCTGCGAGCCCATGACAATGAGATCGCAGCCCAGCTTTTCTGTAGCAGCGAGAATGCTCTTGGCCACACAGCCAACAACCACCTGCGTCTCCGCCTCGCCGTTATAAGATTCCACGCGGCGCGCCAGATATTTCTCCGCTTCTGCGCAGTCGCGCTGCACACTCGCATTGGTCACCGCCGGGCTTCCCATCGTGCAGTCAAAATCCGGATCGCTGACCACATAGAGCAGCGTCAGCCGAGCGCCGAATGCCTCCTGCAGACGCTCCGCTTCCACCAGCGCGCGCTCCGAGCATTCCGAGCCATCGAGGGGAACAAGAATATGTTTGTAACCGTCCATAAATCTCACACCTTTCCTGTGTTTGTTTCTGTTTATATTGTACCGCAGCCTCACAAAAGATGCCACCCCAATTGTTGGCTTCTGACACCTCGCATCGCCGCCGTCGCAAAAGCGCGCTCTCCATTGTTCATCACTGCTGGAAAATGTAAAGGCTCCTTTTTTCAAACATCCATAAAAACAGCACCCACCACCTGGTGGATGCTGTTTGTCTTATGCTGCGACCGTCACATTGGCGATCTCGATAAAGAGCGGATCTGTGCCAAAGTGAAAATCGCCGATCTTTTCACTGTTCCAGGCAGCGTACTGATGTGCGCTGGTAAACGGCACGAGAATGGCTTCGTCTGTGGCAAAAGTCAGCACCTCGTCATAGATCTCCTGCACGCGCTCTGTCGAAGCAGTGCTGTCGAGTTCTTTGATAAGGTCCGTGCCGCCGTCCATGGCGAGTGCCACTTTCGAAAGCACCGGATCGCCCATCGTCTCAGGATTCATGTTGGTCATTGTGAGGAACGGATCATAATATCCACCGTAGGTGGAATGCATGGTAAAATCATAGTCCCCAGCAACGGTGGTGAACCAGGTCATATTGTCGGCGCCGCGCGGCGTCACATCAAAACCAACAGCGCCGAGTTGCTCAGCCACAGCGAGTGCGGCGTCATCCATGGTGCCCTGGTTGGTGATGTAATCGAGCGTGACAGAAAGCGTCTCACCATTCTTCTCACGCACACCATCGCCATCGCTGTCCGTCCAGCCGGCGCTCTCCAGAAGCTCCGCCGCTTTGTCAGGATCGTAACTGTAAGTCGTGGTCAGGGCATTGCAATACGGCAGATTTTCATCGAGAACCTGGCGCTGGCACTCTCCAGACCAGCGAACACCGTCTCAGCGATGGCATCGCGATCGAGCGCAAACGCCGCAGCTTGACGCACAGCAGCATCGTCAAATGGCGCAGCCTCTGGATTAAATGCGAGAAAGCGACTGTTCGAAACCTGCTCATCGATCATCGTCCCAATACCTTCGCGGCCGACAAGCTCTCCATATCCGGCGAAGGAAAGTCGTGAACTGCCAGCGATGAGATCCACCTCGCCATTCGAGAGCGCCAGCACAGCAGCCTCAGGATCAGCGATAACGTTCACCGTAAAGCTGTCCACATCCGGCGGCTCGCCCCAGTAATTCGGATTGCGCACAAAGGTGTAGCTCGTGCCATCACCATCACCCTTATACATATACGGGCCACTACCAAAAGTCTGACTGGCGGTGGCTTCCACCGGTGAGAGATCTTCCGCCACTGCGTTCGGCGAAACGATCGCCATCGGATTAGCCATGGCCAGATCGTTCAGCACACCGTAATACGGACTCGTGAGATGGAGCGCCACGGTGAGATCATCGACAGCCTCGATGGATTCGGTCAGCGTACCTATCTTGCCAAAGCTGCCGATGGCCTCGCCCATATTGGCGAAGGCAGCTTCAATGCTCGTCTTCACCGCTTCTGCATCGAGCGCAGCGCCGTCAGAAAACGTCACACCCTCACGCAAATGGAAGGTGTAGGTAAGACCGTCCTCTGAGATATTCCAGCTTTCAGCCAGCGCCGGCTGATAATTGCCTTCGGCGTCGCGAGTGACAAGCGTGTCGTAGCAGTTGCGGATGTAGTAAACAAAGCCGTAGCCACTGCCTGTACTGCCCGGCGCCACTGCCGGATAAAAACCGCTGGAGAAATCCCAGCTCTCTGTGGTCGTGATGTGCACCGGCTCGGCGCTCGTCTCCGCTGTGACGGAAGCAGCCTCTTCGCCGCCACCGCCGCAACCGACAAGGCCCAGCCCAAGCGCGCCGATGAGCGCCAGCGCCAAAAATTTGTGTCGTTTCATACTATCATCGTCCTTTCGTTTATAATGATCGTCCGCCACTGCGAACAGAATAATCTAAAGAAGATGCGCCGCAGCAAAAAAGCGCACGGCTGTAAGGATCGCAGAAATCTGCCGCACTTCCCCGCCAGGAATGCTGCTCCACGATGCGTCCTGCGCGCATCACAGCAAGGTGGTCAGCGAGACCTGCCGCTGCAGCGATGTCATGGGTGATGAAGAGGATGCCGAGCCCTTTCGTCTGGCGCAGCTCGGCAAGAAAATGCAAGAGGTGCATCTGACTCTCACCGTCAAGGCCGCTGGTGGCTTCATCGCAAACGAGAAATCGCGGCGCCGGAGCAAGCGCCCGTGCGATGCACACGCGTTTCTGTTGTCCTCCTGAGAGGGTCGGCGTTTTCTGCGTGAGCAACGCTTCGGAAAGCCCTAACTCCTGCGCCAGCTCACGCACGCGTAGGCGAATTCTCTGCCGCGGCCAGCTCAGATGAACGAGCGGCTCGGCAATAGCGCGCCCAACGCTCTGATGCGGATCGAGTGCACTCTTCGCATCCTGCTGCACGAACCCCAAAGTGCGCGCAAGCAGACGGCGATCAGCACGCGTTTTACGCATGAGCGGCGCGCCATCGAGTTCTACACTGCCGGCCGTCGGCGTCTCGAGCGCGAGCAGAAGCCGCGCCAGCGTGCTCTTGCCGCTTCCACTCTCGCCGACGACAGCCAAAATCTCGCCTGCACGCAGAGTGAGACTCACACGATCGAGCACAGTCACTGCGCCGTAGCGTTTCACAAGCGCGTAGGCTTCCAACCCGGTTGAACCCGAACGGCTATCCTCTGGTCGCACCGCCCTCACCTCCATCCGTCCAAGCCAGGATCTCCTGCGCAGCGCCACAGCACGTGATCTGCCCACCCTCCAGTACCAGCGCAGTGCCACCCAGCGTTTTGAGAAGATCAAGATCGTGCGTCACCACAAAAAGCGCACAGCCGTGCGCCGAGAGGCTGCGCAACGCGTCCGCCGCTGTACGGCGATGCAGGACATCAAGGGCTGCCGTCGGCTCGTCAGCGATCACAAGCTCTGCGCCCACAGCGAGCGCCATAGCGATGAGGGTGCGTTGGAGCATACCGCCAGAGAGTTCGTTCGGCCGCTTTACGAGCACCTCATTCACTTCGGTGAGCCCCACTGCTTCGCAGGCCTTCACGCAGCCTGCCCAGGCTTCCGCCTTCTGCTCCGACCGCACCAACCGCAGCAAACGCACCATTTGCGCCCCCACACACTGTTGCGGCGCCCAGGCTGTCATCGGATTCTGCGGCACAAAAGCGATACGGCTGCCATAGAGACTGCACCGAATGTGTCGCTCAAGCGCGAGCAGATCATACCCGCCAAAACTCAGCGCGCCGCTCGCGGCAAAAGTCTGCGGTGAAAGCTGCCCCAGAATCGCCCGACAGGTCAGTGTTTTGCCGCTGCCCGAAGGCCCGATAACCGTGAGCCTTTCTCCAGGCATCAGTGAAAAACAGAGATCATGGAGCAGCACCCGCCCTGTTTCACGGTGCGTCAGCGTAAAATGTGCCGCCGCAAGCAAGGAATTTGTCATAACACATCGTCCTCCGTTTGTAAGATATCGCGCAGCGCCTCGCCAAAAAAGGTTGAAGCCCGCCGCGCAGAGGAAAATACAAAGCCCTGGATAGATCAGCAAAACTGGATGAGAATAAAGCGCCGCCTGTGCTTCTGAAAGCATCGCGCCCCACTCCGCCGTGCCGCTCGAAAGTCCCAGTCCGAGAAAGGAAAAGCTCGAGATCATAAGGATCGCCGACGACACACCGCTTGAGAAATAGACGAGAAACTGCGGCAGAATATTCGGCAGCAGATGCCAGGTCATGAGCCGCCAGGTACTGCAGCCACTCACCCGCGCCGCCAAAATGTAGCCCTTCGCCAGCTCTGTTTTTGCGTACGTGCGGACAAGCTGGGTAAAGCGCGCCCACATACTGAGCACCACAGCCAGCACGGTGTTTTCAAGCCCTCCACCCAACACACCGATGATCGCACAGGCGATAATGAGCGAAGGAAAGGCGAGAAAGATCTGACTGAGCGCGACAATTCCTCGCTCCAGCCAACCGCCCACCGCCGCAGCCGCTAGTCCCAGCCCCAGTCCAACTGCGCCCAGGAGCACCAGGATCGGCAACGCCAGTCCCAACGAAGCACGCGCACCATAGAGCAGCCGCGACAGTTCGCAGCGACCGAGCTGGTCCGTGCCCAGGGGAAATTCGCTACTGGCAGGCTGATACTTGAGCGCCAGATTCACCGCGTCTGGCGCATGTGGCGCAAGCACAGGCGCCAGCAGTGCCACAGCTGTCACAAGCGCGATCAGAGCCAGACCGATCAACGCTTGTGGATTGTGCAGGATCTTTTTCATCATATATCCGCACCTCCTTCGTCACGCCAGGGGCAGAGCGCGTGCAGCAGCAGCTCTCCCAACATCTCGCAGATGAGATAGAGCGCAGCGATCACAAGCATACAGGCGCTAACAGCGTTCGTATCTGCAGCGGTGATGGCAGCAAGCAGATAACTGCCCACGCCCCGCAGCGAAAACACCTGCTCCACTACCGCTCCAGAAGCGATCAACATGCCCACGCTCTGCGCAAACAACGTGACCAACGGCGGCAGAGCATTCGGCAGAGCAAGATGCAGCAGAATCCGTCCCCGCGGCATGCCCATGGCGGCAGCGTAACGCGCATAGTCTCGACTCATCTCTTCAAGCAACGACGCCCGAAACACACGCACGAGCCCAGCGCACAGAGGCAGCGATAGCGCAAGCGAGGGTAGGAGCAATCCGGAAATTCCCGGCTGCGGCGTCACTGAAAAGATCGGCAGCGCCACCGCGAAAGCGAGGAGCAGCAGAAACCCCAGCCAGAACGCCGGCAGACAAAGTCCCACCAGCGCAAGAAGCTGCAACAGACGATCTGGCCAATCGTCTTTCCAGCGCGCAGCAACGAACCCAGCCAAAAGTGTCAGCACGATCGCTTCCACGAATGCCAGCGCCGCCAGCGAGAGCGTCGTTGGAAAAGCCGCCGCAAGATCCGCTGCCACAGCGTTGCCGCTGGCGATCGAGGTACCAAGATCGCCTGTCAGCACACCGCCAAGCCAATGCAGATAGCGTAGCGCCAGCGGCAAATCAAGCCCCAGTTCGGCGCGCACTTCCGCCAACGCTTCCGGTGTCACTGCAAGATTGCCGCGCCGCAGTACATAGACTGCCGGATCTGTTGGAGACAGCGCCACCAACGCAAAACAAAGCACGCTCACACCGAAAAGAAGCAGCACCAGCCGCAACAATCGCCTGACAAGCCAGCGCCCTGTCATGGCGCGATCTTCCATGCGCCGGCACGATTGCTCACGTTCCAGAAACGACGATAAATGCCTTCTTCTGCGAGCAGCTCCTCGTGCGTGCCACGCTGCACAATGTGCCCGCCGTCGATAACAAGGATCTGTTCAGCATTACGGATCGTCGCCAGTCTATGCGCAATGACCACAAGAGTCTTTCCGCGAGTGAGAGCGCTGATCGCCTGCTGCAGTTCCGCTTCATTCTCGGGATCGACGCTTGCTGTGGCCTCATCCAGCAACACGATTGGTGCATCTTTGAGCAAAGCGCGGGCGATAGAGATTCGCTGCCGCTCGCCACCGGAAAGTGTTGCGCCACCTTCGCCGATGATGGTGTCATAGCCCTGCGGCAGCTGCATGATAAAATCGTGGCAGCGCGCCTCCTTTGCCGCGCAGATCACCTCCTCCATGGAAGCATTCGGCACACCGAAGCGAATGTTGGCTGCGATGGAATCGTGAAAGAGGTAGACATTCTGAAACACCATGCTGATATTCGCCAGCAGACTGTCGCAAGAAAACTCCCGCACGTCGTGGTCACCAACGCGCACGCTTCCCTGGTCCACGTCCCAGAAGCGAGCGATGAGTCGGGTGATGGTCGTCTTGCCGCTGCCAGAAGGGCCGACAATGGCAGTCATGCTACGCGCCGGCACGGTAAAACTCACATCCTCCAGAATGCGTGCGCCGTCTGCATAGGCAAAACACACATGATCGAAGGCGATGTCAAAGCGCTGGAGCGCAATGTCTCTGCCATTCTCGTCGATGACAGGCGCCTCTTTGATGCGTGTGACGCGGTCGAGCACGGCATCGAGCAGCCGAAGCATCGAAGTAATCTCTCCGATCACTTCGATCGGCCCAAAGATCGTGAACGAAGCAAGGAGGATCACGGCGAGATAAGGAAAGGTCAAAGTGCCCTGTACGGCAAAGAGAGCGCTGGCAGCCATGATCACGCAGGCTGTCACGCGAAAGATCAGCCCGTAAGCGGCAGTGAGCGGCGTGAACGTGCGCTCAAGATGAATGGCGGCGCGAGCATTGCGTGTGTAGGCGGCGCTGATCTCTGCGAGATTTTTCTCCGCCATGTTGAACGATTTGACCACGCTGATGCCCTGCACAAATTCCAGCGTCGCTGCCACAGCTTCCGCCTGCACCTGCTGACGCTCCGCAGCAATCTCGACACCGCGCTTCTGCATGTAATTGTAGAGTGGGAAACTCAGAAGCACCGCAAGGATAAAGATGAATCCCAACCGCCAGTCAAAAATAAGAATGCAGAGGGTAATCGCCGCCATCGAGACGAGACCGGTGACCACGCGGTCCAGCAGATGCATGCCATAGTTCTCGAGATAATTGAGATCGTTGGTCATCGTCGCTGTGAGATCGCCGAGGCTGTGGTCGTAGAAAAAACCCATCGGCACGCGCCGCAGCCGGTCGCCGAGACTCACACGTTCGCGCGCCACAAATTCGAAACCAGCCGTGCTCTGCAGTCGGTAGGTCACGTACTTGAGCAGGATACGCAGAAGCGTCGCTCCGACGAGGAGCAGTAGCACCGTGCGCCAAAGCGCAGCGTCAGCCAGGCCGCCTGCGGCAAACCGTTCCAGCACGAGAAAAACCGCTCCGAGGGGCAGCATCGCCGCCATGGCATCAAGAAAACTCGTAAGGATGCTGAGCTGCACCCGTCCGCGCAGATCGCCGCCATCATCACAGACGCAGTTCCGTTTGATGATCGCTAACATTGTTCTCCCTCCCTCTGGGCACGTTGGCCTTTGGCGTTGGCCTTCTCCACAATCTGCCAGTCCATGGCCTGCACATGCGTCTGCCACATGGCGCGATAGGTGTCGCTTTTCACCAGCAGCTCTTCGTGCGTGCCACGTGCAGAGACCGCGCCGTCCTTGAGCACAAGGATCTGATCCGCGTGCATGATCGTCTGCAGCCTGTGCGCGATAACAATGAGTGTTTTATCTTTCGTCAGCGCATCAATGGCGCGCTGCAATTTATCTTCATTCTCCGGATCTGTAAAGGCAGTTGCCTCGTCGAGAATAACGATCGGAGCGTCCTTTAAGAGCGCCCGAGCAAGCGCCAATCTCTGCCGTTCGCCGCCAGAGAGCCGCGCGCCGGCGTCGCCGGCATTTGTGTCATAGCCTGCCGGAAAGCGTGCAATAAAGCTGTCGCAGCCAGCCTGCGCCGCCGCCCATTCCACTTCAGCGTCTGTCGCGGTGGGACGACCGATGCGAATGTTTTCGCGCAAGCTGCGGTTGAAAAGAAAATTCTCCTGAGAAACGTAACTGATCTGGTCGTTCAGCACATCCAGGCTCATCTGGCGCACATCCACACCTCCTATCTTCACCGCCCCCTGTGCCACGTCCCAATAGCGGGCGATGAGCCGCGCCAGAGTCGATTTGCCGCTTCCTGACGGACCAACGAGCGCTGTCACGCTGCCTGCCGGCGCTGTCAATGAGACGCCGTGGATGGTTTCGCGCCCAGCTTCGTAGCTGAAATGGACATCTTCCAGCACAACGTCGCTGTGCTGCGGTCGCTGCGACTCAGAAGTGAAGGGAAGCTCTGGCAGCGCCAGCACGGCCTGTACCTGTGGCACCACTTCCATGACGATGGAGAGATTTTCCATGAATTCCATCATGGTTTGTAGCGAACTCACGATCGCCATCGCCAGGAGCATACAGAGGATGGTTTCATCCAGGCTGACGATCCCGTCGGCATAGAGCGCCATGCCGACGGGCAACACAAACACGATAGTCTGCGGCATGATCGCCTGGCCGGCGCTCATAAACGGCCAGCAATGGGCATACCATTTTGTCGTGATATCGCGTACTCTGAACACAGCGTCCTTCAGCCGTTCCATACGCGAGGCGGACTGCCCGAACGCGCGCACTACCTCGATGCCGTTCACATACTCGACGATCGTTGCGTTCATATGCATGTTGCTCGCCAGATAATCCTGCATCATCTTGTTGCGACCGAACATCATGCAGTAATACACCGCCAGCCCCAAAATACCTGAGGCCAGCGCAGCTAGCGCCATGCGCCAGTCGATGATCACGAGATACGCGAGCACAAAGAGCGGTGTCGCGATCGCCGCTGTGACTTCTGGGATGATGTGCGCCAGTGGGATTTCCAGCCGCTCGGCATCATCGATGATGAGCTGCTTGTAAGCACCAGACGAACGCGCCTGCACAGTGCCCATCGAAACGCGGCTGAGCTTTTGCAGCATGCGCACGCGCACATGAGCGATGATCTCATAGGCCGCTTCGTGGGCAGAAAGCGTGGCGCGCGCCGAAAGCCCTTTCTGGAACACGTAGCCGAGCACCGCCAACGCAGCAAGTCCAAGCGCCGCACGCACGTCCAGCGACCCCGTCAATGCATGCTGAAGCAATGACGCCACTGCAAGATACGGCACGATACCGCAAAGTGCACCGAACACCGCTAGCACCGTCGCCAGCGTGAGTTTACCGCGTTTTTCCTCAGCGAAACCATAGATGATCTTAAACGGAGATTCGCGTTTTGCCACTTGTTCTTCCATGTTCACACCAACTTTCTGAATTCGGTTATCGTTAGCATACAATAATTTTCATACGCCTTGTGCCCGAATCTGTCCTGCTCATGCCCCAATTCGATATAATCGTCTTGCAATTCGCGCAATTTCATGCTATCTTGATTATATTAGTTATAGCTAACATCGATTCAAAAAAGGAGGCCCTACCATGCGTTTACAATGGTCCACGCCAGAAATCACACCACGCACCTATCTGCTCACCCGCAGCGATGGCACGCCACAATTGCTCACCCCGCAGAACTGTGCGCTCGCGCTCCCTGAGCAGATCGCCACAGGCAATGTCGGTATGACGATGCTCAGCGACGGGCTCGCACTCATTCATTCGGAAATGAATTTTCGCGAATCGCTCACCATCTACGAACAGCACGAACGCCGCCGCATCTTCCAGCTCTGCTTCTGTCTTGAAGGAGATTGGCAGTGGAATTTCGGCAGCTCAAGCCTCAGCACCCAACCGATGCGATGCAGCCTGCAGCAGGGGTTTTTCGACCGCTGCACGAGTTTTTTTCGCCGCAGGTGCCCGCTGTCGCACGCTCAGCCTGAGTCTGGAGCCCGCACGCTATCCCGATCTCGCTGACACACTCGCCGCAGCGCATCTTCTGGTTGGCGATTGCCCGGTGACGACGCAGGATTTTGCCACAACGCCGCAGATGCGCCGCGTGCTAGACGAGATTACAGACTGTCCACCAGAACGCAGCCTGCGCCGACTCTTTCTCGAAAGTAAAGCGCTCGAGCTCATCGTGCTCTTTTGCGACATGCTCTCTCCAGCCCCCGCCGCGCCACCACTCACCCGCGATACCAACGCCTGCCTCGACAAGGCCCGCGCGTTCATCGACGCGCGCTATCTGCATCCGCCAACCACCAGAGAAATCGCCCGCGCCTGCTATCTCAGCGAGACAGCATTGCGCCGTGGCTTCAAAGCGCGCTTTGGCTGCACAGTCTACGAATACATTCTCGAGCGCCGCCTGCGCATGGCCCACGACCTCCTCGAAAGCGGCCGCTACAAGGTGAAAGACGTCGCCTGGATGGTCGGCTACACAAACGTCAGCCACTTCATCGATGCCTTCCGCAGACATTACGGCCTCACTCCCGGTGAATGCCTGCGCGAGCGATAAAAAGCCCGCAGCACATGAATCCAATTATCGCCCGAGCAGCTCATCTTCGACACTCAGCCGCAACTTCGGCCAAATATTCCCGCTCTGCCACCTGCTCCGGTTGTACAGCCTGATCGAATACTACGGACCATCTCTTCGTCGCCAGCGCTGTTACTCCTTTGATCAGCCGTGACCCGAAACGCCGTCTGCTGCGCAGTCCCGTTGTTTTGCTGCTCACGCTCCTGCAATTCTGTTCGGAGCGTGCCACCACTTCGCCGCCGGGAACCGCGCCTGCGACTGCGGCGGCAGAAAATTAGCGATAGCCGCACAAAAGATGCCAGCTTTACCTGCAACTTGTTCTCACGCGCAACTCTGTGGTACACTGATGCCACAAGATCAAAGGAGGTGCCTCCATGAACGAACACATCCTCATCGTCGACGACGAGCGCGAGCTTGCGGAGCTCGTCAGTCTCTATCTCACAAATGCCGGCTTCCGCACGAGCGTCTGCCCAGACGGCGCCAGCGCCCTGGCGCTCGTCCGCCGCGAAACGCCAGATCTGGCGCTCTTGGACGTGATGCTGCCAGATATGAGCGGATTCGATATCTGCCGCGAGATCCGCAAAACCCATTTCTTTCCGATCATCATGCTCACCGCAAAAATCGAGGACAACGACAAGATCCTCGGCCTCACCCTCGGCGCCGACGACTACATCACCAAGCCCTTCAATCCGCTGGAAGTTGTCGCCCGCGTGCGCACCCAGCTGCGCCGCGCGAGCACTTATAATCACGCCGCCGCGCCGGAATCCGCCGAAGAGATCGACATCCGCGGCCTCGTCATCAACCGTGCCGCCCACAGCTGCAGCCTCTATGGCGAGCAGATCGCGCTGACGCCGCTGGAGTTTGAGATTCTCTGGTATCTCGCCAGCAACCAGGGACGCGTCGTGCCTTCAGAGGAACTCTTCGAAGCAGTCTGGCAGGAAAAATATTTCAAGAGCAACAACACTGTCATGAGCCACATCGGCCGCCTGCGCGACAAGCTCCACGAACCGGCGAAGCATCCAAAATTTATCAAGACCGTCTGGGGGATCGGCTATGAAATCGAGTAAGCACAGCTCCTGGACCAGCGCGCTCTTTCGCCGTTATCTGCGTCAGTGTCTTCTCTGGGCGGCGGGCCTCATTGTGGTCGGCGGTCTCTTCGACACCATCATCCAAATCCTGCCAATGTATTATCAGACCCATTTCTACATGCGCTACCGCTCCCTCTACACCGCCTGCGTCTGCGTCGCCCTCTGGACCGTCATCGCGCTCGTGCTCACCTGGCGGCTCGTGCGCCGCGCTGCCAGCTACATCGACGAGGTGCAGGAAGCTGCGCACCAGGTCGCCAGCGCAAACGACGACCTCATCACCCTCTCGCCGGAGCTTTCGGAGATCGCCGCCGATCTCAACCAGCTCAAGCAGGAATCGCTGGCCAACGCTCGCGCCGCCAAAGAAGCCGAGAGCCGCAAGAGCGATCTCATCATGTACCTGGCCCACGATCTCAAAACACCGCTGTCCTCTGTCATCGGCTATCTGCAGCTCTTGCGCGACGAGCCCACGCTCCCAGAAGAAGCGCGCACACGCTACCTGGCCACGACGCTGCGCAAAGCCGAGCGGCTGGATGCGCTGACCAACGAATTTTTCGAGATTACCCGTTCAATCTCTCGGAAATCCCTCTCGCGCCGCAGCGCATGGATCTCTCGCTCCTGCTCGAGCAGCTCGTCTTCGAAGCGCAGCCACAGCTCGCAGAGAAAAAATCTCACTGCCGCGCTCCACACGCCGGAGCAGCTTCCACTGCGCGCCGATCCCGCGGGGCTCTCGCGCGTCTTCGACAATCTCTTGCGCAACGCCATCCTCTACAGCTGGCCCGATACGGAAATTGACATCACCGCGACAGCCGACGATGAGCGCGCCACGATCTGCTTCACCAATCAGGGCGACACCATTCCGCCAGAAAAGCTCGCCCGTCTCTTCGAGCAATTCTTCCGACTCGATGCTTCCCGCGCCACGAGCGGCGGCGCCGGATTGGGGCTCGCCATTGCCCGCGCCATCACCCGCCAGCACGGCGGCGACATCACCGCCGAAAGTGCAAACGACCGCGTCACCTTCACCGTCACTTTGCCGACTGGAATGTGAGAAAATCGTGAGAAATTTGCACGAAAATCGCAAGGATTTTGCGAGCCCTCCTTCAAACACTGAACGCTTTCGTTTTGTACAATGGACGTACAAAGCGAAAGCGTTTTTATTTGGAGGTGGTCTTGTGCTGAATCTCAACCTTGCATCCTTCTACAGCCTGAGCTGCGCGCTTCTGCCCTGCATCTGTGTGCTCATCTGGCGGCGAAAGATGGCGCCCCTCGGGCATCGCGCCTGGGCGCTAATCTTTTTCCTGTATCTCTGGATGGTCTACACCGTCACCGCGCCGGCGGGCTCACAGATATTTTTCTGCAGCTGCGCATTTTCGAGGAGCTCGGCATCCACAGCTTCAGCGATCTCTACGCCGCGCTGCACGATCCCTTGGAAGCGACAGTTTTTCGCGTGCGTGTGAGCCTCGTCCCCTTCCAAAATCTCACAAGTGGATTTCTCCTCAACATCCTCATGACTATGCCCCTCGGGTTTCTCCTGCCCTTCCTCTACCGCGACTGGCGACGCTTTTCGCGCGCCGTACTCGCTGGCGCAGGATTTTCGCTACTCATCGAATGCTCCCAGCTGCTCACCAACCGCGCCTGTGATATCGATGATCTCATCGCCAACACCCTCGGTGCCGCATGCGGCTACGCCATCTGGTGGTATATGTCGCAGCTCTTCGGCACCCGGCTGCAAAAAACGCCGGTTGATCGCCGCGAAGCACTCTTTCTCATCCTCGCCAGCTTCGGCGGCATGTTCTTCCTCTACCATCCGTTTTGGTTCTACAGCCTGATCGGATACTAGACTATCCATTTCCCACGCCCAGCTGTTATTCTCTGTAGAAAGGAGGGTTCGCTGATGGCCCGTTCTCGTTCCCGCAAATTTCGCAAACTCCTCGTGCTCGTTCTGCTCGTCGTGCTCGCACTGGCGTTCTGGCCGGAGCGCGTGACGATCGATCCTCCCACAGACGCGCCGGCGAACGCGCGACCAGATCTGCCCTGGAACCTCACCCTCGTGAATCGCGATAGCAGCCTGCCCGAGGGCTACCGCTTCACGCTCACGCACAGCCGCGACGGCGTGAAGGTGGATCGGCGCATCGCGGCGGAGCTTGAGCAGATGCTCGATGCTGCAGAAGCGCAGGGCTTTGAGGTGCATCTCAACGCCGGCTACCGCACAAGCGCCGAGCAGCGCGCGCTTTTCGACGAAAAAACCGCGTCATTTCAGAGCACTGGCTATGACGAACAAACAGCCCGCACGCTGGCGGCACAGTGGGTCTCGCCGCCGGGCACCAGCGAGCACGAGCTTGGCCTCGCTGTGGACATCGGCACAGAAACCCTCGCTCTTTACGACTGGCTCGCTGCCGAATCCTGGCGCTACGGCTTCATCCAGCGCTACCCACCGGACAAAACCGCCCTCACCGGCGTCAGCCACGAGCCCTGGCACTATCGCTACGTCGGCGAAAGTGCCGCAAGCGAGATGCACGCCCAGGGATTGTGCCTGGAGGAATATGTGCAAACGCTCGCGGAGTGAATCGTCGCACGTTGCACGAAGTCGGTCCGTCAGTTATAATGAACTCATCGCCAGATGAAAGGAGCAGTTCAAATGCTTGATCGACTCATCATTGAGGCAACAGAATATGAGTTCAAAGTTGCTGTGGAAAAGAATAAACCAAAGAGCTGGCTTAAAAGCGTCAGCGCTTTTGCCAACGGAATCGGCGGCACGTTGTTTTTTGGCGTCAGTGATGATCGAACGATCACCGGTCTGGATGACGCACAAGCCGACGCTGAAGCAATCAGCCGACTCATCAAAGATCGCATCACGCCACTGGTGCAAATTTGTGCTGACACCGTTTCAGGAAAATAATAAAAATCTTCTCGCACTGACGATCACAGCTGGCCGCAACACGCCATATTATTACAAAGCCGATGGTATCATGGAGGCTTATGTGCGCGTCGGGAACGAGAGCATGCGCGCACCAGATTATATTCTCAATGAGCTGATCCTGAAAGGTACCAATCAATCCTTCGATGCCCTGATCACCGACGCGCGCAAAAGCGACTACAGCTTTACGCTGCTTGAAGCCACTTATCTGGAGCGCACGGGCTGCATTTTGCACCATCTGACTACATCTC
>ENA-OQCL01000497-OQCL01000497.1-human-gut-metagenome-genome-assembly--contig:-NODE-497-length-18683-cov-6.706564_pt1 | contig 18683 bp, 14 predicted proteins | sample MGYA00242502_ERZ504586 | MGnify/ENA primary metagenome ERZ504586 (study PRJEB26092, sample SAMD00036316) | human gut metagenome | host: Homo sapiens | study: EMG produced TPA metagenomics assembly of... | reverse complement strand
GCCGCAGCGATCGGAACCGGGGGGCGTGGTTACGAACGGCGCGAGCCTCTACGCCCGCAACGGAAAGAACGCCAACTCGGCCCTTCTGGTAAACATCACCCCGCAGGACCTTCCCGGCGCCGACCCGCTTGCCGCCGTGGCGCTCCAACGCGCCTGCGAGCAGCGCGCCTACGAGCTCGGCGGGGGCAGCTTCCGTGCTCCTGCGCAGCTCGTCGGAGATTTCCTGAAGCGCCGTCCGAGCGAAGGGCCGGGCGCGGTCGCCCCCACCTACCCGCTCGGAGTCACATGGACCGAGCTCGACAGCGCGCTGCCCGCACACGTCATCGAGACGCTGCGCCTGGGCATCCCGGCGCTCGACCGCAAGCTCAAGGGATTCAACGTGGCCGACGCCGTGCTCACGGGCGTCGAATCGCGCTCGAGCTCGCCCGTAACCGTAGCGCGCGACCGCAGCTGCGCAGCGCTCGACGCACCCGGGCTCTACCCCTGTGGCGAGGGTGCGGGCTACGCCGGCGGCATTATGAGCGCCGCGACCGACGGGCTCCGCTGCGCCGACGCCGTACTGGCGAAGCTTAGCCAGAAAGCCGCCGCACGCTAGGGCAACAGCCCCGGCATCATGCCGTCGAGCATCTGCAAATGACCTGCTAGAGCGCGTACGTTGACCATTTGTCAAACGTGAACATCCCGTGGAATAGAGCGCCGCGAAGCGCAAATTTCGCCCTGAGCGCCCCCGTGCGAGGCGATTCTTCGCTAGCATTATAGCGGTTGACGTTAATTAACATTTCGTCAATAAGCAGGCGTGACATCGCTTGCTTCGAATTGCACCGCGAGCATGGAGGATCATGGCCTTCCACATCACCGGAACGGGCTCGGCGCTGCCGCAGCGATCCGTCACCAACGATGAGCTTTCGAGCTTTCTCGACACCTCAGACGAATGGATTGCCGCCCGTACAGGCATCCGCGAGCGTCGCATCTGCACCTCGGAGACCCTTGACGAGCTTGCGATCGCCGCATGCCGGCGCGCGCTCGATGCGGCCGGGATCACCGCCGCCGACATCGACCTCATCGTGTGCTCGACAACCTCCGGCGATCATCTCATGCCCGCCGAAGCCTGCGCCATCGCTGAGGGCCTCGGCGTGGACTGCCCCGCCTTCGACGTGTCTGCCGCATGCGCCGGCTTCGTCTTCGCGCTCGATATCGCAGACGGCTTCTTCGCTCGCGGGCGCAGCCAGCGCGCCCTTATCGTCTCGGCCGAGAAGATGTCGCGCATCCTCGATTGGTCAGATCGCGCTACCTGCGTGCTCTTCGGCGACGGTGCGGCGGCGTGCGTCGTGGAGGCGGGCGGCGAGAGCCCGCTCGCGATCAACCTGGCATGCAAGCCGAATCTCACCGCCCTCGCCGTACCCGGCATCGCAGGGAGCTCTCCGTTCGACGAGACCCGCGACGGGAACGACGCGCGCTCGGCCGGTGCAACGGCCCAGGACTGCTCCCTCACCATGAAGGGACAGCAGGTGTTCAAATTCGGCGTCACCACCATCTGCGACGCCGTGAACGGCCTTTGCGAACAGGCGGGCATCGAGGTCTCTGCAATCGACCACTTCATCTTTCACCAGGCCAACGAGCGCATCCTCGCGGCAGCGAGCGCGCGGCTCGGGCTCGACGACACCAAGGTTGCGCGCACGCTCGCGCACACGGGAAACATCTCGAGCGCCTGCATCCCCTATACCATCGACACCCTCGCCCGCAACGGCGAGCTCAAGCAGGGCGAGCTCATCGCCCTCGTGGGCTTTGGCGCCGGGCTCGACACCGGCTCCTGCCTTATGCGCTGGAGCTGACCGCGTTCTATGAGACGGATGAGACAGATTGACCCGGTACAACTGTCTCGTTTCCACCACCCTTGTTGTCCACGGCGCAACGGGCGCCGGGAAGATACCAACCGTAAAGGAGTACACCATGGCTGAGTCCACCACCTTCGAGCGCATCTGCGACATCATCCGCGACAACGGCGGCACCGCCGACATGGAGCTCACCCCCGAGACCAAGCTCGCCGACGCGGGCCTCGATTCCCTCGCCACCGTCGAGGCCGTCATCGCCTGCGAGGATGAGTTCGACATCGAGATCGAGACCGACTCCAACCCGGAGACCGTGGGCGAGTTCGTCGAGCTCGTCGAGTCCCTCATGGAGAACTAACATGCTCCACACCCCCATCTGCGACCTTCTGGGCATCGAAAAGCCCGTCTTCCAAGGCGGTATGGCCTGGATCGCCGACGCGAGCCTTGCCTCTGCCGTCTCCGAGGCGGGCGGCCTGGGAATCATCGCTGCCATGAACGCGAACGCCGAATGGCTCCGCAACGAGATCCACGAGCTTCGCGCCAAGACCGATAAGCCCTTCGGCGTGAACGTGATGCTCATGAGCCCGTTTGCCGACGAAGTGGCTCAGGTGGTCATCGACGAGCAGGTGCCCGTCGTGGTCACCGGTGCCGGCAACCCCACCAAGTACATGAAGGCTTGGGTGGCCGCAGGGATCAAGGTCGTACCGGTCTGCGCCTCGGTGGGCCTGGCCCGCATGGTCGAGCGCGCCGGAGCCACGGCCGTCGTGGCCGAGGGCGGCGAGTCCGGCGGCCACGTGGGCGACGCCTCGACGATGGCACTCGTCCCGCAGGTCGTTGACGCCGTGAAGATCCCCGTCATCGCTGCCGGCGGCATCGGCGACGGACGCGGTATGGCAGCGGCCCTCATGCTGGGCGCCCAGGGCGTCCAGGTGGGCACGCGCTTCCTCGTGGCCAACGAGTGCACCGTCTCCGAGGAGTACAAGGAGCGCGTGCTCAAGGCCAAGGACATCTCGACCATCGTGACCGGCCGTCGTACCGGGCACGCCGTCCGCTGCCTCAAGACCCCCTTCACCACCACCTTCGCAAAGAAGGAGAACGAAGGGGCCCCGTTGAAGAGCTTGAGCAGATGGGAGCGGGCGCGCTGCGCAAGGCCGCCAAGGACGGCAACTACGAGGAAGGCTCGTTCATGTGCGGCCAGATCGCCGGCATGGTGCACGAGCGCCAGAGCGCTGCCGAGATCGTGGACGACCTTGTGAACGGCGCCGAGAAGCTCCTGAAGGAGGCTCCCGCATGGGTCAGGTAGCATTCCTGTTCGCGGGCCAGGGCGCACAGCACCCCGGCATGTGCATGGAGCTTGCCGAGCGCGAGCCCGCCGCCCGCGCCGTCTTCGAGACGGCGGACGCCGCGCGCCCCGGCACGAGCGCCCAGTGCTTCGAGGGCACCCAGGAGAAGCTCAACGACACGGCGAACACCCAGCCGTGCGTCTTCGCCGCCGACCTTGCCTGCGCCCGCGCGCTCGAAGCGCATGGCGTGGCACCGGCCGCCGTTGCCGGCTTCTCGCTCGGCGAGGTGGCTGCGCTCACCTTTGCCGGCTCCTACACCGACGCCGAGGGCTTCGCGCTCGTATGCCACCGCGCTGAGCTCATGGCCGCTGCCGCCGAGGCACACCCCGGTGCTATGCGCGCCATCCTGAAGCTCGACGCAGAGACGGTGGAGGGGCTCGCCCAACAGGCGGGCGAAGCGTGGCCCGTGAACTACAACAGCCCGCAGCAGACCGTGGTTGCCGGAGCGCCAGCAGCACTCGAGAAGCTCGACGCCCTTGTGCGCGACGCCAAGGGCCGCTCGATGCCCGTCGCCGTCTCTGGAGCGTTCCACAGCCCATATATGGCCGAGGCGTCCGAGAACCTGGCCGCCTACCTTGCCGAGGGCCATGCCCCGGCAGCACCGCAGGTGCCCGTCATCGCAAACCGCACCGCCGAGGCCTACCCCGCAGGCAACGCCACCGAGGACGCTACGGCGCGCGCCGCGCTCCTTGCCGAGCAGGTGTCTCACCCCGTGCAATGGGTCCGCACCCTGCACGAGCTCGAGAGCCGTGGCATCGACACCTTCATCGAGGTGGGCCCGGGCAAAACGCTCACCGGCCTCGTGAAGCGCACCCTCAAAGGCGCGACTGCGCTTACCTGCGAGACACCCGAGCAGCTCGACGCCGTACTCGAGGCGCTCGGCATGGCCGACGCGAAGGAGGCATAAGATGGCTGCCACCGAAACCACTGCATCCGCCGGCGCGCGCCGCGTAGCGCTCGTGACGGGTGGTTCGCGCGGCATCGGTCGCGCCATCTGCCTCGAGCTCGCCCGCGCCGGCATGGACATCGCTGTGGTCTACGCCGGCAATGAGGAAGCCGCCCAGGCCACCGTCGCCGCTGTGGAGGAACTCGGGCAGGCTGCCCGTGCCTATCGCTGCGATGTCGCCTCCGCCGAGGAGGTCGATGCCACCGTCAAGCAGGTCATCGCCGACTTCGGCGGCGTGTGGGCGCTCGTCAACAACGCCGGCGTCACGCGCGACACGCTCTTGGCCCGCATGAAGGAGGACGACTTCGAGCGCGTTATCGACGTCAACCTCAAAGGCGCCTATCACCTGGTGCGCGCCCTCACGCGGCGAGTTCATGCGCCAGCGCGGCGGCCGCATCATCAACATGAGCTCCGTTGTGGGGCTCATGGGCAATGCAGGCCAGGTAAACTACGCCGCCTCCAAAGCAGGCCTCATCGGCCTCACCAAATCCGTCGCCCGCGAGCTCGCCGGGCGAAACGTCACGGTCAACGCCGTTGCGCCCGGATTCGTTGAGACCGATATGACCGCCGCCCTTCCTGAGGCTGCCCGCACGGCATACGAGCAGCAGATTCCACTCGGCAGGCTCGCGAGCCCCGAGGAGATCGCCGCGCTCGTGGGCTTCCTGGCGAGCGATGCCGCAGCTTACATCACCGGCGAGGTCATCCGCTGCGACGGCGGCATGGCGATGTAGCGCGCCAACAGACGGGACAAGGTGTCAGGCTCGCTTGCCCCGTCTCGCCCAACCGCACGGAAGCAGGCGAAACGAGCTTGCGGCGAACGAGTCTGACGCTTTGTCCCACGCACGCCTAAGAGGAGTTTGAACATGGAACACAGAGTGGTCGTCACCGGCATGGGCGCGGTCACGCCCGTCGGCAACAGCGCCACCGAGACCTGGGACGCCTTCATCGCTGGAAAGAACGGCATCGGCGCCATCACGCGATTCGACACGACCGACTTCAAGGTCAAGGTAGCCGGAGAGGTCAAGGACCTCGACTGCGCTGAGCGGCTCGGGTGCAACACGCGCCATATGGATCTCTTCGTCCAGTACGCACTCGTCGCCGCCGACGAAGCCATCGCGCAAGCCGGTCTTGACGCCGAGGGCTCCTGCGATCGCGACCGCGTGGGCGTCTACGTTGGTTCGGGCATCGGAGGCATGAAATCCTACACCGACAATGTCGACGTCATGCGCGCCCGCGGCGCACGCCGCGTCTCGCCCTTCATGATCCCCATGATGATCGCGAACATGGCAGCCGGCGAAATCGCCATCCGGCAGAGGCTCTATGGCCCCACCCTGCCCGTGGTGACCGCCTGTGCCACCTCGGCACACACGATCGGCGAGGCGTTCCGCGCCATCAAGCACGGCTACGCCGACGCCATCGTTGCCGGTGGCTCCGAGGGAGCGCTCGTGCCCGAAGCCGTGGCCGGTTTCACGAACGCCAAAGCGCTAACCAAGAACCCCGACCCCGAGACAGCGTGCCGTCCGTTCGACGCAGGCCGCGACGGCTTCGTGATGGGCGAGGGTGCAGGCATCGTCGTGCTCGAGGAGCTCGAGCATGCACGTGCGCGCGGAGCCAAGATCCTGGCCGAGGTCGTGGGCTACGGCAACACCTGCGACGGATACCACATCACGAGCCCCGACCCTGAGTCGCGCGGCATCACGCGCGCCATCGTCGAGGCCATGGAGGGCACCGGGCTCGACGCTGCCGAGGGTCTTTACATCAACGCCCACGGTACTTCCACCAAGCTGAATGATGCGTCCGAGACGCGTGGCTTCAAGCTTGCGCTCGGCGAGGAGGCGGCCCGCGCGGCGCACATCTCCTCCACCAAATCCATGACCGGGCACATGCTCGGCGCGACGGGGGCCGTCGAGGCCATCGCCTGCGTCGGCGCGCTCACCGAGGGAATCATCCCTCCCACGATCCACTACGCCGAGGCCGACCCCGAGTGCGACCTCGATTACACCCCCAACCAGGCCGTTTCGGCACAGGTGCGCTGGGCGCTCTCCACGAACCTCGGGTTCGGCGGGCACAACGCGGCTCTGGCGTTCAAAGCATACGAGGACTAACCATGCACATCGATTCAAAGAAGCTCAACGAGGTCGCCGCGCTCATGGAGGACCATGGCCTTACGCGCGTGCGCCTCTCAGAGGAAGACGGACGCGTGGTCGAGCTGGAGCGCATGACCGCCCCGGCGCCCGAAGCCATCGCTGTCCCGGTCGCCGCACCCATGACCGCCGCCGGTGACCCCCCGCGGCTGCCCCCGCTGCCCCAGCGGTCACCGCGCCAACCGAGGTGCCGGCACCTGCTGCCGAAACCGCACCGGCCCCTACCGCCTCTAACACCATCTCCGTCGAGGCCCCGATGGTCGGTGTATTCTATGCAGCCCCCTCACCCGGCGCCGACCCGTTTGTCAGCGTTGGCTCCACGGTCCACGTTGGCGACACGCTCTGCATCATCGAGGCCATGAAGCTCATGAACGAGGTCGTTGCAGAAGCCGACGGTACCGTTGCCGAGATCTGCGTTCAGGACGGGGACCTCGTGGAATTCGGCTCTTGCATCATGAAGATTGTCCCAGGCGGTGAGGCGTAGATGAAGCGCGACGAGCTCAAGAAGATTCTCCCCCATCGCGAGCCGATGCTCCTGCTTGATGAAGCCGAGGTTATCGACGGCGTCGCTCACGGACGAATCACCATCACGGGCGACGAGTTTTTCGTTCAGGGCCATTTCCCCGGCAACCCCGTCGTTCCCGGCGTGATCCTCTGCGAGATGCTCGCCCAGAACTGCTGCGTGCTCATGGGCGATGGCCTTTCCGGACAGGAAAATGTGACGCCGTTCTACACGAGTCTCGATAAGGTTCGCTTCAAGCACCCCGTGCGCCCTGGGGACACCGTGGAGCTCACGTGCCAGATCACGCGGCACCGGGGCCCCTTCTACTTTGCGAGCGGCGAGGCGCGCGTCGGCGATGTGCTCTGCGTGACGGCCGAGATGTCTTTCGCCCTCATGCCTGCAGAATAGCGCCCGGATACGCTGCGGGCGGGCGAGATGGCGCCTGGAGCAACCTTCGCCGCCAGGCATCCGCTCATCCCGCCTGCCCTCAACGCACTTTTTTTCGAAAATCCACAATTTTGTGGCAGTTATTTCAACTATGAACGATTGGGACCGCCATGCCACGCCCCAAACGTCTCAATTAAGCCTCTTAGCCCCTCCGCACGAAGTGCTTTCCTGCGGTTATGTGCTTGAGCGCCGATCGCCAAGCAAAATATTATCCGCGCAATCGTTCATAGTTGAAATAACTGCCAATTTTGGAGGCATCGATGTTCAAGAAGATCCTCATCGCCAACCGCGGCGAGATCGCGGTGCGCGTCATCCGCGCGTGCAAGGAGATGGGCGTCCAAACCGTAGCCGTCTACTCCACGGCTGACGCGAACGCACTCCACGTACAGCTCGCCGACGAGGCATATTGCATCGGCGGGCCGCGTCCGCAAGATAGCTACCTTAACGAAGATGCCATCCTGACTGTTGCCGTCGCAAGCGGAGCAACCGCCATCCATCCCGGTTACGGCTTCCTTTCCGAGAACGCAGGGTTCGCGCGCCGCTGCCGCGAATGCGGCGTGGTGTTCGTGGGCCCGTCACCCGAAGTAATCGAGCGCATGGGCGACAAGGACGCCGCGCGTCGCTGCGCCAAGGAGGCCGGCGTTCCCATCGTCCCCGGCTGCGACTTGCTCAAGAACGCTGAAGAAGCCGAACGGGAAGCCGAGCGCATCGGCTGCCCTGTTCTCATCAAGGCGCGCGCGGGCGGCGGCGGGCGCGGTATCCGCAAGGTCGAGCGCGCGCAAGACGCCGGCAAAGCTTTTACCGAAGCCCACGCCGAAGCCGAGGCTGCCTTCGGCGACGGGGAATGCTATATGGAGAAGTTCGTCGCCCCCGCGCACCATGTCGAGGTGCAGGTGCTCGCCGATGCCCATGGCAACGTGGTCACGCTCGGCGAGCGTGAATGCTCGGTGCAGCGCCGAAACCAGAAGCTCCTGGAGGAAAGCCCCGCGCCGTGCCTCGAGGGCCGCGACGACATCCGCGAGCGCATGTACGAGGCAGCGCGCAATTTGGCGCGCGCAGTCGGCTACGAAGGGGCGGGCACGATCGAGTACCTATACGCAGACGACGGCAATTTCTACTTCATGGAGATGAATACGCGCCTGCAGGTCGAGCACCCCGTCACCGAGTTTGTAACCGACATCGACCTGGTTAAGTGGCAGCTTCGCGTGGCCGCGGGCGTCGAGTTCCCCTATGCGCAAGACGAGATCATGCCCGCAAAGCGCTCCCATGCCATCGAATGCCGCATCAACGCGGAGGGCCCCGCGCCCGACTACCGTCCCTCCTGCGGCACCATCCATTCCATGCATGTGCCCAACGGCCCATGGGTGCGATTCGACTCGTCTCTCTATCCCGGCGCCGTCGTGCCACCGTACTACGATTCGATGCTCGGCAAGCTCATCGTGCGCGCCGGCACTCGTGAAGAGGCCATCCGCAAGATGCGCTCGGCACTCACCGAACTCATCATCGACGGCGTCGACGCTAACACCGAGCTCCAGCTCGATATCCTCTCGAACCCTGAGTTCCTCTCCGGCATCTATCACACGAACCTGATGGAGCACCTCTATGAAGACTAAGCAGAAGGGCATCAACAAGCTCGAGGGCCCCGTGACGGACATCCCCATCGAGCTCCCCGAGCGCCGCGCCTACGTCAAATGCCCGGGTTGCCGGCGCATCATCGACCTCGAACAGCTTGAGGCGTCGCACGATGTCTGCCCGCGCTGCGGCCACCACATGCGCCTTGGCGCGAGAAAGCGCCTCGAGGCCACCGTCGATGCCGGCAGCTTCGAAGAGTGGGATGCCGAGCTTGAGGCAACGGACATCCTCGCATTTCCTGGGTACATCGAGAAGCTCGAGCGCGCCCAGCGTTCAACGGGCGATAAGGATGCCGTACTCTGCGGGCGCGCCACGATCGGCGGCGAACCCTGCGCCATCTTCATCATGGATGGCGACTTCATGATGGGCTCGATGGGCTCGGTCGTGGGCGAGAAGATCTGCCGCACCTTTGAGCGAGCCGCTGAGCTTCGCCTGCCGGTCGTAGGTATCACCGTCTCCGGCGGTGCCCGCATGCAGGAAGGCACCACCTCGCTTATGCAAATGGCCAAGGTCTCGGGAGCGCGTGCGCGCTTCGCCAAGACGGGCCTCCCCTACCTCGTACTCCTCACCGATCCAACCACGGGCGGCGTGACGGCCAGCTTCGCCATGGAGGGCGACATCATCCTCGCCGAGCCCGGTGCGCTCATCGGCTTCGCAGGGCCGCGCGTCGTGGAACAGACCACCCACAAGCGCCTCCCCGCCGGCTTCCAGCGTTCAGAATTCCTGCTCGAGCACGGCTTTCTCGACCTTATCGTCGAGCGCGAGAACGTCCCCGCAACCCTCTCCGAGCTCCTCGCGCTCCACGCCGGACGCATTCCCGCAGCCGATGCTCCGCACGTTCTGCCCGAGCGACATGAGCCGCACACGCTCCTCAAGAAGGCGGGCCGCAAGCGCCGGCGTAGCGGCAATGAAGCTCCGAGCGCATACGATATCGTGCAGGCAGCCCGCTCGGTGGAACACCCCACCGCCCTCGAGCTTATCGAGCTCGGCTTCGACGGATTCATCGAGCTCCACGGAGACCGGTACTTCAGCGATGACCCCGCCATCGTGGGCGGCATCGCATGGGTCGGCGACCAGGTGTTCACCGTCATCGGCACCGAGCGCGGGCGATCGACCAAGGAGCGCGTCGCGCGCAACTTCGGCTCCGCCCACCCCGAGGGGTACCGTAAGGCTCAGCGCCTCATGAAGGAGGCCGAGCGCTTCGGAAGGCCCGTCCTCTGCCTCATCGACACTGCAGGGGCGTACTGCGGAATCGGCGCCGAAGAGCGCGGGCAGGGCGAAGCCATCGCCTCGAACCTCGTCGTCATGTCTGAGCTCGAGACGCCCATCGTGAGCATCGTTGTGGGGGAAGGGGGCTCGGGAGGCGCTCTTGCGCTCGCCGTGGCCGACCGCGTGCTCATGCTCGATAATGCAGCCTATTCCGTGGTAAGCCCCGAGGGCTGCGCGTCCATTCTCTGGAAGACCACCGATCGCGCCGCCGACGCCGCAGAGGCCCTCGCGCTCACCGCGCCTCGCCTCGCTGAGCTTGGCATCGTTGACGGCACCATCACGAGCTCCGGCACCCATCGCGAGCTCGCTGAACGCATCATCGACCGGGTCACGCACGAGTTCGATGAGCTTGCATCCCTTAAGCCCGACGCCCTTGTCGAGGCCCGTCAAGCCAAATTCCGCGCGATGTAAGGGCACCGAGCTTCTCGACACGCTGGTCCCCGGAAATCAGCGAAGCTGATTTTCTGCGGAATCGCGCACCGAGAAGCTCGGCACCGAAAACTCCGCAGGCCGGACACACTCCGCAAACTAATGCTTCATCTTGGAGCGCACGCCCTGGCGCTTGCGACCGCTTGCGAACTTCGACCCTTTGCGCGCATTCTTACGCAGCGCCTCCATGACCGCATCCTCGCTTTCGCCCTCGAGCATCGTCTTGATGTGCACGATCGCGTCGCGCAGGCGCGCCGCCTCCTCGAAGTCCATCGCCTCGGAGGCGCTCCGCATATCGTCCTCCATGGTAGCCACGATGCGCTGCACCTCATCGCGCGGCAGGTCGGCGAGCTCCTCAGCCAAGCGCTGTCCCGTCGACGCCGTAACACCGGGCGCTTCCTCGGCGCCGGCGCCATCGGTCGACGGCGTGAAGAACTCTCCATGCCCAAGCGAGTCGCCGCGCGACCGGTCGCGCTTGCCAACGTTTTCCGCCGCCTCGGCGATAAAACTCGAGATGTCGTTGATGGCCTTTCGAACTGTCTTGGGCTTGATTCCGTGCTCCTCGTTGAACGCCATCTGTATCGAGCGACGGCGATTGGTCTCGTCAATCGCCTCGCGCATGGAATCGGTAATGGTATCGGCATACATGATGACCTCGCCATCGGCGTTTCGAGCCGCGCGGCCGATGGTCTGGATAAGGGAACGCCGATTGCGAAGGAACCCCTCCTTGTCGGCGTCCAAAATGGCCACGAGCGATACCTCAGGCAGGTCGAGGCCCTCACGCAGCAGGTTAATGCCTACGAGCACATCGATCTTTCCCTGGCGAAGGTCGCGCAATATCTCGACACGGTCCATCGTCGCCGTATCCGAGTGCATGTAATTCACCTTAATGCCTGCATCGAGCATGTGATCGGTAAGGTCTTCCGCCATCCGCTTGGTGAGCGTTGTCACGAGTACGCGCTCATGGCGAGCGGTGCGAACCCGAATTTCGTCGAGCAAGTCGTCAATCTGACCATGCACTGGGCGAACATCGATCTTAGGATCCAGAAGGCCCGTGGGTCGAATGATCTGCTCCACGTTGTTCTGGCTCACGCGCAGCTCATAGTCGCCCGGCGTCGCGCTCACATAGATGAACTGTGGCACACGGGCCTCAAACTCATCGAAGCGCAGCGGCCGGTTATCGAGGGCCGAAGGAAGGCGGAACCCATGCTCCACGAGCGTCACCTTGCGCGAGCGGTCGCCCTCGTGCATGCCGCGAATCTGCGGCACGGTAACATGGCTCTCGTCGATGATGCAGATCATGTCCTTGGGGAAGTAATCGATCAGCGTATATGGAGGCTCGCCGGGCTTGCGGCCATCGAGGTGACGCGAGTAATTCTCGATACCGTTGCAATAGCCCATGGTCTCGAGCATCTCAAGGTCGTAGCTCGTGCGCTGTTCCAGGCGCTGCGCTTCAAGAAGCTTATCGGCTGCCTTGAGCTCGGCGACGCGATGCTCCATCTCGGTTTCGATCGATTTCACCGCAGCGGCCACCTTGGGCTTCTCCGTCACGTAGTGCGAGGCGGGCCACACGGGAATAGCGTCGTACTCGCGCAGAATCTCGCCGGTGACTTCGTCGATCTCGGCAATGAGCTCAACTTCGTCTCCGAAGAACTCGAAGCGAAGCGGATGCTCCGCATACGGAGGGAACACGTCGACGGTGTCACCACGCACGCGGAATGTGCCTCGAGCCAGATCGAAGTCGTTGCGGTCGTATTGGATGTCAATGAGCGCATGGATGAAGTCGTCGCGTTCGAGGGGCTCACGCTTATCGACGTTCGGAGCAAGACCAGCGTAATCCTCGGGCGAGCCAATACCGTAGATGCACGACACCGAGGCGACCACGATCACGTCGTTGCGAGAGAGCAACTGGGAGGTCGCCTGATGCCGGAGCATCTCGACCTCCTCGTTAATCGAAGCGTCCTTTTCGATATAGGTATCGCTCTGCGGCACATAGGCCTCGGGCTGGTAATAATCGTAGTAGGAGACGAAGTACACGACCGCGTTATGGGGAAAGAACTCCTTGAGCTCGCTTGCCAGCTGGGCCGCGAGCGTCTTATTCGGCGCCATGACGAGCGTCGGCTTGCCAAGCGCTTCGATAGTCTTCGCCATGGTGTAGGTCTTTCCCGAACCAGTCACACCAAGAAGGACTTGATAGCGGTCCCCGCGCTCAACGCCCTCTACGAGCGAGGCGATGGCCTGCGGTTGGTCGCCCGAAGGCTCAAAGGGGCTCACGACCTCGAAGCGCGCAGGCTCGCTCGCCGCCCCGAATCGACGCAGCTCGCCGTCGACGCGCTCAACCTCGAACGAACTCATGAGACCTCCTCAGACTGGTTGCCGCACATACTGGGCGCGGCGGGATGAAACGCGCGGTTACGACGCCGAATTAGGGTCAAAGCTTAACGATACGGCTCCTTTTACTCACATACCCTCAAACGTGCCAGCATAGAGCTCCTGATAGCGCTTATGGGCGTTTTTCACGCGAATGAGATATGCCTGCGTCTCGGGAAAGGTAATCGCGTTATGAAGCGCTGTAGCAGCAGATGCCCATTCCTCAACGTTACTCAGCCCTGCATTATAGGCAGCGATTGCATAGTCGGTCGAGCCGTTGAAGTAGTCGATAAGGTATCTAAGGTAGGCGCAGCCAAACATGATATTCGTCTCGGCATCGGAAAGGTCCTCGGGATCATACTCCGAGCCATCAACAAGCCCTAGGCGAACCATATCGCTCGCCGTATCGGGCATGAGCTGCATGAGACCCTGGGCACCACGGTAGGATTCGGCTTCGGAATTCCAGTTCGATTCACACTCGATAACCGCCGCCACAAGATACGGATCGACGCTATATTGAGCGCTCGCTTTGCTGATATAGTCCTGATACTCCAAGGGATAAAACGGCCGAAGCAGCAAAGAGGGGGCGCTCGTATATCCAAAGGAAATGAGCCCGAAAAGCAAGACGAGGCAAAGCGGAATAACCCGGAACCACCCAAAAGCTCTAAGCGCGCTCACGAGCAGCTCCCAGCTTATCCTGAATCTCCTGCAAGCGGAATGAAGCATCTGAAGGCTCTTTGAGGGCTATATCGTGATGCTCCGCCCATGCATCAATGGCAGAAAGAAGCCCAGCCATATCGTCAACATTTTCAATAACATAATCGGCAAGAGAGCAGAGCTCGTCCTCGGAAGGCTGCGCCTGCGAGCGCGCATCGAAATCCTGAATCTGCATTCCACGGGAAAGGGCGCGTTCACGGCGCAGTTCCTCAGGAGCGGAAATGGCGACGATTTCATCCGCAAGATCAAATACATCAACAAATGACTGCGGAACAGAAATCTCAACTACCGCCAAGCTGCATGATGGACCGCTTGCCGCACAGCAGACAGGCGGAACAAGCATGCGCGCAAGTCGCTCCTTAACGTGGGGATGAACGATTTGGTTGAGAAGTTCAGTATGCTCAGAGTCACTAAATGCAGAACGAGCGAGCTCAGAAGTAATGATGCAGCCGTCCTCATCGAGAATATGCATGCCAAACGCGCAGGCGAGCTCGTTAACAATCTCGGACTCGGGCTCGTAAAGCGACTTAGCAAGATCGTCCAGATCAATGCGCCATGCACCGCGAGAAGCAAGATAGCGTGTCGCCAACGATTTACCCGAAGCAATATTCCCGATAAAGAATGCTGTAAACACGGAAGGTCCTCCATGCGCTCGCCAACTACTGGACTATATAGGATACGATTATTGGGAGCTCTACATACAAAAAAAGGCTTTTGGATAACCAAAAGCCTTTTAATGTTAAGCGAACGGCTCGGTGCCGTCCACCGGTCAGCGGCGCCCTGCCCTCCCACGGTCTACACCGCAGTACTCTCGGCGCTCGGGGGCTTAGCTTCCGGGTTCGGAACGGGACCGGGCGTACCCCCCCTGCCATGGCCGCTGACCGGTGGGCGGCGCCCGCCGGCCCGGGGACCTACGCCCCGCGTGCCCTCAGGGCCGCACAGCGCGTCACGCGACCTCCCGGAACCCGTGGGGAGCGCCCGAGCGGCGGCGACCGCCGACCATCCCGGCGGGCCCGTCGAGCGGGTGAAGAGCTCGGGCGATTAGTACCGCTCGGCTGAGGCCGTCGCCGACCTTGCACCTGCGGCCTATCGAACCGGTGGTCTACCGGTGCCCTTACCGAAGGGAGACCCAATCTCTGGAACGGCTTCCCGCTTAGATGCCTTCAGCGGTTATCCGCGCCGCACGCGGCTACCCGGCCGTGCCGTTGGTCGACAACCGGTTCACCGGAGGTGCGTCCACCCCGGTCCTCTCGTACTAGGGGCAGCCTCCATCAAGTCTCCTGCGCCCACGGAGGATAGGGACCGAACTGTCTCACGACGTTCTGAACCCAGCTCGCGTACCGCTTTAAACGGCGAACAGCCGTACCCTTGGGACCTGCTCCAGCCCCAGGATGCGATGAGCCGACATCGAGGTGCCAAACCTTGCCGTCGATGTGGACTCTTGGGCAAGATCAGCCTGTTATCCCCGGAGTACCTTTTATCCGTTGAGCGACGGCCCTCCCACGTGGGGCCGCCGGATCACTAGAGCCTGCTTTCGCACCTGCTCGTCTTGTAGGACTCGCAGTCAAGCTGGCTTGCGCTCTTGCACTCTGTGAGGGCGGTTGCCGACCGCCCCGAGCCAACCTTCGCGCGCCTCCGTTACCCTTTAGGAGGCGACCGCCCCAGTCAAACTGCCCACCTGGCACGGTCCCCCCGCCGGATCGCGGCCGGGGGTTAGGACGCCGCACGGGAGGGGGCGGTATTCCAAGGTCGGCTCCACCGGGGCTGGCGCCCCGGCTTCGTAGCCTCCCGCCTATCCTCTACGCTCCCGAGCAGCGGCCAATGCCAAGCTGCAGTGAAGGTTCACGGGGTCTTTCCGTCCTTCCGCGGGTAGGTCGCATCTTCACGACCAGTGCAATTTCACCGGGTCCGTGGTCGAGACAGCGCCCAAGTCGTTGCGCCTTTCGTGCAGGTCGGAACTTACCCGACAAGGAATTTCGCTACCTTAGGACCGTTATAGTTACGGCCGCCGTTTACCGGGGCTTGGCTTCGGAGCTTCGCCTTGCGGCTGACCCCTCCGCGTGACCTTCCGGCACCGGGCAGGCGTCAGACCCTATACGTCGCCTTGCGGCTTCTGCAGAGTCCTGTGTTTTTGGTAAACAGTCGCTTGGGCCTCTTCACTGCGGCCCCCCTCCGCTCCCCGGGCGAGCCGGTTCACGTACGCGGGGGCACCCCTTCTCCCTAGGTTACGGGGCCATTGTGCCGAGTTCCTTGACCACGGTTGACCCGATCGCCTCGGTATGTTCTACCCACCCACCTGTGTCGGTTTGCGGTACGGGCGCGCACGCGCCTGCCTAGCGGTTTTTCTAGGGACCACGGGCTCACTCGCTTCGCTCAGTCGCTTCGTCCGGAGCCTAACCCTCGCGCCGGGGGGACTTCCCTCCCCGACGGGCCGCGCTCCATCACCGGGACGTCCAGAACCCGGCCGAGCCACCCCCATCCGTCGCCGCATCGGTCATAGCGCCGCGTGCGCGGTGCAGGAATGTCTGCCTGCTGCGCTTCGGCTACGCCTTCCGGCCTCGCCTTAGCCCCCGACTGACCCTGGGGGGATTAGCCTCGCCCAGGAAACCTCGGGTTCACGGCGGTGGAGTTACCCTCTCCACTCTCGCTACTCATGCCAGCATCCTCGCTCCCGCGCGGTCCACCGTCGGTCGCCCTCCGGCTTCGCCCCCCGCGGGACGCTCCCCTACCATACGTCAAACGTATCCGCCGCTTCGGCGCCGTGCTTAGCCCCGTGTATTGTCGGCGCATGTCCACTCGGCCAGTGAGCTGTTACGCACTCTTTGAAGGGGTGGCTGCTTCTAAGCCAACCTCCTGGCTGTCTGGGCGGACGCACATCCTTTGCCACTCGGCACGGACTTGGGGGCCTTGGCGGGCGGTCTGGGCTGTTTCCCTCTCGAGCACACAGCTTAGCCCACATGCTCTGACTGCCGGCCTCTGATCCGGCGGCATTCGGAGTTCGGTCGGGATCGGTAGGCGGCGAAGCCCCCTCACCCGTCCGGTGCTCTACCTCCGCCGGAGAACGGCCGACGCTAGCCCTAAAGCTATTTCGGGGAGAACGAGATATCTCCGGGTTTGATTGGCCTTTCACCCCTATCCCCAGGTCATCGGAGCACTTTTCAACGTACTGCCGTTCGGCCCTCCACGGGGTCTTACCCCCGCTTCAGCCTGCCCAGGGATAGCTCACCCGGCTTCGCGTCCAGCGCGCGCGACTCGACGCCCTGTTCGGACTCGACTTCTCTGCGGCTCGCTTCCCAGCTTAACCTCGCCGCGCGCGTCTGACTCGCTGGCTCATTCTACAAAAGGCACGCCGTCACACCTATCGGTGCTCCGACTGCTCGTGGGCGCACGGTTTCAGGTGCTGTTTCACTCCCCTCCCGGGGTGCTTTTCACCTTTCCCTCACGGTACTGGTCCACTATCGGTCGCAGGGTAGTGTTCAGGCTTGGATGGTGGTCCACCCAGGTTCGGACCGGGTTTCACGTGCCCGGCCCTACTCAGGGACCGCCTCCGGGGAGTCGCTGCGGGTGGGCGTACGGGGCCCTAACCCTCTGCGGCCGGCCTTCCCATGCCGTTCCGCCGCCCGCGCGACTTCCCCGCCGGGAGCTGAGGCTCCCGGGCGGGCGGCCCTACAACCCCGGCGGCGCGAAGCCCTCAGGCCGCGTGCGCTCGCCGGTTTGGCCGTCGCCCCCTTTCGCTCGCCGCTACTCGGGGGATCTCGTGATTGATTTCTCCTCCTCGGGGTACTTAGATGTTTCAGTTCCCCCGGTTCCCTCCCGGAAGCCTATGTGTTCAGCCACCGGGTGGCCGCGCTTCCGCGGCCGGGTTCTCCCATTCGGGCACCCCCGGATCGAAGGCCGTGTGCGCCTCCCCGGGGACTATCGCGGCTTGCCGCGCCCTTCGTCGGCTCCCTGCGCCAAGGCATCCGCCGTGCGCCCGTGACATCTTCCCGCCGCTCGGCGGGGCCACGGTTCACTCATGTATGAATAGCCAAGATGTTAATGTCGGTAACCTCGTATCTCTGAATATACAAGTTCGCAGGTAATGAATACCTACGCGATCGTCGTCGCTACATGATGCTTCCCACGTTCAAATCAATGTGGTTCGCAGCGCACCGAACATCGTTCGGTGCTAGGAGATCGCGCCGGAGCACGCCGTCAGGCATGTCTCCGCGCGCTATGCGGCTCTCAAGGTACGCGGGCGCGTGCCCCGGGGGCCGGACGCCGCGGGCTGCCGGCGGAGGGTCGGGACGGGATCGCCGGGCGGGAGCTCCCGCCCGCAGGGCATCCTCGGGGAACAAGTTCTAAACTGTTTCTTTCTAAGAGGCTTATCTCCCTAGAAAGGAGGTGATCCAGCCGCACGTTCCCGTACGGCTACCTTGTTACGACTTCACCCCCCTCGCCCTCCACACCTTCGACGCCTCCCTCACGAGGTTGGGCCGGCGGCTTCGGGTGCAGACGACTCGGGTGGTGTGACGGGCGGTGTGTACAAGGCCCGGGAACGCATTCACCGCGGCATGCTGATCCGCGATTACTAGCAACTCCGACTTCGCGGGGGCGGGTTGCAGCCCCCGGTCCGAACTGGGGCAGGCTTTCGGGATCCGCTCCCCCTCGCGGGGTGGCAACCCTCTGTACCTGCCATTGTAGCACGTGTGCAGCCCCGCGCATAAGGGGCATGATGACTTGACGTCGTCCCCGCCCTCCTCCGCCTTGGCGGCGGCGGTCCCGCGTGGGTTCCCGGCATCACCCGATGGCAACACGCGGCGGGGGTTGCGCTCGTTGCGGGACTTAACCCAACATCTCACGACACGAGCTGACGACAGCCATGCACCACCTGTGGCGGCTCCTCTCGGCCACGGCGTCTCCGCCGCTTCACCGCCATGTCAAGCGCGGGTAAGGTTCTTCGCGTTGCTTCGAATTAAGCCACATGCTCCGCTGCTTGTGCGGGCCCCCGTCAATTCCTTTGAGTTTTAGCCTTGCGGCCGTACTCCCCAGGCGGGACGCTTAATGCGTTGGCTG
>ENA-OQCL01000496-OQCL01000496.1-human-gut-metagenome-genome-assembly--contig:-NODE-496-length-18767-cov-6.480204_pt1 | contig 18767 bp, 18 predicted proteins | sample MGYA00242502_ERZ504586 | MGnify/ENA primary metagenome ERZ504586 (study PRJEB26092, sample SAMD00036316) | human gut metagenome | host: Homo sapiens | study: EMG produced TPA metagenomics assembly of... | reverse complement strand
CATTAGCCCGGAACAAGTCAGCCAGATTTCCGGCTACCTCGACACTTGGGAGAATGTATCCTTTGACGACAAGCGGCGTGTGGTAGATTTGATGATTACTACCATAGCCGCCACAAGCGACAGCTTAAATATCACATGGAAAATCTGACGGGTGGAACCCCTCCCGTCAGATACCTACCCTGTGTAGTCCCTTGTAAACTGTACTTTTTTAAATGCAAAAAAGAAAATATATATCGAATTTGCGCTTTACAAACGACTCGGAGTACTGTATAATAGCTTCCGTTGAGGGGCATTAGCTCAGCTGGTAGAGTGCCACACTGGCAGTGTGGATGTCAGCGGTTCGAGTCCGCTATGCTCCACCATACATGAAAAATCCGAACTTATTCCCAATCGGGAACGGGTTCGGATTTCTTATTTTCATCAAAGATATTATCGATTGAGCGTGGGTTCCCGGTTTTGCCTTGCGCAAAACCGGGGGCTTTGTACATTCGACGAAGCATTCCTCCTTCTGTACAATAGCAGTATCAACCAAAGGGGGATTGCATGCGGAAATTCAGTACATTAGCGGGGCGGCGCCCAGGATGTCTGTTTCTGCGAATTTGACGGCCCCGCTTCCGGAAATGTCCTTGTCATTGTTGAAGGACAATAACCGATTATGACAATGACCTCCGTAATGCAGGTCTTGTTGTGATAACCCTGCCGGGAAGGGCAGGAAAATACCGAGCGGTCTGCTTCAGATCCCCGCCGACTTCTGCTGCGCAGAACTGGCTTCCGCCTGCCTTGAGGACGGCGGTCAGTACGTCTATTTCCGGGAAGCCGGCACGCCCGTGTTACTATATGTGGGAGAAGCAGAACCGGAAGGCAGCCTGATTCCGGCTTGACAGCGATGCGAGTCCCAATGTATAATTTCTCTGAGGGCTGTACGGTCCACAAAAGCAGAAAGGAGATAGGATTTATGGAACAAAAGCAGCGTGTCCGCCATCGTGATGAGGCTGTTGAACCGATTGAGTGCTGTCTCCGGACAAACGATATTCCGCCCCACGGGAAGCTTCCCGCAGAACGGGAAATGTGTGAAATGTGGGGGCTGAACCGCACAACGCTCCGCGCTGCCATCCGCCGTCTGACGGAAACGGGCAGCCTGTAACAGCCTGAAGGGATCGGGAACATATGCTGCGCCGCCCAAGCGGTAGCGCAATCTTCAGGATGCAAAGTCCACCACGGAAGCCGTCAGCGGGGAGGAAAGCATCGGAATTACCTATGCCGCAGAATCGGAAGCAAGGCAGCTTCGCATAGAGGAAGAGGACAGCCTGTTCTTCATGACCGGCATTGCTCGGGATTACAATAACGTTCCGGTGGAATTCTTCAAGTCGGCGGCGCGGCCGGATATGGTTCGCTTTTCAAGCATTCTGCGCAAGCATCGGACGGAGCCTGAAAGGAGACAACCTCTATGAAACTGGCAGCAGTCGGAAGTAACTGCGTTGACTTCTACAACAATATTGAAAACGGAAAGGCGTATCCAGGCGGCAGCCCCGTCAACGTGGCGGTCTATACCGTTCGCCTGGGGGGCGAGGCCTCCTATACCGGCCCGGTGGGCGATGACGTCTACGGAAAAATCATGCAGGAGACCATTGCGGCCAAGGGTGTGGATACCTCCCATCTGCACGTCAAACACGGCAAGACCGCCGTCTCTCAGGTGGAGCTGCTGGAGGGTGAACGGGTATTCGGCGATTATGAAGAGGGCGTTCTGGAGGACTATACCCTCTCCGAGGAGGATATGGACTTCATCCAGACCCATGACATGGTGGTCTGTGACCTGTGGGGCAAGGTTGAGGGGCAGTTCCGGGCGCTGAAGGCCCGTGGCATCCCCACCGCCTTTGACTGCGCCACCCGTCCCGAGGACGAGGCCAGCCGGATCGCCATGCCCTATACAGACTACCTCTTCTTCTCCAGTGATGACGGCGACACACCTGCCCTCCGGGATCAGATGAAGGGCTACCACTCCCGAGGCCCCAAGCTGGTCATTGCCCTGCTGGGCGAGCATGGCAGTCTGTGTTACGACGGAAGCGAGTTCCATAAATTCGGCATCGTTCCCTGTGAACACCTTGTGGACAGCATGGGCGCGGGCGACAGCTATATCGCCGGCTTCCTGTACGGCATTGTGGAGGGGCTGCCCATCGATGAGGCCATGCAGAAGGGAGCGGCCAACGCCACCGAGACGCTGAAGTATTTCGGCGCCTGGTAAGAAAAAAAATGTACGGCGCTGCCCTCCGAAAATGAGCTGGCGAATGAGTATGCTGCGACCCGGCAGACGGTTCGCAACGCCATTGACATGCTGGCGAACGAAGGTCTGCGGCGTGTGGCGGGAAAAGGCGTCTTTGTCCCGGGAAGCCACATCGAACGGGATCCGGAAGTACTGAAAGGGTTTACCCAGACCATGCCGGATCGAAATGCGATGCCCTCTATCAAGGTTCTCAAGAAAATGATACGCCCTGCCGGAGCAAAGTACGCCATGATGTTTGGGATTCATCCGCAAGATGAGATATTCTATATCGAGCGGATGTGCTATGGCCATATGTATCCGGAAGCACCGGGGGATCATGAATGGCCCTACCGGGACAAAGCGATTCAGTACGCTTTCCAATTCTTCCGCAATATGGATATGAAAACCACACCAATTTATTAGCAAGTCGCGTCTTTTGACAGGAAAGGATCGAATATAGTATGAATTACGAATCGAAAGCTTGGGCCGAGGTCAAGGGTGCCTGCCTGAGAAACTTCAACGAACAGGGCGATATCGACAGTGTCAACGGTGCGCTGGCTCTGCGTCCCAAGATTGAGAAGATCGTGGATCAGATCTGGGAGGAAGGCTTTGACAACATCTATTTCATCGGTATCGGCGGCACCTACGCTTCCGCGATGCAGGTTGAGGTCTATATGCGGGGCAAGTCTTCTCTGCCTGTATATGTGGAGAATGCTGCGGAGTACCTGACAACCGGCAACAAGCGGCTGACTGACCGCTCTGTGGTCATTTACTCCACCGTCTCCGGCAACACCAAGGAAATGGTGCAGCTCATTGACACTGTGAAGGCTCGGGGCGTGCGGGTGTTCGCCTTCATCGATACCCCCGGCTCCACCCTGACCCGGGAGGGCAAGTGGGATCATCTGGTGCTCTACCCCAAGAACGAGCAGCTGAAATTCTTCATGGTCGCCAACTACCTGATGTACAAGAACGGCGAATTCCCCGACTATGACCGCTACAATCGGGAGATGGAAGCCCACCTGGCGCTGGATCTGGTGAATATTGAAAAAATTTCCGACGCATGGGCCTATGACTACGCGGAAAAAAAGGTTGCCTTCCTGAAGGAGCATCCCGATCTTCCCCACTACTTTGTGGGCGCCGGCAACCAGTGGGGCGCTACCTACTCCTATGCCATGTGCTACTGGGAAGAGCAGATGTGGATTCGCACCAAGTCCATTACCTGCCCCGAGTTCTTCCACGGTATGCAGGAAATCCTGGTGGCAGATACCCCTGTGACCCTGTTCATGGGTGAAGACGAGCAGCGTCCTCTGGCAGAGCGGGTAGCCCGGTTCCTGCCTAAGGTCTGCGGCAACTATACCATTATCGACACAAAGGAGCTGCCCATGGAGGGCATCAGTCCCGAATTCCGGGGCTCACTGTCCCATCTGATGATGCACGCCGTGAACAACCGCGTGGATGCTTACATGGAACTGTTCCTGCGCCATCCGCTGTCCATCCGCCGTTACTACCGGCAGTTTGATTATTGATAGCCTTCCTCTCCTTACTGCCTGCTGCGGGGGATTCGGCCCCCAAAGCGGGCTGAGCGAGGGATTGTCAGCTCCCGGCTGTGCCTGGGAGTTTTTTTGCATTTTTGCAAAGGAGAATGTGTATGCTTTGGACCGAGCAACTGTTTCATATCAAAAAGCCCATCATTGCCATGCTGCATCCGGATGCACTGAAAATGCTCTATTTTATCAATTTTATCAATTTTATCAATTTTATCAATACGGAGTCAGACAGGAATCCGGACACACGCCCTCTGTCAGAGATTGCCTGCTCCGCGATCTTTAATGCTCACCCGGACGGCCTGTGCATCAGTGCCGACGCCGCCGGTCAGGATGTGGATGATGCGCTGATCGCCGGCGTAAAGCAGGCAGCGCCGGAAGTGGCGGTGCTCTGCAATACCGGCTGCCGGCCGGATACCATCGCCCGGAAGCTGCCCTAAGTTCGGATTTAACCGGTATGTGTTCACAACGCAATTAAAAACACCGAATTTTCGGTGTTTTTTGTTTGCCGTTATCCGATTTATTAACTTTTCGAAGCCTGCGCTGTCTAAATTAAATCTGAATATTCCAAATTGAATTTTACATGAAGTTTAAAAGCACTTCATTTTGAAAATCCAGTCCGCGCTGTGTAAGCCGCATTGAATCATCCGTAACTTCCATATTCCCCGCAAGGACAGCATCGCTCACGGCGGAGGCATAGTGCTCAACGGGGTCAATGCCGAAGCGTTGTGCGAACTCCGCGCGGTTAATACCCTTTATCTTTCTGAGACCGACCATGATGCACTCGAACATCTCATCCCCGCGGGAAATCTCTTCGGTCATTTCAACGGGCAGCTTTCCGTCGTTAAGTGCGGCATTGTAACCGCCGAGCTCCGCTTTGTTTGCAAAACGAACCCATTTGCCGTTGACATGAAGTGCGGAGTGCGCATTCAGCCCAAGGCCGAGATAGTCGCCGTTTGCCCAATAGTTCAGGTTATGGCGGCATTCGCGGCCCGGAAGGGCAAAGTTGGATATTTCATAGCGTTCGTAACCAAAGTCACGGAGCAGGTCGAAGCCGGCATCTTCCATATCAGCAACGGCATCTTCGTCGGGAAGCTCGATTGACCCGTTCCGCACTGCTTCGAACAGGGGCGTTCCCTCGGCAAGAATGAGAGCATAGGATGAAATATGTTCCGCACCGAGTTCCGCCGTGCGCCGTATCGTGTCAAGATAAGATTCGGAACTCTGTCCGGGCAGACCGTGCATGATATCAACATTGATGTTGTCGAAACCTGCCTGCCGTGCAAGCTTAAATGCACGGAAAAAATCTGCGGCGGTGTGAATGCGTCCGACTGCCTTAAGCACAGCGTCATCGGCACTCTGAAGTCCGAACGAAATACGGTTGATTCCGCAGTCGCGATATTGAACGAGTTTTTCGTATGAAACGGATTCCGGATTGCATTCGATTGAAATTTCCGCATCGGCGGGGAAAGCAAAGTTTTCGCGGAGCTTCGCCGCAAGGCGCGGAATCATCCCGGCGGGCAAAAGACTCGGCGTTCCGCCGCCGATGAATACGGTTTCAAACTCCTTTTTCGGGAGCATCGGCGAAATAAGGTCGATTTCCCTGAAAAGGGCTTTGAAATATTGCTCAAATGCGTCCTGTTCGCATCCGCCGAAACTTACAAAGTCGCAGTATGCGCATTTTTTCCTGCAAAACGGAATGTGAATATAAAGTCCGCTCATGGTTTTCTCCGTCAATTAATGCGCAGAACGCTCATGAATGCTTCACTGGGCAGTTCCACGGAACCTATCTGTCTCATGCGCTTTTTACCTTCTTTTTGCTTTTCAAGCAGCTTCTTTTTACGCGTGATGTCGCCGCCGTAGCATTTCGCAAGAACATCTTTGCGAAGAGCACGCACGGTCTCTCTGGCAATGATTTTGCCGCCGATCGCAGCCTGAATCGGAATTTCAAACTGTTGCCGGGGAATGACTTCCTGAAGCTTTTCGGCGACGGCACGTCCTTTTGCGTACGCCTTGTCACGGTGAACAATGGTCGAAAGCGCGTCACACATATCGCCGTTAAGCAGAAAATCGAGCTTAACGAGATCGGAGGGGACGTATTCGCTGATTTCGTAATCAAACGATGCATAGCCCCTGCTGCGGCTCTTCAGACTGTCGAAAAAGTCAAAGATGATTTCATTCAGCGGGATGGAGTAGGAAAGTTTTACGCGGGTCGGGTCAAGATAGACCATATCGATGAAGATACCGCGCTTTTCGATGCAAAGCTCCATAATCGTGCCGACATACTCCGGCGGGGTCATGATGTGCGCGGAACACATGGGTTCTTCCATGCGTTCGATTTCCGTAGGTGCGGGCAGGTTCGCGGGGTTGTCGATCCAAACTTCGCTGCCGTCCGTCATGATAACGCGGTAAATTACGCTGGGCGCAGTGGTAACAAGATCAAGATCGAATTCGCGTTCGAGTCGCTCCTGTGCAATTTCCATATGCAAAAGCCCGAGAAAACCGCAGCGGAAGCCGTAGCCGAGTGCCTGACTGGTTTCGGGTTCAAAACTGATGGAAGCATCGTTCAGAATGAGTTTCTCAAGCGCATCGCGCAGGTTTTCGTAATCCGCACCGTCGGCGGGATAAATTCCGCAGAATACCATGGGGTTTGCGTGCTTATAGCCGTGCAGCGGCTCCTTGGCAGGGTTTGCCGCAAGGGTTATCGTGTCGCCGACTTTGGTTTCGGCAACGGATTTAATGGATGCGGAAATGTATCCGACTTCGCCGGCGGAAAGCTCGTCCGTTGGTTTGAGGCTTGGGGAGAACACGCCGACTTCCGTAACGTCGAATTCATTGCCTGTGTGCATGAAGCGGATTCTGTCGCCTGCACGCACAACGCCGTCCATGATGCGCACATAGCTCAGCGCACCCTTGTAATTATCGTAAAAACTGTCAAAAATCAATGCACGCAGCGGCTTTTCGGTATCGCCCTTCGGCGCGGGAAAATCCGTCACGATGCGCGCAAGCACCTGTTCAACGTTCAGACCCGTTTTCGCGGAAACTCGCGGAGCATCCTCGGCAGGAATGCCGATAATATCTTCGATTTCCTGAATTGCATTGTCCGCATCGGCGGACGGAAGGTCGATTTTGTTGATTACAGGCAGAATTTCAAGCCCGTTATCGACCGCAAGATAGACGTTTGCAAGAGTTTGCGCTTCAATTCCCTGCGTTGCGTCAACGATAAGCACCGCTCCCTCACAGGCAGCAAGTGCGCGGCTGACTTCGTAAGTAAAGTCAACATGCCCCGGAGTGTCGATAAGGTTGAACATGTAACGTTTTCCGTCGGTATGGGTATAAAACATGCGTACGGCGGTGGATTTTATTGTGATGCCGCGCTCGCGCTCGATGTCCATGGAGTCCAAAAGCTGCTCTTCCATGTCGCGGCTCGAAACGGTGTCCGTAAGCTCCATCAGCCTGTCCGCAAGGGTGGATTTGCCGTGATCAATATGCGCAATGATGCAAAAATTCCTGATTAGTTCCTTTGGGTATGCCATTTATCCTCCGAAAAAGCGTGTTCTGCGTATCACACACGGAGAACTCCGCCGTCAGTCAATATTTTATCAGTATGAATTATACACCAATTGCGGCAGTTTCGCAATACGGAACAATTTAAACGGCATAAAAACACCGCACACGGCGATGTTTTGCAGCTGTGCGGCGGGGAATGCGTTTCTTGGGTTAGGGACTGTGCCCGTGAGCTGTTTTTATGTATCCGTTTTTTGAAGCGCAGACGTCAATCCTTTTCAACATGAGTTCCGAACAAAAGGCATATTGCCCGGCAAAGCTTATCACATGCGCCGTTGCTGAAATCAAAAAGTGTGATATGAGAGGGAGCCATGCCGGTGAGCATACTCAGCACGCCTTCGTTGCTGTTCGGTGCGCAGTCGATTCGGAGTTTGTCTCCGTCAGTTACGGTGCAGCTGCCGTCCGGCTGAAGTATCACGAGAACATCCGTTCCGTCCGTCGGGCGAACATCGGAAAACAAGCCGAGGATTTCAAGCAGCTCGTTGTATTCCTCAATCAGCAGGAATTCCTCGGCGGCAATATCAACGGAAACCTGCCAGCTTTCGATAACATCCTGAAGCCTGAACCGCAAAAATCCGTTAAGGTTAAGAAGCGAATTATCGCAAAGGTAATCAAAGACCCTTTCGGAGATTTTGTTCAGGTCCGACTCCGGTGCGGAACCGAGGGCGCAGGGGAGTATCTTCTTCTTTTCATCAACGGAAAACGGAAGCATATCAACCATTCTTGCAAATTCAAAATAACGGAGGTCAACAAGCATAAGCTCGCTCAGTGCTCTTGCAAAAAGGCGCAGCTCGTCATCGTCCGCAATGTTCAGCATCAGACGTGATTCCGAACGGCAGCTGATTTCAACATGTCCAAGCCCGCAAAGCCGCATCCGCCGCGCAAGCAGTGCGCGTATACTCAGCGGCTCGGATTCCTTAACAGCTTTGTTTTCATCCTCATTTTCTGCTTCTGTCGGCATCTTATCGGCTGAATTGAAAACGGAGGGGGTAATAAATGCATCCGTTTTTGCGGCGGTGAAGGCATATTCGTCGGTAAGCACGGAATAGGTTTGCATATTGGCTCCTTTTTCGGTTGCCTGCGCGCGCACGGCGGGAAAAGCGGACGCCGGCAATAAAATCCACATTGTATTATGTGCAAACCGTGCAAAATGGTGCTTGACAATTTCTTGAAACTGCGTTAAAATTTCTGCTGTAATCGATGAACGAAGGTTTTTTGTGTGCGATGAACGGCATTCATGTTTCTCGAAAAACCGATCCGTTTCGAATCTTTATCGGCAGGTTGTCGGGAAGAGTAGGCTTGCACAATGCAGATTAAGAGAGGATTGACCCCGGGCTGAAAGTCAATCCCTGCCGCAGACCGAAAACCACCCCGATGTTCGCTTGCGGCAGCAGTGCCTTACAACTGTTTTGAGCGGCGGAGTGCAGGCGCATTTCCGCAATCAAGGTGGAACCGCGGTATTCTGTTTGCCGTCCTTGAACTTTTGTTCAGGGCGGTTTTTTTGTTTTCGGCAGCAGAGCTTAAAAACGGCCTGCACGGCAGCAGTGAACATAACGCCGCTGATTTTGCTTATAATATCAACGTATAAAGGAGATTTAAAATGATCAACATCACTTTCCCTGACGGTTCCGTCCGCCGGTTTGAAGACGGCGTGAACGCATATGCCGTTGCAGAGAGCATAAGCCCGCGCCTTCGCAAGGCAACGCTTGCGGCAGAGCTTAACGGCGAGCTTTATGATGCGGCACTGCCCATTCACGGCGACTGCACACTGAAGCTGCTCACCTTTGCCGACGACGGCGGCAAATGGACCTATCGCCACACGGGTTCGCACATCCTTGCACAGGCCGTGAAACGCCTTTGGCCGGAAGTCAAGCTTGCAATCGGACCTGCGATCGATAACGGATTCTATTACGACTTTGACACGGATATTCCTTTCAGCCCCGAAGATTTTCCGAAGATTGAAAAGGAAATTGCAAAGATAGTTTCCGAAAACCTGCCGCTTGAGCGTTTCGAACTCCCCCGCGAAGAGGCTATTCGCTTCATGCAGGAAAAGGATGAGCCATACAAGGTGGAACTCATTCGCGACCTGCCCGAAGATGCCGTGATCAGCTTCTATCGTCAGGGCGATTTTGTGGATCTCTGCGCAGGCCCGCACCTTGAATCCACGGGCAAGTGCAAAAATATCAAGCTCATGAGCGTTGCGGGCGCATACTGGCGCGGCAGCGAAAAAAACAAGATGCTCAAGCGCATCTATGCAACTGCTTTTGAAAAAAAGGCGGATCTGGATGAATATATCCACATGCTGGAGGAAGCCAAAAAGCGTGACCACCGCAAGCTCGGCAAGGAACTCGGCTTGTTTGCAATGATGGACGAAGGCCCCGGCTTCCCGTTCTTCCTGCCCAAGGGCATGGTGCTCAAAAACAAGCTCATTGACTATTGGCGCGAAGTACATAAGCGTTACGGCTATGTTGAAATTTCAACGCCCATAATGCTCAACCGCAGCCTTTGGGAGCGTTCCGGCCACTGGGATCATTACAAAAACAACATGTACACCACCGTTATTGATGATGTGGACTTTGCGGTAAAACCCATGAACTGCCCCGGCGGCATGCTCGTTTATCAAACGGAAATGCGTTCGTATCGCGATCTGCCCCTGCGCATGGGTGAACTCGGTCTTGTCCACCGCCATGAGCTTTCAGGTGCGCTGCACGGCCTCTTCCGCGTTCGCTGCTTCACTCAGGATGATGCCCATATCTTCATGACTTGGGATCAAATGAAGGACGAAATCAAAAACGTCGTCCGCCTGTTCGACGAGGTTTATTCCACTTTCGGCCTTAAATATTCCATCGAGCTTTCCACAATGCCCGAAGACCATATCGGCGACGTAAAGGATTGGGATTTCGCAACCGAAACCCTCAAGGCGGCAATCACCGAACTCGGCAAGGAATACGTCATTAACGAGGGCGACGGCGCGTTCTACGGCCCGAAACTCGACTTCCACCTTGCGGACTGTCTCGGCAGAACATGGCAGTGCGGCACGATTCAGCTCGACATGCAGCTTCCCGAAAGGTTTGAACTTGAATACACCGGCGCGGACGGCGCAAAGCATCGCCCCGTCATGATTCATCGCGTTGTTTTCGGCTCTATCGAAAGGTTCATCGGCGTTATCACCGAGCATTTCGCCGGCGCATTCCCCACATGGCTTGCACCCGTTCAGGTCAAAGTCATGGCAATGACCGACCGCACCCGCGATGCCGTGTGCGATATCGCCGCAAAGCTCGAAGCGCAGGGTCTCCGCGTTGAAACCGATCTGCGCAACGAAAAAATCGGCTTCAAAATCCGTGAAGCTCAAATGCAGAAAATCCCCTACATGCTCATCGTCGGCGACAAGGAGGTCGAAAACGGCGTTGTTGCCGTTCGCGCAAGAAAGGGCGGCGATCTCGGCACAATGACCCTCGACGCTTTCGAACAGAAAATCAATGAAGAGGTCGCTTCAAAAACTCTCGATTGATATCAACGATATCCGTGATATCAACGATATCCGTGATATCGTTGCATAACCGCCGTCCGTAACACTCTCGGCAAAAACCTGAATGCAAACACCCCCGCATTCCCGCAATCTTAACGGCATGCCCCGAAACGCTCCGCGCAAAAGGGTGTGCCGTTTTGTGTCCAAGGTTTAGTTTTTTTAATGTAGATATTTGGCGTAATATGTGGTATAATGCTGTTGCGGATAAAAATATCTGCTGAGAACGATTTGAATTAGCTACCTGAATGCGCACGGGGCTTTGATTGGAGTATGTTCTGATGAACGGAAAAGTATTGACTATGTATTTAATGGACGGAGATCCTATCGGAAGAATAAAATGCAAAATTGCGAATTGGACGGGAATTGTTTATAAAATTCCGAGGATTTCCATTGATAATTGTGATGATATACAAGAATTGACTCAAAGCGGTGTTTATCTTTTGTTCGGCACCGATAAAGATGAGAATACCGTTGTGTATATCGGGCAGGCAGGGAACAGAAAAAATGGCAGAGGATTGCTTCAACGCATTTGTGAACCGCATAATTCCATTGATTATTGGAGCGAAGTGATAATATTGACCACCGGAGATGGTTCATTTGGCCCGACGGAAATCAGTTATCTTGAAAATCGTTTGTTCAATATGGCTCGTAAAGCGGGACGCTACGATGTAAAAAACAGTAACGACCCGAATCCGGGAAACGTTACCGAAGAGAAAGAATGTGAGCTTGAAGAATTCATCAATTATGCAAGGATCGCTGTCGGCGCAATAGGACACAGAGTTTTTGAACCGATTGCGCTGCCGGCGGAAAGCAGAAACAGTGAGCCGATCCTTCACATGGAATATAAGGGAGCAATTGCAAAAGGACAGTGCACAAGCGAGGGATTTGTGATTTTTAAGGGCAGTTCGGTGAATCCTGAGACGACGAAAAAATGCCCATCTCATGTTACGAAAAACAGGAAAAAAATATGCAGACATGATAAATGAGGAAAACAAACTTACAGCAGATGATTTTTTTTGATAGTCCGTCCGCTGCTGCCGGGTTTGTCGGCGGAACATCGTTGAACGGAAAGATTAAATGGATAGATGATGCCGGAAGAGCACTCAAAGAAATTATGTGAGCATAAAGCAAACGACCTGTCCGCCGGCAAGCGGGCAGGTCGTTTTTGTTTGTTTAAGTCGGAATCAATGCAAATTCACACGATTCGTATGTCGGTTATCAGCGGGCAATGAAGAACATTGCGGCGAACAGTATGCCGATGATCCAGGTGCTGAGGCTGATATCTTTGATCTTGCCGGTGAAGAGCTTGATGAAGATGTAGGAGATAAGGCCGAACGCAATACCATAGGAGATATTGTAGGTGAACGGCATGATCGCCATGGTCATGAACGCGGGAACTGCCGCAGAAGCATCGCTCCAGTCGATTTCCTTGACGCCGCCGATCATAAGGATGCCCACGAAGATGAGCGAAGCGGCGGTTGCACAGCTCGGAATGAGCGCGGCAATGGGCGCAAGGAACATTGCGATGAAGAACATTGCAGCCGTGAAAACGGAGGAAAGGCCGGTCTTGCCGCCTTCTGCGATGCCGGCGGAGGATTCAACAAAGGTGGTAACTGTTGAAGTGCCGCAGACTGCACCGAAACATGTTGCTGCCGCATCGGCGAACATGGCCTTGTTCATGTTGGGAACATTGCCGTCCTTATCGAGCAGATTGCCGGCGGAACATGCACCGTATAGAGTTCCGAGAGTGTCGAACATGTCAACCATGCAGAATGCGAGCATGGAAGCGATGAACGTTGCCGCAAAGCTGCCGACGCCGTTGGCAGCGATGTATTCGGAGAAGTTGAAGCCTTCGGTGAAAACTTTGCCGAAAGAAATGTTGAAGAAATCACGGAAGGGCTGGATGATGTTGAGAGAGAGCTTGCTCTGAACATTGCTTGCATAGAATCCGTCGATCGTCAGAAGGCCGAGTGCATAATAAAGCACTGCGCCGCCGATGATACCCCAGAAGACTGCGCCCTTGATCTTTTTCTTTGACATTGCGCCGATTGCGATGAGAGCCGCAATGGTGATGAGCAGGGGCATTATCTCTGCCCATGTAGTGTGGCCGAAGATAATGTTGAACGAGTGCAGGTCAACGAGTGTGGAATCGCTGTTAACAACAATTCCGGAATTCTGAAGCCCGAGGAATGCAATGAAAAGACCGATGCCCGGTGCAATTGCAGCCTTGACAGCTTTCGGTATTGCGTCAAAGATAAGCCTGCGGAGGCCTGTGACCGTGAGCAGAAGAAACACGATGCCGTCCACAAGAACCATAACGAGCGCATTTGCATAGGTAAAGCCCATGCCGATGCAAACCGAGTAAACAAAGAATGCATTCAGACCCATGCCGGATGCCTGTGCAAGCGGCAGGTTGGAAAGCAGGCCGATGAGCAGCGTTCCGAACACTGCGGAGAGTGCGGTTGCGATATAAACGGCGTTATAATAACTTGCGCCGAGTGCGTCGCCTCCGAGCGTGGAGAACATTCCTGCGTTGACCATCAGAATGTACGCCATCGCCATAAAGGTCGTGATGCCCGCAACCAATTCGGTGCGAACTGTGGTGTTGTTTTGTTTGAGCTTAAACATGTTTCCTCCTCGAACTCAAAACTTTGCAGCCTTTTCAACGCCGAAAGCCAGCCGCATACGATTGCGGACATTCAGCCATTGAATCGCCGCATTTTATTATATCAAAAGCTTTTGGGTTAATCAATATCGGTTTTGAAAAAGAAGGGAAAGTGATTTTCGCGGTTGTTCATGCCGAACACTTGTGGTATACTGTTGACAGAAGCTTTCAAAAGCCGGCGAATGCGGCAAAAGCAGCACAAAACCAAACATTCCGGAAGGATTGAATATTATGAGAAAAACAAAACGAATTACAGCGGCGGTTCTTGCGGCAATGCTGCTTGCATTAAGCCATTTTTTCCGCATATGCGGAACCGCAGACCAAAACGGAGATCTATTCCGAAAATTCGGCGGGCGAAACGGTTGTGCGGATACAGATCCGCCTGCGCGAGCTGGGCTATCTTTGGTTTAAGCCGACCGGGGTTTACAGGGCAATGACAGTAAAAGCGGTTGAGGAATTTCAAACCCGCTGTGTTGCCTACGGTGAAAGGCTTGCCGTTGACGGAAGAATGGGGGAGCAGTCCATGCTTGAACTGTTTGCGCCGAGTGCGCCGAAATTTCGCATTCCTGATTCGGTTCATCTGCCGCGCGGGCCGATTGCGGATACATTAAAGGTTAAAGGCGAGGTTCAAAGCTGGAACGCCGTAAAACAGAAATTGAATGTCAACGAGGAGTATACGGTTATTGACTGCAACACGGGCAAGGAATTCAAGCTCGTGTTCACAGGCGGGGAAAACCATGCCGAGGCGGAGCTGGCTTCAGAATCGGAACTTGAAGCTTTCAACTATATCTGCGGAAGCGAGTATAACTTTCTTAAACGTCCCGTTGTTGTGATGTTCGGAGAAACGGCAGTCGCTGCCTCAATTCAATGCTATCCGCACGGCAGCGATTCCGTGGCGGATAACGGCATGGAAGGGCATGTATGCCTGTTCTTTGAAGGCAGTCTGTCCCATGTGGGCAGCTTGCCCGATGTTGAACACAATGCAAATGTTTTTGCGGCGGCGGGCAGAGGATAAGAGCAAACGCTCATTGTTGTCGTTTTTTAAAACGGTATTTAACTCGGCATTCGGGCATTTCGGACGGGATGCTTTATGTGCCGAGTTTTTGATTTCGTGCATAGAAAAAGATGTATTGCTGAACGATTCCGGAAAGCTTGCCGATGCTGCGTGCGGCGGCCTGAATTTCTGATTTTGCAGGCGCAGGGCGGGCGGCCGGGGTGTCGGCGGTCGATGAGTCGGAAAAATACAGTTCGGTCATTGCACGCTCAATCCATACATCAACGGGGAAAGCATCCGCGTGTCCGAGGGAAAACAAAAGGATGCAGTCCGCGACCTTCGGGCCGACACCCGGAAATGTCAAAAGTTCCTTTCGTGCTTCGGCTGTCGGAAGCGACCGCAGCTTTTCAAGATCATAACCATCGGCAATGCGTTTGGCGGATTTGATTATATACGGAGCGCGGTAACCTGCACCGATTTGCTTCAATTCATCTTCGGAAAGTGCGGCAATGCGTTCTGGCGTCGGAAAAGCGAAAACTTCGCTGCTTTTACCAAAATCGCAATCGGCGGCTGCGCAATCGGAAAAGTACCGCACCGGCAGCTTTTCTCCCGCAAGGGAACAGAGCCTGTCAATAATACCCGATATACGCTTGATATTGTTGTTTGCAGATATTATGAACGAGATCAGCGCTTCAAACGGTTCCTGGTTAAAAACGCGAATGCCCGACGAACCGGGAAGGCATACCCGAAGCCTTTCGTCGGCTGCAAGCGCGGCTTCAACGGCGGAATAATCGCGTTTAAGGTCAAAATAATCGACAAAAAGCTGTGCTTCGCCCTTGGCGCACGGAGTGACAATAAGCGAATCGCCGGATTGCATAACAAGCACGGCGCGTCCGCGAATTACGCCGGCGAACGCAAGGGAAGCTTCGGCATCAGGCAGACCGCATTCGTCAAACAAACCCGCCTGCATGTGCACGGGGTTTTTGACCCAACGGAACGCCTGCCCGCAGGTGCAGCATTTTTCAAGATCAAACGGTTTCACGCCGCTGATAACAAGCATGTTTTTGAAATATTTGAACTCCATATGCCGATTATACGGCAGAACGCGCGGAAAGGGAAGTGTTTTGGCGAAAATATACAGCTGTGACGGCAAAAAATGCTTGACAATGCACGCCGAATATGGTAACATTACTCATTGAGCCGCTCCGAAACGGTTCAAAGTGATGCGAAAGCATTCACCGGAAGGGCGAGACTGGTAAGAGGAGGAACTATTATAATGTACGCAATCATCGTAACCGGCGGTAAGCAGTACAAGGTTGAGGTTGGCAGCGAGATCATGGTCGAAAAGCTCGATGAACAGATCGGTGCAAACGTCAATTTCGACGTACTGATGATGGCTGACGGCGAAAACGTTCAGATCGGCACCCCCGCTTGTTAGGGTCAGTTTCTGCAAAGGCAGAGGTTCTCGAACACGGCAAGGGCAAAAAGGTCGTTGTTTTCAAGTATAAGCCCAAAAAGGATTATCGCAAGAAACAGGGTCATCGTCAGCCCTACACCAAGGTCAAGATCCTTTCCATCGGCTGAGAGGTAATTGCATGACCGAGATAACCGTTTTTTTGAAGGGCGGCAAACCGATAGGCTTTGATGCACACGGACATACGGGTTATGCCGAATGCGGAGAAGATATTGTTTGTGCAGCGGTTTCGGCAATCACGCAGACCGCCGCAATGGGCGTTTCGGAACTTGTCCGCTGCCCGGCCGCACTGGAGATTAAAGACGGAGGGCTCTATCTGATGCTTGAAAAAACCGTTAAAGGTTCAAAATTGCAGCAGGCAGAGCTTATACTTGGAACGATGCTTTTGGGGCTTCGTTCCGTTGAACAAGATTATAGTGATTATCTTAAACTGACAGAGAGGGAGGTTTAACTATGTTCAGGATCAATTTGCAGCTTTTCGCACATAAGAAGGGCGTCGGCAGCTCCCGTAACGGTCGTGAAAGTGAATCCAAGCGTTTGGGACCCAAGCGTGCGGACGGTCAGTTCGTTCTTGCGGGCAACATCCTCGTAAGGCAGCGCGGCACACATTTCCATCCCGGCAATAACGTCGGCATCGGTAAGGACGATACGCTGTTTGCAAAGGTTGACGGCATTCTTCGCTTTGAAACCAAGCACGGCGGCCGCAAGTGCGTCAGCGTTTATCCCGAGGAAATCGCAGGCTGAGCTTTTCACCGAGCGAATTCTTGACAGCTCCGCAAATTCGGGCGGAGTGTAAACAAAATAACATAAAACAAAAAGCCGCGGTTTAACGACTGCGGCTTTTGTGCATGAATATGCATGAAGAAATGCACCGCTTCAAAAGTGCTGATTTGTAACAGCTTGTGCGGGCGGGATCAATGCTTGCTCATCATGCTGCGCCAGATATGCTTCGTGTCGCGCTTTGCACGCTTGGGAATGTCGGGATAAACCGCTGAAACGGCAGCAACCGCCGCTGCCATGCCGAGCGCAATTCCGGAGACAAAACCGATAGCTTTCATTTTGCGTACCTCCTGCTTTTTTTGAACAGCCGAAAAGCCGAAGCTGTTGCCTTATTAGTTTGTTCACGGGATGCGAAGCTCATGCGCAGAAGAGGCTGCGGCAAATTTTTCAATTTATTCACTGCGAAAGGTTGCTATTTTTTTTTAATTGAATTATACTTGAAGTGCGGCAGTGCGCCGTGAGCGGTAAAACGATACTGAAATGATTACATTAAATCGGAGGCAGAAAATGAACGATAATTCAAAGGCACATGTAAACGATGTTATCAAAACGATGCTTGAACGCAGCAGCATTCGCGCCTACACGGACGAAAAACTCACCCAAGAGCAGATTTCTCTGCTTCAGAATGCCGCGCTCAGTGCACCGACGGCAATGAACGCACAGGATCAGCGGTTTGTGTTCGTTACGAATGCGGAAATCATTGCAGAGCTTGAAGCGGGCGTTGTGGAGGCGGCGTGCGCCGGCGGCGATGCTGCTTTTGCCGAAAGAATCAAACAGCGCGGCGGCAAAATTATGTACGATGCACCTCTTTTTGTAGGTATTTTTGCTCATCCGGCAAAATTTTCCGGGGTTGATGCGGGTATAGCGGTGCAGAATATTGCGCTTGCCGCAAAAAGCATCGGCTTGGATTCCGTCATACTCGGGCTGCCGAGGCTCGCTTTTGAAGGCCCGAATGCGGCAAAATACAAAAAACTGCTCGGTATAGAAGTGGAACGCGAATTCATGATCGGAATTTCCGTCGGTCATGCTGCAACGAGCAAAACCCCGCATGAGTGGGATTGCAGTCATATTATTGATATCAGGTAAACACGTGCAGGCGGAACGGGAAAGTTTCAATATTTATCCTGTTTTGTCCTGCTTTATCCCTGCCGTGCGCACAATGCCGAAAACGGCAAACGGGGCAATAAAAAAGTTTGGAGGCAGCTTCGGACGGTTTACTCCGAAACGGAAGAAATAAACGGGCACGAAGCGGTTTGAATATGAGTAGAATACAGGTGAATGTCGGCGGAGTCCGCATTGGCGGCGGTGCACCGATTTCGATTCAGTCCATGACAAACACGGATACGCGCAATGCTGAAGCAACGGTGAAACAGATTCTGGAGCTTGAGAATGCAGGGTGCGAAATCGTCCGTTCTTCGGTTTATGATGATCGCTGCGTTGAAGTATTGCCGCAAATAATATCAAAAATACATATTCCGCTCGTTGCGGATATCCATTTTGATTACAGACTTGCCATAGGTGCAATCAAGGCGGGTGTTGCCAAAGTCCGCATCAATCCGGGAAACATCGGCTCGGAAGCGGGCGTGCGGAAGCTTGCGGAATGCGCCTCGGCATACGGAGTTCCGATACGTATCGGAGTGAACGGCGGTTCACTTGAAAAAGAACTTTTGCAAAAATACGGAGTATGCGCGGAAGCAATGGTTGAAAGCGCACAGCGTCACGCGGAACTGCTTGAAAACTGCGGCTTCGGCGATATTGTTGTTTCGCTTAAAGCGTCGGATCCGGTAACGACTGTACGCGCCTATCGCCTGGCATCGCAAATTATGCCGTATCCGCTCCATATCGGTGTTACGGAGGCGGGCATGGGCGAGACCGCATTGCTGAAATCCGCAATCGGAATCGGCAGCCTGCTTATTGACGGCATCGGTGATACGGTGCGCGTTTCGATGACCGG
>ENA-OQCL01000495-OQCL01000495.1-human-gut-metagenome-genome-assembly--contig:-NODE-495-length-18804-cov-3.224179_pt1 | contig 18804 bp, 19 predicted proteins | sample MGYA00242502_ERZ504586 | MGnify/ENA primary metagenome ERZ504586 (study PRJEB26092, sample SAMD00036316) | human gut metagenome | host: Homo sapiens | study: EMG produced TPA metagenomics assembly of... | reverse complement strand
CGCTCCTTTCACAAGATTGTCAATGGCTCCCATCATAATGATGCGGCCGGTCCTCTCATCGATCTTAAAGCCGATATCCACGTAATTGCTGCCCTCCACCCACTTAGTCTTGGGGTAGACGCCCTCATCGAGGAGGCGGATGAATTTCTCATCTTTATAATATTTCTCGTACACGGCCTTCACATCCGCATAGGTCACATTCTTTGTCAGCTTTGCGTACTCTGTGGCAAGGATCCCTCGGTTCATGGGCACGAGATGGGGCGTAAAATTCAGCACCACCTGGTGTCCGCAGGCATATCCCAGCTGCTCCTCTATCTCCGGGGTGTGCCTGTGGGAGGCCACGCCGTAAGCCTTCATATTTTCATTGACCTCGCAGAAGAGGTTCGGCACCTTGGCTCCTCTGCCGGCGCCGGATGTACCGGACTTGGCGTCAATGATCAGTGTGTCCATGTCAATGAGTCCTTCTTTTGCAAGAGGATAGGCTGTCAGGATGGAACAAGTGGTATAGCATCCCGGGTTGGCGATCAGCCGGGCATTCTTCACATCCTCCCTGTTGATCTCGCACAGCCCGTAGACTGCCTCTTTTATAAATTCCAGGCTCTTGTGCTCTATGCCGTACCACTTCTCATAGGTAGCCACGTCCTTGATGCGGAAATCCGCGCTCAGGTCGATGATCTTCACCTTGCTTAAGATATCCTCATTTACAAGGGAAGCGCACAGGCCCTGGGGCGTAGCGGTAAAGATCACGTCCGCCGCTGCGGCCAGCTCATCCATATTGTCATCCATGCACTTTGCATCGACGAGCTGAAACATATTCTGATAAATCGACGCATACGGCTGATCCACATAGCTTCTGGAGCCGTACCACACGATTTCGGCATCCTTATGTCCCAGCAGCAGACGCACAAGCTCTGCCCCCGCATATCCGGTCGCTCCTATGATTCCTGCTTTTATCATCACACTTCTCCTCCTCGTTTTTTTACCCAATTCTATACCAAATGTGAAAATAAGTAAAGAGGTTTTATGCGCATATTTATACATTTTTATATTCAAATCCCGCTCTTTTCCAAACGGATGAAATGGCTTTTATATTTCCGTTTTTCTGTCATTTCAAAGAATTTTGAAATAGGGCTTGCATATTTATGATTCTTGATGTATATTAATTGCAGTTCAGAAATACACACAGAGGAGGAACCTGTTATTATGAAAGAAAAAGTAATTCTTGCCTATTCGGGTGGACTTGATACGACCGCTATGATTCCGTGGCTGAAAGACAATTTTGATTATGAAGTCATCTGCTGCTGCATCGACTGCGGACAGGGCGATGCCCCAATCCACGGCCCGGCCGTTGGCCAGCAGGCTTTCCACAAAGGCCAGGTCGATCTCCTGATCCGCCTCCATGCCCTTGGCATAGCGGCCTTCATATAGGATGGTATACCCATCCCCCATAAGGAAAATGGTCTCGAAGGGCTTCCCCTGATGGTCGAACCAGGTTAACCCATAGGTCCAGCCGGCCCCCTCCGCTGTTCCTGCGTGGCTGAATCCCATGGCGTTCAGGTTGTCGGCAATATATCGTATGGCCTCTGGATCCGTTACCTGAATGGTCTCGCCGGTGCTCCCATCGGTGATTTCCAGCATGGCCGCCTCCCCAATGGCGAATTCCTTGCCCCCTGTTGAACAGCCGGTGAGCAGCATAATCAGGGCCAGCAACCCTGTCAAAACAGCAGATTTGCCCATACTATCCTTCCCTTTCCTGGAACCGGCGGCAAGGGTCCTATGGCAAGCAGGCTATTCCACCGGGTCCTCGCATGTTTCCAGGCTGTTCAGAAACGCCTGGTCCTTCTTATCCAGCGTCGTTTGCAAAAGCAGCTCCGGCCTGCGTTTTTTGGTGATGGCCAGGGACATGTCCCGCCGCCACCGGGCGATGTGGGCGTGGTTCCCGTTGAGCAGCACCGGCGGTACCGCCATGCCACGGTATTCCGCAGGACGGGTATATTGGGGATATTCCAGCAGCCCGTCTGAGAAGCTCTCCTCCTCCGCGGAATCCTGGCAGCCCAATACCCCCGGGATAAACCGGCTCACGCAGTCGATGAGCACCATGGCGGGCAGCTCCCCGCCGGTAAGCACATAGTCCCCGATGGACACCTCCATGTCCATCTGGGCCAAGGCTCGTTCATCCACCCCTTCATAATGGCCGCACAACAGCACCAGCCAATCCTTCCGGCTCAGCTCCCGGGCCATGGGCACCCCCAAAGTCTCCCCCCGGGGCAGCAGGGCGATGCGCAGGGCCTGGTGGTTAGGGTCCACCTGGTCCAGGCAATCCCATATGGGCTGGGCCATCATCACCATGCCCGCACCGCCTCCAAAGGGGTAATCGTCCGCGTTGTGATGCTTGTTTGTGGACCAGTCCCGGATATTATGCAGATGGAATTCCAATATGCCCCCCTGGGCTGCCCGGCCCAACATGCTGCTGCCCAGCACCCCCTGGAACATCTCCGGGAACAGGGTCAGCACGTCAATCCGCAAACAGGCCCACCTCCTCCAGCACCGCCGCGTCCAGCACGATGCGTTTATGCGCCACATCCACCAGGGTCAGCAGCTTCTTAAGGGCCGGCACCAGCAGCTGCCGATCCCCCTGGATCACATATACGTCGTTTGCCCCGGTCTCCAGCACCTCCTGGAGCACCCCCAGGGGCTTACCTTGGCTATCCTCCACCCGGCAGCCGATCATGTCCGCCACGAAATACCGGCCCGGCGGCAGCTTCACTGCATGGGCCCGGTCCACGCACACGTACAGGTTTCGTAGCCCCTCCGCTTCCTCCCGGGTATGGGCGCAGGATAGCTGCAGGATCACCCCATCCTGCTGGGGGCTGGCCGCCTGTACCTCTATGGGCACATAGGCGCCGTCCCGCTCCAAAAAGCAGCTTTTAGCCGGCGGAACCGGCTCAGATCCTCTGTAAGGGGCAAAAGCTTGACCGCGCCGCGGACCCCATGGGGCCGCAGGATCATGCCCACCCGCAAATAGCCTTCCATTTCATACCTCCGGGCAAAAAAGCGGCGGGCCGCCTGGGCCTGCCGCCTGTTCTTTGGATCAGCCGATGATCTCTACCACGTATTTTTTTATTTTCCCGAACGGATGCAGCCCGCACCACCGTGCGGATCGCCTTTGCAATGCGGCCCTGTTTGCCGATGACCTTGCCCATATCCTCCGGGGCTACCCGAAGCTCGATCACCGTGGAGGTCTCGCCTTCCTTGACCTCCACCTGCACCTGGTCCGGCTTATCCACCAGGTTTACCGCAATGTATTTTACCAGGTCTCCCATGGCTCGTTCCTTTTTCCAGCTTTACTGGATGGCGCCGGACTTCTTCAACAGGGCCCGCACGGTATCGGTGGGTTGGGCGCCGTTCTTCATCCAGTTGACGGCCTTTTCATTGTCCACCTTCAGCTCGGCGGGTTCTGCGATGGGGTTATAATAACCCAGCTCCTCCACAAAGGCGCCGTCCCGGGGTGCGCGGGAGTCCGCCACCACGATGCGGTAAAAAGGAGCCTTCTTAGCGCCCATCCTGCGAAGCCTGATCTTAAGCATTGTCTGTTTTCCTCCTAGATGTATAAAAAATATATTTATTTCAAAAACGCAAGGAATGCGCCTTAGAAACCAAAGGGATTGAAGCCCCGGCGGCCTTTTTTCATCTTGCCCAGCTTGCCCCCTGCAAACTGCCGCATCATCTTGCGGGTGGCTTCAAATTGGTTCAGCAGCCGGTTGACTTCCTGTATCGAGTTCCCGCTTCCCGCGGCAATACGCCGCCGCCGGCTGGCGTTGAGCAGCTCCGGCCTGCGCCGCTCCTCCGGGGTCATGGATTTTACGATGGCCAGCATACGTTCCGTCTGCTTTTCATCGATCTCCATATTTCCCAGCTTGGCCGCGTTGGCCCCCGGCATCATGGCCAGGATATCCTCCATGGAACCCATGGATTTTACCTGCTCCATCTGCTCCATAAAATCTTCTAGGGTAAAGTCGTTGGTCTTGAGCTTGGTGGCCAGTTCTTGGGCCTTTTTTTCATCGAAGGCGTTTTGGGCCTTTTCAATGAGGGTGAGCATATCCCCCATGCCAAGGATCCGGCTGGCCATCCGGTCGGGATAAAAGGGCTCAATGTCCTGTAGCTTTTCCCCGGTGCCGCAGAATTTGATGGGACGTCCCGTCACTTCCCGCACCGACAGCGCCGCGCCGCCCCGGGTATCGCCGTCCAGCTTGGTGACGATCACGCCGGTCACCGCCAGCTTTTCGTTGAACGCCTTGGCCACGTTTACCGCATCCTGGCCGGTCATGGCGTCCACCACCAGCAGGATCTCCGCCGGCTGTAAAGCGTCCCGTATCCCGGCGATCTCCTCCATCATGGCTTCGTCGATATGGAGCCGGCCCGCCGTATCCACGATCACCAGGTCCATCATATGGGATTTGGCGTATTCCACCGCTTCCTTGGCGGTCTGTATGGGGTCCTGCTGCCCTTTTTCAAACACGGGCAACTTCAGCTTTTCCCCCACCACCTGCAATTGCTTTATGGCGGCGGGCCTGTAAATATCGCAGGCCGCCAGCAGGGGCGTTTTCCCAAACTGCTTTTGCAGATACGCCCCCAGCTTGCCCGCCATGGTGGTTTTGCCTGCGCCCTGCAAGCCGCACAGCAGGATCACCGCCGGCGTCCTGGAGCCAAATTCCACCTTGGCGTTGGCCCCGCCCATCAGGTTGGTCAACTCCTCGTTAACGATCTTGATCACCTGCTGGCCTGGGGTAAGGCTTTCCAACACCTCTGCCCCCACCGCCCGCTGGGATACCTGAGCGATGAACTTCTTGACCACCGCGAAGCTGACATCCGCCTCCAACAAGGCGAGCTTGACCTCCCGCATGGCCTCCTTTACGTCTTTTTCGCTCAGCTTGCCCCGGCCGGACAGCTTCTTAAATACAGTTTGCAGTTTGGAGGAAAGCCCTTCAAATGCCATCGTCCATCATCTCCATTATGTCCTGGATCAGCCCCTGGGCTTCTCCGTCTTCCTGCACGCAGGGTAGCGCAGCCAAGGCCTTTGCCTTTTCCCGTATGGCCCAGGCCTTTCGCTCCATACCCAGCGCCTGTTCATAGGCGTGCAGCTGGGCCGAAGCCCGCTGGATGGCGTCCCGAACGCCCTGCCTGGATATACCGGCCCGCTCCGCAATTTCGGCTAGGGAAAGATCTTCATCCACCGCCATGGATAGCAGGGCCCGCTGGCGCTCCGTCAATAAGGCGCCATACCGGCTGAGCAGCATACCCAGCTCCACATGTGCCTGCATGGTCCCACCTCCGTGGATGGTAGAATACGTTTTTTACGCAAAAGGTGTAAAGGTATTTACCTTTACACCTTATCCATTATATCCATCTTCCGGGAAAAGTCAAGGGTTATTTTACTGCATCCAACTTCGCCAAAGCCTCGTTTGAACCGATGACCACCAGCTCATCCCCCGCCTCAACGCTCATTGGGGTCCAGGGTAATACGATCCTGGCCCCTCTGCGCCGAAGGGCGATCACCGAGATGCCATATACCGCCCGCACGTTCAGGGTAGAAAGGGTTTTCCCCGCCCAGGAGGCGGGCAGGCGCACCTCGCTGATGCTGTATTCATCGGAAAGGTCGATAAAATCCAACACGCTTTGAGAGGCCAGGGAATGGGCCAGCCGGACGGCGCCTTCCCGTTCGGGCTGAAACACCTTATCCGCGCCGGTTTTATACAGCAGCTTTTCATGCAGGTGGTCGCTGGCCTTGCAGATCACATACTTGGCTCCGTATTCCTTGCACATCACCACCGCCAATACCGATGCCCGTATATCTTCACCGATGCACACAGCCACGCAGTCATAATTCCGCACGCCCAGCTGAGAGATAGCCCGCTCATCGCTGACGTTCGCCTGCAAAGCATGGGTAACCAAGTTCTTCACCACATCTACCCGGGCGGCATTGGCGTCCACCGCCGTAACTTCCTGGCCCAATTGGCACAAGGAAGTGGCCAACGTGGCGCCGAACCGGCCCAAGCCCAATACGAGAATGCTCTTTTTCATATGCTCCCAACCTTTCTATAAATTAGCCGATCATAATCTCCCCCAGGGGATAGCGTATGGCGGATTCCGCGTCTTCCCGGCCGCAGGCCAAGGCAATGGTCAGCAAGCCAGCCCGGCCCAGATACATCAACACGCACAACACCAGCCGGCTGGTAACGCCCGCCACTTCCGTAACCCCCACCGTAAGGCCCACGGTGCCCAGGGCGGAAGCCAATTCAAACATTTTATCGATAAAATCCATGCTTCCGCAGGCAGTTCCCCGTTCTGTCAGGGACATGACCATGGCCCCCACAAACAGGAAGGCAATGGCCAACAGGAAAATGCACAAGGCCCGGGCTAAGGCGTTGCGGGAAAACCGCCGGCCAAAAGCCTCGGTCTCCTCTCTGCCCCGCATGAGCGAGCGCACCGAAAAGAACAGCATGGCCACGGTGGTAATCTTTACGCCGCCCGCGGTGCCTGCCGGCGCGCCGCCGATGAACATCAGCAGGAAGCTGAGCAGCTTACTGCCCTCGCACAGGGCGGTCTGGTCGATGGTATTGAAGCCCGCCGTCCGGCAGGTTACCGACTGGAACAGGGAGGCCATCAATTGGGTTGACAGCGGAAGCTCCCCCAGGGTATCTGGGTTATGCCGTTCAAACAGCCAGAAAAGGATACCGCCGCCAAAGACCAGCATTGCGGTGGCGATCAATACCGTACGGCCATGAACGCTTATCCGTTGCTTTGTCTTGGGTTTGCGGATCAGTTCCAGGATCAATGCGAAGCCCAAGCCACCCATGACAATGAGCCACATAATAGTAAAATTCACCAAGGGGTCCCGCACGAATGGGACCAGGGATTGGAAATCGCCCATCAGGTCAAAGCCGGCATTGCAAAAAGCGGAAACGCTATGGAATACCGCATACCAGATCCCTTTTCCCCAGCCATAAAGCGGGACAAACCGGATGGATAGCAGCAGGGCGCCAATGCTTTCGCAAGCCATGGTAAGGGCCACAATGCGTTGGCTTAAAAGGACAACCCCTTGAATTTGCCCAGAGCCGGTGCCTTCCGCCAGCAGCATACGCCCCCGGAGGGATACCCGGGCCCGCAGGGCCAAAATCAGCATGGTGGTCACCGCCATAAAGCCCAAGCCGCCCACCTGGATCAGCAGCAGCACCACCGCCTGGCCAAAGGGCGTAAAATAGGTTCCCGTATCCACCACCACCAAACCGGTCACACAAGAGGCGGAGGTGGCGGTAAAAAGGGCATCCAAGAATGGCAACGGGGCGTCATAGGAAGCGGCGGGCAACATCAACAACAGCGTGCCCACACAGATCACGCCCAAATAGCCTAGCGGCAATACGCGAATGGGAGAGATCCCTTTATGAAATAACCTGGTTTTCATCATCTGCTCCTTATTGCTCCAGAAGGGCCCTGGCAAAATCCATAGGATCGAACGGAAGGAGGTCTTCCATACCTTCCCCCACCCCGATGAACCGAACGGGCACCTCTAAAACCCCTTGTACCGCCAGGGCTACCCCGCCCTTGGCCGTGCCGTCCAGCTTTGTAAGGATCACCCCGGTCAAGCCGGCGGCCTGGGTAAATGCCTTTGCTTGGGCAATGGCGTTTTGGCCGGTGGTGGCGTCCAGCACCAAGAGGGATTCGCAGGGCACATCCGGCAGCTCACGGTTGATCACCCGGCGGATCTTAGCAAGCTCTTCCATCAGGTTTTTCTTATTATGGAGCCTGCCTGCCGTATCCACCAGCAGCAGATCCCGGCCCTTTGCCTTGTACGAGCAAATGGCGTCATATACCACCGCTGCCGGGTCCGCCCCTTCCCCTTGCTTCACAATGGGGGTGTCCGCCCGTTCTGCCCAGATGGATAACTGTTCCACCGCCGCCGCCCGGAAGGTGTCTCCGGCAGCCAACAGGGGATTGCGACCCTTGGATTTATACAGATGGGCCAACTTCCCCAGGGAGGTGGTCTTTCCAACCCCATTTACCCCTACGATCAGCAGCACCGCCGGCCCTGCCTCCCCTGCAAAGGGGGTTTTGGGCTCCATGGCCTTGGCCAAGATCTCCACCATGGCCTGCCGGGCCTCGCTCCGGGTATGCAGTTCCTGTTCCTTCACCGCCTGCCGAAGCCGCGCCAGCAGGATCTCGGTGGTCTCCATGCCCACATCCGCCACGATGAGGGCTTCTTCCAACTCCTCATAGAAATCCTCATCGATGCGTTCCGGTCCGGCAAACACCCCTGCCAACATGCGCCCCCCACCTTGGCAAGGCTTTCTTTTAGTTTTCCGAAGATTCCCATTTTCCTTCCTCTTTTCCTTCCTCCTGCCTAGCCTCCAACTGAGGCAAACCGGGCGGATACCACCTTGGATACGCCCTTTTCTTCCATCGCCACCCCGTACAGGGAATCGCATACCTCCATGCTGCCCTTCCGGTGGGTGATCAGGATAAACTGGGTGTTGGCGGAATAGTTCCGCACATAGGATGCAAAATTGCTTACATTGGCCTCGTCCAGCGCCGCTTCGATCTCATCCAGTATGCAAAATGCCGTCGGCTTCAGCTTCAAAATGGCGAACAGCAGGGCGATGGCCGTCAGCGCCCGTTCCCCGCCGGACAGCAGGGATAGCAGCTGCAATTTCTTCCCTGGGGGCTGAGCGATGATATCGATATCGCAATTGAGGATATCCTTGGGATCGCTTAAAACCAGCTCCGCCCGGCCGCCGCCAAACAGCTCTCCAAATACGATGGAGAAATTCTGCTGGATCAAGCTGAACTGCCGCTGGAACTCCCGCTCCATGGTATGCACCAGGTCCTCGATGAGCACCTGCAGATCCGCTTCCGCCTGGGTCAGATCCTTGCATTGGGCGTCCAGGGCGTCATAGCGATCCTTCACATTTCGATAGTCTTCAATGGCATTGATGTTCACATCCCCCAGGGCCTTGATTTCCTTTTTCAGCGCATCCGCCCGGATGTTGCCCGCCGCCACCGAGATCTCCCGCCGCATGGGCTGGGCGTTTTCATAGGTGAGCTCATAATCGTTCCAGATCCGGTCCTGCATATTGGCCAGCTCCATCTGGGCCCGGTTCTGGTTCAGCTCCACCTTATGCCGCCGCTCCCCCAGCTCGCTCAACGCCTGGGCCGCTTCCTCCCGCTGGCCCCGGGCCTCGTCCAGGGCCCGCAGATGGGACGCCCGCTCCTCTTCCAGGCTTCGGATCTGTTCGGTGAGCAGGTCGATATCCTTGCGCTCTCCATCCAGCCCCTGCAAAATGCGTCGCCAACTCCGCCTGCAGCAGCTGCTGCTGCCGCTGGCTTTGGGCTGCCTGTTCCTTGGCGGCAGCTGCCTGCTGCTCCAGGCTTTTCGCTTCCTTTTCCAGCCGCTCCCGGGTCTGCTGCAACCCCTGCAGCTCCTTCTCCCGGGCCATGAGGGCCACCTTCTGCTCCGTGGCCTTGTCGTTGACGCCGGCATATTCGCTTCTGCGGGCGGTCAATTCCGCCTGCATACGCCTTACGTCCTCCTGGCTGGCCACATTGCCCGCTTCCAAGCTGCTCTGGGCCTGCCTGGCCTCCGCGCACTGCTGGTCTATATTGTCGATATTGTCCTGAAGCTGGCTATATTCCCGCTGGTTCCGCTCCAGGGCCTCCTGGTTTTCCTCCACATATTGCTTAAGGGCTTCCACCTTTTCCCGTTGGGCCGCCAGCTCCAGATCCTGGGCGTGCAAGGCCTCGGTGGCAGCCTGCAAACCCTGCTCCGCCGCCGCCAGTTCCCGCTCCATCTCCCCGGTATGGCTCGCCTGCTCCCGGATGGCTTTGGCAAGCTGGGCAAGCCCCTTTTGCAGCTCCTGGATCTCCCGCTCCCGGCCGATCAGGCTGAACTCCCGCTTTTGGGTGCTGCCGCCGGTCATGGAACCACCGGGGTTGATGATGTCCCCCTTCAGAGTGGCGATGCGAAATGCGCCCTTTGCCTGCCGGTTGATGGCCATGCCCGCTTCCAGGTCCTCCACCAATACCGTTCTGCCCAACAGGTTTTCAAAGATCCCACGGTACCGCTCCGCATATCCAACCAACTGGCTGGCCACGCCTAAAAACCCTTTTACCTGACAGCAGCTTAGCTCCTGTTGGTTCAATGTCCGGGGCCGGATCACATTCACAGGCAAGAAGGTAGCCCTACCATATTGCCTGCTGCGCAGATGGTCGATGGCCTTCTTGGCGGCCTGGTCCGTGGGGGTCACAATGTTCTGCATGGCGCTGCCCAGGGCCATTTCCAGGGCGGTCTCATAGGCTTTTGGCACCTGCACCAGCTCCGCCACGACGCCTTCGATGCACGCCCCCAATTCCTGGTCCCGGTCCGCGTCCTTTAACAGGTTCCGTACGCTGGCATAATAGCCCTCGTAAGCCCGCTTCATCTCCTCCAGTACCTTGATCCGACTTTTGGCAGCCTCCGCCTGCTGCTCCATGCGCCGGCTTTCCTCCTGCACCGCCTTGATGGCGGTTTGCAGCCGGCTCACCCGACCCGCAGCCGCCTGCCGGGCCTCATGCTTTTCCTGGTAAGCAGCCTGCATCTGGCTATAGCAAGCCGCAAGCTGGGCTTGCTCTTGCTCTAGCTTTTCCCCTTCCTGGCGGATGGCCTGCTCCTGGGCCTGGGCTTCCCCCATCCGCTCCGTTACCGCCGTGCGGATGGCTTCCAACCGGGAGATCCGGCTTTTCGCGTCGCTGAGCCGGTTCAGGGCCTCGATCATGCTGTTTTTCTGCCGCTCGGTTTCCTGCTCCCTTTGTTGGATCTCTTGCTCCATTTCCTGGCGCGCCCTCTCGGTCTGCGCCAAGTCGGCTGCGCAGGCATCCCGCGCTTCCTGCGCCGCTGCTTGCTCCTGTCCCGCAGCCGTCCACTGGGCCCGTAATGCGGCAGCCTGACTGCTTTGGCTCCTGCTTTCCTCCTCCAGCCGGGCCTGTTCCCGGCTTAGATTGCCCATGCGCTCCTCCAATACCTTTACGGAACCTGCATGGGCCTCCGCCCCGGAAGACATGGAAAGCAGCCGCCCCTGCATCTGCGAAATGGCGCCGTTCAGTTCCCGTTCCTGCTCCTCTTCCTGGGCGCACTGCTTGCTGAGCCGGTCCGCTAGCTCCCCGGCTGTGCGGAGCTCCCCATCCAGCTGGCCCAGGCTTTCCTCCAGGGTTTTCAACCGCTCCTGCAGCTTATCATACTGATACAGGAACAGATTGACCTCGATCTCCCTTAGTTCATCCCGCAGCCGCAAGAAGGTGCGGGCGGCTTCGCTCTGCTCCTCCAGGGGGCCGATCTGGGTGCCAAGTTCTTCTAAAATGTCCTGCAAACGCACCAGGTTCTTCTTGGTGTTCTCCAGCTTGCGTTCGGCTTCCTCCTTGCGCACCCGGTATTTCATCACCCCCGCCGCCTCCTCAAAGGCAGCCCGCCGGTCGCCGGATTTATTGGACAAGATCTCCTCCACCTTGCCCTGGCCGATGATGGAATACCCTTCCTTTCCTACTCCCGTATCCCGCAGCAGGGACTGGATGTCCTTGAGCCTGCAAGGCGTTCGATTGATCAGGTATTCGCTTTCGCCGCTACGGTACACCCGCCGGGTGATGCTGACCTCCGCATAGTCGGTGGGAAGTTCCCCGTCCGCGTTGTCAAAGGTAAGGGTCACTTCGCAAAAGGCCTGGGGCTTGCGGGATTCCGTGCCATTGAAGATCACGTCCTCCATCTTGGCGCCCCGTAGGGCCTTGGCGCTCTGCTCCCCCAGCACCCAACGCACTGCGTCTGCAATATTGCTTTTGCCGCTGCCGTTGGGGCCGATGATGGCGGTCACGCCCCGCTCTATATCGATCTGGGTCTTTTTCGCAAAGGATTTAAATCCGTTTAGTTCCAGTTTGATCAGTCGCAATGTTTAGCTACCATGCCTCTCCCATTTGGTTTCAACCCCATTTGGGCTTTTATCCCCCAGCATTTCCAGGTCTGCCGGGCGGCTGCCTGCCCGGCTTCCTGCTTGGAGCCTCCCTCGGCCCGTGCCCATAGGATCCCCCGCCACCACAGCCCGCATATAAAATACCTTTTGATGGTCTGGGCCCGTGGTATTCAGCAATTCATAGGTCACATTCCCCTTATGCAGCTTCTGTACATATTCCTGCAACTGGGTCTTATAGTCCTTGGCGTCCACGTTTTGCACAGCCGCGCGGATCTGGGCCTGGGTCATGCCCAAAATAAACGTCCTAGCTGCTTCCAACCCGCCGTCTAAATAGATGGCTCCGATCACAGCCTCCACCCCATCCGCCAAGATAGAAGGTTTTTCCCGGCCGCCTGAGTGTTCTTCCCCCCGGCTTAGGCGCAAGCAGGTCCCCAGCTCCAATTGCAGCGCAACAAGATGCAATGCGCTTTCACATACGGATGCAGCCCGGGCCCGGGTCATAACGCCTTCGTTCAGCTTTGGGAAATTGCGGTACAGATATTCGCTCACGCATAGCTCCAAAACAGCGTCCCCTAAAAACTCCAGCCGTTCGTTATGCTCATGGGCTTTCCCATCGCCCTTCACATAGGAGGTATGCGTCAACGCCGCATCCAACAGGGAAAGATCAGAAAACGTATATCCCAGTCTTTCCTCCAGTGCCTGCAGAACCTTTTTCCGCAGGAAACCCATTTCCATGCGCACCTCTCCTCCATGCGAAAATGCCCGCACCCTATGCTAAGATGAGGACCCTTATCACCCGCCGGCTCCGCCGCCGGCGCAGCCAATTGGCCAAACAGCCAAACAGGGCATACCGAAATACAGGAGCATATCCATGGTTCGATATGCCGCGCTTAGCCCTCACATGTACAATTCCAGTATCCGCCTTACTTATTGAGGGCGGCCACAATATCCCCGACGGTATGGATATTGGGAAGATCTTCTTCCGGGATCTGCAGGCCATATTCCTGCTCCAGGTCCATGACCAATTCCACCAGGTCTAGGGAATCTGCCTTCAGGTCCTCACCCAGCCGGGATTCCGGGGTGATGGTCTCCGCTGGAATGTCCATTTGCTTTGCGAGCAGGTCCCGAATCTTTTCAAAATCCATGCTGACACATCCTTCCATTGCACAATTAGGTAATGATTGCTAGGCATAGTTTAGCCTGAACCGCTGCGGATGTCAATCCTCTATATCTGGCAGTTTTTCGATTCCTTGGGCCATGGTTGCCAGAACATCCGCCTTTGCAAACTGCCTAGCCTGCCCGATGGCCGCGCAGATGGCCTTGGCGTTAGAACTGCCGTGGGCCTTGATCACCCCGCCGGCCACCCCCAATAGGGGCGCCCCGCCGTACTCGGTATAGTCCATGATCCGCTTAAACCGGCGGAACGCGGGCTTTGCCAGGGCCGCTCCCAATTTGCTGCGGGTATCCGCCAGCAGCTCTTGCTTGAGCATGCTCATCAGCACTTCCGCCAAGCCCTCGGTATATTTGAGCACCACATTCCCGTCAAACCCGTCGCAGATCACCCCATCGAAATTCCCGCTCAGGATCTCCCGGGCCTCACAGTTACCAACAAAATGGATGGGCGCACCCGCCAGCAGCGGATAAGCCGCCTTGGTAAGGGCATTGCCCTTTTCCGCCTCCGCGCCGTTGTTCAATAGGCCGATCCGAGGTTCCTGCACCCCCAGCACCCCTTCCATATACGCGCTGGCCATCACGGCAAACTGCATTAAATAAGAAGGTTTGCAATCCGTGTTGGCGCCGCAATCCATCAATAGGGTCGCCCCGCCCTTTTGGTTGGGGATGGCCATGCCCAGGGCAGGCCGCTTCACCCCCTTGAGCCGCCGCACGATCAGGGTAGCCCCTGCCAACAGCGCCCCTGTGCTGCCTGCGCTCACCAGGCATACCGCCTCCCCATCCCGTACCGCTTCCAGGCCCTTTACCATGGAGGAATCCTTTTTGGTACGGATGGCCGCCGTGGGGGACTCCTCGCAGGAGATCTCCTGGGTGCAATGGCGCAGGGTAATTCGGCTTTGTTCCGCCTTGGGATAGGCGGATAGCGCCTGCCGCATCTTTTCCTCGTCCCCAAAAAGCACCAGTTCTATATCCGCAAAGCGTTGCAATGCCTGTAAGCTTCCTTCTATGGTTGCCTGGGGCGCATAGTCCCCGCCAAATACGTCTACGGCTATCTTCATATGCATTTCCCTCCTGCTAGGATCGCCGGCTATCGCCTGTGCGTTCATCCGGAGCGGCTCGCAGGGCATACCCCTTTACGCTGCCGTCCTTATTGATATATGTATAGTATAGTTTATCACATCTACCGCTGCTTCTGCAAAGGAAAAGGGCTTCCACACAGACGGAAGCCCTTATTTGTTATTGAATGGACGCATCAGGCCTTTTCCACTTCGATAGCCTGCTTGCCATCGTAATAGCCGCACTTCTTGCACACACGATGGGCGAGCTTCGCCTCGTGGCACTGCGGGCATTCCACGATACCGGGAACGGACAGCTTCCAATTGGCCCTGCGGGCATCCCGCTTGGCTTTGGACGTTTTCCTCTTGGGGACCGCCATGCTTACACCTCCTTATCGTGATTCAACAGCGCGCCCAGCTGGGCGAAAGGCATTTCCCGTTGGGGCTCTGTCTCCCGCACGCAAGCGCACTGGACCGTGTTCAGGTCGCACCCGCACACCGGGCAAAGGCCTTTGCAATCCTCCTTGCACAGGCTTTGCAGGGGCAGGTTTAGAAAGAGATTATCCAGCACAGCCTGGGTCAGATCCAACGCCTCGCTGCCCATAGGATAACACTCGTCCTCCGGGTCGGGATCTTTGACGAACCGCTCCTCAAAATCAAAGCTGAAAGGCTCTTGAAATTCCTTGGTGCACAAAGCGCACACGGAATCGAGGATGGCCGTTACCGTGCCCTGCACCAACAAGCTCTCCCCATCGTACACATACCGGGCTTCCACATGCAACGGCCCCGTGGAAGGCTACCGTCCGGCCCATATAGGATTGGGCTGGCAAATGGACGTCCGCCTCATAATGGCCAACCAAACCTGGCTGCTTCAGCTGGGCGGCAATGGAAAACTGCATAGCTGGCACCTCAAAAAAATCCGACATCGTTCATTGTATATGCAGGGCGGGGATTTGTCAATATGGAATTTGGCCTTTTACCGCCCTACACGGGGAGTTTCTTTATTATTTTGCAGTCAAGGCGGCGGTATCCCGGGCGATGACCATTTCCTCATCCGTGGGGATCACGAAAACCCTTTACCCGGCTGCCGGGCTTGGAGATCTCCACCTCTTCGCCCCGGGGCGCGTTCAGGTTCTTATCGAAATCCGTGTCCACGCCCAGATATTCCAACCCGTGTAGCACCTGGGCCCGGATCCCCTGGTCGTTTTCGCCCATCGCCGGCGGTGAATACGATGGCGTCCACTCCGCCCAGGGCCGCGCTATAGGCGCCGATGTATTTCCTTTGACCTTATAGGCAAAGGTTCTTCAGAGCCAGCTCCGCCCGCTCGTTGCCTTCCTTGGCGGCGGCTTCCAGATCCCGGAAGTCGCTGGAAACCCCGGACAGGCCCAGCATACCGCTCTTTTTGGTTCATATAGGTATCCATCTCCGCAGGGGTCATACCGGTGCGCTGCATGATGAAAGGCACGATGGCCGGGTCGATATCGCCGCAACGGGTGCCCATGGGCAGGCCCTCCAATGGGTAAGGCCCATGGAAGTGTCGATGCACTTGCCGCCCCGGGCGGCGCTGACGCTGGAGCCATTGCCCAGGTGGCAGGTGATGACTCGGGTATCTTCCTTCTTCATGCCGGCGGCCACCAGCTTTTCCACGGCCCGGCCGGTCACATACCGGTGGGAGGTGCCGTGGAAGCCATAGCGGCGGATCTGATACTTGGTATAGGCGTCATAGGGCAGGGCGTAAATAAAGGCTTCCTTGGGCATGGTCTGGCCCCAGGCGGTATCGAACACCGCCACCATGGGCACGCCGGGCATGACCTCCATGCAGCCCCGGATGCCCATCAGGTTGGCGGGGTTGTGGAGGGGGCCCAGGGGTACGCACTCTTCGATGGTGGCCAGCACGTTGTCGTTGATGACCACGGGCTCGGAGAACTTCTCGCCGCCATGGAGCACCCGATGGCCCACCGCGTCGATCTCGTCCATGCTCTTCACCACGCCGATATCCTTGTCCGCCAGGGCTTCCAGCACCATGCGGATGGCCTGGGCATGATCCTTCATGTCCTTTTCAAACACGTGGGAATCCTTGCCCGTGGGCTTGTAGGTCAGCTTAGAGCCGTCGATGCCGATGCGCTCGCAAAGCCCCTTGGCGATAACCGCGCCGCTGTCCACGTCGATGAGCTGATACTTCAGGGAAGAGCTGCCTGCGTTGATGACCAATACCTTCATAACATTCCTCCTAAGTTTATGCCGTAATTGTAATTACATATTTTGGGCCTGGACGGCGGTGACCGCCACCAGGGATACGATATCCTCGATGCTGCAGCCCCGGGACAGGTCGTTGATGGGCTTGGCAAAGCCCTGGCAGATGGGGCCGATGGCCTCGGCGCCAGCCAGCCGCTGCACCAGCTTGTAGCCGATGTTGCCCGCCTGCAGGTCCGGGAATACCAGCACGTTGGCATGGCCTGCCACCGGACTGCCGGGGATTTGAGCTGGCCCACCTTTTCCACCAAGGCCGCGTCCGCCTGCAATTCCCCGTCCACGTTCAGATCCGGGGCCATTTCCTTCACCAACCGGGTGGCCTCCGCCACCTTATCCACGTTTTCGTGCTTGGCGCTGCCCTTGGTGGAGAAGGAAAGCATGGCCACCTTGGGGTCCATGCCGCACAGGGCCTTGCCCGTCTGGGCGGAGGCCACGGCGATGGAAGCCAGCTGTTCCGCCGTGGGGGCGATATTCACTGCGCAATCCGCAAAAATCAACACCCCGTTCTGGCCATAGGAGGTATCCGGCACCTCCATGATGAAGCAGCTGGAAACGGTGGAGACCCCAGGGGCGGTCTTGATGATCTGCAAACCCGGGCGCAGGGTATTGCCTGGTGTTGATGGCGCCGGACCTGTAGAAAATATCGACATTGCCGCCTCCTCCGCCCTTGGCCGAGATGCCATCGACATCCTCGATCGTATAATGGATCCGCCGTACCAGCGTAATGCTGTCTTCGGGCGAATCATAAAGCGTGGCCAGCACCGTGCGGGCCTGCTCGGTGATGTAGGCTTCGGGATCGGGGATGATGCTGTGATAGATCTCCGACCCGCGGGTCCCGGGAGCCTTGTCCTCGAAGACGATCTCACCGACGTTGTAGTTCTCCCAGGCCGACTCGGCCGAGCGGGGTTTCATGGAGCATGCCGACAGTCCCGCCAGCAGGCACAATGCATACAGATAGTTCTTTTTCATATTGAATCTGGAGATATGGATCTATGGGTTACGGCCGGACGGCACGTTTCTTCCGGAATGCCACCGAACGGACCGGGAAGGAAACGCATGTCCGAAAAAAGCAGGGCCGGAAAATATTCCGGCCCTGTGCGGTTTGAACCGCAGATCGGGCCTGCCTTCCGGGATCTATTTCCCGTCTGCTCGCAGGTAGCACTGCAGCCATTCGACACCCTTCGACGAGATCATGTAGTAGTCGAAATCGCCCTGGGTGGGGGTCAGCGTGTTGTTCGTTGCCTTGACAACGATCAGGCCGTCGGTATCATAGAGGACATCGGTCAGCGAAGCGAGTCCCTGCTCGACCTCGCGCACCTCATCGTCGGTCAGGCTGCCGCCATACGGATAGGCATACTCGCCGAACGAGAAGACGGCAACATCCTCCTTGATGGGAATGACCGGCTTCCCGGAACCGTCGGTCGTATTCTTGAACAACAAGTATGTCTTGTTCCACGGGCTGGTAATAAATCCGCCCGACGAACCGTTGTACTCGACGCAGTTGCCGGCAACATTGTAGATGTTGTCATCTACCGAACCGTGGTAATTGCCCTTGTGCAACTCCGAGACACGGTCGATGCCGCCATGGGCCTTGGGAACAAAGATGCTGTAGATCTCATCGGCGGTCATCGAGGCGCCGAGCACGAGTCCGGCCGACCCTACAGGTTTGAGTGTCAGAGACGTAGCCATCGAGCGCGATACCGCCGAACTCTACACTGCCATTGGCTACGGGTGTCCAGGTCAGTTCGGAGAAGTCCTCGTTGAAAGCGCACGGCTGCGAGACATGCCTGACATCACGGTCGCCGTCGGGCTCGATATAGGAGACCACAACCTGCCCGGCCTCGAGATCGAGCGAATAGTGCATGGCGAATGCATTGCCGGCATAGACCGAACCGAACATCAGACGGCTCTGTCCGAGGCGATCGACGAAGAGCTGACGCAGTTGATCGGCCGTCAGAGTCGTCACCTCGGTCTGTTCGCCATATTCCGTTCCGTTGTCGGAAATGACATATGGCCGCAGGTAGTAGGTCGTACCGGGTTCCAGACCGGAAACCGTTACGGAAAAATCTCCGCGTTCGGTCTCCCTGGCAGCCGCCTTCGCATCGGCGACCGTCGGTTCGGGTTCCAGACCGTAGGCTACACCGCACTCGGCGATGGCCCACGTGTCGGCGCCGCCGGCCACCGTTCCCGAAACGACAATATAGTCGAGCGAGGCAACGGCGCTCTGGATCGTGGCGGTCAGTTCATCGTAGGTCGTGAAACTCAACTGCGAACTGTAGTAGGTCTCCGGACCGGCGATGGCGTAGGCCCGTACATAATAGGTAGTCGAAGGCTC
>ENA-OQCL01000493-OQCL01000493.1-human-gut-metagenome-genome-assembly--contig:-NODE-493-length-18814-cov-2.946861_pt1 | contig 18814 bp, 25 predicted proteins | sample MGYA00242502_ERZ504586 | MGnify/ENA primary metagenome ERZ504586 (study PRJEB26092, sample SAMD00036316) | human gut metagenome | host: Homo sapiens | study: EMG produced TPA metagenomics assembly of... | reverse complement strand
GGATCATCTGTTGAAGTTCTACCATCCGTTCAGCGATATCAAGGATCGCCGCTACGATGGCTTTATTGTCACTGGGGCGCCGGTGGAGATGCTGGATTTTGAAGAGGTGGACTACTGGGAAGAGCTCTGCGAGGTGTTTGAGTTCTGCAACACGAATGTCTACTCGAGCTTTTTCATTTGCTGGGCGAGTCAGGCGGCGTTCTACTACTACTATGGGATCAAAAAACACATCCTGGATGAAAAGCTCTTTGGCGTGTTTGAGCATCGGCTGATTCGCGACCGCGACATCACCCGCGGCTTCGACGATATGTTCTATTGCCCGCATTCCCGTCACACGGAGAATCGCGCGGCGGATATTGTCGCCTGCCCGGATCTGAAGGTGCTGGCGCAAAGCGATGAGGCGGGACCGCTTCTGACGACGACGATCGATCAGCGCCATTATTTTTCGAGCGGTCATATTGAATATGATCCGCTGACACTGGCGGAGGAATATGAGCGCGATGTGAAAAAGGGGCTGGATAATGTGCCGTTCCCGCACAATTATTTTCCGGGAGACGATCCAAATCTTGCACCGATTGTGCGCTGGCGGGGTCATGCGAATTTGCTGTTCTCAAACTGGATGAACCACATTGTTTATCCGGGAACGCCGTATGATCTGGCAAATCTTGCGCCGCGTCGGCCACGAAATAAGAAATAAAAGAGGGGGACGTTTATGCAAGAGGCGAAGGACCTCATACAAATCAAGGACCTGCATAAGGTCTTTAAGATCAAGGGCCGGGATGTGGTCGCCCTGGAGGGGATCGATCTCGGCATCAGGGAAGGAGAGTTTTTCGGCATTATCGGGCTTTCCGGCGCTGGCAAGAGTACGTTGGTGCGCTGTATCAACTTCCTTGAAAAGCCATCAAGCGGCAGTGTGATCTTTGACGGTCGCGATCTGGGCAGCTTGTCAGAAAAGGAGCTGCGCCAGGTGCGCCAGCAGATGGGCATGATCTTCCAGCAGTTCAACCTGCTGATGCAGCGCACGGCGCTGGAAAATGTCTGCTTCCCGCTGGAGATTGCTGGTGTGAAGAAGGACGAGGCGCAGAAGCGTGCGCTGGAACTTTTGGAGATCGTGGGGCTCTCGGAACGGGCGAATGCCTATCCGGTGCAGCTTTCCGGCGGTCAGAAGCAACGCGTGGCGATTGCCCGCGCGCTGGCGACGAATCCGAAGGTGCTCCTTTGCGACGAGGCAACTTCGGCGCTTGACCCGCAGACAACGGCGTCGATCCTGGCGCTGCTCAAGCGGTTGAACCAGGAAATGGGGATCACGGTTGTGATCATCACCCACGAGATGAGCGTGGTGGAGGAGGTCTGCCAGCGTGTGGCAGTCATTGCGAACCACCGCATTGTTGAGGTGGGCTCGGTGACGGAGATCTTCACCCATCCGAAGACGGACGCGACGCGCATGCTGGTCTACCGCGAGGACGAGGACCCTGTGAGCTATCGTCCTGGCGAGGGACGCTTCCTGCGCATTGTCTACAATGGCAGCCACGCGCTGGAGCCGGTGATCGCGCAGATGATCCTGGATCTGCACATTGCCGTCAACATCATCCACGCAGATCTGCGCTCGATCGAGGGCGATACGTTCGGCGAGCTGGTGGTGCAGGTGGCAGATGTGATGGAATCGGCGCGCGTGATGCGCTATCTGGAAGACCGCGGCATTTCTGTGGAGGAGGTGAGCCAGGATGCTTGAACCGGGTATGCTCTCGATGCTTGCTGAAGGGACATGGCAGAGTATCTACATGACGGTGGCGATCACAGCGATCAGCTACCTGATCGGGATTCCGTTGGGCGTGTTCCTGGTGATGAGCGACAAAAACGGCATCCATCCGATGGCGAGCCTAAACTGGATCGTTGGCGGCATTGTCAACATCCTGCGCTCTGTGCCGTTCCTGATCCTGATGATCACGATCCAGCCATTCACACGCATGATCGTCGGCACGACGATCGGCACGAAGGCCGCGATCGTGGCGCTGGTTGTTTCGGCGGCGCCGTTTGTGGCGCGTATGGTGGAGCAGTCACTCCTCGAAATTGACCACGGTGTGATCGAAGCGGCGCAGTCCATGGGCGCGTCGAACATGCAGATCGTCACGAAGGTGCTCCTGCCAGAATCGCTGCCGTCTCTTTTGAACGGCGTGCTCGTAAGCGCGACGACGATCCTTGGCTATAGCGCCATGGCCGGCTTCATCGGCGGTGGCGGCCTGGGTGATATCGCCATCCGCTACGGCTACAACCGCTACGACAGCGGTACGATGCTGATCACTGTTGTATTGTTAGTGATTATGGTGCAGATTATCCAGTCTGTTGGCTCAAGAATCGCCAAACGCTCAGATAAGCGCATCAATGACTAAATAGAAATTCTAAAAAAGATAAGGAGAATGATTTATGAAGAAAAGAAAATGGCTCGCATCCGCACTTGTTGCAACTCTGGCTATCGGCTTGCTCGCTGGCTGCGGCGGTGGTAGTGACACTGCAGAAACCGCTTCCAGCACCGCTGCTGAAACCAGCACCGCTGCTGAAACCAGCACTGCTGCAGAAAGCACCGCATCTGACGATAAGACCATCACCATTGGTGCTTCCCCATCCCCACACGCCGTCATCCTCAACCAGTTTGCCGATGCTTTTGCAGAAGAAGGCTACACCCTCGACGTCGTTGAATTCACCGACTATGTACAGCCTAACAACGCCCTGGAAGCTGGCGATCTTGACGCCAACTACTTCCAGCATGGCCCATACCTCGACAACTTCAACGAAGAAAACGGCACCCATCTCGTAGCTGCTTGCGAAGTTCACTACGAACCAATGGCCATCTTCTCTGACAAAGTCGACAACCTCGACTCCATCCCAGACGGCGCTCAGGTTGCTGTGCCAAACGACACCACCAACGAAGCACGCGCGTTGCTGCTTCTGCAGGAAAACGGCCTCATCACTCTGAAAGATGGCGCTGACATCACCGCAACCAAGCTCGACATCGAAGAAAATCCAAAGAACCTCGAAATCGTTGAGCTCGAAGCTGCGCAGATCCCACGCTCCCTTGCCGATGTTGACATCGCTGTTGTCAACGGCAACTACGCCCTCGACGCCGGCCTCGCATTTGACGATGCCCTCGTTGTAGAAGCTGCCGACAGCCTTGCTGCCCAGACCTACGCAAACATCGTCGCCGTGCGTGAAGGCGAAGAAAACAGCGAAAAGACTCAGGTCATCAAGAAAGTGCTCACCAGCGATGAATGCAAGCAGTTCATCACCGATCACTTCGAAGGCGCCGTGCTGCCAATCACCAGCGGCCAGGCTGCTGAATAATTCTTTACACAAAAACACCGCAGTTTCGCCTGCGGTGTTTTTTGTGTGTGTCGAAGCAACGTTAGAGCAAATAAAAAAAGCTCGCGGTAAAACCACGAGTTTTCTACGATGGAGATAAGGGGATTCGAACCCCTGACCTTCTGAATGCCATTCAGACGCGCTCCCAACTGCGCCATACCCCCAGATACGAATATTATAATACACGACGCGACGGAATTTTGCAAGGGTTTTATGAGTAATGGATGGAATAAATGAAAATTTTCCTGAAACGGGCGGTTTGTTATCGAATTGTAACGTCTATATACTAGCCAGTCGAGGTATTTTTTAGATATAATGAAAGTAATTATGAGCTTTATTATTTGAGCGATCATGCGAACCGTCTGATCACAAGGAGTGAGCGTTTAATGAAAAAAATGAGTTTTAGCGGCGCTCATGGTCCTGGCATTGTTCCTGGGACTTGCGCCGAATGCAGCGTCCGCCGATGTTCTGACAGAGGATCTGCCGGAAATTGGCGCGGCAAGCTATGCCATCATCGATGGCGACACCCAACAGGTTCTGTTTGGGAACAATTATGACAAATCCTATGATCCAGGCACACTGGTGCAGATGATGACTGCTGTCCTCATTATCGAGGAAGGAAATCTCAACGATTCTGTCACTGTGCCGGAGATTCCGGAAGCTGCCAACAATGGCAACCGTCTTTATCTGCGCAAGGGAGAAAAGATCAATCTCAACGATCTTCTGCAGGGCATCATCATCTACAATGCCAACGACGCAGCCATCGCTGCAGCCAACCATCTGGCTGGTTCTGAGTCGGCGTTTGTCGACGAGATGAACGCCAAGGCGCAGGAGCTCGGCATGAGCGACACGACGTTCGCATCGTGTTACGGTTCTGCCGACGACCAGACTTCGACGGCGCGCGATATGGCGATCCTCGCCGCGCACGCATCCAGCCTGCCGAAATATGTGGAGCTGGCGATCCAGCCAACGCTGGATTGGGACAGCGAAATGAACCAGGACACCGTCACCAATGTCAACGGCATGCAGAATGTGGAGCCACAGGCCATCGGTCTGGGACTCAGCCGCGGTGAGGAGATCAATCTGGCAGCGAGCCTGAGTCAGGGTCATCGCACCATCGTCGGTGCTATGATCGATGCTGAAACAGAGGATGGCGCCTACGCCGATATGCAGGAAGCGCTCAATCTCGGGCTCGACAGCACGTCGATCGTTGATCTCATCAGTAAAGACGAGGTTGTCACGACGCTCAATTTTGGCGAAGACAAGTCTGTGCGCATCGCTGCCACAGCAGATTATGCCATCACCACCTCTCAGGGGAACAGCGCCAACTATCGCTCCCAGGCTGTGATCAATCAGGCTGAGCTGCCGATCAACGAAGGCGACGAAGTCGGCGTGCTGCGCATCTACGAAGGCGATGAAGCCATCGACGAGGTGCCGCTCGTTGCGCTGGATTCTGCGAAGGCAGGCTTCAACTGGGTGTGGCTCTTGGTGATCGCGCTGATCGTGCTCTACATCGCCACCTTCATCTTTATCTCCAATAATGTGAAAAAGCGTTCGCCGCGTCAGAGCGGCGGCTCAGTCCGTCCGGCCAAGCCAGGCGCCAAGAAGGTGCCGCCGGCACGCGCCAGCCGTCCGCATCAGAGCGGACAGGCACCACAGCAGAAACGTCCGCAGCAGAAAAAGCCAGCCGGCGCAAGCGGTCTCAGCAAAGGCACCATGAAAAATCCATCTGCCGGCTCGAACGCCGGTCGCCAGGGTCTGGAGCAGCGTCTCAAAGAACGCCAGGATGGCGGACATAACAGCGGAGGCCGTAGATGAGCCTGCCAAGCGGCGTGCGCCTGTATTACGGCAACGACGGTCTGCGCATGGACCAAACCATAGAACAACTGATCGAGCGGGTGCTTCCGGATGCGGACACCCGCCCTTTCAACCTTGAGCGCATCGACGGTGAAGAGGTGCGTCTGTCAGAGATCCTTGTGCTGGCGCGCAGTCTGCCGTTCATGGCCAAGCGGCGCGTTGTCGTTGTGCGCGAGCCAGGCTTTTTCGCCGCCGGTGCGCGCAAAAAAGGGGCTCATCACCGTCGAGGAGGAGCAGGCGCTGTTGGATTTTTGCGCCGCGCCCAATCCCGACAGTCTGCTGATCTTTCGCTACACCACAGAGGATGCGCCTGCAGCTTTTCTCAAAAAGCTCATCGCCGCCTGCGACGCCACCCAATGTCAGCAGCCGAAAGGCCGCGACGTTGCGCCGTGGCTGCGCGCTGAAGCGAAAAAAATCGGCAAATCTTTCACGCCGCAGGCGCTTGCCATGCTCGAAGAGCTGGCGCCGCAGGATGGCACGTTGCTTCTGGCCAGCGAGCTGGAAAAGCTCCGGCTCTATCTCGCCGATCGCGACGATGCCCTGATCACCGAAGAAGACGTTGCCGCCATTGTCACGCCGAGCCCAACGCATACCATCTTCAACCTCACCGACGCTGTCGTCGAAGGACGCACCGCCGCTGCGCTGGCTGCCTACCGCGACTGTCTCTATCTCGGCAGCAAATCGCCGCAGGTGCTGCGCCAGCTGGAGGACACTGTGCGTCGGCTGCTGGAGGTGCAGGCCATGCTCGCAGAAGGCATGAGCCAGAGCGCCATCCGCGCCGAGATCAAGCGCCACGAATTTTACGTCAAAAAACTCACTGCCCAGGCGCGACGACTTTCCAGCGATGCCCTTGCGCATCTTTATTGCTACCTCGTCGACTGCGACGTCAAAAGCAAGCGCACAGCGCGGCTGGATATGGACGCTTTCGTCGAAGAAGTCATCATCAACTGCTGCGCCACCATCGCTGTGCGCGGCAGACGCGCGCCAAGATAAGCGATCCTTCGCCCACAGCCAATGCTGTGGGCGTTTGCTTTACAGGAAGGAATGCTTTTTGCTATAATAGGCCTGTGATTTTTACAACGCTGAGGAAAAAACCATGATCCATATTGCAATCTGTGACGACGAACCAACTTTTGTGAACCATTTTCGCCAGCTGCTCGACCGCTACAGCGCTGAAAGCGGCGAACCGCTGAAGCTGACCGCTTACGACAACGGGCTGGCGCTGATCGAACAATACGACCCAACGCTGGACCTGATCTTTCTCGACATTCGCATGCCGCTTGTCGACGGACTGACGGCTGCTGAGCAGGTGCGCCGCTGCGACGCCGAGGTTGGCCTGATCTTTCTCACGACCTTCGCCGAGTACGCGCTGGAGGGCTATCAGTATCAGGCCACGAATTATATCGTCAAGCCGCTCGGCTATGCGCGGCTCAAGAGCGAGCTCGATCGTTTCGTCCGCCAGCGTCGCCGGGAAGAAGCGCCGGCGCTCGTCATCGCCAACGACGACGGCCGCTTCAAGGTGCCGCTGCGGAGCATCCGCTACATTGAAACCTACCGGCGCAATTTGCTCGTGCATGCGGAGCAGGGCGACATTGTTTCGTATAAGAGCATGAAGGAAATGGAGGAGCGCCTGGCAGAAAATGATTTCGTGCGCTGTCACACGAGCTTTCTCGTCAATCTTTTCTATGTGAAGGATGTGCAGAAGCTTGAGCTGGAGCTGTTGGATGGCGAGCACGTTCCCATCAGCCAGCCGAAGCGCAAAAGCGTCATGGCGCGGCTCGCCGATTATTGGGGGGATCAGCTATGATGCTGCTGCAGGGATTCTCGCTGATCCTGACCTGGAGCTACGCGCTGATCTTCTGGCTGCTCGTCGGCGCATTTTTGCCGCCGCGCGGCAACTGGCCGCTGAAGCTTGTCGGCTTTCTTCTCTGCGGCTGGCTGGCCGATGCAATCATCTATCCTGAAGAATGGCACAGCGTCGCTTTTACAATGGCGGGATTTTTCGTATATCTGCTGCTTTTTCATCGCGGCAGTCTGACTGAAAAGATCTCTGTGCTGCTGCTGTTTTATCCGGCGCTGGTGGCGGTGAATTATCTCATGACCGATCTTGGCAGCCGCGTTTTCTTTGCGCTGCATCCCGGCGTCAACGGGGAGATGGTTATGGATTCTCCGGAGCTGCAGTTTGCGAGCACAGCCACCCACACACTTGCGCTGGCGCTGCGGCTCTGCTTCTGGCTCGCCAGCTGGGCGCTTTTGCGAAAATCTCTGGCGAAATGTGAAACGCGGCTGACGGCACGCATGTGGCTGCTCGTGGACGTGATCGTTCTGGCGTCGACGGTGGCCATCTTCACAATCATCTGTTTTCTGCCGGCAGCGCAGAGCTTTCTCGCTTATCCCATCTGCGGTGCGGCGATCGTCGCCAGCTTTGGCAGCATGGTGCTCGTGACCACCCTTGTGGACCATCTGCGCACCGCTGCCACAGCACGTGAAGCGCTGCTCGCTCGCGATCATCTGCAGGCGCGGCTCGCTGACGAGGAGCGCGTGCGCCGCGTCTATCACGATCTCAAAAACCATCTGCTGCTGCTTGAGCAGGGAAACGGCGCTGCTCAGAACGCTGCGCGCGAACTGCGCACGCAGATCGCAGGCTACGAGGATTATCATCACACCGGCAACGGCGCCCTCGACATCATCCTGCGCGACAAAGCGCGTCTGGCGCGGGAAAAGCAGATCGATCTCAACGCCGTCGTTCATTTCGCCGACGGCGCATTCATCGCGCCCTCGATCTCAGCACGATTTTTGGCAACGCCCTCGATAACGCCATCGAGGCTGCTGAAAAGCTTCCGCCAGACGAGCGGCTCATCACCCTCAAGGCCGACACCAGCCACGACATGCTCGTGATCAGCTGCGAAAACAGTTGCGCCTGCGCGCCGCTGCCAGAACGCACCAGCAAGGACGACGATTTTCTCCACGGCCTTGGCCTCGGAAATATTCGCCGCGCCGTCGCGAAATACGACGGTGAAGTCAGCGTCAGCACAGCAGACGGATTTTTCCGCCTGCGCATCATCATCCCGCTGCCGTGAGCGCTGCATATAATTTACGCATTCTGGATATTAGTTTACGCGCCGCTTATGGCGCGATTTTTTCTGCGCGTTACAATGAGAAAAAACGCGACAGAAAGGTTGATAGTATGAGCATCTTATCCACATCCCATCTCTGCAAGGAATACGGCAGCGCGCCGAACATTGTGCGTGCTCTGGACGATGTTTCGCTTGCCGTTGAGCCTGGCGAATTTGTCTGCATCATCGGCACCTCAGGCAGCGGCAAATCGACGCTGCTCAATATGCTGGGCGGGCTGGACCGTCCGTCGTCCGGCTCGGTCACTGTCGACGGACAGGAGCTTGGGCGCATGAATGACGAAGCGCTGACGATTTTTCGCCGGCGCAACATCGGCTTTATTTTTGCAGAACTACAACCTGGTGCCGGTGCTGAATGTTTATGAAAACATCATCATGCCGATCCAGCTGGACGGACGGCGGCCGGATGAGGAGTATATCGACGAGATCCTGCAGCTGCTGGGGCTGGCAGAAAAATCGCGAGCATATGCCGAACACCCTCTCCGGCGGCCAGCAGCAGCGCGTCGCCATCGCCCGCGCCCCTCGCTGCGAAGCCGCAGGTCATTCTCGCTGACGAGCCGACAGGAAATCTCGACAGCACGACCAGCGACGAGGTGCTCGCGCTGCTTGGCGAATCGAGCCGACGTTTTCACCAGACCATCGTCATGATCACCCACGATCCGCAGGTTGCTGCGCGCGCCGACCGCACCATCCGCATCGAGGACGGTCGCATCGTGGCGCAGAGGGGGTGAGCGTATGCGACCACAGACCAGCATCCTGCGCACACTCTCGCGCCGCAGCTTTCGCGCCAATCGCCGGCGCAATCTCGTCGCCATTTTCGCCATCATCCTGACGACGATGATGTTCACCTCGCTCTTTGTGCTCTCGCAGAGCATGATCGAGAACATGCAGCAGATGTACATCCAGCAAGCCGGCTATTCCAGCCAGCTCAGCTCCAGTCTGCTCACTGACGATGAAGCAGATGCCATCGCTGAGCATCCGGCAGTCGCCGAAGCGTCGCGGAGCACCGTCGTCGCGTCGCGGAAAATGTCAGCGGCCGCCAGGTGGAGCTGCGCGCTGCCAGCGCCGATTATGCCGACTCTGCGCTCTCGCTGCCGACAGAAGGGCGTATGCCGGAGAACGCGGACGAGATCGCCCTTGACACGATCACGCTGGACAAGCTCGGCCTCGCGCACCAGCTTGGCGAGACCGTTCATCTTAGTTGGACGAGCGCGCCGGGGAGCGATGTACACGAAACAGCGGATTTCACCCTCTGCGGCATCTGGCAGGGAAATCCGGCAGCGATGGCGAGCATGGCATGGGTCTCAGAGGATTTCGCAGAGAAGCTCAGCGTCGGCGTCGATCAGAACGCGGCGCGGGAATCTGGCAGCATCCTCGGGCTCACCATGCTCCACATCGATCTCGTGGATGACAGCGATCCTTCCGGAACGGCGGAGAAGATCCTCGCCGATACTGGCCTGAGCGAGCGCGTCACGCTGTCGCCAAACATCGCCTACGACAGCGCCGTCGGCCAGAATATGCTGCGCGAACTTCTCCCAATGGCGATCTGTATGGTGCTCGTTTTTGTCAGCGGTTATCTCATCATCTACAACATTTTCCAGATCTCCGTCGCTGCCGATATTCGTTTCTACGGACGGCTGAAAACCCTCGGCGCCACAAAGCGCCAGCTCAAAAAGATCATCTACAGCCAGGCGCGCCGACTCTGCTTCGTCGGCATTCCGCTTGGACTCGTCATCGGCTATTTCCTTGGCGCTGTGCTCGTGCCATTTATGATCACCTCCACCGGCGGCGCAGCGACGGTCGCGCTCGATCCCTGGATCTTCGTCGGTGCGGCAGTTTTCGCCGCTGTCACCGTGCGCATTTCCTGTCTGAAGCCAGCGCGCACTTGCGGCAAGGTTTCGCCGATGGAAGCGCTGCGTTACACCGACGCGGAGCCGCTGAGCCGTCGCAAGCGCGAAAAAGAGCCACAGCGCCAGCGTCCGCGCCATGGCCTGGGCGAATCTCGGGCGCAATCGCAAGCGCACCGTGCTCGTCATCGCATCGCTTTCGCTGGGGCTGGTGCTTTTGTCTGGCATTTACGCGAAAAACGCCAGCTTCGACATCGACAAATACATGAGCGGCACCGTGATCAGCGATTTTGAGGTGGAGGATGCGTCGATCGCGTCAAATTTTACCACCTATGATCCACAGGGCACCACGATCAACAGCGCGCTCGTCGAAAAGATCGACGCCTTGGACGGGCTGGAGCGCACAGGCGCGCTCTACGCCCAGGTGATCAACCACGAGGTTGGCGAAAGTGCTCTTAAAATATAGAGCGCTATTATAACGCAGAAGAACGTCTCGCCGTCATTGAAGCGACGGATCCAGGCCTCTACGACGCTTATGGCGACATGCTCGCATCCGGCAGCTGCACAGCGATCCTCTATGGCGTAGACGGGCTCGTCGTGGATACGCTGGCCGACGCGCAGAATATTCTTGCCCGGAAATTTTGACAAAGAAGCGTTCGCCAGCGGCAGCACGTCGTTGTCGATGCAGGCCCTGCTGAGAATGCCGACGAGATCGCGCCGACCTACAACGTGGGCGACAGCGTGACGCTTGGCGATAAAACGTACGAGGTCATGGCCATCGTCCGCGACATTACGCCGATCACCGAGGGGGAAAAACAGCGACACCGCAGATTTCCTCGGGCTCTACATTCCGGCGGAAGATTTCCGCGCGATGTATCCCGACAATACGCTGCGGAAATATTTCTTCGACGTCGCCGCTGAGGATCAGCCAGCCGCCGAGCAGATGCTCCTCGATGTCCAATCTGAGGACGATCCGGCGCTCAGCTTCACCTCCAAGCAGACACTCATCGATCATTACAGAGAACAGACGCGCGCCAGCACAATCATGGCCTTCGCCATCAGCTTCGTGATCGCTGTCGTCGGCGTGCTCAATTTCGTTAATTCCATGCTCACAGCGATCTTCAGCCGTCAGAAGGAATTCGCCATGCTCCAATCCATCGGTATGACGCGCCGCCAGCTGCGTAATATGCTTATCGGCGAAGGGCTGTATTACGCTGGCATCACGCTGGTGCTGTCGTATGTTCTGAGCGCGCTCGTCGTTGGCGTCGGCGTGCGGCTGCTCGTCGCTGGCGACTGGACAGCGACCTTTCATTTCACGCTGCTGCCGCTTGTCATCTGCACGCCGATCCTGCTCGCTTTCGCTGTGCTGATCCCAGTGTGTTGCTTCAAAAATATTGAGAAACAGAGCATCGTCGAGCGGCTGCGCTCCGTTGATTGAAGCGGTGTTGTAGGAAGGGAGGCGTCGCCATGAGCGTTCATCATCTGTGCGTCGCCAGCGGCGGCGATCTTGTCGTTCTGCTGCCGCGCAGCCTCGCGCTGCTTTTGCGCGAACTGCGCAGGCAGCGCCGCGACATGCTGCTGTCTGTCGAGACGCTCCTGCCGTCGGCTTTCGCCGGATATCTGCTGCGCGTGATCAACAGCAATCGTCAGACCCGCCCCTGCTTTCGTTTTTCCTGGCTCACTGCGGATCCCCTCGATCTCTCGGCGCTGCATACCATTCTCTGTCGACAGCTCGCTGCGCTGCAGATCGACGGCGCGCCCTGCTTCAACGCTGTGCAGCTTTGCGGTGATGCGCTCCTGCTCCGCGCCAGCGACGCCCTCACAGACGCTGCGCGCGATGCGACGGCGGTGTTTGACTACGATTCTGCCGACGGGCGCTGTGTGCGTTTGGCGCTGACCGATTGACGAACCTCTCTCTCCTGCTCGGTGTGAAAAGGAGAGAGATGTTTTGTTTAATGAGACAAAAATGGCGCGCTGTATTTGTGGGAAAATAAAATGCGCGCTGCGCCAGCGGCTGATTATAATAAAAACGAGATCAAGTATTTTGTAAAGCTCATGATAGAGGATGATTTCTCATCGTGGCTGCAACAACCGGCGCGACGATTTTTTTTGCGCGCGCTGGACGGATCCTGGAAAGAAAGGTGTGAGGAAAATGAAAATAATCCGGCAAGGCAAAACGGCGATCCTGTTGGCCGCTGCGCTGTACATCGGGCTGTTCGCCATTTTTCCTGCACAATCGCTGGCGAGCGAAAGTGTCACCGATCGCCCGAGCCTCGACAGCGAAAACCACAACGCCTACCTCGTTGGTTACGAGGATGGCACAGTGCGCCCGCAGAAGGCGATCACCCGTGCAGAGGTGGCGACGATCTTTTTCCGGCTTCTGACGGAGGATGGCCGCGATCGCTATCTGACGACGGAGAATGATTTCAGCGACGTGGCTGCCGACGCCTGGTATAATACGCCAGTGTCGACGCTGGCAGGCGCAGGCATGCTTTCTGGCTACGAGGATGGTTCCTTCCGTCCGGATGCGGCGATCACCCGCGCAGAATTTGCAGCGATGGCGCTGCGCTTTCTTGAAGAGGACGGGCTCGTCACCGACGAATGGCGCGGCGGTTTCACCGATGTGGGCGACGCCTGGTACACGGAAGCCGTCGAAACGGCAGAGATCCACGCCATCGTCAGCGGTTATCCAGATGGCAGTTTCCGTCCGGAAAAGGCGATCACGCGGGCAGAAGTCTGCGCGGTTATCAACCGCATGCTGGATCGCAGCTTTGATGTTGACGGCTGTCTTGTCGTGGGTGAGATGACCACCTGGACAGATAATCAGCCAGACGCCTGGTATTACAACGACATCCAGGAAGCGACGAACGATCACGCCTACGATTGGACGATCGTAGACGGCGAGATCGTGGAAGTTTGGACGGAGATCCTTTGATCAAAAATGATATGATCCGCGGGAGCGCGTAGCTTTCGCGGATTTTTTGTTGTTTTATCAATAAGATAGGAAGGAAAGATGGCAGAGCGGTCGCAAATGGTGTATACTTTGAAGATTACAACGCTTTGAAACGGAGGTCCTACCGATGCGAAAAAATAGTGGTCACGCTTTTTTCTGCTGCTTTTTGTTGACAGGCTGCAGCGCAGCGCAATATCCGGACAGCGAATTTCTCGGCAGCTGGCAGGCGCAGCGCGGAGAAATGGGCGGCGTGAATGTCAATATGCCAGACATTCGCGCAGATGTCGTACTGACGCTCGAGGACAGCGGCAAAGCAGTGCTGACGCTCGGAGACACTGAGCACGAAGGAAAATGGTCGCCGCAGGAGGATGACAAGGGCATCCTGCTTGTGGTGGACGACGAAACGATCGAGCTGGCGAAAATCCGTGACGGCGCGCTGAAGGGGCCGCTCGAGGGTGTGACGATGACTTTTGAACAGGAAGATTAAATCATAAGCAGAAAATGAGAGGAGAACATTGATGTTTTGGACGATGAAGAAGGCGGGATATCGCGCGGTGCAGGTCGGGCTCGGCCTTGCCATGCGCGTGATCCCCTGGCAGAAGCCTGTGCTGGTGGAGCATCCGGGGGCGATCGGCGCCTTGCCAGCAGCGCTGGCGGAGGACGGGCTGCACAAGGTGCTGGTTGTGACAGACCGCGGTGTGCTGCGCGCTGGATTGGTGAATCGGATCTACAAAGAATTGGAGCGCGCCGGCGTGGCCGTCGAGGTGTTCAGCGATGTGCACGCAAATCCGACGATTCCGGATATCCTCGGCGGACTGCGCCGCTATCGCGCTTTTGACTGCGAGGGCGTGATCGCTCTCGGCGGCGGTTCGGCGATGGACGCCAGTAAGATGATCGCAGCGCTGGTGCGCTGCCGGAAGGATCGGAGCGCAAGCTGGGCGGACTTTTTCAGGTGACGCTGCGCAAGGGCCTGCGCAAGCTGCCGCCGCTTTACGCGATCCCGACGACAGCCGGCACCGGCTCAGAGACGACGATCGTGGCGGTGGTCAGCGATCCGAAAACCCACGCGAAATACACCGTGATGGATTTCCCCGCTCCTGCCGAAGCGCGTGTTTCTCGACGCGGACCTGACGCGCACACTGCCGGCGCGGGTGACTGCGCAGTCTGGCATGGATGCGCTGGTGCACGCTGTCGAAGCCTACGTGAATGGCTACATGGCGACAGCAGAAACGCGCCACCAGGCGCGGCAGGCGACGGAGATGATCTTTCGCTATCTGCCGCGGGCCTATGCCGATGGCGCAGATCTTGAAGCGCGTGACAAAATGCTCACGGCGGCATTTCTCGCCGGTCAGGCGTTTGGGCGTGCAACAGTGGGCTACGGCCCCATTCCATCGCGCACGCCGTCGGTGGTCTGACAGGCATGGCCCACGGTGAGCTCACCGGCATCTGCCTGCCGCCGCTTCTGGAATGGTACGGCGCAGCGGCTGTGCCACGTCTGGCAGAGCTGGCGTATACCATCGGCTGCACAACGCCGGAAATGAACGACACAGCCAAGGCCCGCGCTTTTATCAAGGAAGTGTACGCGCTGCGCCGCAGTCTCGGCCTCGCAGAATCGCTGCCAGCGCTCGATGCCGCTCAGATCGAGACCGTCTGCCGACGCGCTTTGCGCGAGGCCAATCCGCTCTACCCAGTGCCGCGCATCATGAATCTGGCGCAGTGTCGCAGTTTTGTGAAAATGCTGATGAAATAACAACGAGAAGCGTCCGATGGGCGCTTTTCTTTATGCTGCGTGGCAGATATGCTATACTGAATGCACGAGAATGATCAATCACGAAGGAGCCATTATATAATGAAAGCTTTGTTTTTTCTGCTACGCTGCGCGGTGCCGAAGCGCCGGTGTGGCGGCGTTTTTGTGTGCCGATGGACTATGATTTTTGCCAAGCTCCACGAGGTGCTGCAGATCCTTTTCGGCTACAGCGGCCGCGAAAGGGCTACGAATTTGTTTTCGATACCAAGGAGGGCGCGAACGATCTCAAGCTGCGCATCACCGCAGACGTGGATCTCTACGAGCGCTACCGTTTTCTGAAAAGCGACGAGGGCAAGCATTATCTCGCCGACAAGGAGAAGGAAGGCTACAGCGTCGATATGTCTGTGGAGGTGGCGTGGGCGGAGGATCTTCCTCTCGATCCGCTGGCGTTGAAGCATCGTCAGTTCCGCTACATCTACGATTTCAGCGACGACTGGACGTACGATATCGAGCTCATCGATGTTCTCGACGATGTGCCGCCGGTGCCGGCGCTGCGCGAAGGGATGGGCAACGCGCCATTTGAAGCCTGCGGCGGGTTCGCTGGCTACTACGAGCTGATGGACGTGCTTACGACGCCAGACCATCCCGACAACGCCGCCATCCACGCCTGGGTGGACGAGATGGGCTACAAATTCTATGACAAGGACGAGGTCAACGAGGCGCTGCATGCGTTCGCGAAAAAAATGATCGCAGGAAACGCGCGACAATGGTTGACATCATTGCTTTAACGTGCTAAATTAATAAAGCGAAAGGAGCACGATCAATGAAGAACTATTCCAAACTCACCCCAGAAGGTACCCGCGACGTTCTTTTCGAAGCGAGCGAAGCGCAGAGCCATATCGAACGTAGTCTGCGCACATTTTTCTACTGCCGCGGTTTTCGCGAGGTGCGCACGCCGGGGATCGAATATTTTGATGTTTTTGGCTCTGCCGGAAAATATTTTCCAGCGGAGAGTATGTATAAGCTGAGCGATCGCAACGGACGGCTCATCGTCATGCGTCCGGATTCGACGATCCCGATGGCGCGGCTGGTGGCAACAAAATATAAGAACAGAAACATGCCGCTGCGTCTCTGCTACGACCAGACGGTTTACCGCACGAGCCGCACGCTCGATGGCATCAGCCACGAAATGCGCCAGATGGGCGTTGAAGTGATCGGCGCGCAGGGTGCGAAAGCGGACATGGACATCCTCAAAATGGCCTGCGATGTGTTCGTGACGATCGACATGGGCGAGGATTATCGTCTGGAGATCGGTCACGTTGGCATTTTCAAATCCCTCGTGGCGATGCTGGATATTGATGAGCTGGAACGCGACGCCCTCTTCACCGCCGTGGAGGAAAAAAATCTACTCGGCGCTGAACGATATCCTCGAGCGCCACAGTGAAAACCAAGCGGCGCAGGTTCTGCGCAAGCTGCCGCGTCTCTTCGGCGGGCGCGAAACCCTCATCGAAGCGCGCCGACTGACAGACGGGCTGGATCCGGCGATCACCGACGCCATCGACAAGCTGGCTTGGATCTACGCCCAGTTTGAAGCGATGGATCTGGCCGACAAGATCATCATCGATCTCGGGCTGATCAACCAGGCGGATTATTATTCCAGCCTGATCTTCCGCGGCTACATCGGCGGCGCTGGACAGGCGGTGCTCAGTGGCGGGCGCTACGACCATCTGCTCGCGGATTTTGGCATGGACGCAGCGGCGATCGGTTTTGGGGTCAGCGTGGATCAGCTGGCGGAGGTCATGCTCAAACAGAATCCGCTGTTCTACTCAACGCTCGATCTCGTTTACGCCGATCTCGCCGAAATGCCGGCGGCGTTTCAGTGGATGAGCGCGCGCAAGATGTGCGCCGAATGGTCGCTGGCCGATTCTCTGGAAGGCGCCATCGCCGAAGCGAAGGAGCGCGGCATTCCGACGGTGATCCATTATCACAACGACCACGCAGAATGGCTGGAGGTGGACAATGCTTAAGATCGCATTAACAAAGGGCCGGTTGGAAAAATCCACCGTCGCTCTTTTTGAAAAAATGGGGCTCGATGTGAGCGCGTTTGAAAATAAAGGCCGCAAGCTGATCCTGCCGGTGGGCGACGAAATCACCGTCGTGCTCGCCAAGGCGCCGGACGTTATCACCTATGTGGAGCACGGTGTCTGCGACATTGGCGTCGTCGGCAAGGTACACGATCTTTGAGCGCGGCGGCGCATTCTACGAGGTGCTCGATCTCGGCTTGGCAAATGCCGCTTCGCGCTGGCTGTGCCGGAGGGCGCCGATTTCTACGACGGCTACGATGTGAAGCGTCTGGCCAGCAAGTATCCGCATGTGACCCGCGATTATTTTGCGCGCAAGGGCATGGATGTTGATATCATCAAGATCGAAGGATCTGTAGAGCTGGCGCCACGTTTGGGGCTCGTCGATGGCATCGTCGATCTCGTTGAGACAGGAAACACGCTGCGCGAAAACGGCCTCGTCGCCATTGAGGACGTGATGCAGGTGAGCGCGCGGCTGATCGTGAACGTCGTCAGCATGAAGCTGAAGAAGGATGAGATCAACACGCTCATCGACAAGATCGAACGATTGAAGGAGGAAGAGGCATGATCCAGACGATCATCAGCGATGGAAAAGCGGAATTTGATTATTTACAGGCGCTGAAGGCACGTCAGCAGGAAACAAACGCCGACGTGACCCGCGCCGTGCAGGATTATTTTGGACGACGTGCGCCAGCGAAGGCGACGCCGCCGTGACGCGCTACAGCATGCAAATTTGACCACGCCGAAGGACCGATCCGCGTGATCGAAGCGGCAGAGATCGCCGATGCAAAATCGCGCATCGATGCCGAGCTGCTCGGTGCGATGGAGCGCGCGGCAGTGAACATCCGTCGCTTCCACCAACAGCAGGTGCAGGAAAGCTACGTGGATTTCCGCGAGGACGGCTCGATGATGGGCCAGCGCGTGCGTCCGCTGAAACGCGTCGGCCTCTATGTGCCAGGCGGCACAGCGGCCTATCCGTCGTCTGTTCTGATGAACGCGATCCCGGCGAAGATCGCTGGCGTGCCGGAGCTCGTCATGGTGACGCCGCCAAACGCCGAGGGCAAACCGCGCGATGTCATCCTCGCGGCAGCGGCGGTCGCCGGCGTTGACCGCATCTACATGGTTGGTGGTGCGCAGGCTGTGGCGGCGCTCGCTTACGGCACGGAAACGATCCCACAGGTGGACAAGATCGTCGGCCCGGGAAATATTTTCGTGGCAACCGCCAAACGTTTGCTCTACGGCGTCGTCGATATCGATATGATCGCCGGTCCGAGCGAGATCCTCATCGTCGCCGATGAAAATGCCGATCCGCGCTTTGTTGCCGCCGATCTCATGAGCCAGTGTGAGCACGATGTGCTCGCCGGCGGCGTGCTCCTGACGGATTCAGCAGCGCTGGCGGAGGCTGTGAAGGGCGAGCTTGCGCGTCAGCTTGAAACGCTGTCCCGCGCTGAGATCATCCGCCAGTCCATGGCAGATTACGGCGTCATCGTCGTTTTCCCTGACATCGACGCCTGCATCGATTTACGCCAACGCCGTCGCGCCGGAGCATCTCGAGCTCGCCGTCGCCCAGCCGGAGCAATACCTCGGCCGTGTCGAAAACGCCGGCTCTGTCTTCCTCGGCGACTGGACACCGGAGCCTGTCGGCGATTATTACGCTGGCGCCAACCATGTGCCTCCCAACCAGCGGCACCGCCCGTTTCTTTTCGCCGCTCGGCGTCGACAGCTTCTACAAGCGCATGGGCTTCACCGCCTACAGCAACAGGCGCTCTTGAACGGCGCCGATGACATCATCCGTTTTCGCCGAAGCCGAAGGGCTGACGGCGCACGCCAATGCAGTG
>ENA-OQCL01000490-OQCL01000490.1-human-gut-metagenome-genome-assembly--contig:-NODE-490-length-18850-cov-3.526358_pt1 | contig 18850 bp, 19 predicted proteins | sample MGYA00242502_ERZ504586 | MGnify/ENA primary metagenome ERZ504586 (study PRJEB26092, sample SAMD00036316) | human gut metagenome | host: Homo sapiens | study: EMG produced TPA metagenomics assembly of... | reverse complement strand
CCCACATCACCGACGAGATCAAGCGCCGTATTTACGCCATGGCCGAGGAGGATGTGGATGTGGTGATCTCCGAGATCGGCGGCACCGTGGGCGACATTGAGTCCCAGCCCTTCCTGGAGGCCATCCGTCAGGTGGCTTCGGAGCGGCCTCATGGGGATGTGGTGTTTATCCATGTGCCCCTGATCGTGCAGATTCCCGGCTCCGGGGAGCTCAAGAGCAAGCCCACGCAGCACTCAGTCAAGGAGCTTTTGAGTTTGGGCATCCAGCCGGATGTGCTGGTGTGCCGGTGCGATGCGCCCATCACGGAGGACATCCGCCAGAAGATCGCCCTGTTCTGCAATGTGGAGCCGGACTGCGTCATTCAGAATACCACCGCCTCCACCCTCTATGAGGTGCCCCTGCTCATGGCCCGGGAAGGCCTGGATGAGGTGGTGTGCCGGAAGCTGGGCCTCATCACCCACCAGCCGGACCTGCGGGAGTGGAGCGCCATGGTCCGGCGGGAGAAGTCGGCCCACCGCCATGTGCGCATTGCCCTGGTCGGCAAGTACACCAAGCTCCACGACGCCTATTTGTCCGTGGTGGAATCCCTGCACCACGCTGCCACGGCCAACGACGCGGTGATGGACATCCGGTGGGTGGAGTCCGATGAGCTGACGGAGGAGAACGTGGCCCAGGTCCTGGAGGGCTGCGACGGTGTGCTGGTGCCCGGCGGCTTCGGCGACCGGGGCATCGAGGGCATGATTACCGCCATCCGCTATGCCCGGGAACACCGGGTGCCCTTCCTGGGCATCTGCCTGGGTATGCAGATGGCCGTGGTGGAATTTGCCCGCCACGTGCTGGGCATGGCCGACGCCAATTCCTCGGAGTTTTCCAGCACCACGGCCCATCCGGTCATCGACCTGATGCCGGATCAGGCCGGCGTGACGGACAAGGGCGGCACCATGCGGCTGGGCCGGTATCCCTGCGTGCTCGCGGAGGATTCCCGGAGCCGGAAGCTCTATGGCGCGGCGGAAATCTCTGAGCGCCACCGCCACCGCTATGAGTTCAACAATGCGTTCCGCGCCGAGTTGAGGAGAAGGGCCTTGTCATTGCCGGCACCAGCCCTGACGGCCGCCTTGTCGAGGCGGTCGAGATCCCGGGGCGCGACTTCCACCTCGGCGCACAGTTCCACCCCGAGTTCAAGAGCCGCCCGAACCGCGCCCATCCCCTGTTCAAGGGCTTCATTGCCGCCGCGCTGCAGTACCAGAGCGCGCATACCCCGACCGACCACCCTGCCTCGCTGGGGGAGTAATTTCATAAATTTTGCCCCGCCGTCAAGGCGGGGCCTTTTGCTTCCCATCAATTTACAACTTTTTCACATTCTGCGCGCAGTAACACTTCCCCCTCGTTCGTATTAGTATACAGAAGCAGGCAGCCAAAGCCGCACAGTATTCTGTCGAAAACCCGGCTATATCTTGTGCGGAATTTCGCTTGTTTTATGCCCCGCCCGGGGCGTATAATGATACATCAACGAAAGGATGCAAACTGTATGCGCAACTGGTGTTCACGCCATCCGGTCTGGTTCATGGCGTTCTATGCTCTGTTTTATCTGACCTTTTTCGCGCTGCTGGAGCGCACGATCCAATCCCCCGACCTGTGGGTCCACTGCCGTCTGGATGATCTGATCCCCTTCTGCAAATATGCCATTGTGCCTTATCTGCTGTGGTTCCCGTGGATCCCGTTCACCCTGTTTTACCTGCTGTACAGGCCCGCGCGGGGATTTCTGGCGGCTTTGCCTGCCTCTGTTCACCGGCATGACGATGGCGCTGCTTTTCTACGCCATCGTGCCGAACGGGCTGGCGCTGCGCCCGCGCTTTGTGCCGGGCAGCGACATTTTTGCCCAGCTTGTGCGCGCGATCTACCGCAGCGATACGCCGATGAATGTCTGCCCGTCCATCCATGTTTTCAACTCGGTCACGCTGATGCTGGCCTATTACCGCAGCAGCATTTTTGACGCGCCGCGCCGCCGCTGGATGCGCCCGGCCGCCATGGTGCTGTGCGTGTCCATCACAATTTCCACGATGCTGCTCAAGCAGCACAGCGTCATTGATGTCGTATTGGGTCTGCTGCTGGCCCTGACACTGGATTACGCCGCCACAGCGCTGCAAAGCGTGCCCGAAAGACGCAAACGCCTGCCCGAGCGGCTGTAAAACAAAGCACCCCCTGCCTGTACTTGCCGTACAGACCGGGGGTGCTTTATTGTTTATGGTAAAGTAAGGGGTTTTGCTTTTCTGTTACAGCGCATACACCAGAATGCCCGCCACGATCATGACCAGCGCCGCGATCTTTTTTGGGTTCATCTTCTCATGGAAGATCGTCACGCCGAAAATCGTCACATACAGATAGCCGGTGGCCTCCAGCACAGGGCCGATATTCAGCGGCACGCCCTTGTATGCCAGCATCGTAAGCAGCGTACACCCCACAAAGAGGCCGTAGCCCAAAATCACACGCCAGTCGGTGTACTCTGCCACAAGGGAGGTATGCTCCCGCATAGCGGCCTTTTTCAGCAAGACCTGCGACACCGAGGACAGGAAGGTGCTGCACAGGTAAAGCAGCACATAGGGCAGCTGTGCCTGATTCATTTGCCGCCCTCCTCTTCGTTGTCGGCACGCACAAACAGCACAATGCCTGCAATGATGATGACGGCCCCCACGACCTGCCGCGGGGTGACGGCCTCGCCAAAGACGGCCATGCCCAGCAGAATGCCCCAGACGACCGTTACAGCCTTATTAGCGTAGGCCGTTGTCAGCGGCAGATGCTTGATGACCTGCTGCCAGCCGATGGCATAGGCAACAAGCGCCGCCAGCATCAAACCGTACAGCAGAAGGAACGCCGCGCTCAAAAACGGCTGCTGCGCCGCCAGCTTGCTGCACACGCTGCTGCCCGCATATACCCCCAAAATGACATGCAGCAGGAGGAACCATTTTGCCTGCTGCCTCATGCGTTGTCCTCCTCATGCCGGATGACCTCACGCTCAACATACTGCGGTGCGGCGTTGGCGCACATGTAGATGCGGCCGACATACTCGCCGATGATGCCCAGCACGACCAGAATCATGCCGCCCAAAAGCAGCAGCAGCGCCGTGGTGGACGCCCATCCCATCGGGGCTGCGCCGCGGGTGAAGTGGTCAATGACGATATAGATCAGGTAGACAAAGCCCGCTGCTGCAAACAGCGTGCCGAAATAGGTGGCAATACGCAGCGGCTTGACCGAAAACGAGGTAAAGCCGTTCATCCAGAGGTTCAGCAGCTTCCGCAGCGTATAGCCGGAGCTGCCCTCTTCGCGGGCGCGGTGATGCACCGGCACATTGCAGATATGCTTGGTGGAGCGCAGCACAAGGCCGATCACATACGGGTAGCAATGCTCATACCGCAGCATCTCCTCCACCACAAAGCGGCGGGCGGCAAAGTAGCTGTTGACGACCAGCTCCGGCGGCTTGCCCAGCATGATCTCGGTCATCTTGCTGTTGACCCAACTGCCAAAGTTGCGCCAGCCGGCCTGCCTTTTCGTGTCGTAGCTGGCGTAAACCACATCATAACCGGCATCGATCTTCTCCAGCAGCTTGCCCACCTCATCGGCGGGAGTCTGGCCGTCATCGTCCAGACAGACAATGATGTCCCCGCTGCATTTGTGGAAGCCTGCCATCAGCGCGGCATGCTGCCCGAAGTTTTTGGCCAGATCCACCCCCGTCACATGATCATCCGCGGCCACCAGCGCGCGGATCGTACCGATGGTATCATCAGGCGAGCAATCGTTGACCAGAATGACCTCATAGTCATACTGCGGCATCGTCTTCATAGTGGCGGTGATCTCCGCCACCACCTCCCCCACCGTATGCTGGGAACGGTAGCAGGGGATCACATAAGAAATTTTCTGCATAGCTTCGTTATCCTTCCAGATGTGTTCAACTGCGCTTATAGATGACCAGATCCTCGGTGGAGACAAGCTCCTGCCAGTTTTCGGCCAGCAGGCGTTCCTCCACGCGGGTACCGTGGCCGCACATCACATAGCGGGAGTAGATGGGGTTCTCGGCGTCCCACAGGTAGGAGTTCTTGTCAAACTCAATACCCATGCCATCCGGCACAGCGTAGAGGTAGCCGTGGAATACGCCGTCGTCGTAGGTGTAGGCCAGGGTGCTGTTCCAAGGATCGCTTCCCGCGTCAGCCGCGTCCTCACGCAGGACCTGCTCCACGATTTCCATCTGAGCAGCCATCTCTGTGTTGATTTCAGGCAGACTGCCGCGGGAAAAGTTCATCGGGAAAAGCAGCACCAGCAGCACAGGCATATAGACCGCTGCTGGTGCGGCATCCTCCGCCACAAAAGCGGCGATCAGTAAGATTGCCAGCAGCATCAGATGGCGGGGGTCAATGCTGTACATGGTCAGCAGCACCAGCGCCACAATTCCCGCACAGAAGGCAGCGCAGGATTTCAGCGCTGTGGGGCGTCCTCTGCGCTTATCCCAGACCAGACAAGCCGCTGCCACCAGAGCAACCGCCAAAAAGGTCAGCACACCGCCGCCGATGTAGGTCACATCGCCCTGCAGTGTAGGCACAATATCATACTGCCACGCTGCAGCCAGCAGTCTGACAGCCCGCTCCCCTTCATAGCGCACAGCCGCTATCGGGTGGCCCTGCAAAAGCAGCTGCACACCGGCAAAATCCATGCCGCCGCCGAAATACGCTGCCGCCATCTTTGTCATCGAAAAAATCGACAGGACAAACGAGGCCGCCGCTGCTGCAAGGCAGACACAGCGGCGCTTTTTGTGCTGCCATACCGCCGTCAGCGGAAACACCCAGAACAGCAGCGCATAGGGGCGAAAAATCGTTTCGAGCGCGCAGGCCGCTGCCCCGATGACCAGCCAGCCGGTCTTGCCGGTGCGGCGCACCGCAGCCGCCGAGCCTACGATGACAAAGGCCATCAGATACTGCATGGCCTCCGATGCACCGCTGACTGAGGATTGCAGCGGCCGCAGCACACCCAGCAGCACCCCGCACAGGGCAAGGCACTGCCAGACATTCAGCCGCGCACTGCGGGCGTAATATGCGATTCCCAGTGTGATCAGCAGCAGATTGCACCACAACACCACATTGACACTGGGCCCGAAGAAAAATGCCGGGACAGCATAGGCCCAGATCAGAAACGGCCCCCAAGTGCTGTAGCGGCCGATGTCGGCCGTATTCTCATTATAGCCAAAGTATCCCTGCGGCCCGCCGTGGGTGATGACACTGACGACCTCGCGGTTGTAGATAGCCTCATCGTTATTCATTGTGCTGGGCAGCCAGACCGCCCACGGTGCGGTGCGGTAGCTGATAAAGTAGACCCCCGCAAGGAACACAACTGCCCCCAACAGGCAAAACAGCGCGTTGGGGGTCTTTTTGAACAGCTTTTGGATTTTTTGCAGTCGATTTCCCATCGTTATTTCTCCGCCAGCCGGGCCATAAACACTACATCGCGGTATTGGCCGTCCAGCAGCTCCATATCGCGGAAAACGCCCTCCTGCACAAAGCCGGCCTTTTCATAGCTGCGGCGGGCGGCGGTGTTTTCCGCCAGCACACGCAGACTGATGCGGTGCAGCTGCAATTCGGCAAAGCCAAAATCGGTAAAGAGCCTTGCCGTCTCGGTGCCGAGGCCTTTGCCGCGCGCGCTTTCCTCGCCGATAAAAATACCGTACTCGGCGCTGCGGTTATGGTTGTCTATATCGCGGTAATAGACCGACCCAACGGGCTTATCATCGGCCTTGTCGATGATGATATACTGCACGACCCGCCCGGTGGCGACTTTGGTAGCCAACCAGCTGCGGTGCATTTCCGGCGTGAAGGTCTGGCGGAAGATAAAATTCTGCACGACCGACGGCGTATTGCGCCATTTCACGATCAGATCGGTGTCCGCATCGGCAATGGGCCGCAGCCGGACAGCTGCGCCCTCCAGAACCGGGAGATTTTTTACATCCATAGTGTGTCCTTTATCCTGCTATCTTGTGCGCTCATACAGCACGCACTTTTCACTTTCATACAAAACCGACCAGCCGTCTGCAGTCAGGCGGGCGGCTGTATTGCTGCCCGCGCTTGTAAAGACATACCGGGCATAGACCGGATTAGCTGCATTCTCCAGATAGCTGTTCTCGTCAAACTGGATTCCCATGCCGTCCGGTACGCCGTACAGCAGGCCGCAGTGAACCTCATCCAGAAAGGCATATGCCGCCGTATGGTCCCAGGGATCCTCGCTATCGACTGCAGCCTGACTCTTTTCCAGTGCCGCCTGCACCTGCTGCACCTCATTGTCCCAAACCTCGCTGTAGCGCGGCAGGCCATAGCCCCTTGGCCAAACTGAGCACGCACCGGTCAGCGCCAGCAGCACCGACACCGCGGCCGTGGCTGCGGCAGGGCGGCGGTTCTCCAGCAAAAGGCTTGCCAACAGCAGCAGATCCAGAATCAGCGTATGGCGCGAGCCCTCGCCCGGGCGGTACATCAGCATCAACGCCAGAAAAACGATGCCCGAGGTCGCAGCGGCGCACCCCTTCCAGAACACAGGGCGCTGCCGCCGGACATCCCATGCCAGACAGGCCAGCACAATGCAGAGCAGCAGAAAGAACAGCAGATAATATCCGCCGCTGCGCTGGGAAAAATCCGTAAGGATCGTCTGCCCAACGGTCTGCAGCGCCCCTATCAGCTTATGGACAACATCCTTCAGCGCTTCGATCGGGTGACCGTGGAGAAGCTCCTGCACGGGGGTCATATCCACATTCGTGAAGAAGTAGGGCGCGTAAAATTTCGACATCAGCACCAGTGTGCCGCCCAGCGAGACTGCACCGCCCGCAACGCACACCGCGATGCGGTGCCGGTCATGCCACGCCAGCGCCAATGGGTAGAGCCAAAGCACGGCCTCATAAGGGCGCACCAAAGTGGCGACGGCACAAAGCAGGCAGAGCGCACCCCATGCGGCGCGGCTTTTATCCCGCCGGGCCAGAATACCGCAGCCCAGCACCGCCAGCACAAGCGCATAGTGAAGCGGCTCCTGCATGGCGGAGAACACATAGCGTATCGGTGCGTTGAAGGCGGCCAGCGCGGCAGCAAAGACTGCCTGCTGCTTGCCGTTCAGCCGTGCAGCCCGCGCGAAAAAAGGGTCCACCCTGCAACCACAAACAGCAGATTGCACCACAAAAAAAGCATTCTGCCCGCGCAGGAAAAAGCCCCGGCAGCGCGTAGACAAAAAAGACAGCCGGCCCCCATGCGGCAAAGGTGCCGCTGGCGGCATGCGATTCATTAAAGCCGAAATATCCCTGCGGCGCACCACAGCGCACCACAGCGGCCAGCTGCTTGCTGTAGATGACCTCATCACTCCAATAGCTGCACGGCAGAAAGATCTGCTGCAGCGGTACGCGGTAGACTGCCAGCTCATACACAAGCAGAAAAGCCAGCGCCGCAGCGGCGGTGCCCAGCACCTGCGCCCAGCCCGGTATACGCTTACTGCGCATAAAATTCCAGAACTTTTTCGATGACCTGCTTGCGGTCGGACTCGGTCAGGCCGTAATACATGGGCAGGCGGACAAGGCGCTCGCTCTCGGCGGTGGTGTAGACATCCGTGCCGTCAAAGCGGCCGAACTTCTCGCCTGCCGGGGCGGAGTGCAGCGGGATATAGTGGAATACCGCCAGAATATCGTTGTTTTTCAGGTGACGGATCAGTGCCGTGCGCTCATCAAGGTCCTTGCACTTGAGGTAGAACATGTGCGCATTGTGTACACAGTCTGCCGGAATCACAGGCAGCTCGACCTTACCGGCATCGGCCAGCGGCTGGAAGGCGGCGCGGTAGGCGTTCCATGTGTTCATGCGGTCGTTGTTGATCTCGTCCGCGTGGAGCAGCTGCGCCCACAGGTAGGCTGCATTCAGCTCACTGGGCAGATAGCTGTCGCCGAAGTCCACCCATGTGTACTTATCGACCTGACCGCGGAAGAATTTCGCGCGGTTCGTGCCTTTTTCGCGCAGGATCTCGGCGCGTTCATTGTAGGCCGGGTTGTTGATGACCAGCGCACCGCCCTCGCCCATCGAGTAGTTCTTCGTCTCATGGAAGGAGTAGCAGCCGAAATCACCGATGGTGCCAAGCGCACGGCCCTTGTAGCTGCTCATGACGCCCTGCGCCGCATCCTCCACGACCTTGAGGCCGTGGCGGTGCGCGATCTCCATGATCGTGTCCATCTCGCAGGCAACACCGGCGTAGTGCATCGCCACGATGACCTTTGTCTTGTCGGTGATGGCCTGTTCGATCTTCGTCTCATCAATGTTCATCGTGTCGGGGCGGATGTCCACAAACACCAGCCGGGCCCCCGCCAGCACCGCAGAGGTCGCCGTGCTGGAGAAGGTATAGCTGGGCAGGATGACCTCATCACCGGGCTGCAGGTCGCACAGCAGCATGGCCATATCCAGCGCCGTGGTGCCGCTGGTGGTCAGCAGCACCTTCTGGGCATGGAAGCGCTCCTCCAGCCATGCGTTGCACTGCTTGGTAAAGGCACCGTCACCGCAGATCTTGTGGGATGCAATGGCCTGCTTTACATATTCGATTTCTTCACCCACGCAGGGGGGTCACATTAAACGGGATCATAAGAATCCTTCTTTCACGGCTGATTTTTATCAGATACTACAGTATACCACAGTTTTCGGATTTTGTCACTTTTTTACGCGCGCATCGTTGTAAGCGCGGATCATGACCGCTGCAAACCAGAGCATCAGGACGCTGAACGCCACAAAGGCCACAGCAGCCAGTGTGGTCAGCGCGGGCAGAAAGTGCGCCACGCTGTAGACGGCCAGCGGCAGCGCCGCAAGGTACGGCACCCTGCCGCCCTGCCGCCCTGCCAGCCGGAGCAGCACCACCGATGCGCCCCAGAACAGCCAGAGATCCGCCACACGCAGCGCGGGAATCAGCCAGACCGATGCACCGCCTGCAGGCACACCGCTGAGGATCAGCTCCAACACAAGGCCCGCCGCACCGAAAAGCACCGGCAGCCTGCTTTTGGAGGCCAGCAGCAGGTAGCCCACCAGCGCCAGCACGGTCAGCGAGACCTCCTGAATGGCGGCGTTTTCCGGCACAGAGAGCAGTGCCCGGCCTGCCGCCGCCACACCGATGAGCAGATAGGCCAGCGCGGTTTTATTGCGTTTATCCATGATCGGGGTTCTCCTGTAAATCGAATAGAATCTGCGCAGTATAGGCATACTGCTTAATTTTTAATTATACTGCTTTTATATCAGCCTTGCAAGCACACCGCAGGCAAAGGGATGCAAAAAATTACCGCCGCCCGATACGGGCAGCGGTGCTTTTTTGAACGAATCTAATTTCTCTGGCATCTGCGCACGATCCATGCGCTGCGGTTTGCTTTACTGCGTATTTTCGCGCAGGGCGGCCCGCATTTCCTTCTGGATCGCAGGGGTCGTTTCCATCTTCTGCATCAACGCGGCGAGCAGCTCCGGCAGCTGCTTTGCGGGCAGCTGCTCTGCCACTACAGCAGCCAGATATTCGGCATGGGACATTGCCGGCTCAAAGGTGCGGGCATAGGTCTTGCCGCTGCGGACAAAGCCGACCTCACGCAGGACGCCCTTTTCCATCAGGCTGTTCAGCATCGAAAAAATCGAGCGTTCCTTCCATTTGCGCTCCACGCAGGTGGAAACGACCTCCGTCTGGGCCATCGCATGATCGGCCTTCCAGAAAATCTCCATGATCTGTTGTTCGCTTTTTGTCAGGTGCACTTGGTATACCTCTCTCCCTAAGGTACTGCCGCACGGCGTCTGCCCTGCGGGCCTGTGCGCCGCCCGGCGGCTGCGCACCCTCCGCCCAAAACGCTGCAGCACTGCAGACATTTTGATCTTTGCAGAGGGTACACCTCGCCTCTTTCAGCGGTGCATAGAGCCATGCGGTGTAGCCCAGAATTTCGTTTATACTTTTATACTATCCGGTTGTGAGTAAAATGTCAATGATTTTTTGCGAAATATTTTCGGGATCATAGTTACTTTGTAACATTTTCACAACTTTTCTACATTTTGCGGTGCAACTGCCTGTTTTTTCTATTTCCTACATAGATTCGATGCTTCATCAAGGTGTGGCACATGTGCGGCACAATTTGCCACACCTTGCCACACATGCGCCTCGCGCAGGTATATTACACCGGCCAAATTCAACATCATCTTGATTCTTTCCAGCGATCGCGCAGCAGCTTCAGCGCCCGTTTTTCCAGCCGGGAAACATAGCTGCGGCTGATGTGCAGCGTCTGCGCCGTCTGCTGCTGGGTCTGTGCCGCACCGCCGAAGCCGTACCGCAGCCGCATGATCTGCCGCTCCCGCCCAGGCAGCTGCTCCACCATGCTGCGCAGCCGGGCCGCATCGGCACGCTGCTCGCAGTCTGCCTCCATGTCAGTCTCATCGGGCAAGGTGTCTGCCAGCGTCAGCTGACCGCCCGCCTCCAGCGGCTCCTGCAGTGAAAGCTGCGGCCCCGCCCTGCGCGTGCGGCGCAGTTCCATCCGCAGCTCATTCTCAATGCACCTGCTTGCATAGCTGGCGAACTTTTTGCCCTTGTCGGGGTCGAAGGTATCCACAGCCTTGATGAGGCCGATGGTCCCGATCGAGATGTAATCGTCCTGCGCGGCATCCCCAGCGTAGTATTTTTTGCAGATATGGGCCACCAGCCGCAGGTTGTGGCGTATCAGCGTGTCGCGCGCAGCGGCGGCGGCCGACCCGCCCCGGCGCAAGTCGGCAAAGGCCGCGCACTCCCGCTCCGGCGGCAGCGGCCGCGGAAAGGACCCGCTCTCAAGATGCAGCGCAAGATACAGGATATGCCCCGCAGCCACCTGCAAAAAATAACCCAAAATGCCCAGCATACACACCACCTCGCGGAAATGTATGCCGGGTATCTGCTTTTTAATCCCTGTCTGCAGGCTCTGTGCGGCGCTTTTCAAAAAACGGCCCGGCACACCCGCTGCCTTTGCGCAGCGGGTGTGCCGGGCCAAGCCTGTGTTGTTTACAGCGTGAACTGCACAGCGCAGAAGGCTGCGTAGATCGCCAGCAGCAAAATGCCCTGCACACGGTTCAGCTTGCCCTTGCACAGGGCGGGAACCGTGAGGATCAGCATAACAGCCAGCATGACCGGCAGCTCCAGCACAAGGCTGGAGTTGATGCCGAACAGAGTGGCGCTCTGCGGAACGGTGAAGGGGGCCAGCGTGACCGAAACGCCGCTGACCAGCACCAGATTAAAGACATTGGCACCGACAACATTGCCCAGCGAGAGATCGCTGTGACCCTTGACCAGCGAGGTGATGGCGGTGACCAGCTCCGGCAGAGAGGTGCCCAGCGCCACAAAGGTCAGCGCGATAACGCTCTCCGGCACACCCAGCGTCTGCGCAATCAGGGTGCCGTTGTCCACCAGCAGGTTGGCGCCCAGCGCAATCAGCACCGCGCCCAGCACCAGCAGCACCAGCGTTTTGGCGAGGGGCATCTCCTCCTCGGCGTCCTCATGGGCCTCGGCGGGGGTGTTTTTCATCTGCAGCACATTGACGACCATGTAAGCGACAAACATCGCCAGCATGATGATGCCCATGACGCGGGTAAACCGGCCGAACACATAGGCCGCCGCACAGTAGATGGCTGCCGCCGCAAAGAAAAAGGCGACCGGCGTCTTTAAGGTCTTGGGGTCCACCTTGCCGGGGCGCACGGCGATGGTGATGGCTGCAATCAGCGCCGCATTGCAGATGACCGAGCCGATGGCGTTGCCGTAGGCGATCTCGCCATGGCCGGAGAGTGCGGACATCGTGGAGACCATGACCTCCGGCAGGGTCGTACCGATTGAAACGACCGTTGCACCGATGAGAAGCTCCGGCAGATGAAAGCGGCGGGCCAGTGCGGACGCCCCGTCCACAAACCAGTCGCCGCCCTTAATCAAAAAGAGCAAGCCGACAATAAACAGCAGTACAGGGATAAGCATAGTGATTCCTCCCATAAAAAAGTGACGATTGATGTCGGAATTTTTATTATAACACAACAGCCGGCCTGCCGTCAAACCCGGAATCAGTTAATAATATTAACGAAATCGAGGGCTTTGCGGCTCCTGCCGCGCGCATTTACTTACTTTATTCACGATACCGAAAAATCCCAACTGTGAGGGAGCCAAGAAGCAGCCAAGACGCAAGCACCGCCCTTTTCGACAGTCCGCCTTTCTTATAGCGCAGTTGCCCGCAGAGATATTTTGAACATTTTTACCTACTTTGTAGCAGATGCAAACACAAAGCCCCGCAGGGGCTACCTGCGGGCTTTGTGCATAGAGGGTGGGAAAGTATATAAAGGTCAGTGAATGTCTTGATTGATTACGAGTATCATTATAGCAGGATTTCTTAAAATGTCAAATGCCATACTTGCATTTTGGTTTTCAAAAGATTATAATAAACCATTGACGCTTAATTTTATTTAGCGGCGGCACAAAAAAGTCATACTTTTTCAAACTTTGTTTAAAGACAACAATGTCTGTATACTTCACATTATTTTTTTGTGCGCATTATACAAAACTAAAATGCAAGGAGTCATTTCATGGAACGAACTGGACCACAAAATCATACAGCTGTTGGCAGAAAATGCTCGTATGCCCGTCAAAGACATTGCCCAGCGGGTCAGCCTGACCAGCCCCGCCGTTTCCAGCCGCATCCACCGGCTGGAGCAGGAGGGCATCATCGGCGGCTACACCGTTGTGCTGCGCCACCCCGATGCCCCTGCCCGGGTCGAGGCGCTGATCTCGGTGCTGGTGGACGCTGCCACCCGTGCAAGCTTCCTCTCGATGATCGAGCAGGAGTCTCAGGTGCTGCAGTGTTTCCGGGTGACGGGCAGCTACAATTTTATAATCAAGGTGAGCTGCACCGACATTGACGCGCTGGAGCATCTGCTGACCAAGATGCAAAAGATGGGCTCCACCAACACCCAGATCATTCTGAACACCCAGCTGGACCGCAACCTGACATTGGAGGAATAACAAAGTTATGCTACGCTTCTGCAAAAACTGCGGCCTGCTGGTGCCGCATGACGCCCGCAGCTGCCCCCAGTGCGGCGCACCGGTGCCCCCGGCCGCCTGCACAGCGCCGCAGCAGGGCCCTGTCCAGCCGCTGTATGACACGCCTGACCGGGACGAGGACGCTGCCGTCACTGCCATGAGCCAGAGCGCCACGGCAGCCGCACTGATCCTCTTTGCCATCCCGCTGGTCGGGCTGGTTCTGTCACTGGTGTGGAGCTTCGGCGGCACCCGCAACCCCGCCCGCCGGCGGCTGGCGCGCGCCTATCTGATCCGCACCGCCGTGGTGGCAGTCGCCTTTGCGGTGTTCCTGCTGGTCGGTGCGCTGGTGCTGAGCGCCGTGCTGCACGCCGGTCTCGCCTACTACTACGCCAACCCCTATTTCTGGTAAGGAGACGCCATGAAAGCATCTGTCATCATCCCGAACCTGAACGGTGCAGGCTGGCTGCGGGATTCCATCGAGTCGATCTGGGCACAGACCGAGCAGGATTTTGAGCTGATCGTCATCGACAACGGCTCCACCGATGAAAGCCTTGCGATTGCCCGCAGCTACTGCGGCCGCGACCGCTACACCCTGATCGAAAACGCCGACAACACCGGCTTTTCCCACGCGGTAAACCAGGGCATTGCGATCGCCAAGGGCGAGTACGCAGTCCTGTTCAACAACGACGCCTTTGCCGAGCCGGACTGGCTGGCCGAGCTTATCAGGACGGCCGATGCCGACCCGAAGATTTTTGCGGTCAGCAGCCTGATGCTGCGCTACTATGAGCCGGAGCTGGCCGATGACGCAGGCGATTATGTTACGATTTTGGGCTTTGCCTGCAAGCGCGGCGATGGTCTGCGGGCCAGCCGCTACACAAAGCCCTGCCGCATTTTCAGCGCCTGCGGCGGCGCAGCGCTCTACCGCAAATCCATCTTGGACGAGATCGGCGTTTTTGACGAGCTGTTCTTTGCCTATTACGAGGATGTGGACCTGAGCTGGCGTGCCAACAGCTACGGCTACAAAAATGTCTACTGCCCCACGGCCAAATGCCGCCACATCTGCGGTGCGACCACCGGCGCGGTGCGGTACAACCCGTTCAAGAGCATCCAGAGCGGCCGCAACAGCATTTTGCTGCCCTACAAAAACCAGCCCTTGCTGATGCTGGTCCTGAATTTTCATCCCGATGCTGCTGGGCTACCTGTTAAAAAGTCGTTATGTTCCGGCTGCGCGGTTTTCGGCAATGACTACGCAAAGGGTTTTCCACGAGGCATGGGTCGCCCTGCCGAAGATCGACAAGCCCAAATTCCGTTGGAAGAATCTGCCCAACTATATCTGGGTGGAGGGCAGTTTGATCGTCGGGCTGTTCCGGTATATTGTGTATCGGGTGCAGCGGGCGCTGAAGATTACCTGATTGGGTGTGCGCATTTACAAATTTTGATGCACTGTAGGGGCCGGGCATGCCCGGCCCGCCGCCTCCCGGGAGGCTGGTGCTGACGGGTAACGGCCAAAGCCCCTTTCAGGGCGGGCTTTGCCGCGGGGCGTCGGGGACGCCGCCCCCTACAACACAATACAACAAAAGCACCTGCTAGCCGGTCACACGCATACCGGTCAGCAGGTGCTTAGTTTTTTACGCTTTAATCCTCATCTGCAAAGTTGCCAAGGGCCTTGGCCTGCTCGATAACCTTGCTCTCCAGCATCTGGGGCAGGGTCTCATAGCGGACAAAATCAAAGGTGAAGTAACCGCGGCCCTGCGTCAGCTGACGCAGGAAGGTGGTGAAATCCTGCATCTCCGCCACGGGGACCTCAGCCTCCACGACCTGCAGACCGTCCTCATCGGGGTTCATGCCCAGCACGCGGCCGCGGCGCTTTGTTACCTCGCCCATGATGTCGCCGGTGTTGTCCGCCGGGACATGGGCCTGCAGCGCGCCGATGGGCTCCAGCAGGACGGGGCCGGCCTCGGGGATCGCGGCCTTGTAGGCGATCTTGGCGGCCATGATGAACGCCATCTCGCTCGAATCAACGGGGTGATAGCTGCCGTCCAGCAGGGTGGCCTTCATGCCGACCATCGGGTAGCCGGCCAGCACGCCGTGCTCGGCCGCCTGACGGACGCCCTTCTCAACTGCGGGGAAGAAGTTCTTCGGCACGCTGCCGCCGAACACATTCTCAGCAAACTCGATTGCCTCGCCCTGCACAGGCTCGAACTGAATCCACACATCGCCGAACTGGCCGTGGCCGCCGGTCTGCTTCTTGTGGCGGCCCTGCGCCTTGCAGCTCTTGCGGATGGACTCGCGGTAGGGCACGCGCGGTGCCTCCAGCGTGATCTCAACGCCGAACTTATTCTTCAGCTTGGCAAGCGCGACCTCCAGATGCTGGGTGCCCAGACCGCTGATGATCTGCTGCTTCGTCTCGGGATCGACCACAAAGCTGATGGCGGGGTCCTCCTCGATCAGGCGGGCCAGCGCGCCGCTGACCTTGCCCTCATCGCCCTTCTTGGCGACCTTGACAGCCATGCGGTAGCAGCTGATGGGGTAGACGGGTGCGGGCAGCGCCACAACGCGGGCGGGGTCGCACAGGGTATCGCCGGTCTTGGCGGTGGCCAGCTTGGCAACGGCACCGATGTCGCCCGCCGCGATCTCGGCGGTATCGGTCTGCTTTTTGCCGCAGACAGTCAGCGTCTTGCCCATGCGCTCCGGCTGGCCGGTGCGGGCGTTGACGGCGTTGCTGGCAGCGGTCAGCTTGCCGGACAGCACCTTGATAAAGCTCAGCTTACCGACAAACGGGTCTGCCACGGTCTTGAACACATAGGCACACAGCGGCGCAGCGTCATCGACCGCGATGTCCACAGGGCTGCCTTCCTTATCCTCGGCCACGGCTGCGGCGGTATCTGCGCCGGGCAGCAGCACATTCATGTTGTAGAGCAGCATATCCAGCGCCTGCATGTTGACGGCGCTGCCGCAGAACACGGGGGTGATCTGGCCGCTGCGCACGCCGGCGGCCATGCCCTGCACGATCTCCTCGGTGGTGAAGGCCTCACCCTCGAAGAATCTTCTCCATCAGGGCCTCGTCCGTCTCGGCGATGGCCTCGCTCATGGCCTGAATCAGACCCTCAAAGCGGTGGCCGATGTCGGGCACCTCGATCTGCACCTGCTTGCCGCCCTCATATTTGAAGGCCTTCTGGCTGAACAGGTTGATGTACGCGACCGTGCCGTCATCAAGGCGGACCGGCACGACACAGGGGCAGACGCTCGGGCCGAACTTGATCTTCATCTGCTCAAGGATCTTAAAGTAATCGGCGTTCTCAAGGTCGGTCTTGGTGACAAAGATCATCCGCGCCTTGTTGTTTTTCAGCGCCAGCTGGTAAGCCTTTTCTGCGCCAACGGTAACGCCGGAGCGGCCGGACACACAGATCAGCACGCTCTCCGCTGCCATGATGCCCTCGGCGGCGCCGGTCTCAAAGTCAAACAGACCGGGGGGCGTCGATCAGGTTGTACTTGATGCCCTCATACTCGACCGGCACAACGCTGGCATTCAGCGATGCCTTGCGGCGGGTCTCCTCGGGGTCGAAGTCACTGGCAGTGGTGCCGTCTTCCACGCGGCCCATACGCTCGGTAGCGCCGCTCATGTACAGCAGTGCCTCGGTCAGCGTTGTTTTGCCGCAGCCGGCATGGCCGGCCACCAGAATGTTGCGGATGTCTTTGCTTGCGTAGCCCATGGATCGTCAAACCTCTTTTCGCGCCGGGGCGTTTCCAACCGCCCTGCGGCGTAGATATTCTTTGCGGCGGAGTGAATTTTGAACACTTCCCACCTGTTTGATACTACTTTACCACATTGTTGTGGAAATTTAAACAGTTTTTTAGATTTTTTGTAAAAATTTTTAGTCAAAAGATTGTGTAAAGTGTAAAAAAATGAGCCGCGCACCGGCGCGGCTGGGAAAATTGCTTATTTCTTCGTTGTTTTTTTGCGGCGGCGGGCGCGTCCGCTGTCAGCCTTGATCTCCGGCACATAGACATTGTAGCTCAGCAGATACCGGCCGTGGGCGGGCACGCGGTAGAAGGCCGCCTTGATGCGCTCCAGCGGGCTGGAGCCTGTCTCGGCCGCGCTGCCGCTGAGCATGATAACATACTGCATATCGCTGTAGCGGGCGGCCACATCACACTGGCGCAGCGTGGTGTGGATCAGCTCGCCAAGCTGCTCCACCATAGTGGCGGTCTCGGCAGGCTCGGCATTCTGGCCGGGGGCCACCGTTACGATGGCCAGAAACACCGGCAGACCGTAGCGGGCCTGCACACCGCGCAGCACGCGGTAGGTCTCCTTAAAGGTTTCAAAGTCGCAGAGGCAGGCGCCGGTGTTTTCGGTGTCGGGCAGGGCAGCGGTCAGGCGGGAAAGCTCGCTCTCCATGTTGCGGTCCGCCTGGCGCATCTGGCGGTAGGCAGAGCCGGCGCGCCCCGGGTCAATGGCATGGTGCAGGCAGCCCATTGCGTTGCCGCGGCGGGCAAGGTCCCGTGCCTCGGTGTGGCGGCCCAGCGATTCCAGCGCCACAATCTCCTCCAGATAGAGGCGCTCCTCGTAGGGGTCCAGCTCAAGCGCGTGGGCACACAGCGATATAATGCGGCCGCTTTCGCCCCACTTTTTGCAAAGCTCCAACAGGCCCAGAATGGCCGTGCGGTACTGCCCGTGCAGCCGGACGCTGACGCTCTCGACCCATGGCTCGGTGGCAAACTGGGGCAGCAGACGGCCCTTGTACAGGTTGACGATCTCCTCATACAGGCGGCCGCGGCTCTCGGGGTCAGCCTCGCAGCGGGCCTTCTCGGACAGGTCGCTGACCTCAAACACATCCACGCTGCAATCCAGCGCGGGGTTCCACTGGTAGCTGCCGCGGCTGGTCTGGATGCAGCCCTGCAGCTCGGTCAGGCCTTCGGCCTCGATCATATTGCGGAGCGGTGCAAATCGCGCGCAGCGCCATATCCGGGTTGGTCGAGCGCTCGCCCGCCCACAGCGTATCGGTGATGGTCTTGTGGGACACCCGCTCCCCGCGCTGCAGCACAAGGTACTGCACCAGCGCCGTTGCCTTGCGGGACTGTGCCAGCTGGGCCAGCACCGGCCTGCCGTTTACGCGGATCTCAAAATCGCCCAACATTCTGATTTCGATTGTTGCCATGTGGTATTCCTCTCTGCTTAATACAACGGGGCGCAGCGCCCCACCTTTCCCATATTGTTCTATAGTATAACAAAAATCAAGAGGTTTGTCCAGTATAACACGGGATGTTCTTGCTTGGGCGGTGCTTCACGACACCGCCGGGTTGCTGCCGTCCCAGCTGCCGGGTTCCTCGATATACACCGGTGCGCCCGGCAGCGGCACGATCGCCTTTTGGGTACACAGGGGCACGGCATTGCCCTGCGCGTCCTTCTGGGCTACGGTCAGCACAACGGTCAGCGCCGTAACATGGGCGTATTTTTCCCCCTCGGTCTTGGTATAGCTGCGGGCATAAAACTGCAGGTCACTGATAACCATCCCCATGTAGGCGTCCTTGGGGTAGGCTGTCGTGTAGGCGTAGGCAACATTAGGCAGGTCTGTTCCTTCTGATGTCACTTCATGCTGGGGCTTATAGGTGTTTTTTTCCTGCAGATAGAACCGCATGTGCAGGTAACCTATCCAGCTCGTTTGCAGCTTCTTGGGTCAGCAGCGGCGTTCCGTCCGCCTTTGTCAGCGCCGGGACCTTATCCTTTGTCGATCAGCTCAATATGATTGGGATAGACGCTGAACTCCGAACGCCGTACCGCTGCTGACACCGATTTTTT
>ENA-OQCL01000488-OQCL01000488.1-human-gut-metagenome-genome-assembly--contig:-NODE-488-length-18896-cov-5.325963_pt1 | contig 18896 bp, 21 predicted proteins | sample MGYA00242502_ERZ504586 | MGnify/ENA primary metagenome ERZ504586 (study PRJEB26092, sample SAMD00036316) | human gut metagenome | host: Homo sapiens | study: EMG produced TPA metagenomics assembly of... | reverse complement strand
GATTTTTATGCGAAAAAAGCCTATTACTGCCCACATCAGCCCAAAAATATTCAAAATGTATGAATATCGCGTCTGAAACTGGATATTTGGCGTCTTCCCCGCCGGACTCTTTGTGCAAGCTGCCCCAAGCGGCCTGCACGCCGCTGAAAAAAGCGCCCCCGAAGGGGCGCTCTCGCCTCCGCCGGCAGCGGAGCTCAAACGTTGAATCTGAATAGGGTGACGTCTCCGTCCTTCATGACGTAGTCCTTGCCCTCGGAGCGGACGAGGCCGCGCTCCTTGGCGGCGGCCATGCTGCCGCAGGTCTTGAGGTCCTCGAAGGCAACTATCTCGGCCCTTATGAAGCCGCGCTCGAAGTCGGAGTGGATCTTGCCCGCGGCCTGGGGCGCGCGGGTGCCCTTCCTGATGGTCCAGGCGCGGCACTCGTCCGGCCCACAGGTGAGGAAGCTGATGAGGCCCAGGAGCGCATAGGAGCACTTTATGAGCCTGTCGAGGCCGGACTCGGTCAGGCCCAGCTCTTCAAGGAACATGGCCTTGTCCTCCTCGGGCAGCTCGCCTATCTCCTGCTCTATCTTGGCGCAGATGGGCAGCACCTGCGCGCCCTCTGAGGCGGCGACTTCCTCGACGGCCTTGTAGTATCCGTTTTCCGCATAGCCGCTCATGCCCGCCTCGTCGAGGTTCGCGGCGTAGATGACGGGCTTGAGGCTCAGCAGATCGCAGGTGGCGATGAGCTCCCGCTCCTCCTCGGAGCAGTCGTAGCTGCGGGCGCTGCGGCCCTCGTTCAGGTGCGCCAGCAAGCCCTCGAACACGGCGGCCTCGTGCAGGAACTTCTTGTCCCCGCCCTTGCCGGCCTTCTTGGCCTTCTCTATGCGGCGCTCGACAAGCTCCATGTCGGCCATGATGAGCTCAAGCTCGATTATCTCTATGTCCCGCCTGGGGTCCGCCCCGCCCTCGACGTGGATGATGTTCTCGTCGTCGAAGCAGCGCACGACGTGGACAATGGCGTCCGTGCGGCGTATGTTCTCCAGGAACTTGTTGCCCAGGCCCTCGCCCTTGGAGGCACCCTTCACGAGCCCGGCTATGTCCACGAACTCGATGACGGCGGGCGTGTACTTCTTGGGCTTGTAGAGCTCCGCCAGGAAGTCCAGCCGCTCGTCCGGCACGGTGACCATGCCGACATTGGGCTCGATGGTGCAGAAGGGATAATTGGCGCTCTCCGCGCCGGCGTTCGTTATGGCGTTGAACAGCGTGCTCTTGCCCACGTTGGGCAGGCCGACGATACCTAGCTTCATTTCTCTCCGCTCTCCTTGATCTCCACGTATTTCAGCTTCAGCTTCACGCCCGTCACTCCGCGAAGCGGAACTGCGGGCGGCTCTCCGGCGTGTATACGGCCAGCTGCGCGCCGTCTAGCGCCCCGGTGTCCATGCGCACGGCGTGAACGCAGCAGCTGTCGCAGGTTTTGTAGTAGTAGACCCCCCTCGCGGGCGTCGGCGCAGCAGGAATAGATGGTCTCGTCCAACCGGCCCTCGGGCGTGACGACGCTGCCCTTCACCATGGCGACGGAGTCGAGCAGGCGGAAAAACCTGCTTATCTCCTCCGGCCTGTCCTGTCCCATGTCCGCATGGCTCTTGAAGAAGCTCATGCGCACGAAGCGGGACATCGGGGAGGCGTCCCCCGGCAGGCCGAAGGCGCCCAGGCCCTGGCCGTACACGGGCAGCTCCACCCCCGGGCAAAGGCGGTTTTCCATCAGCTCAGGGGACAGGCCGCGGTAGCCGCTCAGGTTCAGCAGCTGCTGGGGATAGGGCGGCTCGTTAGTCAGGACGCCCAGCCTGTCCTCATAGAGCCTCAACCCGTCCTGCCTGGGCTCCGCTATAAGGGAGCCGTCCCGCGCCGCGATCTGCCAGTGCAGCGCGGCCAGGGGGTAGCCGGGCGCGAAAGGCTCGGCAAGCACGCGCAGCCTTTCCAAAACGCCGCGGGCCTCGGCCAGCGTGGCGCAGCCGCCCAATATCATGGGTATGAGCTCCCAGGGCGCGGCGTTGAGCCTGCCCTCGGCGGGGCACTCGAAATAGCAGGCGCTGCCGGGAAAGTAAAGCCCCGCCATATAGAGGCCCTTCTCGTTCACGGCCTCTGCGTAGAGCGGCGTGTCCCCCGCCACTGTCGCCATGCCTATCATCGCGTAGTGCCTGTCCATCGGCTCCAGGTTGCGGAAGCTGAAGGCATGCCGCGCGGGGTTACGACTATCCTCTCTCCGAAGTGGTATTCAAGGTCCAGGTTGCGCCCGTAGAGCTCGCGCTCCGGGAAAGCTATGCTTGTACACATAAGCCTCAGCCCTTCATTTTTCCGGGCGCGGGGCCAGGCCCCGTTCCCGCAGTTTCAGGGCGGGAATCGCTCCCCGCCCTGGTCTGTCACTTATTCTCTTGCTCCGGGTTTTCGCCTGCGGGCTCGGTCTCGGGCTTCGGCTCCGTCTCGGGCTTCGGCTCGGTCTCGGGCTTCGGCTCGGTCTCGGGCTTCGGCTCCTCGGCCTCTATGGCCGGGGGATTCGCCGGCTCGTCGAAGGTGTAGCTGATGTGCCTCGCGGGCGGCTCGATGGTGTTGTCGCGCATGCGGGGCGGCTGCTTCTTGGGCGGCATCTCGCCGTGGCGGCAGAAGTAGCTGAACTCGTCGCCCTCCATGCTCTCGTGCGCGAGCAGGTACTCCGCGACGCCCTTGAGCGTGTCGGCGTGCTCGGTGAGGATGCTCTCAGCCTTGGCGCTGGCCTCGTCGAAGATGCGCTTGACCTCCTCGTCGATGATGGCGGCGGTCTCCTCGGAATAGCTCTTCGTCGTGCCGAAATCGCGGCCGATGAAGATGCTGTGGCCGGATGAGTCGTAGCTGATGGGGCCGAGCCTGTCGCTCATGCCGAACTGTGTGACCATGGCGCGCGCAAGGCTCGTCGCCTGCTGGATATCGCCGGAGGCGCCGGTGGAGATGTCGTCCAGGAAGAGCTTCTCGCTCACGCGCCCGCCGAGGGAAACGACGATGTTCTCAAAGAGCTCGGCGTAGGAGTGGAAGTTTTCAAGGTCCTCCTTGGGCCGGAAGTAGGTCGCGCCGCCAGAAGGCCCGCGGGGGATGATGGTGATATAGTGGACGGGGTCCGTATGCTCCAGGAACTCGGAGACGACGGCGTGGCCGCCCTCGTGGTAGGCCGTGAGCTTCTTGGCCCTGTCGCTCATGAGCTTGCTCTTCTTCTCGGGGCCCATCTGGACCTTGCGTATGGCCTCCTCGATCTCGTAGGAGGTGATGAAGCGCCGGCCGTTCGAGACGGCCATGAGCGCGGCTTCGTTGAGCAGGTTTTCGAGGTCCGCGCCGGAGAAGCCGGGCGTGCCGCGGGCGATGGAGTTGAGGTCCACATCGTCGCCCAGGGGCTTGCCGCGGGCGTGGACGCGCAGGATGGCCTCACGGCCGCGGATGTCGGGCAGGCCGATATACACGCGCCTGTCGAAGCGGCCCGGGCGGGTCAGGGCGTTGTCCAGGATGTCGTCACGGTTCGTGGCGGCCATGACGATGACGCCCTCGTTGTTCGTGAAGCCGTCCATCTCGACGAGCAGCTGGTTGAGGGTCTGCTCCCTCTCGTCGTGTCCGCCGCCGAGGCCGGAGCCGCGCTGGCGGCCGACGGCGTCTATCTCGTCTATGAAGATGATGGCCGGGGCCACCTTCTTGGCCTGGTCGAAGAGGTCGCGCACGCGCGAGGCACCTACGCCGACGTAGAGCTCCACGAAGTCGGAGCCGGAGATGGACAAAAACTGCACGCCCGCCTCGCCCGCGACGGCCTTGGCGATGAGGGTCTTGCCCGTGCCCGGAGGGCCGACGAGCAGCACGCCCTTGGGTATGCGCGCGCCCATGTCGGTGTAGGCGCGCGGGTTCTTGAGGAAGTTCACGACCTCCTGCAGCTCGGCCTTCTCCTCGTCGCAGCCGGCGACGTCTGCGAAGGTGACCTTCTTCTGCTCCTCGCTGCCGAGGCGGGTGCGGGCCTTGCCGAACTTGCCGACGCCCGGCGCCCGCCGCCGCCGGCCGCTTGTTCATCATGTAGTACCAAAGCGCAAACATGACGACTATGAGCAGGATATAGGGTATCATGCTCATCCACCAGGGGGCCACAAAACCTGTCTGCAGGTCGTAGTCCTCGATGATGCCCGCCTCGTGCTGCTGCTCGATGGTGTCCATCATCTGGTAGAGGAAAAATGTCCACGCTGAAGAGCTCGTAGCTCACTGTGGCGTCCGGCGAATTGGGCTGCGCGCCGCGCTTCGTGATGGTTATCTCCGAGCCCGTTATGACGAAGGACTGGACCTGCTCCTCATTGAAGAGGTCCACGACGTCGGAGTAGATCATCTTCTCCGTCGTGCTGGGCGTGGTCATCGTGTAGACGACGGCCAGGAGGATTATCATGATGAGCGCATAAAAACCGAGGTCACGTGCCCGGTTTCGTTGAGGTTTCAACTATTCTTCACATCCTTCGGGTGCTTTCACTGTATATAAAAAGCCGTTTTCAAGCGTAGATCTCCGGCTTCAATATGCCGATATAGGGCAGATTACGGTATTTTTCCGCATAGTCGAGGCCGTAGCCGACGACGAAGGCGTCCTCGACCTCGAAGCCGGAGTAATCGGCCTTTATGTCCGCCCTGCGGCGGGAGGGCTTGTCGAGCAGGGTGACGATGGAGATGGAGGCGGGCTTCCGCCCGGCCAGGTAGTTCTTGAGGTAGCTGAGCGTCACGCCGCTGTCGAGGATGTCCTCGACTATGATGACGTCCCGGCCCGCTATATCGCGGGAGAGGTCCTTGTTTATCTTGACGCGCCCGTGGTCGTCGTCCCGTCACCGTAGGAAGAGACGGCCATGAAGTCCATCGTGCAGTGCAGCTCCACGCTGCGCAGCAGGTCCGCCATGAAGATGAAGCAGCCCTTCAGCACGCCGACGAAGATGGGCTCGCGCCCGGCGAAATCCCGGCTTATCTGCCGGCCAAGCTCCTCGACCCGGGCCTGTATATCGGCCTCGGTGAGAAGTATTCTCTCCATATCCTCTCTCTATTTACTCGTCCCCGCCCGGTTTACTTGCTTTTATGACATCGACCCTCAGCGCCTTTCCCCGGCGCGGGCCAGACCCGCTCCGCCGTGCCGAAGCCGCAGACGGCTATCGGCCCGCCTCGTCCCTTATGACGGGCACCAGAGCGCGCTCCGCCGCGCTGAGCTTCCGCTCGGCAAAGAGGTCCGAGAGCTTCTTGGTGCAGCCCCGGCCGCGGAGCCTGATGCGGTCTCCGTCCCTCTTCGGCGTACAGGTTATAGTAACCACAGATTTCTCAACATTGAAAGAAAAAGTGTTAATGAACTGTGAATTTCATCTGAATAAACCGTATACGAGCAGCGCAGGGTGAGCCCCGCCTCGGGCAGGGGCAGCTCGCCGCCGGGCAAGAGCGCCCGCTCCGGGAGCTCCACCGGGCTCTCCGCGCCGAAGCGGAGCCGCCCGAGCTCACGGCGGAGCCTCACTCCCGGCAGATCGAGGCTTCCCTGCCCCTCGCCCCGGGCCAGGGAAAGCGCCGCGGCGACGTGCGCCTCCGAGAGGCTCGCTCCCGAGGCCAGGCGCAGCGCCCGCGAGGATACAGGCAGCGGCAGCTCGCAGAGCTCCCGGCAGGGCAATCCCTCCGGGTGCTTTTCCACAAAGTCCCGGGCAAGTCCGTCGAGGAACTCCTCGTCCCGCCGCAGCAGGGCCGCTGCGCGGCGAGCCGCCCTTATGAACTCCGGGTTCACGCTTTCGAGCGCCGGCACGGCGCGGTGGCGGATACGGTTTCGCGCATAGTCGTCGGCGGCGTTCGTGCTGTCCTCCACGTGCTCCTCGCCGCGCTCGGCCAGCAGGGCCTCCACCTCTTCCCGCGTGAGGCCCAGTATGGGCCTAATTATCCTGCCCCGGCGCTCGGGTATGCCGCACAGGCCGCGCAGGCCCGCGCCGCGCGCCAGGTTCAGCAGCATAGTCTCCGCGTTGTCGTCCGCCGTGTGGGCCGTGGCTATGGCCGCGGCGCCCCGCTCGTCCGCTGTGCGCTCCAGGAAGTCATAGCGCAGGCGGCGGGCCGCCTCCTCTGTCCCGAGGCCGTTCTCGCGGGCGAAGGCCGCCACGTCGCCGCGCCCGAAGTGCGCAGGGACACCCAGGCGCGCGCACAGAGAGCGGACAAAGGCCTCGTCCCTGTCGGACTCGGCCCCGCGCAGGCAGTGATTGAAGTGCGCGCACTCGACGCGCATATTGAGCCCCGGCGCAGCCTCCAGCAGCAGCCTCAGCAGGCAGACCGAATCCGCCCCGCCGGAGACGGCGCAGAGCACCAGCCCGCCCCGGGGCAGCAGTTTGAGATCGAGCCCCTCAGTCATCGTCGTGCCGCCTGTCCACGGCCACGAAGGAGGTGTACTCCGGCAGCCACATGAGGTTTATCGTCCCCGTCTGCCCGCGGCGGTTCTTGAGGATGATGAGCTCCGCTTCGTTCGGGTTTTCGCACTCGGCGTTGTAGTAGCCCTCGCGGTAGATACCCATGACGACGTCGGCGTCCTGCTCTATGGCGCCGGACTCGCGCAGGTCCGAGAGCATGGGCCGCTTGTTCTGGCGCGACTCGTTCGCGCGCGAGAGCTGGCTCAGGCAGAGCACCGGCACGCAGAGCTCCTTGGCCATGATCTTTATCATGCGGCTGATGTCGCTGACGGCCTGGGTGCGGCTCTCATTGGCCCAGGAGTTTCCGCTGCCGGCGGACTGCATGAGCTGGAGATAGTCTATGACGATGAGGCCCAGGTTCTTGAGCCTGCGGCACTGGGCGTTCATCTCGGAGACGGTGAGGCTGGGGTTATCGTCTATGCGGATGTCCGTGCCGCTCAGGACGCCCGCGGCGGCGCCGACGCGCTGCCACTCGTCGTTCGAGAGGCGGCCGGTCTGGAGCTTTTTGCTGTCCACAAGGCCCTCGCCGGCGAGCAGGCGCATGACGAGCTGCTCCCGCGTCATCTCCAGCGAGAACACGGCGACCGTCCTGCCCGTGGACTTGGCCGCGGACAGGGCGATGTTCAGGCCGATGCTGGTCTTGCCCATGCCGGGCCGGGAGGCGACGAGTATGAAGTCGCCCGGTCCCATGCCGAGGATGGTGCTGTCCAGCTCGCGGATACCTGTGGAGATGCCGGGCGTGCTGCTGTCGGAGTTCGCAGCCTCCGAGATGCCGTCGTAGACCCTCTGCACGACGGTGGCGACGGGCTCCAGCCCGCCGTTAAATCTGTCCTTGCCGAGGGCGAAGATCTTCCGCTCCGCGGCCTCCAGCATGCTGTCCGCTGCGCCCGCGCCCTCGTAGACGAGCTTTTGTATCTCGTCCGCCGCCTGGGCCAGGGCGCGCTGGAGCGCGCGGTCCGAGACGATGGCCGCGTATTCCAGGACGTTTGCCGCCGTGGGCGTGATGTCCATGAGCTCCCTGAGATACTGCTCGGTGCTGTCATCCTTGAAGACGCCCCGGCTCTTCATCTCGCCCATGACCGTGACGGGGTCTATGTTCCGCCCGAAGGAGAACATCGAGAACATCGTCTCGAATATCTCCCGGTTCGTCTGTATATAGAAGTCCTGGGACTTCACTTTTCCAATGACCTCGGGTATGCAGCGCGGGTCTATGAGCATGGAGCCCAAGACCGCCTGCTCGGCCGGCGCGGAATACGGCGCCCGCCTGCCCAGCAGCTCATCCATCCCTGGGGCCTCCCGCAGAAGTTATTTTTTCTCCGTCACGAGGACGTTTATGGTGCCGGAGACCTCGTAGCCGAGCTTGGCCTTGACCTCGAAGCTGCCGAACTGCTTTATGGGCTCGGCCTGGACTATCTTGTTCTTTTCGAGCTCGATGCCGTGCTGCTCGCGCAGGGCGTCGGCTATCTCCTGGCTCGTGACGGCGCCGAAGAGGCGGCCGCCCTGGCCCGCGCGCGCCGAGATCTGCACGACGACGCCGGAAAGGCGCTTGGCGTTCTCCTCGGCCAGGGCCTTCTCCTTGGCCATCTGCGCGGCCTTGGCCTTCTCCTTGAGCTTCAGGGCGTTGAGCGCGTCGGCCGTGGCCTCGCTGGCCAGCTTGCGCGGCAGAAGGTAGTTGCGCGCGTAGCCGTCGGAGACCTCCTTCATCTCGCCCTTCTTGCCCTGGCCCCGGACGTCGGTATTGAATATGACCTTCATATCTATCTTCCTTTCACTTCGGGCGGCTCAGCCGTCCAGATACTCGTCTATGGCGGCGAAGAGGCTGTTCACCGCGTCGCGCAGCGTCGTGTCGTGCAGCTGCGCGGCCGCGGCGGAGCGGTTGCCGCCGCCGCCGAGCTTTTCCATTATCATCTGCGCGTTCATATCGCCTATCGAGCGGGCGGAGATGTTCGCCCCGTCCTCCGTTGGGCAGACGACGAAGGAGACTTCCACGCCCGAGATGTTCAGCAGCTCGTCCGCCGCCTGGGCGACGACGACGCGGTCCTGCGGCGTCTGCGGCACTGCGACGGCGATGTTGCCGCGGTAGAGCTGCGCGCTCTGGAGTATCTTGTATCTTGCGACGGTGTGCTCCATGTCGTTTTGCAGCAGCTTTTTGACCTCCGTCGTGTCCGCGCCCGCGCGGCGCAGGAAGGCGGCGGCGTCAAAGGTGCGCTCGCCCGTGCGGATGGTGAAGTTTTTCGTGTCGAGCACTATGCCGGAGAGCATGGCCTCCGCCTCGCAGCGCAGGATGTCCTCCGTCTCCACGACCTCCTGCAGCACCTCGCTCATGAGCTCGCAGACCGAGGAGGCGTAGGGCTCGTGGAACATGAGGTCTGCGTTTTGTATATAGGTCGCCGCGCGGCGGTGGTGGTCTATGACGGCGACGCGGTTGCAGGCCTCCAGGAGGTTCTTGTCCTCCACCTGCTCCGGCCGGTTCGTGTCCACGACGACGAGCAGGCTGCGCCCGTCGGCCTGGAGCATGGCCTCCTGCGGGGTGATGAAGGCGTTTTTGTACTCCGGCTCGTTCTTCATCCGGTCTATGAGCAGCTGGGAGCTGTTCTTCACCGGGTCTATGACGATGCGGCAGAGCTTGCCCTTTTTCCGCGCGATGCAGCAGACGGCGACGGAGGAGCCCACGGCGTCCAGGTCCGCGAACTTGTGGCCCATGACGAAGACGCGGGAGGAGTCGGCAATGAGCTCGGCCAGGGCGTTGGCCATGACGCGGCTCTTGACCTTGGTGCGGGTCTCGACCTCGCTGCCGCGGCCGCCGAAGAACTCGAAGTTGAAGCGGTTCTTGACCACGGCCTGGTCTCCGCCGCGGGAGAGGGCCATCTCCGCAGCCAGGGAGCTGAACTGGAAGTCCTCCTCGAAGCCCGAGCCGTCGTGGCCGACGCCTATGCTGATGGTGGCGTGTATGCCCGAGGGGCTGACGACGGAGTGCACCTGCTCCAGCAGGGCGAACTTCTCCGCCTTCATGGCCGCCAGCCAGCGCTCCTCGAATATGAAGACGTACCTGTCCCTGTCGTAGCGTCTCAGGAAACCGTCCTTGCCGTCGCACCACTGGGAGATACTGTCCTCCACGGCGTCGCGCAGGTCGTTCTTTATGCGGTCCGGGTGGTTTTTCACCAGCTCGTCGTAGTTGTCTATGACGATGGTGGCGATGACGGGGCGGGTCTCCTCGTATTTGATGCGGATGTCGTCGTACTCCGTGACGTCCACCCAGTAAGCTATGCCCATATAGCCGTGGCCTGGCTCGGCGCTCTCCTCCGCGGGGCGGATGATGTTGCCGTGTATCTGATACTTGCGCCCGCCCATGGCCAGCAGGCCGGGGTACTGGGTCTTGCCCTCCAGGAGCCACTTGCCGGAGAAGGTGGGCACCAGCTCGTCCAGCCGCGCCTCGAAGCGCGAGCCGGAGACGCCGCACATGTTGAAGAATATCTGGTTTGCCCAGATGACCCTCGAATCGTTGAGCGAGAAGACGGCCATGGGCAGGGGGAAATTGAGCAGGGTATTGTTCTTGGCCGTATCCGCGTCGTAGGTGACGGACTCGATATACTCCATGAGCTCCCTGCGCTTGCGCCGGGAGACGAAGAGCGAGCACACGACGAGGAAGAGTATGATGCCGCCCTCCACCGCGGCCAGGATGTACTGCTCGAAGAGCAGGCTCGCCGCGGCGAAGGCCACCATGAAGAAGAGGTACAGCCTGATGTTCGGCTCCACGAGCCTCTGTATTTTTTTTGTTCACGGCGGCGTCAACCTCCCTTTTCAGCTCTCATAGGGCAGCAGCATGGCCAGGTCGGTCCCCAGCCTGGTTTTGAAGCCCAGAGCCCGGTATAGCTCGATGTCGGCGTCCGAACCGGTGACGGCGAGGCTCTGGATGCCCTGTTTGCGGCAGTATTCGGCGGCCTTTTCCACCAGCAGGCGCGCCACGCCCCTGCCGCGGAAAGCAGGCTCTATGTAGAAGTCGTCCAGCACGCCCTTGTCCCAGCAGGTAAGGCTGGAGAAGCAGCGACTGACGGAGCACAGGCCCACGGGCCGGCCCAGGCGTTTCGCGGTTATGAAGGCCACCCTGCCCGCGCTCATGGCGCCTATCATGCGGGAGCGGCCCATGCTGTCCGGCGCCTTGCGGCCCATTTCGTCAGAGAAGCTCAGCTCCAGGGCCCAGAATTCCTCTATGCCGTTGGCAAGGCCCACGGTCACTGGCGCGTCCTCCTCCGGCGGCAGGAGCATTAGCGGCTCGCCCTGCGCGTCTATGCCGTTCCTTGCGAAGCCGAAGCGGGACCAGAAACGCTCCCGCCGCTCGTCGGAGCAGTTGAGCTCAGCGTATTTCGCTCCGTTTTCCCGGCCCCAGGCCAGCAGCGCCCCGGCGCAGGCCGCGCCCGTGCCGTTTCCGCGAAACTCCGGAAAAACGCAGAACTCCAGGATGAACTGCTTGCCGTCCTCCGAGGCGTAGACCACACTGAGCGCAAGGCCGATATCCTGCCCGTCCCGCCGGAAAAAGAGGTACCTCACGGGGTCAAAGCGCCGCTCGTGCAGGGTCTCGATGTTCTCTTTGTACTTTTCGGAGCAGTGATAGCAGTCCTCTTCCCCCGGGAAGATGTCGCGGCGGAAGTATTCCCTCAGCCGCTGCCAGAAAAGCTCCCGCTCGTCTGCCTCAAGACATTCGCGGACCTCGATATCTCCCTGCATGGGCGCAGCCTCCCATAATCATCGTAGTTTGTTATTATATCAAATGTGGTCAATCTTTACAACAATATTTCTCCGTACGCCACAAATAATATGGACATGAAAGCTGTTATCATGGCCGGCGGAGAGGGCCGGCGTCTGAAGGCCGTCACGGGCGAACTTCCCAAGCCCATGGTACCGCTTTTGGGTAAGCCTCTCATGGAGCGCGCCATAGAACTGCTGCGCGCAAACGGCATAACCGAGATCTGCGCCGCCCTGGGCTACAACCCGCGCCCATCATAGAGCGTTTCGGGGACGGTAGCGCCCTGGGCGTCCACCTCGCCTGGCGTATAGAGGACCAGCCCCTCGGCACGGCGGGTGGGGTCAAAAACTGCATGGACTTTCTCGGGGAAGAGCCCTTCCTCGTGCTGAGCGGGGACGCGGCCTGCGACTTCGAGCTGGGCCGCCTCATCTCCGAGCACTCGCGCTCGGGCGCGGCGGTGACGATGGCGCTCTACGAGAGCCGGGACCCCCTGCGCTACGGCCTCGTCGTCCCGGACGCCGCGGGCAGCGTGCGCTGCTTCATCGAAAAGCCGCCCTGGGAGCGGGTGGTGACGAACCTGGTCAACACGGGCATCTACGTCATAGAGCCGCGGGCGATGGAGCTCGTGCCGGCGGGCGAGAGCTTCGACTTTGCCTCCGGGCTCTTCCCCCTGCTGCTGGAGCGGGGCGAGCAGATACACGGCGCGGTCATGCCCGGCTACTGGTGCGACATCGGCACGCCGCGGGCATATTTCCAGTGCTGTCTGGACGCGCTGGACGGGGCGCTGCGCCTGCCTGACGCGCCCTTTGAGAAGCCTCCCGAGCCGCGCGGTCAGAAAGAGCGCGCCCCGCTGGAGGGCCAGGCGCGCTCGGAGCGGCGCGTGGCCTGCCGGGACAGGGCCAGGCTCATGCGGGCCGTTTCGGGCGCGATGATGGAGGCCGGCGCGGCTCTGGACGACGGGGTCGTGCTCCGTTCGGGACACTGCGCCCTGCGCGTCTCGCCCTCGCCCGAGGGCGAGGAGCTGCGTATCGAGACCTCCGCCGCCGACGCGGACTTCTCCGAGGAGCTGGCAGGCGCCCTGGCAGAGATGGTGGAAAAACTGGAGGCGCAGGGCTGAAAAAACGCTCCGCCGTCCCCCTGCGGGGGCGGCGGAGCGGCGCGTTTTCAGTTCATCTTCTCGGCCTTGGTCTCGCAGTAGATGCAGCGGTAGGTGTGGGTCTCGGGACTCGTCAGGCGGAATATCTGCGGCAGGTCCGGCTCCACGCTGGTGATGCAGCGCGGGTTCTTGCAGCGCAGGACGTTCACGATCTTCTCGGGCATCGTGAGCTTGCGCTTTTCAAACAGGCGGCCGTCCTTTATGACGTTTATCGTCGCGCCCGGGTCCACGTAGCCGATGACGGTGAGGTCAATGTCCGTCATGGAGTCGATCTTGATGATGTCCTTGCGCCCCATGAGCTCGCTGGGGGCGTTTTTTATTATGGCCACCGTGCAGTCGAGCTTGTCGAGGTGCAGCAGCCGGTAGAGCTCCATGGCTCCGCCGGCGTGGATGTGGTCGATGACTATGCCGTTTTTGATGGAATCTATGTTCATGTCACGCCTCCAGCAGCTTCAGTATAAGGGCCATGCGGACGAACTTTCCGCAGAGGGCCTGGCGGAAATAGCAGGCGCGGGGGTCTTCGTCTATGGCGGTGGAGATCTCGTTCACGCGGGGCAGGGGGTGCAGGATGCGCAGTTCCTTTTTCGCCCCGGCCAGCTTCTCCGGGGTAAGGATGTAGCTGTCCTTCAGGCGGAGGTAGTCCTCCTCGTTGAAGAAGCGCTCGCGCTGCACGCGGGTCATGTAGAGGATGTCGAGCTCGGGCATTACGGCGGCGAGGTCTGTCTCCTGGCTGTACTCCAGGCCCTTTTTCTGCAGCACGTCCTTCTTGATGTAGCTGGGCAGCTTCAGCTCCTCCGGGGAGATGAGCACGAACTTTATCCCGCTGCTCCTGGAAAGGGCCTCGATGAGGGAGTGGACGGTGCGGCCGAACTTGAGGTCGCCGCACAGGCCGATTGTGAAGTTGTCGAGGCTGCCGCGCTCGCGGCGGATGGTGAGCAGGTCGGTCAGGGTCTGGGTGGGGTGGTTGTGGCCGCCGTCGCCGGCGTTTATGATGGGCACCGTCGAGTGCATGGCGGCGACCATGGGCGCGCCCTCCTTGGGGTGGCGCATGGCGATGATGTCGGCGTAGCAGCCGACGACGCGGATGGTGTCGGCCACGCTCTCGCCCTTGGCGGCGGAGGAGCTCGACGCCTCGGAGAAGCCCAGAACGCTGCCGCCCAGCTCCAGCATCGCGGCCTCGAAGGAAAGGCGCGTGCGGGTCGAAGGCTCGAAGAAGAGCGTCGCGAGTTTTTTATATTTGCACCGTTCCCGGTACTCCTCGGGGTGGGCGATTATCTCGTCCGCCTGGTCGAGTATCTCCTTTATCTCCTGGGTGCTCAGGTCGAGTATGTCTATAAGGTGTCTCATTTTCTTCCTCCCATCCAGCTCTCGTCCGAGGGGTCGGCGCGGAAGGCCATGAGTCCCGGCACGCTCTGTGCGGGGATGTAGCCCTCGGCCTCGGCCACGGCGACTATCTCGTCAAAGTCCGTGAGGCTGACGGCGCGCACGCCGGCCTCGGCGAGGCGCTTTTTGCCCTTTTCCATGCCGTAGGTGAAGATGGACACCGCGCCCAGCACCTCGGCGCCGGCCTCGCGCAGGGCCTCGACCGTCTCTATGAGGCTGCCGCCGGTGGAGATGAGGTCCTCGATGACGACGACTTTTTCACCCTCGCGGAGCCTGCCCTCGATGCGGTTTTGCCTGCCGTGGTCCTTCGCGCCGGAGCGGACGTAGCCCATGGGCAGGCCCATGAGATGCGCCGCGATGGCGGCGTGGGCTATGCCCGCCGTGGCCGTGCCCATGAGCACTTCGGCCTCGGGGAACTCGCGCGCCACCGTCTCGGCTATGGCGGCCTCGACCACACCGCGCACGTCGGGCGCCGTGAGGATGAGGCGGTTGTCGCAGTAGATGGGGCTCTTTATGCCGCTGGCCCAGGTGAAGGGCTCCTCAGGCCGGAGGAACACCGCGCCGATGGCCAGAAGGCCGCGGGCCACGCGCTCTTTTATTTCGTTCATGCCTTCGCACCTCCCATGAATTCGGAAACGCAGCGCCTCCAGGCTGCTACGGGGTCCTCAGCGCCCGTAATGGGCCGGCCCACGACGATGTAGTCCGAGCCGAGCTGACCAGCCCGCTCAGGCGTCGTGACGCGCACCTGGTCGCCTTTTTCGCCGCCGGCGAAGCGCACGCCGGGCGTCACGGTGAGGAAATCCGCGCCGCAGCGCTCATGCACCGCGCCAGCCTCAAGGGGCGAGCAGACCACGCCGTCGAGCCCCGCCGCCTTCGCGTTTTCCGCGTAGTCGAGGCAGACCTCGGCCAGGGGCCTGTCTATGAGCAGCTCCCGCCTCATGCGCTCCTCGCTCGTCGAGGTGAGCTGCGTGACGGCGATGAGCAGGGGCCGCGTCCCGTCCGGGCCGGTGAGGCCTTCGAGCGCCGCCGTCATCATCTCCCGAGTGCCGAAGGCGTGGAGGTTTATCATGTCCGCGCCCGTGCCGCGCAGCACGGCCATCGCCCGCTTCACCGTGTTCGGTATATCGCAGAGCTTGAGGTCGAGGAATATGCTGTGTCCCCGCGCCTTTATCTCCCGGACGATGTCCGGACCCTCGGCGTAGAAGAGCTCCATGCCGATCTTCACATACGGCCTCTCGGTCCCGAACATATCGAGAAAGGCCAGCGTGCGCTCCCTGGTCGGGAAGTCGCAGGCGATTATCACGTCCTTAGCCATTGTGTGCGCCTCCTATGATATCCTGAAGATTTTCAATGCCGTATTTTTTCATCGCCGCGGGCAGGTCCTCCACCATGTCCCGCGCGGCGTAGGGCTCCCGCAGGTTCGCCGCGCCGACGCCGACGGCCGTCGCGCCCGCGAGCAGCATCTCGATGACGTCCTCAGCCGAGCTCACCCCGCCCATGCCGATAATGGGTATGCCGACCGCCTCGTAGACCTGCCAGACCATGCGCAGGGCCACGGGGAAGACCGCCGGGCCTGAGAGCCCGCCCGTGAGGTTTTTCAGAACGGGCCTGCGCGTCGCCGGGTCTATCCGCATGGCGAGCAGGGTGTTTATTAAGCTGAGCCCGTCCGCGCCCGCCTTTTCGCAGGCGCGCGCGATGGAGACGATGTCCGTCACGTTGGGCGTGAGCTTCACTATGACGGGTTTTTTCACCGCCGCCCTGACCTCGCGCGTGACCTCGGCGGCGCTCTCGCAGCTCGTGCCGAAGCCCATGCCGCCGCCGTGGACGTTGGGGCAGCTGATGTTTATTTCGAGCCAGCCCACCTCGGGGCAGCTGTCGAGCTTTGCTGCGACCTCTACGTACTCATCCACGGAAAAGCCGCAGACATTCGCCATGACGGGCTTGTGAAAGACCTCGCGCAGCCGGGGGAGCTCCTCGGCTATGACGGCGTCCACGCCGGGGTTCTGCAGGCCGACGGAGTTTAAGAGCCCCGCCGGGGCCTCCGCTATGCGCGGGCCGGGGTTGCCGAAGCGCGGAAGGCGCGTCGTGCCCTTGAAGGAGAAGGTCCCGAGGCAGTTTATGTCGTAGAGCGCGGCGAACTCGGCCCCGTAGCCGAAGGTGCCGGAGGCGGGTATGACGGGATTCGCGAGCTCTGTGCCGCAGAGCTTTACTCTCGTGTTCACCAGCGCACCTCCCCCGAGCGGAACACCGGCCCGTCCTTGCAGACGCGCCTGGGTCCGTTCACCGTATCTATCGTGCAGCCCATGCAGGCCCCGAAGCCGCAGCCCATGCGTGCCTCCAGCGAGAACTGCGCGGGCGCGGGGTTTTTTTCATCTATGGCCCGCAGCATGGGCAGCGGCCCGCAGGCAAATACGGAGCTGAAGCCCTCGCCCAGCGCCTGCGTCACCAGCCCGCGCTCCCCGCGCGAGCCGTCGAGCGTGAAGACGCGCAGGCTCCCGCAGGTTTCGCCAAACTCCCTCTCAAAGCAGACCTCGCCCGCCGAGCCGAAACCTATGGCCGCCGCGGGCCGGACGCCGAGCTTTGAGAGCTCCCGCGCGAGGTAGAGCATGGGCGCGACGCCGCTGCCGCCGCCCAGCAGCAGGGGTCTCTCCCCCGCCGCCGAGAGCTCGAAGCCGTTGCCGAGGCCCGTGAGCAGCTCCAGCTGCGCGCCCGGAGCCAGCTCGTGCAGCGCCTTTGTCCCGCGCCCGGCGAGCTTGACGGCGAGTGTGAGCTCATCCCCCTCTACCCCGCAGACGGAGAAGGGCCGCCGCAGGAAGAAGCCGGGCGCCGAGACCTCGACGAACCTCCCCGGCCCCGCCGCGCCCTCCGTGTCGCCCCGGAGCTTCATCACCCGCAGGCCCGGAGCGGCGAAATACGCCTGCGAAAGCTGGAATCTCACCTTTTTTCAAGCGCGCCACACCTCCCTGCCCCTGCAGATGTTCAAAACGCAGCGCCCGCGCACCTGCCTGCCCTCGAAGGGCGTGGCCCTGCCCTTCGAGGCGAAGGCGGCGGGGTCTATCGTGTAGGTCGTGCTCACGTCGAACACGGCGAGGCTCGCGGGCTTTCCGAGCTCTAAGCCGCTCTCGATGCCGAAGCGGCGGGCCGGCGCCGTGCTCATGAGCTCTGCGAGCCGCTCCCGGCCTATTATGCCCGGCTCCACGAGTCCCGTCCAGAGCACGGGGAAGGCCGTCTCAAGCCCCCGTTATGCCGAAGGCGCTCTTTTCCAGCCCGCGGGACTTCTCTTCCGCCGAGTGCGGGGCGTGGTCCGTCGCTATCATGTCGATGGTCCCGTCGCGCAGCGCCTCTATTAGCGCCAGGCGGTCGGCCTCGCCCCGAAGCGGCGGGTTCATCTTGAAGCGCCCGTCCTCCTGGAGCTCCGCGTCCGAGAGCAGCAGGTAGTGCGGCGCGGTCTCGCAGCTTATATTCAGGCCCTCAGCCTTGGCTCGGCGGATGAGCTCCGCGCTCTCCGCCGTCGAGATGTGGCAGACGTGGTAGGCGCAGCCTGTCTCCTCCACCAGCGCCAGGTCTCGCTCCACCTGCTTCCACTCGCTGGCGGAGGGGTTGCCCCGGTGGCCGTGGGCCCGGGCATAGGCCCCGTCGTGAATGTAGCCGCCGCCCACCAGGCTCTCGTCCTCGCAGTGGGCCACGATAAGCTTGCCCAGGGCCTTGGCCCGGCGCATGGCTTGCTTCATGTTCTCGGAGTTCTGGACCCCCCTGCCGTCGTCGGAGAAAGCCACCACATAGGGGGCCAGCCCCTCCAGATCGGCCAGGTCCTTCCCCTGTTCCCCTACGGTGATGGCGCCGTAGGGATAGACATGGACCACGCCGTCCCGCTGAATGAGGTCCAGCTGGGGCTGGAGGTGTTCCAGGCTGTCCGGAACCGGTTTCAAGTTGGGCATGGGGCAGACCGCGGTAAACCCTCCGTGGGCTGCCGCCCGGGTCCCGGTGGCGATGGTCTCTTTGCGTGAAAACCCGGCTCGCGGAGATGAACATGGACATCTACGAAACCGGGAAACAAAGTACCGTTCTTTAATTCAATCACCAAGGCGTCGGCCACCTGGGGAACTTGGGGAGAAAGGGAAACAATACGTCCGTCCTCCACAAGCACAGACAATTTCTGGGTGGTTCCCTTCCGAAACACCGTCATTTGGTTTAGGAGAATCTTCATCTATTCTTTCCTCCCGCAGGGCATTGCGTGCAATGCTATTTTTCATATGTTACCAGAGACCAGACGTTCTGTCAATTCTCTATCGGTAAAATTTATCGTTTGACTTTTCTCCCAAACTATTGCACAATGAAAAGGAAAAAATCCCACTTGCCCGCCAACGGAGGAATCTATCTATGCTGAACAAGAAGATCGAATACTTCGTCACCCTGGCCGAGTGCCTCAGCTTTACCCAAGCCGCCGCAGCCCACTCCGTGTCTCAAACTGCCATCAGCCAGTACATCGCTTCCCTGGAAGCCAAGCTGCAGGTGCGGCTGTTCAACCGCAACGCCCATGCTGTCTCCCTCACCGATGCGGGGAAGTTTTTCTACGAACGGGTCACCTTCATGCTCCGGTATGAGAGCGACACGAAGAAACGCCTCATCGCCATTGCGGAACAGTACAGCGGCTATGTGAAGGTGGGCATCGGCATGTATGAGTCCCGCCACACAGAGGACATTTTTTTCCCGCTTTCTGTTGAGCCACCCGGAAATCAAAGTGGACATTTTCCAGTACCCCTATGGTGCCCTCACCGAAAAGCTCAAATCCGGGGAACTGGACGTGATCCTGGCCAACGTCCTATGTGAGAAGGCCTTTGCCAAGGAGGAGATCCTCTCCCGGCCCATGTTTGAGTCCTTCAACTACCTGGTGGCCGACCGCTCCATTGCCGAGAAGTATCCCCCTGGGGACGCGGCGGCCATGCTTCGGGGAGAGTGTCTCATCACCAACTGCGAGGACACCGGCCCCAACTCCATGGAAATGCTCCGACAAATGCTCCTGCGGGAATTCGGGGTGGTGCCGGAGCGCTTCGCCCAGACCAACAGCACCAACGCCCAGATGCTCATGGTCCGTGCCTGCCACGGCATTGCCATTGTCCCAGATATTGTCCCAGAGGCCAGGGAGGGCAGCCTAGTCCGCATCAAAATGAAC
>ENA-OQCL01000487-OQCL01000487.1-human-gut-metagenome-genome-assembly--contig:-NODE-487-length-18897-cov-14.353330_pt1 | contig 18897 bp, 15 predicted proteins | sample MGYA00242502_ERZ504586 | MGnify/ENA primary metagenome ERZ504586 (study PRJEB26092, sample SAMD00036316) | human gut metagenome | host: Homo sapiens | study: EMG produced TPA metagenomics assembly of... | reverse complement strand
AGCGTCTGCAAATAGCCGACCGGCGCAGATTTCAGATTCACAATTTCCACGCCCAGCAGCGAACCGGACATGATATACCGGAACCGCTTATCGTCCACAAGGAACTTGATTTTCGTGACAATCTCCTTGTATCTCTGGATTTCATCGAAGAAAAAGAAGGTCTTGCCAGGAACGATTTTCTTATCGCTGTACAGGGACAGCTTCAGAATCAGGTCGTCTATTCCCGTTGCTCCGTCCAGAATCTCTACGATTTCCGGCTGTCGGATCAGGTTGAACTCGATGTAGTCGCAGCCTGCCGCTTCAGGCACTCGCGGACGATATAGGTTTTTCCCGCCTGCCGGACGCCGTAAATCAGCAATGCCTTATCACTGCTCTCAATCCAGCGCATAATATCCTTTCAATTTCCGTTCAGCATCACCGGCACCTCCATACTCATCTTGTGCGTTTCCAAGGATATTATACCGCCTCGCTGACACTTTTCAAGGGATTTCCGTGCTGATTTGACACTTTTTCCTGAGTGATGGCATCAGCCGCCATTTCACCTACAACTTCGGACGTTTGCGCCCCAAGCGATAGATGCGCAGGATTCCTGTTGAAAATTTTGCGTGTACCCGCATTTTGTCCAATAGAGATGTGGTGAGAAAACGGGAGCGACCCGAAAGCCGCTCCCGCCGCATCCGCCTTATTCGTCCGTATCGAAGTCGGGAATTAGCTCCAGCGCTGCGAAGTCCTCATCGGTGATTTCGTCCAGCTTTTGCAGGGCGCTGTCGGTCAGCTCCCGCAGCTCGGCTTCGTCCTCGTCCAGGTATCCGCGCATTTCGGTGAGGGCGGCAATCAGCCCGCTGCGGCTGTCGCTTTGGTAGATGCACATGAGGTTCATTTCATCGTTGGTAAAATTCATCATAGCAGCTCTCTTTCCGCGCGCTTTGAACGCGCTGTCTTTTTCGGCTCGTTGACGGGAGGACAGAGCTTTGCCAGCACGGAGGGCTTCTTCTCCTGCCGTGCCGTTTGCGCCTGTTCCCGGCGCGCCGCCTGCGCCAGCTCCATGAGGGAGATGGGCTTGCCGGACTTTGCCTGTTCCTCCAGCTCTGCCACGGTCTGCTTCGACCCGTTGTTGATAACGCCGTCGATCATGCTGTAATCGTCCTCCATGGCCATCTCCGCATTTTTGAGATAGTTTTCCGGCTTGAGGAAGTCGGGCAGCGCCTTGAAGCCCCGGGAATCCACGTAATGACAGGATACCACGCCGTTCTGCTTCAGCGCCACGATGTCGCTGACGGAGAGGCTGTGGCCGCGAAAATCCTCCGGGCGGCGGAGGTTGAAGGTCTCATACAGCACGTCCAACCTGTCCTGCGTATCGCCCCTGTGGTCGAGGTTTCCCGCATAGACGGCGGCGTAATTTCCCTTTTCAATGGAAAGCCCCTTCTTCTCCAGATACTCGGCGTTCATAAAACGGAGCTGCGCCGTATTATCATTATCCCGAAGCTGATAGATGGCAAAGCTGTCGGCGGGGTTACTGAGGAACGCCTTTTCATAGTCCGGCGGCGCAAGGCGGTCTTTGACCGTCTCCCATTCGGAGGCTTCCACGCCGAAGATACCGTCAAAGCTGCGGATATCCTCTGCATCGAACGCCATGGCCTCGGTGTTGTCCGTGTGAAGCATATACACGCTCACGTCCCGTTCCATGAGCTCCAGCGCACGCTCCTTTGTCAGCGGCAGCATATTGGAATCGGTGTAGCCGTAGGCGTTCATGCTCTCAACAGAAATCGCAGGGTCGGGGACGCAGCCGTTGTCCGGCGCTGCGACCGGCTCCGGCTCCTGCACGGCGATCTCCTGCACAGGCTGGGCGGTAAGACTCTCCGTCTCCTTGTCCAGCCCGCGCTCCTTGCAGATTTCCGCATAATGGCGGTCGATATCCGTAATCAGGGAGGATGAGGTTCGGTTGATGGTCTCCAGCGATGCGCGAAGCTCGGTCAGATCTCTGTCCTTTGCCCAGGTCGCCAGATACCCGAAGCTGTTTTCGCCTGTCTCAATGCCGTAATAGGCGCAGACGGCGAAGGAAATGCTCTCCGCCTGAATCTCCTCGGCGGCGCGGGAGAGCTTTGCCTTTTCCGGGTACTGTGCGTGCCAAAACTCCTTCACGGTCTGCTCGCCGCCCGTGAAGTTCAGCCCGTCCTCGCCTAAATAAAGAAAGCCCTGCTCCGGCAGTTCAATGGGCGCTGCGGCAATGACGGTCGCCGCATGGTTCACCACAACGTGCTCCTGAATGGTCACGGGCAACCCCGGATCGTAATCCGAGCCGCGCAGGTCATACGCATACAAGCCCTCCGGCAGCTTATCCCGGTCGATGCGCCCGTTGGAGAACAGCGCGGGCTTGCCGAACAGCTCGATCTGCTGATATTTTTCTCCGATTTCGTCCTTATTGTGGAGCTTGGAGTGTGCGATCTCATGGACGGCGGCGCAGACCGTCTGTACCTCGCTCATGCCTTCTCTGAGGACAATGCGCTGTTTGTCCACGGAGAAGTAGCCGTCCATATTCTCCGCCAGCTTCTCAAAGCAGATGGGGACGGGCGCGCTGCGGCGCAGAGCTTCCATGAACACCCCGTAATTCTGCACATCCCCCGTAAGGTTCGCCGCCAGCTTCGGCAGGGGCTTGCCTGCGGTCTGCTGCACGTCGAATACCACCACGGGCTTGTACATGGGAATCTGCACCGTCTTTTCCTCCGTGATAATATCGCCGTTCTCGTCCCGCAGGGGGAGCTTGGTGTCGGGGTCTAATTTCTGCTGCTCGATTTTCTTCTTGAAGGGCGTTGGGGCGATGATCTTAATGCCCTTTTCGCCCTTCTTAACGCTCCTTCCGAACTGGTCGCGCCATTTGTTGAAGCCAGCCACATGGGTGGCGTCGGGGCGCTGCATATAGATGAGCATGGTGTTGTTGACGCTGTACTTGTGAAAGCGGCTCATGGTGGCAAGGTACTGCCTGTATTTGTCGCTCTCAAACAGCTCCTTTATGCCCGTCTCGATGCTGTCGGTGATGTCCTTGAGCCGTTCCTTGTTGGTCTGCTTTTCGGCCATTTCGTGCATACCTCCTTTGAATCATGGTAAAAACAGCGGCTCCCGCAGGCGAACGAAACGCCCGTGCGGGAGCCTGCGAGGGTCATTTGGTGAAGTCCAGCTTATAGGAGGAACGCGCGCCGTCGTCCTCCAGCACGATGAATGCGTCGTAGGTCTTGCCGGTTTTCTCGGAATAGACGCCGCTGGCATAGGCGCGTCCCTGCGTCAGGAGCGAGGAAGCCATCTTCTTTGTCAGGCTGATCTTCTTGGCGGCAAGGAAGCGGTTGTCCCGCCACAGCCCGAACTTGCAGCTCCGTCTTTCGCAGAAATAGCCGTTTTTGCTCTCCGTGACCTCTGCGCCGCAGCGGGGGCATTTGCCCACAACGGGTCTGCCGGAGGGGAACAGCACCTCCGCGCCGTCCACAGGCGCAGTGTCCCGAACCAGCGCTGCGACCATATCGCAGATGCCGGCGAGGAACTCGTCCGCGCCCAGCTCGCCGCATTCGATCTCCTTGAGGCGGTGCTCCCATTCGGCGGTGAGCAGCGGGGACTGGAGCTGTTCGGGCAGCACGGTAATGAGGGAAACGCCCGCTTCGGTGGGAACGAGGCGTACAGATTTTTTCGCCTTTCTGCGCTCCGCAAAGCCCGTGGCCACCAGCTTTTCAATGACCGCTGCCCTTGTCGCGGGAGTTCCCAATCCCTTTCTCTCGGAATCTTCGGGCATATCCTCTTTGCCCGCCGTCTCCATGGCGGAGAGCAGCGTATCCTCAGTGAATTGCTTGGGCGGGGTCGTTCTGCCCTCTTTGACCGCGCAGGAGGAAACGGAAAGCATCTGTCCCTCGGAAAGCTCCGGGAGGGTCTTGTCCGTAAGCTCCGCATCCGCATATGCTTTCCAACCGGGCTGAATCACCGTTTTCCCCTTGGCGGCAAAGCCATTTCCGCCGCAGTCCAGCCTTGCCTCGGTCTCCAGATAGACGAATGGTGCGCTGACCGCCATAAGCACCTGACGGGAAACAAGGCGCAGGATTTCCCGTTCGCCTGCGGGCAGCGCCTCCAAGTCCGTTTCGCCCGCTGCCATGGTGGGAACGACGGCGTGGTGGTCGCTGACCTTTTTGCTGCTGCACACCTGCCCCGAACAGACGGCTGCGGGCGGCTCCGTGCCGCAGATGCCCGCACAGCACAGCGCCAGCGCGTTTACGCCGCCCTCCATATCGTCGGTGAGGTAGCGGCTGTCGGTGCGGGGGTAGGTGCAGAGCTTCTTTTCGTAGAGGCTTTGCAGATAATCCAGCGTCTGTTGGGCAGTGTACCCAAGCAGTCGGTTGGCGTCACGCTGGAGCGCAGTCAGATCGTAGAGCGCCGGGGCTTTTTCAGTCTTTTCCTTTCGTTCCACCTTTGTGACGGTAGCCGTGTCATCATTACATTTTCCCCTCTGCGCTTCGGCTTCCGCTCTGTCCCTGTATCTTTCGCCCACGGCGGAAAAGGTATCGAAAATAAGATTGACCGTGTAAAAAGTCTCCGGCTGAAAGGCGCTTATTTCCGCTTCTCGCTGCACCAGCAGCGCAAGCGTGGGCGATACCACGCGCCCTACGTTCAGTGTGCGGTGGTACATCACGGAAAACAGGCGGGTGGCGTTGATGCCCACCAGCCAGTCCGCCTTGCTGCGGCAGAGGGCGGAGGCGTAGAGGTTGTCGTACTCCGCGCCGTCGCGGAGATTGTCAAAACCCTGAAGGATAGCCGCATCCTCCATGGAGGAGATCCAGAGCCGCTTCACGCGCTTGCGGCAGTTGTTGAGATTATACGCTGTGCGGAAGATCAGCTCGCCCTCGCGCCCGGCGTCGCAGGCGTTGACGACCTCGCAAACGTCCTCTCTGTGCATGAGGGTGCGCAGGGTATTCATCTGCTTCTGCTTGTCCCTCGCCACGGTGTACTGCCAGCTATCCGGCAGAATGGGCAAGTCCTCCCTTCGCCATTTGCCGTACTTTTCGTCGTAGGCGTCCGCGTCCGAAAGCTCCGCAAGATGCCCGAAGCACCAGGAGACGAGATAGCCGCCGCCCGAAAGAAAACCGTCCTCGCGCCTGCCTGCGCCAAGAACGGCGGCAATGCTCCTTGCCACGGAGGGCTTTTCACACACAACCAATTGGTATTCGTTCATATTCCTTTATTCCTCCTCATCGTTAATATCGAAATCATCCGGCGCGTCCCAGCCCTTTGCCCGCAGGAACTCCTTGCGCAGGGTGTTGTTCCCGCAGTCCTCGATGGCCTTCTCCACATACAGGTCGCAGTTTGCGTAGCTGTATTCGTCGAAATAGTATTTGAAGTCGTAGTAGATGGATTTGACGGGCTTGGGGGTGCGGAGCAGCGCCTCTGCGTCCCCGCAGCCCGCCTCCACGGCTTTTACGATCTTCTGCCGGATGAAGTATTCAAAGGCTTTCTTGCCGCCCCGGTATCCGGGCTTTTGGGAGAGCGTCTGCTGAATGAAAAGCGCCTGCTCGCGCTTCATGATCTGAATAAGCCTCTCGCGGGGAGACGGCTCCATGGGCGATTCTGTGCTGACTGTCTGTGTCACTTTTCTTCATCCTCCCCGGCGTCCGTCTCGTCCTCGGCTTCAAACTCGTAATCCTCATCTTCCTCGTCCTCGCCGTAGTCGTAATCGTCCAGATCGTCCGCCCCACGGGTGTCGGCCTTGGGCTTGCGGAGTTTGAACCAGTACAGCGCACCGCCGCCGCCCAGCAGGAGCAGGAGGACGACCACAACAAGCCCCGCACCGTTGGCGCTCTTTTCGGGCGCGGTCTCCGCAGGCTCGGCGGGCTGTGGCGTGGGTTCCGTCACTTCCTTGCCCGCGCACTCGCTCATATTGGTTCTGCACACCTTGCAGCCCGTGTTGATCTTGCCCACGGCGCATTTGTCCGTGCAGGAGCAGGCGGGGACGATGCTCTCGCCGTCCTTGGTCAGTGCCAGCAGGTCGGCCTCGTCCACAAGATTCAGGAAATGGACGTTCTCATTGCCCTTATCATCCCGGTCGATGATGAGATAAAAGGTGTTGCCGCCCTTGGTCGTCACGGTGATGAACTGCTTGCCTGCGCCGAAAGCGGAGCCAATGTCGTCCATGAGCGTCAGGTTGCCGTCCGGGGTCAGGGGCGCGGAGCCTCCGGCAGCGGCGTAATATTGCAGCAGTATCTCCGGCAGTCCCGCCATATCCGTATCGCTTCCGCTGTTTTCTGTCGGCGCGTTCATGACGTCAAGGTATTTGCCGTATACATAGCCGGTCTGCTCCGGCACGACCACCTTGTACCAGCCGTTGCTTTCCTCCAGCACCTTCACCTCCGCGCCGTTGAGCAGACGCCCGATCACGGTGTAGTCCGTGCCGGGGCCGGTGCGCAGGTTCAAATAGGTGCGGACGTTGACCACCTTTCCGGACTGCTCCCGTTTGGCGGGAAGCGTCCAGCTCCGATCCCCGATGGTCACGGTATGGCTTCCGTCCGCATTTTCGGTCACAAGCACGGTCAGGGTCTGTCCGTTTGGGGTCTGCTCACCGGTATTCGTATTCTCCGGCTGTGTAGTTGCAGTTGGGGTTTCCATGGTCGGGTCGCCCATTGTCGAATCGACCATATCGCCGCCGCCTGCATAGGCCGTAACGGAAAAGACCGTCATGCAGAGCACGACGGCCAGCGTCACGGCAAAAAATCTCCATTTATTCTTCATCCACAAAATCCTCCGTTTTTCTGTATTCGTCGGGCAGCGCCGCCGTAGGACGCTTTTCCAGCATCGCCATCAGCGCCGCCAGCTGCTCGATGGTCAGCCCGTTCTCGCGGACGATGCCCACAATATCCGTGTTTTCCAGCTTCAGAATCTGCTCGTCCAGGGCTTTGAGCCGTGCGGTCAGCGATGTGAGCTTTTCCGCCAGCTTCTCGCGCTCCTGACGCAGCTTTTCAAGTCGTGGGTTCATAACATCCTCCTTTTTGCGTTGATATGGTTGTTGTTAAGGTAATCTGCCAAACTGGAGAAAATGGCTTCGCCAGTAGCTCGTGTCGATGGAAGCGTAGTGAATGGGGTCGCCGCAGTGGAGCATCCTGTTATTGCCCACATAGACGCCTACATGGGACGCGCCTGCGGTGTCGTAGGTCTTTTCAAAAAAGATCAGGTCGCCCGGGCGGGCGCTTTCCGGGGAGACGTAGGCGCACATGCCCCGCAGACCCTCCGCCCCCAGCCTGCCGAAGCTCCAATGCTGGCCGCAGTTGTTGTAGACATACGAAACGAAGCCGGAGCAGTCGAAGGAGGTGGCGGGCGTGCTGCCGCCCCAGATATAGGGGTAGCCCAGATACTTTTCCGCTTCCTTGATGATGGCGGCGAACTGTTCATCCGCCAGCGCTTCCGGGGGTATCTCGTACTTCTCATACTGGGTGTGGTAGTACCGGTTCACATACGGGGAGCCGGGGAACAGGTCGGGGCGGTTGCCCAGCACGCTCATATACACGGCGTACATGGAGAGCTGATCGTGGGACATGATATGCACCGGCACATGGGAGAGGTTGAAGTTTTCCAGCTCCACATGGCAGATATAGTAGGTGTAGGGAACCTCCGCCTCGTACTCGTAGCTTTGCAGATTGCCGTTTTCGTCGGTGTAATAGCCGATATGCGTTTCGGTGCGGTATCTGGTTTCCGTGGTGACGGTTTCCGTTAAGATATACTGCTTTTCAAACAGCGTCTCCAGAATCCCGCCTATTTCGTCAATCGTCCATTCTCCGCCCTTGAGGGCGGTAATCATGGAAATGAGCACATAGGGGTCGTGCTCAATCTCGTCCAGGTCGAAGTGGTACTCGTCGTAATCGTGGGTGCTTTCGTAGCTGTTCAGGTATTCCCGCAGCTCGTCCTCCATGGCGCAGTAGGCGGCTTCCGCCGCCAGCATATCCGCATCCTCCAGCGGATAGGTGGAGGCCGCAATGCCGGACACCCCGCCCTGAAACAGCGTGGAGCAGGAGGAAATGCAGGTCATGAGCAGCAGTATCGCGGCGGCGACGCCGCCAGCAATGAGGAAGCCCTTCTTGTGCCGAACAAAAAAGCTGCCGAGTTCCTTGCTTCCCTCGGCGGCGCGCCCGGCCGCCTTTGCGGTGGTCTCGGACGCTTTGACGGTATTCCTCGCGCCGTTCCCCGCTTTTGCGGCGGCGTATTCCTTTTTAATGGCCTGCTTCTGCTGCCAGCGGGAATAGGGGTTGGAAGCCCTGCCGTATTCCTGCTCGTACTGTTTGTTCAGCGCCTTGAGATTGGCTTTGTCTGCGGCGGCTTCCGCCTTGTCCGCTTTGCGGTAGGGCTTTTCCGCATGGGAGCGGTGCGCCGATTCCGCAATGCGCCAGGTGCGCTCCGCCGTCTCGGTCAGGGTGTTCGCCGCCTCCGTGCCGGGGTTGTCGTCGCCCTCCTCCCGGAGCTTGCGGTGAACTGCGCTGCGGACGGTATCCAGCGGAGCTTTCCTTGCGGCGTGCGCCAGCTTGGAGGGCGGACGCTTTTTGTCCGCCTCCTCAAAGAAAAGGCGCGTCGTGACCTTGCCGCTCTCACTGTCCACAACGCGCTTTTTGACCTTAACGGTTTTCTTGGGAATTTTCGCTTCGGCCTTTTCCAGCTTAACCGCCGCCCTGTCCGCCTTGCGGACAGCTCGTTCCAGCTCCGGCAGGGTGCGTTCTTCCTCGGTGAAAATCAGCCTTGGCGAGCGTTTTGCCATATTCATCACCTCGATTCTGTGGGGATTGGATCGTCATACGCACGCGGCAAAGACGGCCTGTTCGCTGGCGTCTTTGCCCTCTGCAACCTCACGGGGCTCCCAGACGCGGATTTTCTCCGCAATTTTCAGAAAATGCGCCTTTCCGGCAGGTGTGACGAGGGTGTATTCGCTTTTTGTGCCGTTGGGAAGGTAAAAATCTCTGGTCACAAACAGCGGGTCGTTGCGCTTGCCGGCTCTGACAAATACACGGTCGCTGCGGTGACGGTCTCTGAACACATACCCCTTTTCCAGCAGGTAGCCGATAAATTTCTTCTGCGGAACGCCCAGCTCCTTGGCGGTATAGCGGAGACAGGTCACGCTCTCGACTCCCACAAAGGAATCGTAGTAGCTGGCCTTCGGAGCCAGCCGCGCGTTCTCGGCCTCCGCCTTTTTCAGCGCCTCCCGCGCGGCGTTCGCCTTTGCGTTTTCCGCACGGAGCTTGCCGATATACTCCGAGATCAGCTCGGGGTGCTCATCCATCCGGCTAAGAAGCGCATCCGTCATATACGCGCCGTGCTTGCGGATGGAGGGAATGACCTCATGGGTGATCCAGCGCTTGAAGGCTCTCGCTTCCGGCTTTTTGGAACAAAGGATCAAATGATAGAGTCCGGCTTCACTTACAGCATTTATTTCAATCGTCTTATCGGCGTTCTGGGGGTGGGGTACTTCAAGTAACCCACCTTCATCCGAGTCCAATCTGGACATTGCGCGCGTAACCTGGTTCAATCCGAGAGCTTTGCACACATCAACCGCAACAAACCAAGGAGCTCCGTCTTTCAGCACGGAACGTACCCGACCAAAATCTGCGCTTTCAAAAATCATAAGGTGGTTATCCATATTCTTTTTTCCTTCCTTACACTGTAATTGCGTCCTTCGCTTCCTCCCCGGTTTGTTCGGAGAGGTCGGACAATTTTGTCGTGATGATTTTGTACAGCTCCGTATCCTTGGGGAAGCGGTCTACGAAGGGCAGGATCACGCTGCCGTAGAACAAAAGCCCCTCGCCCTCGGCGGATTGGGTCACATACGAGAGCTGGTGGGGCGAGATGTTGAGCTGCTTCGCCAGAATCTGCCGGTCGCCGGAAGCCTGGTTGAGCATATACACATAATCGGAGTTTTCAAAGATGTTCTCCACCTCACGGCTGGAGAGCAGGTCTTTGACGTTCTGGGTGATGCCCGTGGGAACGCCGCCCCACTTGCGGAAGCGCTTCCATATCTCCACCGTATACGCGGCGGTCTGCTCCTCCTTCAGAAGAAGGTGCATTTCGTCGATATAGTAGCGGGTGGACTTGCGCTGCTCCCGGTTGACGGTGACGCGGTTCCACACCGCGTCCTGCACCACCAGCATCCCGATCTTTTTGAGCTGCTTGCCCAGCTCCTTGATATCGAAGCTGACCACGCGGTTTTCGATATTCACGTTGCTGCGGTGGTTGAACACGTTGAGTGAGCCGGTGACGTAGATTTCCAGCGCCGTGGCGATATACTGCGCTTCCTTTTCATCCTGCCTGCGAAGCTCGTTGTACAAGTCCTCCAAAATCGGCATCTTCTCCGGGCGGGGGTCGCTCAGGTATTCCCGGTAGACAGAGCGCACACAGCGGTCGATGATGGTCTTTTCCACCGGCATGAGGCCGTCCTTGCCGCCCACGATCAGCTCGCACAGGGACAGGATGAAGTCGGATTTCAGGCTCAGCGGGTTTTCATCGTCGCTGTAATTCAGGTTCAAATCCATGGGGTTCAAATAGTCGGTGGAGGTGGGCGAGATCTTCACCACCTGCCCGTGCAGGTGCTCCACCAGCGGGCCGTACTCCGCCTCCGGGTCGCAGATGATGATATCGTCGTTTGTGACGAGGAACACGTTGGCGATCTCACGCTTGGCGGAGAAGGACTTGCCGCTTCCGGGCGTGCCTAAGATCAGACCGTTGGGGTTTTTCAGCAGCTTTCTGTCTACCATGATGAGGTTGTTGGAAAGGGCGTTCAGCCCGCAGTAGAGGGCTTCCTTGCCGTCCTGAAACAGCTCCTGGGTGGTAAACGGCACAAAAATCGCCACGCTGGATGTGGTGAGCCCCCGCTGGATCTCGATCTGGTTCAGCCCCAAGGGGAGGCTGCTCATGAAGCCCTCCTCCTGCTGGAAGTCCAGCCGTGTGAGCTGGCAGTTGTACTTCTGGGCGATGGAGCCCGCCTGAAAGACGTTGTTGCCGAGGCGCTGCCTGTTGTCCGCCACGTTCACCACAAGGAAGGTCAAAAGGAACATACGCTCGTTGCGGCTTTGCAGCTCCTGCAAGAGCTTTTTCGCCTCCGTGCCGTAGGTGGCAAGGTCGGAGGGGATAATATCCATATCGTAGCCGGAACGCACCGCTTTTTTCTGCTCCTCAATGGTCATTTTCTGCAAGTCGGTGATCTTGCGCTTGATGGTCTTGATTGCCTTTACCTGATCCACGGACTGGACGTGCATACTGACGATAAGGGAGCTTTCCATATCCAGGAAGTCCGCCAGCATCCGGTCGTTGAGCTCCGGCGCTAAAATCTGCAAGAAGGATACGCAGCCGGTCTTGCTGCCCACGCCGAAGCAGCTGCCGGTCTTGAACTCGAAGGCACTGGGCGCGATGAAGTCCTTCACCGACAGCCCGGAGGGAGCCAGCCAGTCCCACGAAAAGCGGAAGGGCTGCGGCTCGTCCATGTGGAGCATCCCGTGCAGCAGGCGCAGGCGCTCCATCCCGTTCAGGGCTTCCGCCTGCACGCCCAGACGGCGGAAGTTGTTGAGGATATCCGTCTCGATGCGATCCAAACGGGGCTTTGCGGCTTTCAGCCCGTCCGCCTCCACGCCGAAGGTCAGGTACTTGGTCTTAATCAGCCCGTTGTTGCCTCTGGCAAGCTGGCTTTGCAGCATCCCGGTGTACTCGGTGCGGAGCTTGTCGAAGCAGTCGCCCTGCAAGGGGATGGCGATGCGCCGGGCATAGGTGTCCCGCGTGGCGGAGAGGTTGATAAAGGAGAGCTGGAAACGGATGGAGGAATCAAAATAGTTGAGGAAATCGCACCAGCCGTCGAAAATGGCGGTCTTGTCCTCGTTCTGGTTGAGCTGGTAGTTGATATCCTGAAACTGCACGGTTTTCGTGTAGTAGCTGTCCGTCACGCGGCACACGCCGTCGGGGTACATCCGCTGAAAGGGGATGCTGTCCTGGGCGGACTTCTTTCGTTTATCCTGACGCTTTGCTCTTGCAATCGCCGCGTCGATCTGCTTTCGCTCGGCTCGTGTGAGCTTTCTTGCGGGGGTTTTGTTTGTGGACAATCGCGTAGACCTCCTTATCCAAAATATCCTGCCGGTTCAGCAGGTCGTAGAAATTATTCGTCCTGTACGGGCGCTGCTTGGGGCGCAGGAAGCACACCTGCACGATGTTGCGGATGAGCTTCTCCGGCGGCTGACCGTTCTTTTCATACATGGCCAGCAGGAAGAAGGGCAGCATGACCAGCATCATGCAAAGGGCCGCCGCGCTGCTGCCGATATGCCCCTTGAGCAGAAAGAAAAGCGGTACGCCGATGAGCGCGCCGCCGCCAAAGCACAGAATCTGGCGTTTTGTTAAATTGAACATGACCTTGGTTTTCACCGCGTTCAAGTCCTTGGGTACGGGAACGTATGCCAAATTTCATCACCTCCGTCAGTGGGCGTGGAACAGGCTCCTGGCAAGGGAGCTTGTCTTAAACAGCGTAAAGCACAGCAGCACCGTATACCCCATGCACGTCCATATGGCCGCCGAGACGCTGCTCTCCACCACGATGTTCTGGATCAGCACCGCGTAAATCGCCACGCAGACGATGATGAGGAAGCCCTGAAAGCCCAGCGCCAGCAGGCTTCTGAGATAATTCTGGCCCATCTGCCCCCATTCCCGGTTGGCCATGGTCGCCATGGGGATGGGCGCGATGGAGGTCACGCAGTAGATCTCGATCATTCTGCCGTAGCAGATGATGAAAATGCAGATGGTCAGCGCCCACATGGAAAGATGCACGACCACGGACTCCAGCCACAGCCCCAGCAGCGACCAGACCTCCATTTCCGCAAGCGCAGCTTCAAATCCCGCGATATGCTCGTTAAACGTCAGAGACGTGTCCGATATGATAATGCCCGACGCGCTGTTGACGACGCTCTGAGCCGCCTCGAACACGCCCATGACGATGTTCCATGTGTTGGTGACGATGAGCACGGCGCAGGCGGTCTTGAATATCCATTTGAAGAACATCCAGGTGTCCACGTCGTGCATATTGTTCTTTTCCGTAATGAGCTGAATCAGCTCCAGCGTCATGACAAAGGCCAGGATCACGCCCGCGATGGGCAAAATCACATTGTCCGACAGCGTTCGGATCATGCCGTAGACGCCGCTGTTCCAGCCCTGGGGCGTAGCGCCCACCTGTCCGGCGATGCCCGCCACGCGGCTGTTCACGTTGTCAAACAGTCCGTTCACGTTGTCCATGATGCCGCTGATCAGCAGCTCCTTCAGCCATTCGGTGAATTTCTGCCATATCAAATCCAATGGGCTTTACCCTCCTTTCCCGCAGCGCCCGCCCTGGGGGCGGACGCCGCGAAGGATTCGTGCGGGCGATTAACCGAACAGGCCGGAGAGCAGGGGAACGAGAATGACGCCGATGAGCGCCACGCCGCCGCCCGCCATGAGCTGCTTCATGCCCTGACTTTTTACTTATGTGCGATAAAGAAGTAATAGAAGTGTAAAAAATTTTGCCGTTCCTATCCGGCACTTAGCTCTTGTGTCGGACAGGTCGGGCGGTTATTCGGGCAAGTCCACCCTGCCAACAAAAGAATAATAAATCTCAATGTCCTGCCTACGGGTCTTGTTCTCGTCATAGCTGCACTCATGCACAACGATTTTCTCTACAAACTCCCGCAACAGAGTAGGGGTGAGTTCTTCAAAGCTGGTATGCCGCCGGACAACATTCATAAACTTTTCTGCGTTCACGGTGGCTTCCTGTGCTTTGGAAAGCTCCGCTTGGATAGCAGCGGCTCTTTCTTTCAGCTCCCGTTGTTCTGCTTCATAGTCTGCCGACAGCTCTGTGAAACGCTCGTCTGATATGCGCCCGGTCACGCTGTCCTCATACAGCCGCTTGAAGATAGCGGATAACTCGGCTATGCGTTTCTCGGCGGCTTCCAGTTCCTTTTTCTTGGCGGCGTTCCTGCGCTTGCCCCCGTCCTCGTTCTGCTCAATCAAGAGCTTCATAAACCGGGCCTCATGCTTTGCCGCATAGCTGGTCACTTTCCGCAGATTGGAGAGTACACCAGCGGTCAAGAGGTCGGTGCGGATAAAGTGCGCCGTACAGTCATGGGTGCGTTTCTTGTAGTTGCCGCAGATATAACAGTCCTGCTTGCGCTTGTCCGTCTGGTATCGCTGCTGATACATCACGCTGCCGCAGTCCGCACAGAACAGTATGCCGGAGAACAAACCCACTTCATCATAGCGGTTTGGGCGTTTGCGCTGTTTGCGAAGCTCCTGCACCCGTTCCCATGTTTGGGTGTCTATGATAGGCTCGTGGTGGTTCTCGAAAATCACTTGCTTTTCCGGGGGATTTTCTACACTGTGCTTGACTTTGTAAGAAAGTTTTTCTGTCTTGAAATTTACCAGACAGCCTGTGTATTCCCGGTTTTCAAGGATATGCACTACGGTATTGGTCGCCCACTTGCACTCATAGCCGGGGTGGTAGCGGCGGGTGCTGCCCGTCCTGCGGTATTCAAGCGTTCCCGGCGTGGGGATTTGCTGCTCTGTGAGCATACGGGCTATCTTGGTCGGACCATTCCCGGCAAGACAGAGGTTGTATATCTGCTTGACTACGGGTGCAGCTTCCTCGTCAATGATGAAATTTTCGTCCTCGTCCATGAGGTAGCCATACACAGGCTTGCTTGTGATGGGCTTGCCACTCATGCCTTTTGAGCGTTTTACTGCTTTGATTTTCTTGCTCGTATCTCTCACCAGCCATTCGTTAAAGATATTCCGCAGCGGGGCAAAGTCATTGTCGCCCTGTGCGCTGTCCACTCCGTCATTGATAGCGATGAAGCGGACACCTTTCTGTGGGAAAATCATTTCCGTGTACATTCCCACTTGCAGGTAGTTTCGCCCTAACCTCGACATATCCTTTACGATAACTGTCCCGACTTTTCCGGCTTCAATGTCCGCAAGCATGGCTTGAAAACCGGGTCTTTGAAAGTTCGCACCAGAATAACCGTCGTCCGTGTACCAGCGCAGATTGGAAAAGCCGTTCTGCTTTGCATAGGTTTCAAGGATACGCTTCTGATTGGAAATGGAATTGCTCTCGCCTTGCAGCTCGTCCTCATGGGAAAGTCTTGGGTAAAGGGCGGTAATTGGTTGTTGGTTGGTCTGTCTTAACATAAAATCCTCCGTTTCCGACAGCCAGCCCCACTATTCCGTACCTTGATTGTACCACATGGGGCGGCTGTCTGTATAGCGGCAAAAGCGTCAAATCTGCTTCTTTATGGTCGGTCAAATCGCCGTTTTTTGTGTAGCAGCTTCCGCTTCCAGCACTTTCATCATCTTGTCGGCTGCGGTGTCGGTTGCGCCCTGCTTGAAGAAGCCGGAAACGGTAAGGACGGAGTTGCCCATGCGGATTTCCGTCACACAGTCCGGGCGGCGGTCTGTTTTGGTGGTGCTTGTCTGTTTCGTTTCTGTCATAGGCTCTCCTTTCGCTGCTTCATCAGTTGCTTTAAGCGTTCCAGCTTTTCCTGTGCGGTTTCCTTTCGGAAGTTGCTGCCCGTGAAGCGGACGGGGGCGCACATGGAAGTCAGCCTGTCATAGATACGGGCGTGGGGCGTGTCCTGCGGGTGCTGCAATTCCTCCAGCGTGAGGTTGGTCGTGGCGATCAGCGGCTTGCCGCTTCGGTAACGGCTGTCAATCACGCTGTAAACCTGTTCCAGCCCGTATTCTGTTCCTCGCTCCATACCGAAATCATCAAGTATCAGCAGAGGGTAGCTGCAAAGGCGGGAAATATATTCGTTCCTGCCCTCAAAGCTGGCGGCAAGGTCACCCAGTATCGTTGCAAAGTTTGTCATGCAGACGGCAACCTCTTTTTCCATAAGGGCGTTGGCGATACAGGCGGCAAGGTAGCTTTTTCCCGTCCCCACGCCGCCCCAAAACAGGTAGCCGATATTTTCAGCCTGCATGGTTTCCCAGCTCTCCACATAAAAGCGGGCGGTTTCGGTCTGCGGGTTTCTGCCGTTGTCATGCTCAAATGTCCAGTTCCGCATAGCAGGGTCGGTAAAGCCCCGGCGTTTCAAGTCCTCCACTTTTTCAAGGTGCTTCTGTCGGCTTTCGGCGGCTTGCTGCTTTTCACGGGCTGCCCGCTGGCAGTCGCACTCTGCCGGGTGGCGGTCACGCCCGAAACAAGTCTTTCCCTCTGCAAAATAGGCTTCTTTGGGCGTATGGCACTTACCGCAGTATAAAAGCCCGTCCTCGCCTGTGTAGTCCTCCGCTTCGGCGGTAGTGGCTGTAATGTCCGTAATCATAGCTTCAATCTCGTTTTTCATAAGCTCTCGCCCTCCTTGCATGAATAATCGGGTATGCCCTGTTTCGGGGCAGCCTTGCCTTTGGCAGCGTCCTCCTGCGCCCACTTGTAAATGGTGGCTGCATGGCTGTGGTACTGCTTCCCGGTGGAAGCGATATGGCAGGAAAGCCGGTCAATATAATACTCCCACTTGTCGGGCAGCTCTGTTTTCAGCCCGGAAAGCTCTGTATCGGTCAGTATCACATTGTTGTATCTGCCATAAGCGGCGGGGGCGGGGTGTCCCCGTTTCTCCCTCTCTCTCCTTTTTCTAACTCTATCTCTTTCTCTAACTCTAACTCTATCTCTGGTGGACGAATGTCGGACAAATGTCCGCCTTTTGTCCGGGACGGTAAAAGTGCCTTGTTTTCCAGCCTTGCAGCCCGTTTTTCTCTCGGCTTCGGTAGAGGACTGTCCTATCATCAGCTCAATGTCGGTCATATAGAAAGCCCCGCTGTCAAGCTGCTCCACAAGCCCCAACTGCCGGAAAATCTCTAAAGCCCTCTCAACTGTCCCTATCTGGTGGCGGGTCAGTGTCGCTATCATCTGTGCTGTGTAGGGGATATGCTCGTCAAGCTGCAATTTCCCGCCGTTTTTCAGCGATTTTAAGTACAGCTTCAAGAGGATATTGGATATAAAATCCCGTCTTTCATATCTTCCAGCAGCACAATGGAGTCGCTGTCAAAAAATGTTCTCTTTCAGCTTGAGGTAGTAATACTTGCGGTTATCTGCCATTGTCCCTGTCCTCCTTTTTCCGGCGTTTGGAGTAGTAGCGGGGGCAGAGTATGATAACCGCCCGGAAGCTCTGCTTGCAGCTATGGGTACAGCCCCGGCAGAGGTCGTTGTATGTGATACGGTCGCAGGTGGTAATCCCGACTTTTACTTGCCGCAGGAAAAAAAGACCATTCCAGCCGCCGTTTCTTGCTCATTCTTGGCATGGGTGCGCTCCTTTCTGCCGTTTCCGCTGGTGTGGCGGTATCGGCGGTAATTCTGTATCATCTCGGTATCATTTTCGGGGTTTTTCTGCCCTGTAAGCCCGTTAAAAAATCCTTTGGTATTGCGGATAGGGTACGGGGCAGCCCCCTTGTTCTGTATGGGTTCGGGTACATTTTGGGGTGGTTTTTATCGCTCCTGTTCCTGCCTTTTCACAGGCTTGCGTTCCCGGCGTAAAATCTGGTCGATATTGCCCTTGACAGTCTGTAAGCGGCGGTATTCCTCCCGTTTTGCCCGGTAATCGTTGTAGCCGCTGTTTTTCTCTTTGATAAGGCTTTCAATCTCTGCTTGCAGGGCTTTATGGCTCGGCAGCTTGGAAATGCCGTTCTCCCTGAAATAGCGGGCGGCTGCGTCTGCTATGATAAAGTCGCTTTCGTGCTTCTGTCGGTAGGCTGCTTTTGCTTTGGCGTTTTTCTGCTGTTTCAGCCCGTCCCGGACAGGGCGGGTCTTGGAATAGGCAAGCACCTGCCGTTGCAGCTCCTTTTTCCCGTCCAGCGTCTTTTCCACCTGCTTCAGCTCCGTAAGGCTTTCTCGCATGGCGGTATAGGCGGCAGAACAGGCTTCGTCCAGTTCCTCCGGGGAAGAAAAGCCGTACTGCTGGTAGGCGGTAACGGTAGCCGCCATTTGCTTTAGATTGTGCTTTGCCGCCCAGCGGTCATAGCCCACGCCCTTGCCCTCGGCTCGCTTGGCTTCCCGGTCAACCATGCGCTGCAAGGTGTTGTCTGCCGGGGTGGTTTTTGTGGTTTTTTCCCCTTGTGACGGCTTTTTAACTGCGACAGGGTATTCGGGTATGGCTTTGGTCTGTTCTGCGGCTCTGCGGGCGTTCTGTGTAAGCAGGGCAAGGACAGCAGCCTTGTCAAAATCGTCCCCCAGCTTCCGGGCTGTGATAGGCTTTGTCCTGTCCGGCGTGAGGTAGGAAAGCCGCCCCCGGCTCTCCTTGACGGTCACACCCTCCCGCAGCAAAAGGGAAGAAAACTCGTCAAAGCTGCCAGCTTGGGAAAGTGCCTGCCGTATCGTCCGGCGCAGCTTCGCCTTGTCCGTTTCAAACTTGGTGGGCTTGGTCGGCTGTCCTGCGGCTTCTCTGACAGCGTTCTCTTTATCAAGGGCAAGCTGTCCTTTCTTTGCCGCCCAGTATTCCCGTTCGGTTATCCGTTCCTTGCTGCCGCTTAGGAGGTCGATTTGGTAAAGCCCCTCCCGGTGGCACATCTCCATGACTTCACTCTTGAAATATTCCATAGCGGCGTTGGTGCAGCGGTGCTTGCAGCCCTCCCGTGTGTCGGCTGGTCTGTCCATGTAGGGCAGAAGCGGGACTTCATAAATCCGCAGGGAGTTGATGACGATATGCACATGGATATTGCCGCTGTGGTTATGCCCGTCCGGGTGGGTGCAGACTAAGGCTTGGTGTCCGGGGAAATGCTCTTTACAGAACTGCTCGCCCAGCTCCTGCGCCCGGTCTACGGTCAAGCCGTTGTCTGTCCCGTCCCGTGGGTCAAAGCTGATGATATAGTGGTGGCTTTTCACATCTTCCCGTTTTTGGTTTTTCTCATAGC
>ENA-OQCL01000486-OQCL01000486.1-human-gut-metagenome-genome-assembly--contig:-NODE-486-length-18932-cov-7.177027_pt1 | contig 18932 bp, 17 predicted proteins | sample MGYA00242502_ERZ504586 | MGnify/ENA primary metagenome ERZ504586 (study PRJEB26092, sample SAMD00036316) | human gut metagenome | host: Homo sapiens | study: EMG produced TPA metagenomics assembly of... | reverse complement strand
GACGGAGTCCCTGAGTGGGGTTTCCGCGCCCTGCGGGGCGCGGCCGGAGGCGCTGGCCTCTGGACTCCGCCGCCTTTTGAAAAAAGGCGGGCGAAAACTTTATTCCTTGGGTTCCACGATGGCGATATGAAGTTCGTCGAGCTGCTTCTGCGTGACCTCGCCCGGGGCGCCCATCATGAGGTCCTGGGCGCTCTTGTTCATCGGGAAGGGGATGATCTCGCGGATGGAGTCCTCCCCGGCGAGCAGCATGACCATACGGTCCACGCCCGGCGCTATGCCCGCGTGCGGGGGCGCGCCGTAGCAGAAGGCGTTGTACATGGCGGGGAACTTGGCCTTCACGTCCTCCTCGCCGAGGTTCACGAGCTCGAAGGCCTTTATCATGATGTCCGGCTCGTGGTTGCGCACCGCGCCGGAGGAGAGCTCCACGCCGTTGCACACGAGGTCGTACTGGTCCGCCGTGATGCTCAGGGGGTCAACTTCCCCGCGCTCCGCGGCCAGCAGCGTCTCCAGGCCGCCCTTCGGCATCGAGAAGGGGTTGTGGCAGAACTCCAGCTGCCCCGACTCCTCGCCTATCTCGTACATCGGGAAGTCCACTATCCAGCAGAACTCGTACTTCTCCGCGTCCATATGGCCGGGGCACTCCGCGCCTGCGAGCTTTATGAGCACGCCCGCCGCCTTCTGCGCCGCGCCCTTATTGCCCGCCGCGAGCAGCACCAGCGTCCCCGGCGCGAGGCCGAGGCCGGACTTCACCGCCTCGGCGATGGGCTGCACAAACTTGGCTATGCCGCCGACTATCTCGCCCTTTTCGTCCACGCGGAACCAGTAGGCCTTGTTCCCGGACTGCACCTCGGCGTCGGCGCAGAGCTTGTCCGTCTGCTTGCGGCTGCCGGCGTAGCCGGAGACGGCCACGGCCTTCACGACCTGGCCCTCGAAGGGGCCGAAGCCGCAGCCGGAGAGCAGCTCCGTCGCGTCCTGTGCCACGAGGTCTATGCGCAGGTCGGGCTTGTCCGTGCCGTATTTCTCCAGGGCCTCCAGGCAGGGGATGCGCCTGAAGGGCGCGCCGCTCGCGCGCGAGTACTTGCCGTACTCCGCGAAGATGGGCGGCAGCACCGCCTCCAGCACCTCGAAAACGTCCTCCTGAGTCGCGAAGGCCATCTCCATGTCGAGCTGATAGAACTCGCCGGGGGAGCGGTCGGCGCGCGCGTCCTCGTCGCGGAAGCAGGGCGCTATCTGGAAGTAGCGGTCGAAGCCCGAGGCCATGAGCAGCTGCTTGAACTGCTGCGGAGCCTGGGGCAGGGCGTAGAACTTGCCCGGATGGTTGCGCGCCGGGACGAGGTAGTCGCGCGCGCCCTCGGGGCTGGACACCGTCAGTATGGGCGTCGTGATCTCCATGAAGCCCTGCGCCTCCATCGCGCGGCGGAGGGCCGAGATGACCTTGGAGCGAAGGATTATGTTCGCCTTCACCTCGGGGTTGCGCAGGTCGAGGTAGCGGTAGCGGAGCCTCGCGGCCTCGTCCGCCTCGCGGGAGCGGTTTATCTGGAAGGGCAGCTCGTTATACCGGCAGCGGCCCAGCACCTCCAGCTTCTCCGGGACTATCTCTATGTCGCCCGTGGGCAGCTTCGGGTTCTTGCTGGCGCGCTCACGCACCGCGCCCTCGACGCTTATCGTGCTCTCGCGCGTCACGGCCTTGAAGGCCCTGACCATCTCCTCCGTCTCCGCCACGACCTGGGTCGTGCCGTAGAAGTCACGCACGACGATGAAGGCCAGCGCGGAGGAGACCTCGCGTATATTCTCCATCCAGCCTACGATTTTGACGCTCTTGCCCGCGTCCTCCAGCCTCAGCTGGCCGCAGTTGTGTGTCCTTGACTGCATCATTTCCGCTTACCCCTTACTTTTCCTTTATGAGCGGCGTCCCGGCGCTCTCGGCCAGGGCCGTCTTTATCTTTTCCGCCGCCTCGTCCGGCGTGCAGCTTACCTGCTCGCCGCGCCGCATGTCCTTGAGGGCGACGAGCCCGCTTGCCGCCTCGTCCTCGCCGATGATGACCGCGAAGGGCATCCCCAGCTTCGAAGCGTAGGAGAGCTTCTGCTTGAACTTCTTGCCCTCGGTGTAGAGCTGGGTGCGTATGCCCGCCTCGCGCAGCTTTGTCGCCGTCACGGCGGCAAAGCCCAGCTCCTCCGTCATGGGCAGGACGATGGCGTCCGCCGGGGCGCAGGCGAGCTCCGGATTGAGCAGCCCCTGCTCCGAGAGGACGTAAAACAGCCGCGTCACACCGATGGAGATGCCGACGCCGGGCAGGGCGCGGTCCGTATAGTACTCGGCCAGGTTGTCGTAGCGCCCGCCGGAGCAGACGGAGCCTATCTCCGGGTGGGAGTTTATCGTCGTCTCATACACCGTGCCGGTGTAGTAGTCGAGCCCGCGCGCGATGGTGAGGTCTATGGCGAAGCGCTCTTCCGGCACGCCAAGGCCGGGCAGGGCCTCCGCGACGGTGCGCAGCTCCCGCACGCCCGTGTCGAAGAGCTCGTTCCTGCCGCCCATGCCCTCAAGGAAGCTGAGCTTTTCCGCAGTCGTGCCCTCGAAGGAGATGAAGCCCAGCACCGCGTCGGCCTGCGCCGCGTCGAGCCCGCAGTCGCCCAGGAGTATCTCCCGGACCTTGTCCGCGCCTATCTTTTCGAGCTTGTCCACCGTGCGCAGTATCTCCGCCGGGGCGCCCATGCCGTGCATTGCGAAAAAGCCGCCCAGCACCTTGCGGTTGTTGATGCGGATGGTGAAGTCCCGGAGCCCCAGCCGCGTGAAGGCGCGGCAGATGATGGAGGGTATCTCCGCCTCGTTCATGATGTCGAGTTTGCCGTCGCCTATGACGTCTATGTCCGCCTGGTAGAACTCGCGGAAGCGCCCGCGCTGGGCCCTCTCGCCGCGCCAGACCTTGCCTATCTGATAGCGCCGGAAGGGGAAGGCGAGCTTGGCGTAGTTCGCCGCGACGTATTTTGCGAGCGGGACCGTCAAATCGAAACGCAGCGCGAGGTCCGAGTCGCCCTTCATGAAGCGGTAGATCTGCTTTTCAGTCTCCCCGCCGCCCTTGGCGAGCAGGACCTCGGCTGACTCTATGGCCGGGGTGTCCAGCGGAGTGAAGCCGTAGAGGGAGTAGACCTCCCTGAGCGTGCCGAGCAGGCGCTCCATCCTCAGCTGCTCCTCGGGCAGCAGCTCCATAAAGCCCGAGAGCGTCCTCGGCGTGACCTTTTCCATTTCAAAAACCTCCAAAAAACACACAGCGCAAGGGCGACGGGCCGATACCCGCCGCCCTATGGCGTGTTGTCTTATTTTTTCTTCGGGTTGACGATGTCGCGCCAATCGAGGTCGCCGCGGCGCAGGCCCTGGATGAGCACCTCCGCCGTCGCGGCGTTCGTCGCCATGGGGATGAGGTGCTGGTCGCAGAGCCGGGAGAGCTTGTTGACGCTGTCAAAGCCCTCGGGGTTCGCCGGGTCGCAGAAGCAGAGCACGAGGTCTATCTCGTTGTAGGCTATCCTCGCGCCTATCTGCTGGGTGCCCTGCTTGTCGTGCAGGTACAGGGTTATGGGCAGGCCGGTGGCTTCGCTCACGAGCTTGCCGGTCGTCGTAGTGGCGCAGATGTTGTGCTCCGCCAGAATGCCGCAGTAGGCAATGCAGAACTGGACCATCAGCTCTTTCTTGCCGTCGTCTGCCAGCAGCGCAATGTTCATATTCCTTTCTCCCTCCACGCCTCCCGGAGCACAGGCCGGGAGGCCTCCTGTCACTCAAATGCTTTAGATGTCAATTATATTCCACATCTGTGAAAACTTCAACTGATTTCTTTACTTTTCCTCGAATTTCCGGGCCAAAAGGCTCATTTCAGCAGGCTGTTCTCCCGCTCGGCCGTGTTGCTGATGCTGCCGAGGCTGAAATAGGCGTCCAGCACGTTGCGGGCCATCCTGGAGAGGTTCGCGCCGGACAGGCCGCGCTCTACCACGATGGCGACGGCTATCTCGGGGTCGTCAAAGGGCGCGTAGCACATGAAGATGGCGTTATTGGTCTTGCCCTCGCCCAGCTGGGAGGTGCCGGTCTTGGCCGCGACGGGCAGGCTCACGCCGTTGTAGCTGTAGTTTCCCAGCGTGTAGTAGACGGTGTTGCTGGAGCTCGTGATGTCGTTGGCCATGAGGTACATGCCGCGCTGGACGGCGGCCCAGTTGTAGTCGGCGCTGTCCACGGTGGAGAGGACCTCCGTCTTATTCTGGTAGAGCTGGCGGGAGTAGTCGTAGCTGCGGACGCTCTTGAGCAGGGCGGCGGAGTGGCGCGTGCCGCCGTTGGCGATGGCGGCGCAGTATTCCGCTATCTGCAAGGGCGTGAACATGCTGTCCGACTGGCCTATGCCGGCCTGAACCGTGTCGCCGTCCACCCAACCGTCCACGTCGTAGTTGAGGTGGTTATCCGGGTTCGACATGTTGCCGGTGGTCTCCGTGAGCTCTATGCCCGTACTCTCGCCGAGGCCGAAGTCCTCGGCGTACTCCATGAGCTTGCGTATGCCGAGGTCGTCCGCCACGGTGTAGAAGAAGATGTTGCAGGAGTCCTTCAGCGCCTCGGTCACGTTGTCGTAGCCGTGGGTGAGCTGCCCGTCCATCTGCGTGTATATCCAGCAGGCGGGGGCGTAGCCCTGGCTCTCGTACTTCGTGAAGATGCCGGTACACTCTATCTGCGTCTCGGTGTTTATGATGTTCTCGGTGAGGCCGGCGATGGCCGTGCAGGGCTTGAAGGTGGAGCCGGGGGCATAGGCGCCCATGAGCGCGCGGTTGAAAAGCGGGTCGTAATCCGCTTCCAAGAGATCGGCGTAGTCCTCGATGATGGTGGCGAGGTCGTAGGTGGGGTAGCTGGCTATGGCCAGGGGCTCGCCGGTCTTGACGTCCACCACGACTATGGCCCCGCCCTGGATGTCCTCCCTCACCTCGTCAAGGCGGCCCTCGGCCACGGCCTCGGCGTTGTCGTCGTTGCGCTCTATCTGCAGCTCGTAGATGCCGGTCTCAAGTATCCTCTCCGCCTGCTCCTGGAGCTGGATGTCTATAGTGAGGTAGACGTGGTTTCCCGGCACGGGGTCCTCAAGGTAGACGGTGCTCGTGACAGTACCATTGGCGGTTCGGGTAACTCGGGCCTCGCCGTTAGTGCCGTGGAGCCAGTCCTCAAAGGCGGCCTCCACGCCGTCGCGGCCGACTTTGGTGTCGTAGTCGTAGCCGCTGTTCTCGTCCTCGGGGCGGTACTTCGCCATGTCCTCCTCGCTCATGGCCTGGACATAGCCCAGGATGTGCGCGGCATACTGCGTGTTGTACTCGCGCACATAGGAGGTCTCGACCTCCACGACGTTGCCGACGACGCCCATGAGGTCGGAGATGAGGTCTATCGAGGCGTCCTCGACGAAGATGTAGGAGTTGGTGTTTATCTCATAGCGCACATTGACCGCGTAGCGGACGGAGGCTATCTTGCGCATCTCCTCGGCGGTGTAGCTGTTGGCTATCTCGTAGCGCGTGCGGAAGTAGCTCATGAGCTCGACGGCGGTGGTGTCCTCGCCGAGGCCCTTGGCTTTGAGGTAGGCGTCGAGCAGGGTGCGCTGTATGTCCGTCATGTTGGTGTACTCGAAGGGCGGTTCGAGCGTTATGGGCAAATCGTCCGTGTAGGTCTCGCCCGCGGCCTCGACCAGGTTTATCATCTGGAGGATGACAGCGTTGGGGTCCTCCACCTCGTCGGAGAAGAGCCTCGTGTCGCTTATCTTGAGGTTGTAGCACTCGCGGTTAGAGACGAGGACACGGCCGTAGCGGTCGAGTATGTTGCCCCTCGCGGCGGTAACGGAGGGGTAGCTGGTGAGGCTGTTCTGACTCTCCTCGTAATAGGCCGCGCCCTCGATGATCTGCAGCTTGTAGAGCGTGCCCGCGCAAAGCGCAATGAGCAGCACGACGACGAGGGCGAAGGCGGCGAGCCGGCTTGAGCTTACTAGTCTTTTCATAGCTTATCCTTTCGCTGGAACGGCGGCGGCGCTAGATTTTCTTTCTCGCGATCGCCTTGCATGGGAAATAGAGGGCCGCTGTCATGGGCAGGGACCAGACGAGCTGCACGACGGCGGTCCAGAGCATTGCGCCGAGTTCATGCCCCTTGAGGAGCAGCCCGACCACCTGGAAGAGGACGCATACGGCGCCCGCCGCCGTGCTCAGGAGCATGTAGGCGAAAAGGCGCCTGTTCACATACCAGCGGGAGAGCACCCCCGCGAAAAAGCCCAGCGCCGGGAAAAGCGCCACGAAAAGGGCCGTGTTGTTGTAGCTGATATCCGCGAGGAAACCCAGCACCAGGCCGAAGGCCGCGCCCCAGACGCCGTCCTCGAACATGCCTATGGCGACGGCCGCCGCCGGCAGGAAGAACATGTTGACGCCGAAGAGCGGCAGACTCGCGAATATGGAGTCCTGGGCCAGCAGGCACAGGAGCACATACAGCAGGTACAGCAGCGCGCGGCGCAGCTTTTCCCGGTTTATGAGGTCCCAGAGCATGGCAAAGCCTCCGCGTGACGGGTCAATCGACCACGTCGAATTCTTTGATGATGAACACCTGGACGAGGGTGTCCAGGTCCACGGCGGGCTCAATTATGCCGTACTCGGTCTGCCCGCCGGCCTCGCTCTGTATGGAGGCGACGCTGCCAATGACTATGCCCTGCGGTATGAGGCCGCCGGAGCCCGAGGTCAGCACGTCGTCCTCCAGGAAGAGCTGCGCGCCCTCCGTCAGCCAGGTGACCTTGACCTGGCCCTGGCGCATGAGGGTGTAGTCGCCCATCAGCATGGCCGCGGAGCCGTCCGCGCCCACGAGGGCGCCTATGCTGGTATCCACGTCAATGAGCGTGCGCACAGTGGCCGAGCTCTCGCCGAGCTCGGATATCTGGCCCACCAGCGCGCCGTACTCGTTCACAACGCAGTCGCCCACCTCGATACCGTTTCTCTCGCCCTTGCTTATGGTGAAGCTGGAGCCCCAGTTCGAGGCGCTCCAGGAGACGATCTTGGCGGACTCGTATACGAAGTCCGAATGCTTCTCAGAGAAGCCCAGCAGGTTCCGGAAGCGCTCGTTCTCGTCCACGGCGTCCCGCCCGGCGCGGGCCTCCTCCTGGGCCTCGGCCAGCTGTATGCGCAGCGACTCGTTCTCGGCCTTGAGCTGCTCATACTCGAACAGATAGCCGTAGGCGCCGTCCAGCCAGTTCGCCACCGAGGCGGCCGCCTGGCGGATGGGCTCGCGCACCGTGACTATGGCGTTCGTCAGAAAGTCCGCCTTTCCGCCCATGACCCGCCCCGCGAGCAGCGCGACGAGCACGACGGCGATGATGACGACGCCGAGCCTTATGCCGTTTTTCTTCAGATATTCCTTCAAAGCAGCTTCACACCCACTTCAGCGAGCATTTTGCCCAGCCTGCACAAAGGCAGGCCCATGACGTTGAAAAAGTCGCCCGTGATGCCCTCGACAAAGAGCGAGGCATAGCCCTGCGCGCCGTAGGCCCCGGCCTTGTCCATGGGCTCCCCGGTGGCTATGTAGGCGGCGATCTCCTCATCCGAAAGCGCGCGGAATCTCACCAGCGTCCGCTCCGCGCCCCTGAGGGCGCGCCCGCAGCCGAGGACCGTGACCCCAGTCCAGACCTCGTGTTCCCGGCCCGAGAGCGCGCGCAGCATCTGCGCCGCCTCCGCCTCGGAATGGGGCTTGCCCAGGAGCCGGCCGTCCAGCCAGACGATGGTGTCCGCAGCTACTATGACGTTTTCCGGCCCGGAGTGTTCCGCGACCTCGCGGGCCTTCGCCTCCGAGAGTGCGAGGACCGTCTCCTCCGGCCCCGCGTGCTCGGGCGGGTTCTCCCCGCCCCGGGCGGGACGGACTTCAAAAGCCAGGCCCAGCATCTCCAGCAGCTCGCGCCGCCTGGGAGAGCCCGAAGCCAGTATTATGCTCATCTATTCAACACCTCTGTAGTAAAGTCCGCGCGTGAGGCCGTTGGGCCTGTATTCGCTCTCGCCCAGGAAGCTCTTTGCCACCTCGACGCACTCGCGCGCGCCCTCGTTCGTGAAGAGCAGCCTGAGGCCCCGCGCGCCGGCCTGGCGCGCCTCCTCCAGCCGGTCGCCCAGGAAGAGCTTCGACGGCCCGTAGACCGCATTGCGGCAGACCGCCTCCCGGAGCACGGGATACACCCCGCCGAAGTCGTCGCTCATCCGCGAGGGCGTGCCGCAGGCGCAGCGGCCCGCGCTGGTCTTGATGAGGCAGCGCTCCGTCAGCATGGCGGGCAGCCGCCCGTAGACTATTATCTCCGTATCCAGGGGCTTGGATAACTGCTTTATCTGCTCCATGGTCAGTTCGAAGGAGGCCGTGGCGGAAAGCAGGCCCGCCCTGGCGGCTATCTCCATGGAATAGGAGTTGAAGACGTTGAGAGAGTAGTCCCCGCGCGCGTCCATCCCCGCCATCCTGGCGAGGGCGACGTGGCCGAGGCTGCCTATGAGCGCCTGGGTCACGCCCGCGGAGCGGGCCTTCTCCAGAAGCTGCGCCGTCTGCCGCAGCTCCGCGTCGCGGATGATGCGCGGCAGGACCACGACAGGCGCGGAGCGGGCGGCGGTGAAGGGCTCAAGCCGCTCCGGCTCCGCCGCGAGGACGGGCAGGGGGACGTATATGTAGTCCGGCCCCAGCGCCGCGAGCTCCGGCGTCAGCTGCTCTGCGTGCATGACCTCGAAAATGAGGGCGGGCCTGTCCACAGGCGGCTTGCCCCCCTCGGGGACGGGCAGGCGGCCCGTGCGCATGGCCGGGGCCTCGCCCCGCTTGGCGCTCAGGGCATGGATGAGCTCCCGGCGCGCCTGTTGCAGCGTGCCCTCGGGCAGCATCAGCCCCGGTCCGAGCATGACGTTCACGTTTTCGCAGGCGTAGGGCGTGCCGGAAGTGCGGCGCAGCTCCGCCTCGACGGAGCGGCGGCTCAGCTCCGGGCCCACGGCCTTCATGGGCTCAGGCCCGTTCCAGACGGCCCTGTTGCCGTTCTCGTCCTGTATGCCGCTCCTGAAGGGCCTCCCCTCCTGGATGAGTGCGAAGAACTCCACCTTCACGCGGCGCAGCTCCGTGTCCGCATAGACGCGGCGCACGGCGCCCATGGCGCGCTCGGCGTCCCTGTCGGGGCCGCCGGGCAGGCTCAGCATGTCCTCTTCGAGCGCCGCGCCGCGCAGGTAGGCGTCCGTCCCCTCCCGGCCTGTGAGGATGAGCTCCAGCTCGTCCTTCTCCCCCGCCGTGGGCTTGCGCGAATCCCGCGCGCATTTGACGCAGACCTCAGTGAGCTTCGCCAGCTGCTCCGGGCGCTTCATGCCCCGGCCGACGGCGGCGCAGGCTATGCCCATGGCCTCAAGCTCCGGGATATAGTCGAGGCCGCTCGTGTCCTTGAGGCTGAGAGGATAGTCGTCCATCCTGCCGCCGAGGGAGTATTTCTCCCGGCACAGGCCCGGGCAGTCCCCGCGGTTGGCACTTCCGCGGCCGTTTATGGAGGCCATATAGCACTGGCCCTCCCAGGAGGAGCACAACGCCCCCTGGACCGTGACGCCCAGCTCCACGCTGCTGCGCCGCGCCAGGGCTGCGATGTCCTCCAGCGTCAGCTCCCTCGGGAGCATGACCCGCGCCGCGCCCAGCTGGGCCGCGGCCTCCAGGCCCGCCGCGTTGTGGATGCCGAGCCGCTCCCCCGCAAAGGCGCGCAGAAGCGGCGCCACGGCCTTCGCCGCGGCCAGGAAGCCCCAGTCCTGGGCTATGACGGCGTCCACGCCCGCCTCGCAGGCGCTGCGGACAAAGTCCGCCGCCGCAGACATCTCCGAGTCCGCCACCAGCGTGTCGAGCTCCGCGTACACACGGCAGCCGCGCACACGGCAATAGCGCACGGCCCGCGCGAATTCCGACTGCGTGAATCCGCGCGCCCCTGCGCCGCCAAAGCGTATGCAAACCGCGTCCGCCCCGTTCTGCACGGCGGCGATGAGCGCCTCCGTGCCCGGTGCGGGAGTCAATACCTCAAGCATGGCCTGTCTCCCGGAGATGAAGAATTACAATTTGATTACATACGGAACTCATTATAGCACAAGTATGCCCCTTGCTACAAGTCAAAAAAAATGATAGAATGTATGTCCAACCTGGGATAAGGATATGTTTGCAATGGGAGACGGAAGCTACCGGCTGAGCGCGGCGGTCTGCGCCATGCCGGCCTCTGACGCGGACAAGCTCATAGCTGCGGGCAGCGGGGACTGCGCGCTGCTGTACATATATCTTCTGCGCTGCGGCCGGCGCCGGATGAGGCGCTCTGCCGGGCTCTGGGCATGGACGCGGGCGTCTTGCGGCCGCGGCCGGCAAGCTGCGCTCCCTTGGTCTGCTGGCCACGGCGCCCAGCGCCTGCCCCCGCGCAGGAACTGCCGCAGTACACCTCCGAGGAGGTCGTGCGCCGCACTGGGGAGGACCCCGCCTTCCGCGGCGTGCTCTCGGAGGCGGAGCGCCTGCTGGGGCACACGCTCTCCGGCGCGGACACGCGCACGCTCTTCGGCATCTACGACTTCCTGGGCCTGCCCGTGGACGTCATAATGCTGCTCATGCACCACTGTGCGGAGGAGTGCCGCCTGAAATACGGCCCCGGCCGGGTGCCGACGGTGCGGCAGATAGAAAAGGAAGCCTACGTCTGGGCCAACCGGGAGATAATGACCTTCGAGCAGGCGGAGGAATACATCCGCGCCCGCGCCCGCATGCGGGAGGCTGCGGAGGAGATCAAGCGGGCCCTGGGCATCTCCGGCCGGGACTTCACGCCGACGGAGCGGAAATACGTCGAGAGCTGGCTCTCGCTCGGTTTCGGCCCGGAGGCGCTGGAGCTGGCATATGACCGGACGGTTACGAACACCGGCCAGCTCAAGTGGAGCTACATGAACAAGATCGTCCTCAGCTGGCAGGAGAAGGGCCTGCACAGCCCAGAGGAGATAGAAAAGGGCGACGCTCCGCGCCGCGCGGCCGCGGAAAAGCGGCCCGCAGTCAGGCAGGGCGGCGACCTCGAACGCATGAAGAAGATATACGACAAGGTCCGCCAGGGCTGAAGGAAGGGAGGCGGCAGGCATGGACTACAACGGAAAACTGCTGGCCCGGGCGCGCGCTCGCCTGGCCGAGCAGCGGGAGCGCAACGCCGCCGAGCAGCGGCGGCGCATGGAACTGGCCTACGCCCGCCTGCCCCGCCTGCGCGGCCTGGACAGGCAGCTGCGGATGCAGATGATAGACCTGGCGCGCCTCGCCATGGCCCGCGGCCCCGAGGCCCGTGAGAGCATAGAGCGGCTGAAGCGCGAGAACCTCGCCCTCCAGGCCGAGCGCGCGGAGCTGCTGGCCTCCGCCGGCCTGCCCGCGGACTACACGGACGAGATATACTCCTGCCCCATCTGCCGGGACACGGGGCTCGACGGCACGGAGCTCTGCTCCTGCCTCAAAAAGCTCTACAAGCGGGAGCTCACGCAGGAGCTCAGCGGCCTGCTCCACGGCGGGCAGGAGAGCTTTGAGAGCTTCGACCTCGGCTGGTACGACGCCTTGCCCGACCCCTGCACAGGGGAGAGCCCGCGCGAGTGCATGGCCCTCGTGCTTGAGACCTGCCGGGAATATGCGAAGAACTTCGGCCCGGGTTCCCCCAACCTCATCTTCATGGGCGGCCCCGGCCTGGGGAAGACCTTCCTTTCCGCCTGCATAGCGAGGGTCGTGGCTGAGCGGGGCTTTTCCGTGGCCTATGAATCCGCCTCGGCGGCGCTGGGCGCTTTCGAGGCCCAGCGCTTCTCCAGGGACACAGCCGAGGGCGAGTCCGCAGCCTCTCGCGTGCGGGAATATCTGGGCTGCGACCTCATGATACTGGACGACCTCGGCACTGAGATGGTGACCTCCTTCTCCGTCTCGGCGCTCTACCAGCTCGTAAATACCCGCCTCGGCGCGGGCAGGCAGACAATCATCAGCACGAACGCCGGCTTTGACGAGCTTGCGCGCAAATACGGGCCGCAGATCATGTCCCGGCTTGAGGGAGAATACCTGCTCCTGCCCTTTTCCGGGCGGGACATCCGCCTGCTGAGAAAGGAGCGCGGGATATGAGACAGCATGAAATAACCCGCGCGCGCCCCCTGCTGGACAGCCGCGGGAACATAGCCGAGCCGGGCTACGCCAAACGGCTCCTGCCCGTCTACCGCCGCGCGGACGTCAAGGCCCCGGCCTACAGGATAAAGGAATGGGACTACTACCTTGTGAACAACGGCCGCTATGCCCTGGCGCTCACGGTTGCCGACAACGGCTACATGGGCATGGACAGCATATCCTTCCTGGACTTTGAGAACCACTGGCAGCAGACGCTCTCGCCCATGTGCGCCTTCCCCATGGGCCGGCGGAAACTGCCCGAGAGCTCGCAGACGGGGGACGTGGCCGTCTCCGGCAAGGGCTACGAGCTGGCCTTCCGCCACACGTCCGAGGGCCGGCTGCTGCTGTTCAAAATGGAGAACTTCGCCTCCGGCCGGCCCATAGAGGGCCGCGTCCTCCTGACGGAGGAGCCGGAGGAGAGCATGGTCATCTGCACGCCCTTCCACAAGCGCGGGCATTTCTACTTCAACCAGAAGATAAATTGCCTGCGCGCCTCCGGCTGGGTCAGCGTGCGCGGCCAGCGCCGCGAATTTGAGCCGGAGACGGCCTTCGCCGTCCTGGACTGGGGCCGCGGGGTCTGGACCTATCACAACACCTGGTACTGGGGCAGCGCCTCGGGCCTGGCCGAGGGCGAGACCTTCGGCTGGAACATAGGCTACGGCTTTGGGGACACCTCTGTGGCGACGGAGAACATGCTCTTCTTCGCAGGCAAGGCCCACAAGCTCGGGCGGGTCACCTTCAACATCCCGCGCCGCGGCGGGGAGCTCGACTATATGTCGCCCTGGACCTTCTCAAGCGACGACAGCCGCTTTGAGATGGACTTCCGCCCCGTCCTGGACCGGGCGGCCTGCACGGACTTCCGGCTGCTGAAAAGCGATCAGCACCAGGTCTTCGGCCGCTTCACGGGCACCGCCGTCCTGGACGGCGGGCGCAGGATAAGGGTGAAGGACTTCCCCGGTTTCGCAGAGCGCGTGGAGAACAAGTGGTAAATTAAAAAAGGGACCGCCAGGGCGGTCCCTTTTTTATCGTTATTCCAGATCCAGCCTCCGGCTGAGCATCCGCGCCGTGATAAGGTAGAGCACGACGCAGTATACGGCGTTGAGCGCGATGCCGCCAATGAGCAGCGCGTGGCCGAACTGGGCCAGGGCCTTGAGGTTCAGCACAGAGACGAAGCCGCGCAGGCTGTAGCCCGTCACGACGGCCAGCAGCATGGTCAGCACCTGGGAGAGCAGTCCGAAGCCCAGGAAAACGCCCAGAGAGGCGAGCAGCTTGTGCCTGGGCAGGCTGTGGCCTATGGCCAGGGAGGCATAAAACAGCAGGCAGCTCGACATCGAGCCCAAAAGCAGCAGCACGCAAAGTTCGAGCACAACGCTCACGAGCTCCGCCGCGCCAATGCCGTAGGCCAGGCTGAGCCGCTCAAAGAGCACGCGCAGCTCCGAGAGCACCTGCGCCCATATCTCAGCCCGGAAGGCCACGCCAAACAGGCAGCCATAGATAAAAACGCTCGTCACCGTCATCCAGCAAACGGCGGCTATGAGCTTGGAGCAGATGAGCTGATGCACGCTCACCGGCAGGGTGTGCATGAGATAGCCCTCGCTGCACAGCAGGTTCCTGTAGAAGCGGTAGACAATGAGCACCACCGTCACAGCGGCCAAGGCCATGACGCTCAGGAAAAACAGCACGACGAAGATGGCCGCCAGGGCCGCGGCGGCCCGCCCGGCCTGGCCCGCGCTCAGGATGCGGATGCTGAGGCCCGCGGCGGCAGCCATGACCAGCAGCAGGCAGAGCAGGGGCAGCAGGTAGCGCCCCGTCGCGGCAAATTCGTATTTGAGCAGCTTTCTCAGCATCTGAACACCTCCCGGAAGAGGGCGTCCACGCTCCTGCCCTCCCGCTCGCGCAGCTGCGCGGCGGGCGAGGCGAGCTTCACCATGCCCCGGTCGAGGAACACGACGTCGTCCAGGATGCGCTCGACGTCCGAGATGATGTGCGTCGAGATCACCATCGCCGCCTCCGGCGGGCGGCAGGCCGTGATAGTGTCCAGCATGAAGTCCCGGGAGGCCGGGTCCAGGCCGCCGAAGGGCTCGTCCAGGAGGTAGAGCCGCGCGCGGCGGCTCATGACCAGCGCAAGCTGGACCTTCTGCCTTGCGCCCTTTGAAAGTTGGCGCAGGCGGCGCTTTCCGTCTATCCCCAGCCGCGCAAGGAGCTCCCCGGCCCGCGCGGCGTCAAAATCGGCGTAGAAGTCCGCATAAAAGGCCGCAATCCGCTCCACGCTCATCCACTCCGGCAGGCAGAGCCGCTCCGGCATGTAGGAGACCTGCGCCCGAGTCTCAGGCCCCGGAGCCGCGCCGCAGACGAGTATCTCCCCGCCGCTCGGCCGCAGCAGTCCGTTGGCCAGCTTTATGAGCGTCGTCTTCCCGCTTCCGTTGGGCCCCAGCAGGCCCAGTATCCGCCCCGGCTCCGCCGCCAGCGTCACCCCCTCCAGGGCGCGCACCGGCCCGAAGCTCCGGCTCAGCTGCCTGCATTCCAGCTCTGCCATGGCCTCATACCCCCTTTGCTCCGAACTTCTCTTTCCCCTCTATTCAATAACATTTCAAGGCCCCCTGTCAAGGGGGCTTTACATTTTCGCAGGGGCTGATATAATTATTGACGCGTCAATTATTGATATGTCAATTTAGGGGAGGTCCTGAGATGGAAAAGACCTTTCACATGCTGCTCTACCGGGCCTTTCACGCGCAGAGGGCGGCGCTGCGCCCGCACATGGCGGAGCTTGGCCTGGGCCCCGGGCAGCCGAAGCTGCTCAGCTACCTGGCCGCGCATGGCCCGAGCCGGCAGAAGCAGCTGGCGGACTACTTCGATGTGGACCCCGCCGCTGTCTCGCGGATGGTGGAGGGCCTCAGGCGCGGCGGCTTTGTCACAACGCGCCCGGACGAGAGCAGCCGCCGCTGCGAGCTGGTCGAGCTTACGGAGCAGGGGCGCGAGGCCCGCGCGGCCTGGGCGGAACACTGCCGCGCGATGGAGGAGCGGATGCTCCGCGGCTTCGACGCGAGGGAACGGAAGCTCTTTGCGGATCTCCTAGCCCGCGCGGCGCGGAATCTCAGGGCGGAGGAGGCGGAGAAGGTATGAAAGACCTGCGCCGCCTGCTCCCCCTCTTCGGGGAGTACAGGCGGGACCTCTTTCTCGCCATGGGCTTCGTGCTCATCGAGACCTTTTTCGAGCTCGTCATCCCCGTGCTCATGGCGGACCTCATAGACGTGGGCGTCGCCGGCGGGGACGTGCACTATATACTTGTGAAGGGCGCGCAGATGGGGCTTTGCGCCGTGCTTGCGCTCATCGCAGGCCTGCTGTACGCGCGCTTTGCCGCCCGCGCGGCCTACGGCTGGGGCGCAAACGTGCGCCTGGCGCAGTTCGAGCGCGTGCAGGCCTACGCCTTCGGCAACCTGGACCGCTTTGAGACCTCGAGCCTCGTCACCCGCATGACGACGGACGTGACCGTCCTGCAGAATGCCGTGAACGGCGGCCTGCGTCCCCTGGTGCGCAGCCCGGTCATGCTCTGCATGGGCGTGGGTCTCTCTTTCATGATGAACGCGCGACTGGCGCTGGTGTTCGTCGTCTGCGCGCCGGTGCTGGCCTGCATCCTCTTTTTCGTCGTGCGCAGCGTCGCGCCGCGCTACCCCCTGCTCCAGCGGGCGGTGGATAAGCTCAACGCCGTCGTGCAGGAGGACCTCACGGCCATCCGCGCCGTCAAGGCCTTCGTGCGCGGGGAATACGAGGAGGAGAAGTTCAGCTCCGTCAACACCTCCCTCATGGAGACGAGCCGCGGCACCTTCCGCCGCGCCGTGCTGAACCTGCCCTCGCTGCAGGCGGCGATGTACGTCTCCGTCGTGGGCATCATGTGGTTCGGCGGGGGGATGATAACACGCTCCGAGCTGCTGGTCGGCGAGCTCACGGGCTTTCTGAGCTACGTCCTGCAGGTGATGAACTCCATCATGATGATATCCGGCATCTTCCTCATGCTGACGCGCTCCCTGGCGAGCGCGCGGCGCATAGGCGAGGTGTTGGAGGAGGAGCCGGAGCTGTCCTCCCCTCCCGAAGCGCTCACGCAGGTGGCGGACGGGCGCGTGGACTTCGAGGGCGTCAGCTTCAAGTACCGGGCCGAGGCGGCGGAGAACGCGCTCTCGGGCGTGGAGCTGCACATCGCCGCGGGCGAGGCGGTGGGCATCCTGGGCGGCACGGGTTCCGCCAAGAGCACCCTCGTCCAGCTCATCCCGAGGCTCTACGACGCGACGGAGGGCCGCGTCCTCGTCGGCGGGCGGGACGTGCGGGACTACGACCTGGCCGCCCTGCGGGACGCCGTGGCCATGGTGCTGCAAAAAAATCGTACTTTTCTCCGGCACCATACGGGAGAACCTGCTCTGGGGCGACCCGGGGGCGGACGAGGAGACGCTCATGGCAGCCTGCCGCGCCGCCTGCGCGGATGAGTTCATAGAGCGCCTGCCCCGCGGGCTGGACACGGACCTCGGCCAGGGCGGCGTGAACGTCTCCGGCGGGCAGAAGCAGCGCCTGTGCATAGCCCGCGCCCTGCTGAAAAAGCCGAAGGTCCTCATCTTCGACGACTCGACCTCCGCCGTGGACACGGCGACCGAGGCGAAGATACGCTCCGCCCTCGCCCAGCTCGGCGGCATGACGAAAATAATCATCGCCCAGCGCATCAGCTCCGTCATGAACACCGACAAAATCGTCATACTTGAGGACGGGCGCATACACGCCGTGGGCAGCCACGCGCAGCTCCTGGCCTCCGACCCTATATACCAGGAGATCTATGCCTCGCAGATGAAGGGGGGTGAGCCGGATGGCGATGCGGCCGAGGAGCGCTAAGAAGCCCAGGCGCCTGGGCTATACGGTAAAGCGGCTGCTGGGCTACATGGGCAGGCACAAGCTGCTGCTCTTCGCGGTGGCCCTGCTCGTGACGCTCAGCGCGGGCGCAAACCTCGCAGGTACCTACATGATCCGCCCTGTCGTGAACAGCCTGACGCGGGGCGACTGGGGCGGCTTTGTCTCCGGCGTCGTACTGACGGCCTGCATCTACGGCCTGGGCGTGCTCTGCTCGCTGGGCTATACCCAGTGCATGGTCGGCGTGGCGCAGCGCGTGCTCTTTGAGATCCGGCGCGACCTCTTCGCGCACATGCAGGGCCTGCCCCTTTCCTGGTTCGATTCCCGGAACCGCGGCGACGTGATGAGCTATTTCACAAACGACGTGGACACCATCTCGGACGCGCTGAACAACAGCTTCGCCCTCGTCATCCAGAGCTTCATCCAGATGGCCGGCACGCTGGTGCTGCTCTTTGTGCTCAACTGGCGGCTCTCGCTCATCGTGGCGCTGTGCTATCTGGCGATGTTCCTCTACATCCGCTACAGCGGCAGGCGCAGCCGCGCCTACTACAACCGGCAGCAGGCGTATCTCGGCGAGCTGGACGGCTACATCGAGGAGATGGTGAACGGCCAGAAGGTCGTGAAGGTCTTCAACCACGAGGCCGCGAACCTTGAGGTCTTCCGGGAGAAGAACGACGCCCTGCGCAGTGCCGGCACCGGCGCGCAGGCCTACGCGGCGACGATGATCCCCGCCGTCGTGAGCATATCCTACATAAACTATGCCATAGTCTCCGTCCTGGGCGGACTGATGGCCCTGGGCGGGCTGACGGACGCGGGCAGCCTTTCGAGCTATCTGGTGTTCGTCCGTCAGGCGGCGATGCCCATAAACCAGTTCACGCAGCAGTCGAACTTCCTGCTGGCGGCGCTGGCGGGCGCGGAGCGCGTCTTCGAGCTGCTGGACGAGCGGCCCGAAACGGACGAGGGCGGCGTGGTGCTCGTAAACGCGCGGGAGACGACCGCGGGTCTGGAGGAGGCCGGGGAAAAGACCGGGCGCTGGGCCTGGCGGCTTCCGGACGGCACGCTCCGCCCCCTGCGCGGGGACGTGCGCTTCGAGGGCGTGGACTTCGGCTACGAGCCGGGGCATCCCGTGCTGCACGGCGTCAGCCTCTACGCCAAGCCAGGGCAGAAGATAGCTTTCGTCGGCTCCACCGGCGCGGGCAAGACGACAATCACGAACCTCATAAACCGTTTCTACGAGGTAGAGGGCGGCCGGGTGGTCTACGACGGCATAGACGTGCGCGAGATAAAAAAGGAATCCCTGCGCCGCTCGCTGGGCATGGTGCTGCAGGATACGCACCTCTTCACGGGGAGCATAGCGGACAACATCCGCTTCGGCAAGCTGGACGCGACGCGGGAGGAGATAGAGGCCGCGGCGAGGATAGCAAACGCGGACTCCTTCATCCGCCGCCTGCCTCAGGGCTACGACACGCCGGTGACCTCGGACGGGGCGAACCTCTCCCAGGGCCAGCGCCAGCTCCTCGCCATAGCCCGCGCCGCCGTGGCTGACCCGCCGGTGCTCATCCTGGACGAGGCGACGAGCAGCGTGGATACCCGGACCGAGGCCCTCATTGAAAAGGCGATGGACCAGCTGATGGAGGGGCGGACGGTGTTCGTCATCGCCCACCGGCTCTCGACGGTGCGCAACGCCAACGCCATCATGGTACTGGAGCACGGCCGCATAGTTGAGCGCGGCGATCACGACGACCTCCTCGAGCAGCGCGGCCTGTATTACAAGCTCTATACCGGCATGTTCGAGCTCAGCTGATCCGCTTTTTTGGGGTGTGGGTTTCAGGAACTCGCCTATACGTTGCTGATAGTTTTTACCTTAGTCTGCCTGTTC
>ENA-OQCL01000484-OQCL01000484.1-human-gut-metagenome-genome-assembly--contig:-NODE-484-length-19005-cov-3.755271_pt1 | contig 19005 bp, 21 predicted proteins | sample MGYA00242502_ERZ504586 | MGnify/ENA primary metagenome ERZ504586 (study PRJEB26092, sample SAMD00036316) | human gut metagenome | host: Homo sapiens | study: EMG produced TPA metagenomics assembly of... | reverse complement strand
TTTCTCCTCCTGGCGTTTCTTCAGCTCGTCATAGTTTGCCGGTTTCTCGATCCCGAATTCCTCGTAGGAGGTAGTCGTCACCTACCGGCAGGTTGAAGTTCGTACGCAGCTGTGTGAGGATGGACATCTTTTCTCCGGTTCGATAAGCTTCTTTCCGGATAGCAGAACTCCCCGCCTGTGGTGTCTATTCCGAGCATTGCGAATATGTCGGCCATGTCATAGTTGAGCACGTCGAGGATGTCCTGCCTGTCGGAGAGCGTCACTTTCTCCTCCACGTCCTTGTGTACGGTTCCCAGTGCCTGTGTGCCCTTGTCGGAGGCTTCGGTGGTGAGCGTGTTTCCGAGGAACAGCCTTTGATGATTTCGTTGTTGCAGCGCTCGCAGAGCTTGTCGTAGAGGTCCGCGCTCCCTGTCTTGTTCGCGGCTTCCACGAGCTTGAGCACCGTATCCTCCGCGTGCACGAAAACCGACAGGCTTCCGGTGCTGTCCGCGTCGTCCAGCGCCCTCTGCCGTGCCTCGTCGTCATCCGTGGGATACGTGTACTCCCTGATGGGCGCTCCGAACACTTCCGCGAACTGTGCCCAGTCCGCCACGTCGTTACGTTTGTATATCACCCAGATGGCTGCTTTCACCAGCAGTCCGGGATCGTCGGGTGAACCGATGAACAACAGGTCGGGGTACTCGTCCCAGGACGTCCCGGTGGTGTCCGTCTGGTGCCGCAGTATGAGCCTGCGCACGGGATCGACGTGTTTGCGCGGTATCAGGTCGTAGTTCACCCATTCCCCCTTGCGGTAGAACTGCACGAGTGAGAACCCCCAGAATTTGGCGTCCAGGATGTCCCCTATGAACTTCCGGAACCATGGGGACCTGATCTGCTTGTTCACCTTCTCGTCCGGCTTCCCGTTCCTGCGGAATTCTATGGAAGATGCCAGTGCGGCATTCTTCCGTTTCTCTATGACACTTGTCAGGTGCGTGTCCATGAGTATGTCGCTGAACAGGTCGTACAGCCTGAAGCGTCTGGAGTAGTCCACATTCTCGAAAGCCCTTACCGCGAGCATGTAGTCCGCTATGTCTATACCGAACCTTCTGGGCTGTGTCAGTATGATGGTTGCGGGTCCTTTCTGCCCGGGCCTCGGCAGGTTCCCGCTTTGGGTTATCTTTCCGGCCCCTTTCTTTCTTTTGTTCATATTACCAATGGTTTACACGTTTACGGTTGCTTTTGATAAGGAAATTTGATTTTGCCGCCCTCGTCTCTTCGGACAGCAGGGGCAGGCCGTCCACCGATATCTCCTCGGCCGCCACGGCTTTCAGCCATTCGACCGCCCTTTCGTGGCGTTCCTTCCGCAGCGGTGACAGGTTCCTCGGGTTATGTATGCAGAAGATGTGGTACACGGCTATGTCGATGGCCATCATCAGGACAAGCTGGTTGCGTTTGTCACCGGTTGCCGTGAATATTTTGTCACAGTCGTAACGTCTGGAAAGGTAGCAGCGCATCTCGGCGACGGCGCGGTCCTCGCATATCTCCACGACGGCGTCGTCCTCCCTTGTCAGTGCGTCCAGAATCTCGCGGTGTATGCTCGCGTCGTAGTCTGAAAGTTCGATAAATTTGCTCATAATGATAGGTATTGAAGTTTACACTCTGTACTTGTTTTGTGACCGCGTGCTTTTCCTTGTGACAATGACGGGCTTTTCCGACTGTCTGGCCTTGCGGTCTATAATTCTGTTTCCCCCCTCCACGCAGTCGGGTCCGTCTGCCGGATAGGTCAGTTGCAGGTTGAACAGCTTGAACTGTTCCGCCATCCGTTTCATGTGCGGGTTGTCCTTTTCGGCCTCGTTGAGTACCAGGTTCCCCTCCCGGTTGAGCGGTTCCAGGTTCGCCTCGATACGTGTGGCCTTGTCGGTCTTCTTCTCCTCGTCCCCGGTGATGTACAGTGATATTTTCCTTTCCCTGCGTATCCGCCGCACGATGGGCTGGAATACCTGCTGGAAAAAAGGATCCTGTAATTTGTTGTTCTCCATGTAACAGTATACGGTGGTTTTCCCGCCCACGAACTCCAGCAGCTTGATGTACCACTCTACAAATTCCGCGTTCAGCCCCCCTGTCCAGGAACGTTTTTATCAGATAAAGCCTTCCCGCGAGTTTCCCGAGCAGGCACACCGTTTTGGTGGAACTTTTTTTCGTCTTGTTCTCTCCCGGTGCGGGGTCCCCGTATATCACCAGGAACTTGAACTTGGAAAGTGCCGGCACTTTCCCGTAGGTGATTTCCGCGAACACGCCGCCGTCCACCACCGGGTTGTTGAAGAACTCTTTCTGTGCCGCCGCCGCGCTGACCAGTGAGAGGAAGAGGTCTATATCCTCCTCGGAGTTCTTTTCGGGCCATACGGACAGCCCGTCCTTTCCCCGGATGTTGATGATATCCACGTGCCCGATTCCTTTCGCCTTCAGTTCGGTTGCCTTTTCGATGGCCCTTTTGATGCAGCAGTCCGGCGCGATGATGTTCCCGTTGAACAGGATGCGGTAGTTTCCCGATACGGACATGGTCGGTATCAGCGCCTCCTCCAGCCATTTCCATTTGGTTTTGATCCGTTCCGGATTCCGGCACTCCTCGTCGGTGTCTATATCGTCCACCAGAATGAAGTCCGGCCGGAAGTTCTTGTTACGCGTACCGCGCGGTGACTGCCCGGCTCCGATGGCGCGGAAGGAGCATCCGGACATGCAGGTGAACTCCCCGGTTTCCCACGCTCCCGGTTTTTTCTGCTGTCCGTAGTCCTGTATGATCCGCTGGTTCTCCTCGAAGTTCGCCATGAACGGCAGCAGTAGCCTTTCCGCATTGTCTGCCGAGTTGGAGATCAGCAGCACGTTGCGTATCTTTTTTGTCAGTGCCAGTTTGGATATCTCCATCATGGAGCGTGCGGATTTCGCCAGCTCGCGTGACCAGGCCCTTACCTCGTACCAGCGGTTGTTCCTCATCAGCCGCCCGGTGGCTTTTTTGTGGAAGGCGGCGGACTCGCAGGTGCAATACATGGCGAAGTAGTATTTGAACCACTCCTCGTCGTTCTTCTCCAGTCTTTCCCGCCTCTGCCTGATTTCCGTTTCCGTGTCCGTGGGGTTGATGTCCGAATGTTCGCGCACGGATGCCACCAGCTCGTTCCAGTTGTCCAGTGCGATCCTGTCCTGGGGTGTGAGTCTTTTCTTTGCCATGTCAGGATAATTTTGATTTGACAAACGCGTCCAGAAGCGGGGTGATCTCCTTCGCCTGCGTGGAATCGTAGGTCCGCACCCATTTGAGCAGGTCGGAGAACACGGAGATGATGTCCGCCAGCCCCACTTCTGTTTCCAGTTTCTTGATGGCGTTCGACAGTTTGGAAATGGTGTCCGCTTCCGCGGCGTTCGGGAACCGTTCCCCTTCCGGCTTTCCCATGATGGCGTTGTTGAGTTCCGCCAGCTGCCGGTACAGGTTCTTCAGCTGCTCCTCCCGTGTGATGGTTATGGAAGCCTTCAGCTGCTCCCAGTTTCCTTTGCCTATCCAGTTGTTCACAGTCACCCGTGAAACCCCCACACGCTCGGCTATTTCCGCCTGCGTGAGCGTTTCGCGGGTGTAGAGCGTTTTCGCCCATGCCTTTTTCTGCTCGTTTGTAAGTTCGGCCATATTACCTCCTTTTTTACGTGCAAAATTGATAAGGAAAAGGAGCGAAAAAAAACGCGCTCCGCATGATGACATTTTAAAGCGTCATGGCAATCCTTTAAAGTCTCCATGATGAAAACGCGGTTTGAAAAAGGCTTTTAATCCCCCTAATTTCGCACCGTAAACTTTGCAGGGAAGGACCTGCCAAAACGATAGTGACATGAGTAGATTTTTCAATATGATACCCGGAACCGATGCCTGTTGCATCCTTCTTTACGGTGACATCGGTGAGTACGATGATAACGTGCGCAGCGGTGATATTGCCCGTGAACTTCTGGAAGCGGAAGCCCTGACCGGGAAGGTGGACGTGCGTATCAACAGCAACGGCGGCGAGGTTTATTCGGGCATCGCCATTTTCAATGCCTTGAAGAACAGCAAGGCCGACATTACCATCTACGTGGACGGCATCGCCGCCAGCATGGCCTCCGTCATCGCCCTTTGCGGCAAGCCCGTGCAGATGAGCCGTTATGCCCGTCTGATGCTTCACAGTGTCCAGGGCGGCTGTTACGGCAACAAGGATGAGATGAAGGACTGCATCCGTGAGATCGAGGCGCTTGAGGATACCCTTTGCGAGATGTATGCCACCCGTATGGGCAAGGACAAGGAGGAAATCCGCGCGATGTATTTTGACGGCAAGGATCACTGGCTGCGTGCCGACGAGGCGCTGGCGCTGGGGCTTATCGACGGTATTTATGACGCTGACCCGGTACCGGAGGACAGTACCCCCGAACAAGTATTTCAAATATTCAATAACCGGCTGCACAAGCCACAAAACGAGAATAGCATGAATTTAGACGAACTCAAGAGACGTCCGCGGTTCAAGAACTGTGCGACGGATGACGATTTCCTGCGTGAAATCGGACTGCTGGAAACGGAGGCTGGCAAAGTCCCGGCCCTTGATGCCGAGGTCACCCGCCTGAAGGGCGAACTGAAGGTGTTCCAGGACAAGGCGGATGCGGATGACGCTGCCGCGCGTAAGAAACTGCTTGATGATGCGGAACAGGACGGCCGTATCGATGCCGCCACCCGCCCCATCTATGAGAACCTTCTGGCAAAAGACCGGGAGAACGGGGAAAAGGCATTGGAGAAGCTTTCCCCCAAACGTAGTGTCATGACCGACCTTCGTGTGAATCCGACGGGTGAAAGCCCCTGGAACAAGCGCATGAGCGAGATTAAGGACAAGTTGAACCATAAATAAAAACATTTGCCATGGCAATAGTAGTAAGAAACACGAATTACAACGGCGAGGTACTGGAGAAAATACTGGTCCTGGCCACCACCGGGAATGACCTTGTAGAAAAAGGTCTGATCATGGTGATCCCCGGTGTGGAGAAAAAAATCAGCCTGCCGCGTATCAAGACGGGCAAGATGCTCCAGAAGCGTAAGGAGAACCCGACTTTGGAAGACTCGAAAGGCAATTTCAATTACTCGGAGAAATCACTGGATCCGGAGGACTTCATGGCGTTCACGACTTTCAATCCCCGTGCCTTCGAGCATGTTTGGCGCAAGTGGCAGCCGAAGGGCAACCTCGTGTTTGCCGAACTTCCCCCCGAAGCGCAGAACACGCTTCTGGATGAACTTAGCAAGAGTGTGAAGTTCGAGCTGGGCTGGCATTACCTGAACGGCGAGTTCGGTTCGGACGACGACCACCTTTTCAACGGTATCCTGACCCAGGCGGCTAAAGATCCGGATGTGATCGTGGTTCCGGCTCCTTCCGATACTTCCATGATCGGCAAGTTGAAGGCTGTCCGCAAGGCTATTCCAAAAGCCCTGCGTGAGAATCCGAACCTGCGTATCCTGATGAGTATTGACGACTTCGACAAGTACGATGACGAGCTGACCGAACGCGAGTACAAGAACACGAGCGAGACGGACATCAACAAGAAGCGTTACAAGGGTATCACCATCGAGACGCTGAATTCCTGGCCTGATGGCCTTATCGTAGCCACGCTCTGCTCGATGAGCGCTGACGGCAACCTTTTTGCCGGTGTGAACCTCCAGGACGATGAGGAGGTGATCCAGATTGACAAGTGGATGAACTCCAGCGAGCTGTACTTCTTCAAGCTGCTTATGAAGGCCGACACGGAAATCGCCTTCGGCGAGGAGTTCGTGGTGCTTGACACCCGTGAGACTCCGGTGTTCAAGGTAGTGGAACGCAGCATTTCTGCCGATCCGGCCGCTCTTTCTTTCAAGGCCGCCGGTGAGAGCAAGGAGGTGAAGGTCACTGCCTCCGGTGATTACAGCGTGGTTTCCATTCCTGCCGGTTTCACGGCAGTCGGTACCGATGGCTCTCTGACGGTCACCGCCGGTGTGAACAGTAGCGGCAAGGCGGTATCCGGCACACTTGTACTGGGCCTGGACGCCGATCCGGAGAAGAAGGTGGAGATAGCACTGTCCCAGGCGGCCGTTGATGAAGAGGAAGGCGGTGAGTGATGGGAAAGCTGAAGTATCTTGTCATCCATTGCACGGCCACTCCTGAAGGGCGTGAGGTAAGCGGTGCGGAGATTCGCGCCTGGCATACGAACCCCGTCTCAAAGGGCGGCCGCGGCTGGAAGCAGGTCGGATATACCGACCTGTTCCATCTGAACGGCGGAGTGGAACGCCTGGTGAACAATAACGAGGACGCGAATGTGGACCCGTGGGAAGTGACCAACGGCGTGGCCGGTTACAATTCCGTGAGCCGCCATATCGTCTATGCCGGCGGGTGTGCAAAGGATGGTAAAACGCCTGCGGACACCCGTACCTCCTGGCAGAAAAAGGCGCTTGAGAAGTACGTGAAGGATTTCCATCGTCGTTTTCCCGATGTGAGAATCGTCGGTCACAATGAACTGGCGGCCAAAGCCTGCCCCAGTTTTGATGTACAGAGATGGCTTAAACAAATAGGTATAACTCAATAAATCAACAACAACATGAAAAGATTTCTTTTATTCTTTGTGCTGATACTCGGATTCGTGTCAGCAACTTTTGCCCAGACCGGTACAGTACCGGAAGTCGATTATAGCGCGATGATCACCACCTTTGCCGGTTTTGTCGGTGGCGTGGTGTTGCTCACGGAAGGGATCAAGGCTCTGTTTCCAAAAATGCAGGGCTTGGCGACACAGATTGTCAGCTGGTGTGTGGGCATTGTGGCCGCCATGCTTTTATGGTGGCTGGATGCGGGCTTTGTCGCTGATGCCACGTGGTATATCGCGTTGTGTTACGGGTTCGGTGCGTCCCTTGTGTCCAATGGTGTTGCCGATACGGGATTTGTCCAGTGGCTCATCGGACTGTTTGCGGGTAAGGATGCCGGTAAATAGGCTTTGACCTGAAAGACCAGTGTGCGTATGGACTTCAGTGCTGTCATGAATCTGGTGCTGGGCGGTGGTCTGGTAGCCACGATAATAGCCATCATCACCCTGAAATCAACGGTCAGGGAAGCGAGGGCGAAAGCGGAGAAGGCTACCGCCGAAGCCGAGACGGTACGGATTGACAATACCGAACATGCCACCCGTATCCTGATCGAGAATATTGTAGAACCCTTAAAAGAGGAACTGAATGAAAACAGGAAAGCTTTGCAGGCGACCCGGCGTGAAATGGCACGCCTCCGGAAAGCCATTGATACTGCCAACAGTTGCAGGCATCATGATGATTGTCCTGTTCTTTACGGGATGCGCGAGTACTCGAAAGAGCAGGACGGAGGTGAACCGGAACAGCAGCCTGTCGTCAAGCGCCGACAACGTGTCAAACGTGAGGCGGGGGTTGTTGATGGCGGGGATTCCGAAATCGGCGGTGAGCCTGACGATCCCTCCGGACAGCCTCCGTAAACTTCCCTCCGGTTCGTCCTACCATTCCAGGAACGGGCAGGCGGGCCTGACGGTGAAGAGCGATGCGGCCGGCAATATCATAGCGGAGGCATCCTGCGACAGCCTCCAGCGGCTGGTACTGTGTTATGAGGAGGAACTGACCCGTATCCGTAATGAGACACATGAGGACTCATTCACAGTTGAAACGGAATTTGAACGTCGCTTTAGTCCCGTTAAAATAGCGCTGGCCGCTTTTATAACCGGATGTGTTGCCGGCATAGTATTAACTTTCAAAATCAAGAAACAATGAATAAGAATTTCATGTACGGCGTCGGTGCCGTGAAATACAAGGACTTTGTGGTGGGTTACATAGAGAAGAATTCGTTTGACATGGGCGGGCAGAAACCCGAATCCGCCAAAATCGAGGCGGAGCAGGTGCCGGGAACCCCGGTGCTTATCATTCCCCAGTCGAATGGCAGCATCGCCCCCACGTTCAACGTTATCCAGCTGAACTACGAAAACCTGCATAGCTTGCTGGGTGGTACCATGCACTACAAGGAAGAGGACTCGGAAAAGAAAACCCCGATTGGTTGGACGGCCCCGACGGCAGCCGTGTTGCTGACCGGTCCGTGGGAAATAGCCCTTGTTTCGGGGCAGAGCATCCTGATTCCCAATGGCACGCTACTTTCCAATCTCGGCGGCAAGCTGACCCTGACAGAAACGGCGAAAATCGAATGCACGCTGGAAGTGGCCATGCCGGAAGACGGCTCCCAGCCCCATGGCGTATTCAATACGGATTCTATCCCGGAAGAGTGGAAACAGTATAAACTGCCTCCTGCTGAATCGGCCGCTGCTGCTTCCACTAACCTGGCCGAGGAGTAGCGTATGGACGAAGCTGTCATCAAGCAGATCCAGCGTGAGGGTGCGGACGCGCTGCTGGATATCGGTGTGAGCGTCCCGCTGAAAGCGTTTCATATCCCTTTCAGGAAATCCCCGCTGGAGCTGCGCGTGACCATGAGGCGGCCTTATATGTCCGGTCAGATTCTTTTTGCCCGGACATATTTGTCGATGGGGATCACCAGTGAGGAGATGTGGGGGTTCAGCAAGGAGGAGGAAATGCAGTTTCTGGCCTCTCACGGCAAGGCGGTGAGCCGTATGGTGGCCTATACCCTTTGTCGTGGCCCTTTCAGCCGCCGCGTGCTTTTGCGCCCGGTGGCATGGCTCATAAGGAACTTCATGGAACAGCGTTATCTGGTGGGTGCGATCAAGCGTTTTGTCAGCCTGATGGGTACCGACCCTTTTATACCTATTATCAGATCAGCCGAGCGGACGAATCCGATGAGCTTGAGACTGAGCCAAAGAAAGAAGGGGAGTTAAAGAGCCGTTATGAAGGCTCCCATAGCCCTTTCGGTTTTGTGTGGCAGATTGCCAGTGCCACCGGCTGGAGCGTGGACTATATACTGAACAAGGTGAATTACCAGACCCTGATCATGATGCTTAGTGACGCTCCCCGGTATGTCCGTGACAAGTCCGGATCTTCCGGTCCTGCGGATGAGCGGAGCGCCGAGGATGAAGCGGATGGAATAGTAGGATTTTTTCAAAGCAAGCTAAAATAGATGAAACCGGTACAAATAGAATTCCTTATGGTGGACCATTTGAGCGCCCGTCTTGACAAGGCCGTGGGCAAGATCGAGCGGATGTCCCAGCAGGCATCGTCCGCCAACAGACAGATCCGGGAACTTGACAGGAGCGGTTCCCTGTTGAACAACACCGTCGGCAAGCTGGCGGCCGCCTTTACTATCAAGGAGCTGGTGTCGAACATCACCAAGGTACGCGGCGAGTTCCAGCAGCTGGAGGTGTCGTTTCAGACCATGCTCGGCAGTGCGGAGAAGGCCGACACCCTGATGCAGCAGTTGGTACATACGGCCGCGACCACTCCTTTCGGCCTGGAGGATGTCGCGCAGGGTGCCAAGCAGCTTCTTGCCTACGGGTTTGGAGCGGAGAAAGTGAACGAGACGCTGATCCGCTTGGGTGACATCGCTGCCGGACTTTCCATCCCTTTGAACGATCTGGTCTATCTTTACGGCACCACCATGTCCCAGGGACGGCTTTATACACAGGACCTGAACCAGTTCACCGGCCGGGGCATCCCTATGATCGCCGAACTGGCCAAGCAGTTCGGCGTGGCTGAAAGCAAGGTGAAGGAGCTTGTGGAGGAAGGCAAGGTCGGTTTTCCCGAAGTGCAGAAGGTCATAGAGAGCCTGACGGACGAGGGCGGAAAATTCAGTGGTCTGATGGAGGCACAATCCAAAACGATAACCGGACAGATCTCCAATATAGAGGATGCCGTTTCAATGATGTTCAATGAAATCGGGCAACAGTCGGAAGGTGTCATCAACACCACGCTTTCCGGTGTTTCCTACATGGTGGAGCATTACGAACGTTTCGGCCGTATCCTGCTCGGGCTTGTCGGTACGTATGGTGTGTACCGGACCGCCGTCATGACAGTCACGGCCGTGAAAGGCTGGGCGGTGGCTGCGGAGGCGTTGCATTACAACTGGCTCCTGCTGGTTGAGAAAGCGCAGAAAATGCTCAACCGGACCATGCTTTCCAATCCCTATGTGCTGGTTGCGACCCTGCTTGCCGGTGTTGCCGTGGCACTGATCTCCATGAAGACGGAAACCGAACGTTTGCAGGAATCCGAGGAAAGGTATCAGCAGCAGAAGCAGAAACCATAGAGGCCGAGGAAGAGCACAGGCGCAAAATAGAGGAACTGTGTTCCATTGCCGGGGATGAAGCCGTGTCCACGGATGCCCGGCGTGAGGCGCTAAACAAGCTGGAACAGAAATATCCGGATATATTCTCCAAATACGACACCGAGTATGAGAAACTGAAGAATATCAAGAAATCAAGGAAGAGATAGCCCGATTGGAAGCCGGTGAGTCCATATCCAATCCCGCCAATGAATTGAAACGTGTGGATGACAGGATAAAGAACTTGAAGGCAAGACCCGGTTGGCAACCGAATATTACCAGGACAGCTACGGGCGGCAAAGAGCCCGATATGTCCGGAAATCCGCACGTTCAAGGGATGAGGAGGCAGAGCTTCAGAATCTGTACGGAAACGCAAGAGCCTGAACGGACAAATCCGCAAGGACGAGGTAAATGCCTATTTCGAAACCTGACCGGTGTGAGTAACGAGACCCTTGCACAGCAGATAAAGCAGCGTAGAACCCTGCTTGCCCGGATGTCTGTCCAGGAGAAGGAATACGGAAAGATTACGCAGGGTGACGAAATCTTACCGGAACTTATTCCCGTGACGAACTGAAGTATCAGCTGAACAAACTGGTTTCGGAACAAAAGCCGGCGTAACCTGCCCACGGATTCAAGCACTGACTGGGTGGCTGCGGCAAAAGAGAAATACCAGGATGCGCTCAAGGCTTATAACGCCTTTCTTCAGGAAACGTCCAACAGCCTTTCCCGTGAGGAGTTTGAGAAGAAGGCGAAAGAACTGAAGGATGCCGTCGATACCGCCAAAAAGGAGTACGACAAGGTCAAGCCCGGTGAGGATAAGGATTCCGAGGCCGAACGGAAGAAGGCGGACAAGGCGGAGAAAGAAGCCCAACGCCGCAAACAGGTTTCTGAAAAGCTGGGCCAGGAACTCGCCGGGCTGCAAAGGAAGAATGACGAGGCGGAGATTGAGATGATGACCGAGGGGCTGGAGAAGAAGCTGCGCCAGATAGACAATGAATACCAGGCACGCAAGGATGAAATAGCCAGGCAGGAAGCCGGTTGGAAACGTGACAACGCGAAAGCGGGGCAGTCCGGTTCGCTGTCGGAAGATCAGCAGTCCGAAATAGACAAGGCCCGTGAGCTGAACGAGTCCGGCCGACAGAAGAAAATAGCGGAAGCTTATCGGGAAGAGTTCGGAGTGATGCAGGAATATTTGCAGGCCTACGGCACCTTCCAGCAGCAGAAACTCGCCATCGCGACCGAATATGCGGAAAAGATACAAAAGACGACGTCCGGCAGCGAGAAGCTCTCTCTCGGTGTTGAACGTGACAGCAAACTTGCCGGCATCGAAGTGCAGGAACTGAAAGCCCGTATTGACTGGGGTACTGTCTTCGGTGAATTCGGCGGGATGTTTTCCGATATGATAAAGCCTGTATTGGCGGATGCCAGAAAATACATGCTCACTGACGAGTTCCGAAATGCCGACCATGCCAGCCAGGACGCGCTTGTCTCTGCCGTCCAGCAGATGGAGAGGGCTTTGGGCGGTTCCGGCAAGGTCAGTTTCAAGAAACTGGGTGCCGAGGTTACTGCCTACCAGAAAGCCCTTTCAGACCTGAAGGAGGCACAGGCGGTGTATGCGGACACCTATACGGCACTCATTGCCGCCCAGAAATCATACATTGAGGCGCAACAGTCCGGAACCGAACAGGAGAAGGAGTCCGCCCGGCAAGCCCTGGAAACGGCGCAGGCTAATGCCGATGCCGCGAGTGAGAATATAAACGCCTTGCAGGAAACGGCTGACAGTGCCCGGCAGTCCCTCTCGAATACTGCCTCCGGTCTGAAGACCAGTATGGAGAATGTGAGGGACGGATTGCAGCAGATTGCCTCCGGCAGTATCAGCGGGGCGTATAATGGCCTGATCACACTCGGCAAAGGTGCCAAGGAAGTGGACGGCAAACTGGGCGAGGCTTTCGGAAAGGTTTCCGAAACACTTGAGGATGTGCCTGTTGTCGGCTGGATTGTAAGTATTATAGACCTTTTCAAAGATGGTTTGAGTGTGGTCATCGGTGGCCTGCTCGACGCGGTGTTCAATGCCGTGAGCGGTATTCTTGACGATGTGCTTTCCGGTGATCTTTTTGTGACTATCGGAAAATCGCTGCTTTCCGGTGTGGGCAAGATATTCGACGCATTGACCTGGGGCGGATTTTCCTCCTGGACGACTTCAAGCAATGCCAAAGAGGTCCAGGAAACCATCGACCGGCTGACCGAGCGCAACGAGACCTTGCAGACGGCTATCGAGGACCTGACGGAGGAGATCAAGGCGAGCAAGGGTACAAAGTCCGTGGCCGCCTACCGGGATGCCTACAGGCTCCAGCAGGAGACGAACTCGAACTATCTGGACATGGCCATGTCGCAGGCCGGCTATCACGGTTCGCATCACAGCTGGAATTATTACTGGGGCGGTTTCTCACAGGAACAGATTGACCGTTTGAGCGGTCAGATCGGGCGTAGCTGGAACGGTGACATCTGGAACCTAAGTCCGGAGGAGATGAAGAAGTTGCGCAGTAACGTGGACATGTGGACGCAGATCCAGGATACCGGCAAGGGCGGATATGGAGGTCGTCTGACCGAGAAGCTGGATGACTATATCGACCAGGCGGGCAAGCTGGAGGAACTTACCGACCAGCTGTATGAAGGTCTCACCGGTATTTCCTTCGACAGCATGTACAGCAGTTTCGTGGATAACCTGATGGATATGAAGTATGATGCCGCAGCCGCGGCGGAGGACATATCCGAGTATTTCATGCGTGCGATGCTGTCAAACAAGATCGGTGAGCTGTATTCCGACAAGCTGAAAGGCTGGTGGGAGAAATTCGGCAAGGCGATGGAAGACAATGACCTTACAGAAGCCGAGCGTAAGGCCCTCCAGGACGAGTACATGAAGTATGTCGAGGAAGCCATCGCTCTTCGTGACAATCTTGCCGCGGCCACCGGGTACGATAACTCGGGCGGTACGAGCCAGAGCGCCAAAACCGGCGGTTTTTCAGCCATGACACAGGACCAGGGTACAAAACTGGACGGCATGTTCACCAGCGGGTTGCAACACTGGTCGAGCATCGATGAGAAGATGGAGAGCGTCATCGACAAGATGAACACCGCCGAGGGGCATCTTGCCCGTATCGAGGAGAACACCGGCACGAGCGCGTCGCACCTTGGCAAAATAGAGGAAGAGATTCGTAAAATCAATCGTGACGGAGTAAAATGCAAATGATATGGAAAAGATATTAGGCGGTCTGGTACTTGTCAACGGTACCGACATCTGGAGTACATACGGGGTGTTCCTCGTTGAGGACAAGCGCGGCGGGATGGATAACCTGACCGCCATCCTGACCCCGAGCAAGACGAAAACGGACACGGCTGTGAATATCCGGGAGGAGGACGGGGAGAAATATTCCTCCGTGCTGACGCCCAGGAACGAGGCCCGTGACGTGACGCTTCATTTCGCCCTGTTTGGCAAAACGCAGGCCGGCTGGCTGAAGAAGTATTTCGAGTTCATCAATTTCCTGAAGAAAGGCCGTGACGGGTGGCTTGAGATTTCCTTTCCCCAACTTGCCCTGACTCTCCGTGTGAAATATACGGATTGCAGCAAGTTCCAGCCTCTGACCTATCTCTGGAAGGAAGGCGTGCACGCCGGCAAGTTCAAGGTGAAGTTCCGGGAACCTGTCCCGGTCATATAAATGTGATTCAAACCCTATTCAAACGACGTTTAAACAAGATACAGACATGCTGACCATCTATGACAGCAACGGCAACAGACGGACCGATATCGAGGCGGGCGACAGCTCCACCCAGGTGAAGGAGGTGCAGGGTGACAATGTCCTGACACTCTCTTTCACGCATTACGAATATATCGCCCTGGACGTGAATGACCGGGTGGACTTTGAGGGTGAGCGCTACTGGCTGACCGAACGGTACATCCCGAAGCAGAAGAGCGGCCAGGAGTGGGTATATGATTTGAAGTTTTACGGTATCGAGAGCCTGGTGAGACGTTTTCTTGTGCTGGAGACCACCGACGGGAACACCGAGCCTGTGTTCACGCTGACAGCGACTCCGCGTGAACACGTGGCCATGATCGTGAAGTGTATCAATGACGGAATGAACCACACCACCGACTGGAAAGTGGGGCGGGTGGACGGTACGGACCTTATCGTCATCGATTACGAGGGGAAGTACTGCAACGAAGCCCTGAAAGAGATAGCCGAAGCGGTCGGCGGGCAGGCTGAATGGTGGGTGGAAGGCCAGACCGTGAACGTGTGCCGGTGTGAGCATGGCGAGGAAATAACGCTGGGCTACGGGAAGGGACTGACCGGAATCGAACGCGACACGACGGGTACCGACAATTTTTATACCCGGTTGTTCCCGGTAGGCAGCACGCGGAACATAGATCCGTCAAAATACGGGCATAGCCGCCTGATGCTTCCGGGGGGCAGGCAATATGTCGAGATACATACGGAGGAGTACGGCATCTATGACCGTTACGAGCAAGACGCCTTCAGCGGCATTTATCCCCGCAGGATCGGGGCTGTCAGCAGTGTGCGCAGCGAAGATGTGAAAGATGACGACGGCAACCCTTTCACGGTCTATTATTTCAGGGACGACAGCCTGAATTTCGATCCGAACGATTACGAGCTGCCCGACGAGACCAAACGTGTATCGTTCCAGGACGGTGACCTTTCCGGACTGGGGCAGGGTGAGGACCACTATTTCGAGGTGAATTTCAACAGTGCCACCCGTGAGTTCGAGATTATTACGATATGGCCCTATGATGATGACACGCAACTCCCCGGCGGCAAACTTATTCCGAAATCCGGTGACCGTTATATTCTCTGGAATATCCGTATGCCGGACGAATATTACCCGCTTGCCGAGGAGGAGTTTCTTACGGCGGTGGAACAGTTCAATACCGAATGCTGGCAGGATCTTGCCGTTTACAAGGCCCCGACCGACCATGTGTGGATTGAGGAGAACGGTGTTTCCCTGTCCGTAGGCCGCCGTGTGAGACTTGAAAGCGAGGAGTATTTCCCCGAAACCGGTTATCGCAGCAGCCGCATCACGAAAATTACCCGGAAGGTGAACCAACCCGGGGAGATGGACATCGAGATCAGCGATGCCCTGCATAGTGGTGCGTTTGAACGGGTGAATGACAGTATCGGGGAACTGAAAAACTATACGAAGTCAAAGGCGGAGGGTGCCGCGCTTCCTGACATTATCCGTAGCTGGGACAAGACACTGCCTACGGACAACAATCGTTTTTTCCGCGCGGAGAAGTCAGGCGGAACACATCAGCAAAAAAAAGAATGACCGTGCAAAGGGGAAGATCACCTTCGAAGCGGGAGCCTCTTCGGACAGGAGGATAATGCGGGTATTGATGACAAGGGCAATGCCGAGTGCTGACCCTTGTCATGCGTGAGTTCCTTCGCAGCCCGAAATTCGTGGACGGTCTTTCGGTGAGGGGTGGCGGCTGTGGATGGAGGACGCTTTGTCCCATCTTACCATCGACAAGCTGACGGTACGCCAGGTCATGGTAGTATTGGAGCTGCTTATCGAGAAGGTACGCAGCGTTGGCGGCCAGCTGTGCGTCAGCGCCGCCAACGGGAAAATAAAGACCGCCGTACTTGAGGACGGTTACTGGAGGATCACTTTCGAGCAGGACAACAGTTTCCAGGCCCATGACCTGATGCGCTGCGCCACGTTCAGCGGCGGGAACCTGAAAGGGTACTGGGTGGAGGTGGCCGGCGTGGAGGGTGACTCCATTCTCGTAAGTGAGGATGAATTTTCAGGTTCCCTTCCGGAGGCCGGTGACGAGTGCGTGCTGATGGGCAACACGGAGAACCCGCTGCGTCAGAACCTGATCCTGATCTCCGCCACCGAGGACGGTCAGCCCCGCGTGGACGTGATGGACGGGGTGAAGGCGAAGAACTTCACCGGCTGCCTTCGTGCGCGCCTGGGCAACCTGGACGGCATCAGCGATGACTGGTTCCCGGCTGACAACCAGCCGCACGGCAACGGCCTTTACAGCGACAACGCCTACCTGCGCGGGACTTTCCTTCTGGTGACCGGTGAGGACATCAAGACCAAGTTCGAGATCGTGGAGGGGCGCATCACCAGCGCGGTGACCGCCCTAAGGAACGACTTCGCCACGGAGAAGGGCTACCTGAACAACCCCGCCTTCGATGACGGGCTGGAGAAATGGAACACGGAGAACGAGACGGTGTTCTTCCTGGCAGGTAACAAATGGATCTGGGCGAACAACAACGTACTGACCAGAAAGGGCGACGGGGCGAGCGTGACGGTGGATGACGGGCGGACGGTGGTGCACATCCGTAACAAGTACATCCTCCAGAAACGGGCGAATTTGAAAAGCATCCCCTCCATGCCTGTGAACGGTGACGGGGAGAAGGAGGCCGTGCCGGTGTACCTTTCCTTCTTCTACCGCTGCGCAACCAAAGGGACTCTAAGAGTCCAGTTCCTGGACGTTGACAAGACGGGTTTCGCGAACTTCAACAGCCTGGAGGTGGAGGAGGAACTGTCTGCAACTGATGGTTACGTGCAGTACACCTGTAGCGGCCTCTGGAACGGTACCGGTGATTTCAAACTGTCCTTTACCGGTGACATCTACCTGTATATGCTCGTGCTGTCCACTGACAAGGTGGAGAGCCTTGCACACCGCTACCGGACGCTTTTCGAGCAGTCGGAGCGTCTGGTGAAGATAACGGCCGCCGTCTTTGACCGTGACGAGAATATGCTGGAAGAGACGGGGCTTGTGTGAAGCCTGAAGGCGCGGGCATCTACGCCCAGGACGCGGACGGGAAACTGGCGCTTATCGGCGTGAGTGTGGACGGGACGGACGCTGACGGCAACAAGATCAGCGTGGTGAAGCTGACCGGTGACCGCGTCAAGCTGGAGGGCCTCGTGACGGCCAACGATAATTTCAAGATCCTGGAGGACGGGAGCATCGAGGCGAACGCGGGCACGTTCTCCGGGCATATCCGCACGAACTTCCACCTTGTGGAGTCGAGCGACGCCGTCCTGACCTCCTGCTCGGGCCGCGGCGAGGCCGGCTACCTGATCGGCCGCGAGCTGAGCCTGAAGGTGGACATGGCCGGTTCGTCGAACGGTGCGGACATCATCCTTCCGAACGACGTGCGTTATATCGGCTCGCGCGTAACCCTTTACAACGGCTGCCACCCTCCCTATACGCGTACGGTGGGCTCTATCCGCTACAGCTCCGTCCGTGTGGACGACGGCACGCTGCTCCGCGGTTTCAACGTGAACCTTAGCAGTGATTCGCTGCTTTCCTATTCCGACCCCTACAGGATCGACTGGATCAGCGGGATCATCGAGCTGGTCGGTACCCCCGAGCTGAACGGGAGAATCCTTGCGGACCTGGTTTCGTGGCGGGGAGCGTCGGCCGGTCCCCCCGCTTCCCCCCTCGAGCGGATGGCTTTACTACGACACGAAAAGGAACCGCAACTACCTTTACTGGTACGGCGCGTGGGTGGAGTTCCCCGTTTACGGCGGCGCTTCCGATGATCTCCGCATCACGTGGAAGGGAGAGCTTTCTTCCGCTCCGGAGAACCCGGAGAGGAACTGGCTGTACGTCACCTCCGTGAACCGCTTCCTCCTGCTCTACACGGGCGAGGATTGGGAGGAGCCCGCCATCATTAACAGCCTGAACAAGTGCGGCTGGTGCATCCTTGGCTTCAGCGCGCTTTCATACCATTATTACAATGACTGACAACAATAAAAAAGGAGGAATAACTTATGGCACTTACAGAATCGGAGAAAACGGAACTTAAGAACGACATCCTGAACGCTATCAAGGCCGAGAGCCAGAGCGTTGATGAACTTGTGGAGGTCAGCTCCCTTGACAATATCAAAAGTCTCCCCGCCCTTCGCGGCAGTGAGCTGGTGAGTGCTCCGCTCACCCTTTTGCGTAAACCGGCCGATGATGCCGCTGCCACGGCGAATGCGTCTGCCACGAAAGCGGATAATGCTGCGGCTTTGGCGAATAAAGCTGCGGGTATGGCGTCTGATGCGGCCGGTACCGCCAATCAGGCTGCTGAAACTGCAAATTCCGCCGCGGCAGCGGCATCCGCGGCTGCGAAACAGGCGGAGGATGCCGCCGCCGGTGTGAACGACGGTTTGGTCGGTGGCATGACGGCCGTCCCTGATGAGGAGAACGACACGGTGAAACTCACCCTGCTGGGGAAGACCGGGACGGAGATTGCCTCCGTTGATATTCCCGGTGGTACGGGCGGTGGCGGTAACACGTATAATGTGACGGCGGAAGTCCCTTTGGAGAGCGGTTATTATGTCCTTTCCTCCGCGATCGGTGCCGTGGATGAGAAATACCGTTACAAGGGCCGTTGCATCACCTATGAAGTCTCGCAGGGCAAATGGGAGACCAAACAGTTCGTGGGGACAAGTCTGTCGAGCTGGGAGCAGGAGGCGAGCTGGGAGGACTTCGGCGGTGCCGGAACGATGAAGAGCCTGACGGTGAACGGCGAGAAGAAAAGTTCCCGACAGCGAGGGCAACGTGGATCTGACCATCGACAAAGCTGGAAGTGGACGAGAGCCTGGATGCCGACAGTACCAATCCCGTCCAGAACAAGACCGTCGCCGCCAAATTCCAGGAGGTGGAAGCCGGTACCGTGTTCGGCATGAGCGCGGAAGTGAGCGACGACGAGAGCAGTGTCCGCCTTGCGCTGACCAACAAGAGCGGGGCGGAGATCGCGAGCGTGAC
>ENA-OQCL01000483-OQCL01000483.1-human-gut-metagenome-genome-assembly--contig:-NODE-483-length-19024-cov-3.610467_pt1 | contig 19024 bp, 20 predicted proteins | sample MGYA00242502_ERZ504586 | MGnify/ENA primary metagenome ERZ504586 (study PRJEB26092, sample SAMD00036316) | human gut metagenome | host: Homo sapiens | study: EMG produced TPA metagenomics assembly of... | reverse complement strand
ATGTATGCCCCGAGTGCGGAGAGAAGACGGAGGTTTACAGCCGTATCACCGGATATTATCGTCCGGTACAGAACTGGAATGACGGTAAGGCTCAGGAGTTCAAGGACCGGAAGGTTTATGATCTGAGCAAGTCTGAATTCCATCCTCACGTGCAGACAGAAGAGCACATCGAGGAAGTGCTGAAGCAGGAGGCGGAAGAAGGCTCAAAGAAGCTGCTCTTTACCACCAAGACCTGCCCCAACTGCGCCATCGCCAAGCGGGCGCTGGAGGAAGCCCATATGGATTATGAGGTGGTGGACGCGCAGGAGAACAAGGATCTGGTGAAAAAATTACGGCGTAATGCAGGCGCCCACTCTGATCGTGGTAGAGGACGGCAAGGTGCAGAAGCTGGCCAACGCCTCCAACATCAAGAAGTTTACGGAAGAGAATGAATAGATTATAACAGACGGCGCAGGATATTTTCCCTATCCTGCGCCGATTTATGTGCGAAGAAGGGGACGTTCATAAACGTCCCCCTTCTTCGCAGATTACGGTGGCTACCGCAGGAAAATGTGCAGCAGCTTCCGGTACAGTTCCTGGTATGGCTGATACCGCATAGGCAGATCCAGCCAGGTTTTTTTGTCCACAATGCTCTTGTAGTGGGAGAAGGTATCAAAGCCGTCTTTCCCGTGGTAAGCTCCCATACCGCTCTCGCCAAAGCCTCCGAATCCCATCTCGCTGGTGGCCAGGTGGATGATGGTATCGTTGACACAGCCGCCGCCGAACTGGCACCTGGCGGTCACCTTCCGGGCAACGGCCTTGTCGGAGGTGAAGAGGTAGAGGGCCAGCGGGTGGGCCATGGAATTGATCTTCTCCATGGCCTCATCCAGAGAATCATAGGTGAGGATGGGCATGAGAGGTCCGAAGATCTCTTCCTGCATCACCGCGTCCGCGAAGGTCACGTTGTCCATGACGGTAGGCTCGATCTGCAGCGTATCCGGATTGGAGCCGCCCCCCAGCACCACCTTGTCCGGATCGATCAGTCCGCAGATCCGCTGGAAATGCTTCTCATTGATGATCTTGCCGTAATCCGGGTTGGAGAGAGGCTGTTCGGTATACTGGATCCGGACCTGGCGCCTGATCTCTTCCACCAGACGGTCTTTAACAGAGGCGTCACAGTAGATGTAATCCGGCGCCACGCAGGTCTGCCCGCAGTTGAGGTACTTGCCGAATACGATCCGCCGGGCGGCAAGCTTCAGGTTGGCGGTCTTCTCCACAATGCAGGGGCTCTTCCCGCCCAGTTCCAGAGTGACGGGAGTGAGGCGGGCGGAGGCGCACCGCATGACCTCCCGGCCCACTGCCTGGCTGCCGGTGAAGAAAATATAGTCAAAATGCTCATTGAGAAGACAGGTGTTTTCTGCCCGTCCTCCGGTGACCACCGCCACATACTCCTCCGGGAAACATTCCCTTAAGATCCGGGCCATCAGCTCACTGGTGGCGGGAGAATAGGCGCTGGGCTTTACCACAGCGGTATTCCCGGCGGCAATGGCGTCCACCAGGGGATCGATGGTCAGAAGGAAGGGATAGTTCCAGGGGCTCATGATCAGGGTCACGCCGTAAGGAGAAGGCTTCTTAAAGCTCCGGGAGTGGAACTGGGCCAGCGGGGTGCGGACCCGTTTCTCCCTGGAATAGGAGCGCACATGCCGCAGCATGTAGCTGAGCTCACTTAAGACCAGACCAGATTCGCACATATAGCTTTCGAAGGTGCTTTTCCCAAGGTCCTGCTTCAGCGCCGCGCCGATCTCATCTTCATAGCGCAGGATATAGCTTTGAAGTTTCTTTAAGGCCTGGATCCTTTTCTCTACATCCAGTGTGGCGCCTGTGTGAAAGAAGGCGCGCTGTTTCTCTACAATAGCCTGGATTTCCTGTTGGTTCATGTTCAAATGCCTCCTTGTGATCTTACTGCGGGTCCGGGACGATCTCCATCAGTCCGTAATAGAAGTTCTCCAGTTCCCTGGCGTTCATCAGCACCGGAACAGGGTAGAGGGGATTGGCCTCTTTGTCTGCATAGTGGGCCAGCTTGGGAATATCCTCTTCCCGGATCTCCGGGATGGTGTTGCCGATATGGAATCGCAGCTTCATATCCTTGATGGCCTGGATGAACTTCTTCGCTCCTTCTTCGTAGGAGTCCTCCGGGTCTGCGATGCCGGCTTCCACCGCCAGCTTGTCAAGCTTCTTGTAAACGGCGCTTCCGTAGGCTTCCAGAACCATGGGCAGGATCACGGCGTTGGCGTAGCCGTGGGGCACGTTGTACTGGCCGCCCAGGGAATGGGCCACTGCGTGGACATAGCCTACATAAGATTTGGTGAAGGCACATCCGGCGTAGAAAGAAGCATGGAGCATGTTTCTGCGGGCGTCCAGATTGCTGCCGTCGTTATATACGGTATCCAGATTTTCGAAAATGAGTTTCACCGCCAGCAGAGCGTCCTTGCGGGTCCCGTAGGTGGTGGAGTTGCCGATGAATGCCTCCACCGCGTGGGTCAGGGCATCCATTCCCGTGGAGGCGGTGATGGCCGGAGGAAGGCTTAAGGTAACCTTGGGATCCAGCACTGCATACCTGGGGATCAGCGGGAAATCGTTGATGGCGTATTTGTACCGGGTCTGTGCATCCGTGATTACAGCGGCCAGGGTGGTCTCGCTTCCGGTGCCGGCTGTGGTGGGGATGGCGATGAGCAGGGGCAGCCGCTTGTGGACCTTGAGGATCCCCTTCATCTTTGCCAGAGACTGGTGCGGTTTGGCGATCCTTGCGCCGGTGGCTTTGGCGCAGTCCATACTGGAGCCGCCGCCGAATCCGATGATGGCCCGGCAATTGTTGGCCCGGTAGAGTTCCACTGCCTCCGCCACATTTTCCGTAGTGGGGTTGGCCACGGTCCGGTCATAGATGGTGTAAGGGATCTCATTTTTGGCCAGCACCTTCTCCAGCCGCTGGGTCAGGCCCAGCTTGCGGATGCCTGCGTCGGTGATGATCAGTACATTTTCACATTTGCGTTTCTTGAGGATCTCCGGCAGAGTCTTCACGCTTCCTACGATCTTGGGCTTCCGGTAGGGCAGGAAGGGCAGCGCGATCTTGAAGACCGTCTGGAAGGTCCTGCAGTACATTTTACGAAATCGGTTCATGATGTCGCTTCCTTTCTTCTCAAAGAAACGTCAGCCCGAGTCCTGAAAGCACCGGGCTGACGCAGTAAAATCTTAGCAAATTGAATATAGCAGGATGAGCGGTCCTTGTCAATATTCTTCAGGCAGAAATGGGGCTTTTTGCATAGGATAAAGAAGAAAGGGGGAAGGGGCATGGCTGCCATCAGTCTGTGTATGATCGTAAAGGATGAGGAGGCGGTCCTGGAGCGGTGCCTGGACTGTTTTGGAGAGCTTGCGGATGAGATCGTCATTGTGGATACCGGTTCTTCCGACCGGACGAGAGAGATCGCCGGAAAATATACCAGCCGGGTTTATGAATTTCCCTGGTGCGGGGACTTCTCGGCAGCCCGCAATTACGGATTTGAAAGGGCGACGAAGGAATATTGTATGTGGGTGGACGCAGATGATGTAATGAGGCAGGAAGACCGGCGGCGGTTCCTGGAGATGAAGAAGAGGCTTCCGGCGGATACGGACGTGGTGCTCCTTCCCTACGAGACCGGGTTTGACAGTGAGGGGCGGCCGGTATTTACTTATTACCGGGAGCGGATCGTCCGCAATTCGCCGGAGTTTCGTTTCGCAGGCAGGGTCCACGAGACCATCCCTCTTAAGGGAACCCTCCGATATGAAGAGATCCCGGTTGTCCACCGGAAAGAGGGCCCCGGGGATCCGGACCGGAATCTTGGGATCTATGAGGAGATGGAGCGGGCGGGGGAAATCTTTGACAGCCGGGCGCTCTATTATTATGGCCGGGAACTGCTGGCTCATGGAAAATATGAGAAGGGGGCGCAGATCCTCCAGGCTTTCCTGGACCGGCCGGACGGATGGGTGGAGAATCGGATCGACGCCTCCCGGCAGCTGGCTCACTGTTTCCAGGGGCTTGGACAGGAGGAAAAGGAGCTGGACGCCTTGCTTGGCGCCCTGCGGTATGATGTTCCCCGGGGAGAGACCTGCTGCCAGCTGGGGCGGTATTTCCTGGAGCGGAGGAGATATGCCCAGGCAGCCTTCTGGTATGAACAGGCTCTTGGGGCCAGGAAGGATCCGGCTTCCGGAGCCTTCATAGAAGAAGACTGCTACGGGTTTCTGCCGGCGATCTCCCTGTGTGTCTGCCATGACCGGATGGGGGACCTGGAGCAGGCAAGAAGGTACAATGAACTGGCAGGCCGGTATAAGCCGGAATCCGAGTATGTAGTAAGAAACCGGGAGTATTTTGAGAAAATAGGTGTCCGGGGATGAAATCCCCACATATATTGATAAGGAATCAAGAACCTGAAAGGGTGAAGGCATATGTCATTGTTTCGAAATAGACAGGACAGACAGGATGTAGAAGCAGAAGAGCAGCGGGGGAGATGTGGCTGCGGTCCGTTCCCGCCGTTTCGTCCCTGCCCGCCGTGTCCGCCGCCCTGTGAGAGCGGCCCAACAGGTCCTACCGGTCCAACGGGAGCCACCGGCCCAACCGGCCCCACGGGAGCCACGGGGATGACAGGGGTTACCGGCCTCACAGGAGCCACGGGAATGACGGGAGCCACCGGTCCCACAGGAGCTACCGGCCCGGCAGGAGGCCCAACGGGAGCGACTGGCCCAACTGGCCCAACTGGAGTTACCGGTCCAACTGGCCCTACAGGAGCTACCGGCCCCATGGGGACCAGCGGGACTCAGGAGATGTTGTCGGCCTATTCTGTTCCCTCTCAGCCGGGGACGTCAGGCAATCCCCTGACTTTTGATCAGAATGAGATCTCCCAGGGGACGGCCATTTCCCATACCGGCGGGGATACGGATTTTACCATCCAGGAGCCGGGACTTTATTATGTGTCGTTCCACGGGAGCGTAAGTTCTGTCAGCGGCCAGTCCTTCCCCCAGACCATCTCGCTCTATCTTCAGCAGAACGGGCAGATCGTCCAGGGAACGGCGGTGCACAATACGTTCCAGGCGGCGGGAGGAACGGCCAACGCTTCTTTCGCCCAGATCGTGGATGTGCCCCAGGCGCCGGCCACGCTGAATGTGGCGGGGGATGGAGGAAATTATCTGTATACCAATGTATCCCTGCAGATCTACAAGCTGGGAGAGGACCAGACGCAGTCATAGGCAGAAAAGAAAAAGCGCTGCCGGTGTTTTCGCCGGCGGCGTTTTTCTCTGGACGGATTGACGGGGGAACAAAGTATTCTATACTTTAGAAGTCTGATTACGGACTAAATAAGGAGGACAAGATCTTGAGCGATATTTTGGAACGTCAGCTAAAAGAATATTACGGGCTCTGGAACCAGACCAACGCCCTGTATACCAGGTGGGCGAAGGATCACGGCATGACCTGCGACGCCCTGTTTGTATTGTATGCAATCTATTATGGCGGCGGGAACTGCCGTCAGAAGGAGATCTGCCGGGAGTGGTCTATGCCCAAGCAGACGGTGAGCAGCATTTTAAAGAACTTTGAAGAGAAGGGGTATCTTTCCTTTCAGCCGGATGAAGCCGACCGCCGGGGCAAGAAGATCGGGTTGACGGAAGCAGGATACCGGGTGGTAAAACCGATGATGGAAGAGCTGGAGCGCACGGAGCTGGCGGTTGTCCGGCGGATCGGCCAGGAGAAGATGGGAGCTCTTCTGGAGATAAACCGGATGTTCTGCCAGTATTTTCAGGAGGAGATGGAGCGATGATGAGAAGATCTGTGAAGCGGGAATTCTTCAGAAATGTGATCCCTTCCATGATCGCGTTTGCCTTTACCGGGGTTTATGCTATTGTGGACGGTTTCTTTGTAGGGAGAAATGTAGGAGACGCAGGGCTTGCCGCCATCAACGTGGCCTATCCTCTGGTGGCCCTGATCCAGGCGGCCGGGACAGGCCTTGGCATGGCAGGAGCGATCCAGATCGCCATTAATAAAGGGAAGGGGGATGAGGGGACGGAACGCCGGTATCTGGGGAATGCCTTTGTGCTTCTTCTGCTGGCGGGGATCCTGCTGACAGGGCTTTTGCTTATGTTCTATCCGGTGATCCTGCGGCTGTTTGGTGCCAGCGGAGAGATCTATACCTACGGGGCAGGATACATCCGGATCATTGCGGCAGGCGCGGCCATCCAGGTGTTCAGCACCGGCATGATGCCCATCATCCGCAACTACGACGGGGCTGTGACAGCCATGGCGGCTATGGTGGCCGGATTTGTGACCAACATTATCTTTGACTGGCTGTTTGTCTCCGTCCTTGGGTTACGGGGTGGAGGGGGCGGCCGTGGCAACGCTGATGGGACAGGCGGTGACGGTGGTGCCGGCAGTGATCTACCTTACAAGGAAGGTAGGGCTGTTCCACTATGCTTACTTTCCTCTTCGGGGAAATGTGGTCCGCTATCTTCTGGCTATCGCGGCTTCCCCTTTTGGGCTGACCTTGTCCCCCAATATTGTGATCATGATCATCAATAAAGGATCCATTGTATACGGAGGGGACACGGCGGTGTCCTGTTACGCGGTGGTGAGCTATGTGATCTGCGTGGTCCAGCTTCTGGTCCAGGGGGTGGGCGACGGGGCCCAGCCGCTCATCGGCAGATACTATGGGAGCAGAGAGTACGAGGGTGTGCGCAAGGTGCGCGCCATGGCTTATATGATGGCGGCAGGGGTGACAATTCTGTGTATCGGTGCTATCATTATGACCAGAGGCAGTCTGGCGGGAATCTTTGGCGTGTCTTCCCAGGTACAGGAGATGTATGAGACAGTGATCCTTTATTTTGCGGCAGGTCTGGTCTTCGCGGCATTCCTGCGGGTGACCACATCGTATTTCTACGCGGTGGAACAGAATCTGTCTGCTTACATCCTGATCTACGGGGAGCCGTCGCTTCTGGCAGTGCTGATCGCATTGGTACTGCCGGGGCTTCTGGGGCTTTCCGGCGTGTGGATCGCAGAGCCGGTTACCCAGGCAAGCCTTGCGCTGGCCGGAGGTTTCCTCCTGGCGCGAAGCGCCGGAAGAAGCTCCGGGAACCGGGAAAGTCAGACACAGTAAGGAAGCAGGAAGGAAGGATCAAGGTGAAAGAGCAGCTGACACAAAGTGATGTGAAGAAGATAAAGGAAGAGATCGAATACCGCAAACTGGTGGTGCGAAAAAAGGAACTGGAGGCGGTGAAGGAAGCAAGGGCCCAGGGAGACTTAAGCGAGAATTTTGAATATAAGGCGGCCAAACAGGACAAGAACCGGAATGAAAGCCGGATCCGCTATCTGGAGCGGATGCTGAAGAATGCCCGGATCATCTCGGACGCTTCAAAGGAAGACGAGGCGGGGATCAACAACACGGTGGAGCTTTATTTTGAGGATGAGGGTGAGACCGATACCATCCGGCTGGTGACCAGCGTGCGGGGCAATTCCCTGGAAGGGCTGATCAGCATCGAGTCTCCTCTTGGGAAAGCAGTGCTGGGGCGCCGGAAGGCGACCGGGTGAAGGTGGAGCTGTCTGAAGGCCGCGGGTATTATGTGGTGATCAAAAAGATCATCAAGACCAGTGACGACAGTGAGGACCAGCTGAGAAAGTATTAGAGCGGATAACAAAGGGGGCAGGATTATGCTGGATCTGAAGATCATAAACGGACAGGTGATCGACGGCACAGGCGCGCCCTCCTGTCAGGCGGACGTAGGAGTCCGGGACGGCAAGATCGTCCTGGGGTCCGGGGAAGATGCCAGAGAGATCCTGGATGCCAGAGGGAAATATGTATGTCCGGGATTTGTGGACGCACATTCCCACGGAGACGGCATCCTGGGGACCGTCTATGGAAGAATGTGCAAAGCCTGCCAGGGGATCACCACAGAGGTGGCCGGCCAGTGCGGAGAATCCATGGCCCCGGTGGTGCCGGGCCATCTGGAAGACCTGAAAGCCGTGGTGGCGGGCGATGTGGTGGATTATCCGGAGGAGATGGAAGGATTCACAGATTACCGGACTTATTTTAACTGGGTCAGCCGCCGGCCCCTGTCTGCCAATATCCGGCTTCTGACCGGGCACAGCAGTCTGCGGGCCGGTGTAATGGGCTATCAGGATCGCAGACCGGATAAGCCTGAGATGGAGCAGATGAAAATGCTGTTACGGGAGGCTATGGAGCAGGGTTCGCTGGGCCTGAGCAGCGGGCTTATCTATGCGCCGGGATGTTATGCCGACAGGGAAGAACTGACAGAACTGTGCAGGGTAGTGGCAGAATACGGCGGGATCTACACCAGCCATATGCGCAACGAGTCGGATGATGTGGTCAACGGGGTGAAGGAGGCGCTGGCCATCGGGCGGGAGGCCGGGGTCCCGGTGTTTATCTCCCATCATAAGATCTGCGGTGTTCCCAACTGGGGGAAGAGTGTGGAGACCCTGAAACTGGTGGAAGAAGCAAGACAGGCGGGGCAGCAGGTGACTCTGGACCAGTATCCCTATCTTGCCTCCATGACCAATATGAGCGCCGTGGTGCCGCCGGATCATTTTGGAGAGGGGGCGGCGGCCCTGGCCAGGCGACTGGGAGAAAGAGGAAAAGGAGACGGACTTTGGCGTAAGATAGCCGGGGAGATCGAGAACCGGCAGGATTTTGAGAACCAGTACCGCAACTGCGGCGGCTGGGAGAACATTCTGATCTCTTCCCTTCCAGAGACGAAGGAATATGAGGGGATGACCGTGGCGGAGGCGGCCCGCAGGATGGGACGGGATGGAACAGACGCTTATCTGGAGCTTTTTGTCCGGAATAAGGGGCGGGGGAATTTTATTTATTTCTCCATGTGTGAGGAAGACCTTTGCCGGATCTTTCAGAATCCCAATGTATGTGTGGGAACGGACGGACTGTGCAGGGGAATGGAGGAGAAAGGGCACCCCAGGGCGTGGAGTTCTTTTCCCCACGCCATCGCATATTTCCAGAAGGAGAAGAAGCTGTTGACTTTGGAGGAAATGATCCACAAGATCACTTTGCTGCCGGCGCAGAGGACGTTTCTGGAAGGAAGAGGGGCAATCCGGGACGGCTGGACGGCGGACCTTGTGATCCTGGATTACGACCACCTGGAAGACCGGGCGGATTATCTTCATTCCAACGTGCCGGCAGGAGGGATCGACTGTGTGCTGGTGAACGGACAGATAGTCTATCAGGACGGACGGCTGACCGGGAAGACGCCGGGGCGGCTTCTGCGGAGAGGACAGATGTGCTGAGCCGGTGAGGATACAGGGAGGATAAGAAATGTTAGGGACAGAAGCGATCCGATGTATCGCGCTGGATCTGGACGGAACTACACTGAACAGCCAGGGAAAGCTGAGCGAGCGGACCAGGCAGGCCATCCGGGCGGCGCTGGAGCGAAGGATCCATGTGATCGTCGCCAGCGGCCGGCCGGTCAGTTCCCTGCCGGAAGAGGTGGTTGGGATCCCCGGGATCCGGTACGCAGTCACCTCCAACGGGGCTGCGGTGAGAGATCTTGAGACGGGAGAGATCCTGCGGGAATATAAGCTGACGCCGGAGGCGGCGGAAGAGATCCTGAAGCTGACGGAAGGGATGGACGTGGCCTATGAGACGTTTATCGCCGGGATCCCTTATGCCCAGGCGTCCTACGTGGCGGACCCGGTCCGGTACGGAGCTGCGGCAACAGCAGTGCCCTATGTGCGAAGGACCCGGAAGCCGGTGGAGGATATCCGGGGATTTATCCGCAGGCACAAGAGGGAACTTGACAGCATCGATGTGGTGATCCGGGAAGGAAAGGAAGCATTGTGGAAAAAGCTGGAGACACAAGTGGAGGACATCTATGTGACGTCCTCTGTGCCCCAGCTTCTGGAGATTTCTTATAAAGAGGCGGGAAAAGCCTCGGGCGTCCGGTTCCTGCTGGACCATCTTAAAATTGCCAGAGAGCACCTGGCAGCCTTTGGAGACGGGGACAATGACAGCGGGATGCTGCGGCTTGCCGGGATCGGCGTGGCGGTGGCCAACGCCGTTCCCGGGTGTCTGGCCGCGGCGGACCGGATCACGGGATCCAATGATGAGGATGGTGTGGCTGCGGAACTGGAACGGATACTGGCAGAGTTTTAGTCGTCCATTCCAAAGGTGTACTCCAGGGTGTCTTCTGCCATATCCAGCTGATGTTCCAGAAGTTCCAGGGAATGCTCCTGGGACCGGTAATCTTCCAGGGACAGTTCTCCCTGACGGTACTGCATTTCAATGTCATCGTCATAGTAGTCCAGGCGGTCTTCCACGCTCTCCAGTTCATGCTTCAGGTTAAAGAACTGTTCCCGCTTTTCGCCGGCGCTTCCGGATGGCTTGGCGGCTTCTGCTTCTTTGACTGCGTCATTGACAGCGGTCTCCAGGGTGTCCAGGGTGTCGCCGGTGGAAGAGGCGGCTGCCTGGCTGGAAGATTTCTCCTTGTTATCATCTTCCTGGACGTTGTCCGGAAGGGTGGCTTCCTCTTCCGGGGAAGAGGCTTCCTGGCCGCTGCTTCTCTGAAGATCGGTGACCTGCTGCTCCAACTGTTCTACCTTGGCTTCCAGTTCTTCCTTTTTCAGCGTCGCTTCCGGCGGCGCAGCCCATCAGTGTGAATGCGAATACAAAGATCATAACAAGTGCGGTTAATCGGACTTTTTTTTCATAGTAGTTACCTCCATTCATGCATTTTTGATTACAGTGAGTATCTGTCTGTTATGGTTGTATCATACGGGAGAAAAATTAAAGCTATATTAAAAAATACTTTTCTTTTGAAAATAAATGTGATAGAATAAATCCTGCGTGGGGCATTAGCGCAGTTGGGAGCGCGCCACACTGGCAGTGTGGAGGCCACGGGTTCAAGTCCCGTATGCTCCATTCCTTAAGGAAAGCGGTGTTCGAAGAGGACGCCGCTTTTGCGTTGGCAGATCCGTTTTTGTAAAATATAGGGAAATAAACTTGAACCAGGCCGGATATCGGGTTACTATAAAAGAAGTAAAATGAGGAGGTACGATTTTATGAAGTACGAGATCAAAGGAGATACGCTCCCGGTTGTACTGTGCTACCTGGAGGGCGGCGAGAAGATGATCAACGAGGGCGGCAGCATGTCCTGGATGTCTCCCAACATGAAGATGGAGACCACCACCAACGGCGGCGTGGGCAAGGCGTTTGGCCGGATGTTCGCCGGAGAGAAGATGTTCCAGAATGTGTATACGGCAGAGGGAGGGAACGGCATGATCGCCTTTGCTTCCAGCTTCCCGGGTTCCATTCGGGCATTTGAGATCACGCCGGGACAGGATATGGTGTTCCAGAAGAGCGCTTTCCTGGCAGGGGAAGCGGGAGTAAATCTTTCCATTTTCTTCAACAAACGGTTTGGAGCAGGCCTGTTTGGCGGCGAGGGATTCATCATGCAGCGGGTATCCGGGCAGGGGATCGTGTTCGCGGAGTTTGACGGCCATGTGATCGAATATGATCTTCAGCCGGGACAGCAGATCATTGTGGATACCGGACATCTGGCGGCTATGTCAGCCACCTGTGGCATCGATATCCAGAGCGTTCCTGGGGTGAAGAACATGCTGTTTGGCGGCGAGGGACTTTTCAACACCGTGATCACCGGTCCGGGGCATGTATGGCTGCAGACCATGCCCATCAGCAATGTGGCCGGTATCTTAAGGCCCTATCTGCCTTCCGGGTCATAGGAGGGAGATCAAGTGAAGAAGAGTATCTCAGGAACCTTAAGCCGCGCCCGGCGGTTTCCTGTGCTCCTGATCGGAGAAGGTCTTCTGGTAGGCGGCATCGGCGGCTTCGTGGTGGTCCTGTACCGGATGGCGCTGGACGTGGCGGGGGACTGGCTTGACGGGATCCTTGCCTATGCGGGGCAGACGCCCTGGCGGATGGCAGGATGGTTCCTGGTGCTGGGGCGCTGGCCTGGCTGGTGTCCCGGCTGGTGTCCTGGGAACCGCTGATCTCAGGAAGCGGGATCCCCCAGCTGGAGGGGGAGATGGCCGGGAAACTGGAGCAGAAGTGGTACCGGGTCATGCCGGCCAAATTCCTGGGAGGATTCTTGTGTCTGTTGGGAGGGCTCGCCCTGGGAAGGGAGGGCCCTTCCATTCAGCTTGGCGCCATGGCGGGCAAAGGGATCTCCCGGGGACTGGACCGGGGGAAGACAGAGGAGAAGTTCCTTCTCACCTGCGGGGCCGGAGCCGGGCTGTCCGCGGCATTTCACGCGCCTCTGGCAGGGGTGATGTTCTCCCTGGAGGAGGTGCATAAGAATTTCTCCGTCTCCGCCCTTTTGTCGGTGATGACCGCCTCTCTGACAGCGGATTTCCTGGCTACGGCAGTGCTGGGGACGGACTCCATCTTTCAGTTTACCATCACCCGGGAGCTCCCGGTCCATTTCTACTGGATGGTCCTGGGCCTTGGTCGTTTTCTTGAGGGTGCTGGGGCGTTCTATAACTGGTTTACCCTGAAGGTGCAGTCCCTCTATGACAGAGCGACGTTCTTAAATTCCACAGGCAAGATCCTGATCCCCTTCTTCTGCGCAGGGGTTCTGGGTTTTACGGCGCCGGAGCTTCTGGGCAGCGGCCACGATCTGATCGAGAGGCTGACCAGTGTGGATATGCTGCTGGGGACGGCGGTGTTCCTTCTGGTGGGAAGATTTCTGTTTTCTGCGGTAAGCTTCGGATCCGGGGCGCCAGGTGGGATCTTCTTCCCTCTGCTGGTACTGGGAGGCTATATGGGCGGGATCTTTGCCATGGCGGGGATCCGGCTGTGGGGGCTGGACCCGGTGTTCCTCAATAATTTCGTCCTGCTGGCCATGGCCGGATATTTCGCGGCGGTGGTGCGGGCGCCTCTCACCGGGATCATCCTGATCTTTGAGATGACCGGGACGCTGACCCAGATGCTGTCTCTTTCTGTGGTGTCCATCGTGGCCTATGTCACGGCTACGCTTCTGGGCTCCCGGCCCATCTACGAAAGCCTTCTGGACCGGCTGCTCCTTCGCAGGGGAGAAAAGCCGCCCAAAGAGCAGGGTGAGAAAATGCTGATGCATTTGCCGTCAGCAGAGGCAGCCGGATCGAGGATCTGACCATCGGGGAGGTCCGGTGGCCGGAGAACTGTCTTCTGGTGGCGATTGAACGGGGCAGTCAGGAGATCATCCCCAGAGGGAAGACCCGGCTGCTGGCAGGAGATGTGATCGTCACTATGACGGATGAGCGGGACGAGGCAAGAATCCACGACGAGATGGAGGAGCTGTGCCGGGAGATGTTCTGACAGATGGGGCCAAGGTATGGGAAAAGAAGTTGCGCGGTCCCGCGGATTGTAATAAGATAAGACTAGAATACCGGATGAGGAGGGAATCCTATGTTTGGCAGAAGATGTACCCTGTGCGGCGGAAAGCTGGACAGTCATAATATCTGTACAGAATGTGGGCTGGACAACAATAAGTCAGAGAAGAATTACAGGATCAATCAGAGCAGTTGCGATGATCTTCCCCTGACTCATGTCCATACAGAGACATACCAGGAACCCAGGAGAGAAGAGCCCAGGCGGACGGCGCAAAAGAGTTCCGCGGAAAAGCAGAGGCAGACAACATCCCAGGGGACGTTCGGACAGCCACGGCCACAACAGCAGATGTACACTGGGCAGAAGAAAAGAAGCGGCTGCATGACATGTGTGGTGGTTCTGATCGTGGCGGTGGTGATCCTTGTCCTTGTAGGGCTTCTGGCGGGTGGAGTGTTTGAATCCGGCACGGAGTATGGGTCCTACAGCGTGGAGACCGACCCTTATGCCTATGTGGAGGAAGAGCTGCCGGAAACCGGGGAGAGCGTGGAAGTTGAACTTCCCAGCGGCCGGTATATCGTGGGGCTTCACATCCCCTCCGGGAAATATACGGCGGATCCCAAAGGGGAGTATGACTCCATCCAGGTAAGAGACAGCGACCAGGGGATCTACCTCTATGAATATCGGGGAGACACGGCCTCAGAGGAAAGTTTTCTCGACGACCTGCGTCTCTACCCGGGAGCGGTGGTGATCATCAGCGCCCAGACGCCGGTGCCTTTTACTTCTGACAATGCCCAGACCGGGGATCTTGAGGCGGGCATGGAAAATCCCCTGACCCAGACGGTGGAAGTGGGGGAAGATCAGATGCTGGAGGCAGGTGTGGATTTCGAGCCGGGCACCTATGATATCCAGGTAGCTTCCGGCTCAGGAAGTGTGAATATTGCAGTGCCGGATGAAGCCGGTGAGACCTGGGGAGAGACCTACCTGAGCATGGGCGGGGACTATGGAAGTGACGGTACCCTGTACCAGAACTACATTTTCCCGGAGGGAGGCACCATCCATTGCGACGAGGGAATTACGGTCACGCTGACGCCCAGCAAGATGATCCAGTCGGAAAAGTTATTATGAGGATTATATGAATTCTTATTAGACAAAATGCGTCCCGTGTGTTACAATGGCGGGGCGAGAATCGCACAGAACAGAAACCATAAGACAGGATATGACAGAAAGGAAGAAGATACATGGGAGGACTTTTTGGCGTAGCTTCAAAGGAAGATTGTGTACTGGAACTGTTTTACGGAGTAGATTACCATTCTCACCTGGGAACCAGAAGAGGCGGAATGGCGACCCACGGAGCGGACGGGTTTAACCGGGCTATCCACAACATCGAGAATTCTCCGTTCCGGACCAAATTTGACCGGGACGTGGGAGAGATGAAGGGAAATCTGGGGATCGGCTGTATCTCGGATTTTGAGCCTCAGCCCCTTTTGATCCAGTCTCATCTGGGAAGCTTTGCTATCACCACGGTGGGAAAGATCAATAATCAGGAAGAACTTCTAAGACAGGTATACCGGGACGGCCATTCTCATTTCCAGGAGATGAGCAGCGGCCAGATCAACGCCACAGAGCTGGTGGCTTCCCTGATCTGCAAGAAGCCTACCATTGTGGAAGGGATCCAGTATGTCCAGGAGATCGTGGACGGGTCCATGACAATGCTTCTGATGACCAAGGACGGGCTTTACGCTGCCAGAGACCGGTACGGGCGGACTCCGCTGGTGATCGGGCACAAAGAGGGAGCCTACTGTGTATCTTTCGAAAGCTTTGCATATATCAATCTGGGATACCAGGATTATAAGGAACTTGGCCCCCGCAGAGATCGCGTTTATCACGCCGGAAGGGGTGGAGACGCTGGCAGGGCCGGGGCAGGAGATGAAGATCTGCTCTTTCCTGTGGGTCTACTATGGATATCCCACCTCTTCCTACGAGGGGGTCAATGTAGAAGAGATGCGTTATAAATGCGGAAGTATGCTGGCCCGGCGGGACGGTGATTCCGTAGAACCGGATATCGTGGCGGGAGTTCCAGATTCCGGCGTGGCCCATGCCATCGGATACTCCAACGAGGCGGGGATCCCCTATGCAAGGCCCTTTATTAAATATACGCCAACCTGGCCCAGATCCTTTATGCCCACCAACCAGAGCCAGAGGAATCTGATCGCCCGGATGAAGCTGATCCCGGTGAAGGCGCTGATCGAGAACAAGAAACTGCTTCTCATCGACGACTCCATTGTAAGAGGGACACAGCTTCGGGAGACCACAGAGTTCTTATACCAGAGCGGAGCCAAAGAAGTGCACGTCCGTCCGGCGTGCCCGCCCCTTCTCTACGGATGTAAGTATCTGAACTTCTCCCGTTCCAAGTCGGAGATGGATCTGATCACCAGAAGGATGATCCGGGAGCGGGAAGGAGAGAACTGTTCCCAGGAAGTGCTGGAAGAGTATGCGAATCCATGCAGCTGCCGGTACGCCCAGATGATCGAGGATATCCGGAAGCAGCAGAACTTTACCACTCTCCGGTATCACCGGCTGGACGATCTGATCGCGTCCATCGGGATCGAGCCCTGTAAGCTTTGTACTTACTGCTTTGACGGGAAAGAATAGAAAAGAGAGAAAAGAACCCGGCGTGACGCTTGCTGTCATGCCGGATTTTTGACGTATAGGGACGTCAGATCACATAAGTCATGATATAGTCGTCCATGATAAATCCATTTCCAATATCTGCCTCCTGGGTATCGGTGACCTGGAATCCCAGGTGATGGTAAACCGCAAGGGAACTGTCGTTGTGTTTGTTGCAGGTAAGCCAGATCTTCTTCAATCCCCGCTTTTTGCAGAGATCAATAAGAAAATGAAAAGCCTGTGTGGCGATATGCCGTCCCCGGTAGTCCTTGTGAAGATACAGCTTGCTCAGGAACAGGGCGTCGGTCTCCGGATGGATGCCGATGTAGCCGGCGAGGGTTCCGTCCACAAGAGTCTGATAGTATTCGTAGCCATCCTCTTCCACCTGGGATTTCAGCGCCGGGTAAGACTGGAATTTTTCTACCATGTAGTCGATCTGCTCCGGGGAAAGGATGGTCTGAAAATGCTGATGCCAGATTGCATCGGCAAGTCCGGCGATCGCCGCAAGATCAGAGTCGTCTGCCGCTCTTTGAAACATTACGTTGTCCATGTTGATCACACTCCGATTCTTTAGTTTTCTTCTGTCATTATAAGTGATATAATGGAAAAAAATCAAGAACCGGGGAAAGGCTTGGAGGCAGGATATGAGCGGATTTGTATCGTTGAAGGATGTGAAGAAGATCTACCAGATGGGGGAAGTGGAGATCATGGCGGCGGCCGGGATCAACTTTGAGATCCAGAAAGGGGAGTTCGCCGTGGTGGTAGGTCCCAGCGGCGCCGGCAAGACCACTGTGCTCAACATCCTGGGAGGTATGGATACCGCAACTTCCGGACAGGTGGTGGTGGACGGGGAGGACATCGCCCGGTATTCCCAGCGGCAGCTTACCGCCTACCGGAGGGACGATATCGGGTTTGTTTTCCAGTTCTACAACCTGATCCCCAACCTGACTGCCCTGGAGAATGTGGAACTGGCGCTTCAGATCTGCAAGGATCCTATGGACGCCAGACAGGTGATGCGGGAAGTGGGCCTGGGAGATCGAATGGACAACTTCCCGGCGCAGCTGTCCGGCGGCCAGCAGCAGCGTGTGGCCATTGCCCGGGCGCTGGCGAAGAATCCCAAACTTCTGTTGTGTGACGAGCCTACAGGGGCGCTGGATTACAACACGGGCAAATCCATCCTGAAGCTTTTGCAGGATACCTGCAGGAACCTTGGGATGACGGTGATCCTGATCACCCACAATTCAGCCATCGCGCCGATGGCGGACCGGGTGATCAAGATCAAGAACGGACTGGTTTCCCGGGTGATCGAGAATGAGAACCCGGTTTCCGTTGAGACCATAGAGTGGTAGGGGAGAAGTATGGGCACAAAAGCGACGCGAAAAGACTTTTATAGAGAAATACGGAAAAGCCCGGGGCGCTTTCTGTCCATTTTGTTTATTGTGGCTCTTGGCGTGGCCTTTTTCTCCGGGATCCGGTCTTCGGAACCGGATATGCGGCTGACCGGCGACGCCTATTTTGACGGGACCAACCTGATGGACATCCAGGTGATGAGCACTTACGGGGTTACGGAGGACGATCTTGTGGCCCTGGCAGAGGTGGAGGGCGTGGAGGCTGTGGAAGGAGCCTACAGCCAGGATTTCTTAAGCACTCTGGATGATGAGCAGACGGTGCTCCATGTAATGTCCCTGCCGGAAGAGATGAACCAGGTGGCTGTCAGCGAGGGGCGGCTTCCAAAGGCGGCGGATGAGTGCATGGTGGACAATGCCATGGGTTACGAGATCGGAGACGAGATCGTCCTGGAATCCGGGACCGATGATCCGGTGGAGGATACCCTGGGGACCGATACATTTACGGTAGTGGGAAAGGGAAGCTCTCCCTGCTATATTTCCTTTGAACGGGGAAGTACCACCATCGGCACCGGTACGCTGGATGGTTTTCTTGTGGTGCCAAAGAGCGCCTTTGTGACGGAGGTGTATACAGAGGCTTATCTCCAGGTGGAAGGAGCGAAGGAACTGACCACCTACACGGACGCTTATGATGAGAAGATCGAGACGGTGCTGGACCGGGTGGAGGATATCACTGGAGAACGGGGACGGATCCGCCGGGATGAGTTGATCGCGGAGGCCCAGGAAGAGCTTGACGAGGCGCGCCAGGAGCTGGAGGACGGGCGCAAAACCGCCCAGGAAGAGCTTGCGGATGCCTGGAGCCAGATTGAGGACGGGGAATCTCAGCTTGAGGATGCCAAAGCACAGCTTGCGGACGGCAGAGCTCAGATCCGGGACGCTAAGGCGACCCTGAATTCCAAGCAGAAGGAACTGGACGACGGACTTAAACAGTATCAGGATGGAAAAGACCAGCTGGAGGCGGGCAAGAAGGCGTACCAGCAGGGGAAGGAAGAATTTGATGCGCAGAAAGTCCAGGCAGAGCAGAGTTTCCAGGAGCTGGAGGAGCAGATGGCGACCCTGCAGGGGCAGATTGAGACAGGGACAGAAGCGTACAATAAGCTGCAGCAGGCAATGGATCAGTTGCGGGCTCCCATCGAGGAACTGGAGAGTCAGATTGAAGAATTAAAGAAGCTGGAGCAGACAGATGAGGTCCAGAAGCGGATTGCCGCTCTGGAAAAGAAGAAAACGGAATATGAGAATAGTGAAGCTGGGAAAAAGTTAAAAGATCTGGAAGGCCAGGCTTCTGAGGTAAAAACCGGACTGGATCAGGCGCAGCAAGGGTATAACCAGTTAAGCGCCGGTCTGGAAGAGGGAAGAAAACAGCTGGAAGATGGCCAGAAGCAGCTGAAGGATACAAAGAAGCAGCTGGACGCCAGTGAGAAGGAATTAAAGGCAGCCTATCAGGAGATCCAGAGCGGCCAGTCTCAGATTGATGCCGCCTGGGATGAACTGGAGTCCCAGGAACAGACCCTTAAGGACGGGGAAGCCGAGATCCGGGAAAATGAGAAGAAGCTTGCGGACGCCAAAGAGGAGTACGAGGAAGGGAAGCAGGAAGCCGAGGAGGAGATC
>ENA-OQCL01000482-OQCL01000482.1-human-gut-metagenome-genome-assembly--contig:-NODE-482-length-19026-cov-6.929679_pt1 | contig 19026 bp, 16 predicted proteins | sample MGYA00242502_ERZ504586 | MGnify/ENA primary metagenome ERZ504586 (study PRJEB26092, sample SAMD00036316) | human gut metagenome | host: Homo sapiens | study: EMG produced TPA metagenomics assembly of... | reverse complement strand
GGCCGCCCGCGCCCGAGACGCAGGAGGCCCTGGTGGCGCTGTATCTGGAGCAGTTCTGCCGCCGCGCCCTGCGCGAGGACAGCGGCAGCCAGGGCGCGCAGTTGTGCACGGCCTACCTGCTGCGCCATTTCCTGCCCGATGCGGCCGCGCTGATGCGCCGCCTGGACCGGAGCCTGCTCTCGACGCAGGAGCTCCTGCGCCTGGCGGAGCGGAGCTGGCGCGAGCTGCACGGCCGCAGTTTCGGCGAGGCCTTCCCGGAGTTCATGGGCAAGTCCCGCCTGATGTTCGAGGGCATAGGCAGCGCCGCGGAGTGGTACGACTTCGCGGTCGGCGAGCGGCTGACGGAGCGCTTCGGCCTGCTGCGCGAGGCGGGCCCGGGGCAGTATGCGCTGCTGCACGACAATTTCCTGGACGTCCTGGCCGGGCAGGCGGACGAAAACCGACGGCGGCTCTCGGCCCGGCGCGGGGCGAAGCTCCGGCGCGGCGGGGCGGCGCTCCTTGCGGCGCTGCTGCTTCTGGGCGGGGCGGGCGCGGCCCTGGGCGCGCGGCTGCACGCCCGGACGAGCTATACCGAGTCCGAGGAGGGCCTCATATACGACGCCGTCGCCGCGCTGAACAGCTGCCTCGGCCTCTGGAGCAGCCAGGTCTCGGCCCAGCGCCAGCTGCTGGAGCGCGCCTCGGTGAGCGACGTGCTGGATAACGAGGACGCGGCCGCGCGCGTGGCCCTGGCCGGGATGATAGCGCAGCAGCGGAGCTTTCTCGCCTCGCTCTACGCCGCGGAGCCGGACGCGGAGCTGTACGCGGCCCTGGCGGAGCTGGAGGCGGGCAAGGGGCTGTTCTCTACGGAGCTGCTGGCGGAGCTCTGCGGGCGCTGGGCGCTGATGGAGCCGGCGGCGGAGGCCGGCATGGCGCGGCTGGAGGCCGTGCTCTGCGAGGAGGACAGCGCCTATGACAGCCGCGACAAGCGCGAGCGGCTGGTTTCGGCCTACGCGGGCTGGCTGGAGGCGGAGACGCGCTATGTGTCCTACCTGCTGGCCGAGCTGCTCTCGCAGATGGCGCCGGAGCAGCAGGAGCAGGCGCTGGAGGCCATGACCTATATGGAGGCCTTTGAGGGCTTCTACGACGGCGCCGGCAGCGTTTCCCCGGAGCGTCTGCCCGCCGGCGCAGAGCAGGCCCTGGAAGCCCTGAAGGAATCCCGCCGCCAACTGAGCGCCCAGGGCCTCAGCCTCCCCGGCGAGTGGGAGTGATGGGCACAGAGCGCGTCACTGAGCAAAGCACATATAAAATACCGGACCCGCCTCCAAAAGGAGGCGGGTCCGGCGCCTTATTCGGCCGTGCCGCACCACTCGGTGAACAGCTTGCAGAACATGTGTACCGCCGCCAGGTATTCGTCCACCGGCACGTACTCGTTTATGGAATGTGCGTTGTCGATGCTGCCGGGGCCGCAGAGCACGGTGGGCGTATCCGCAAAGTTTGTGAGCAGCCTTGCGTCCGCCCCGCTTGCGAGCCCCTGTATCTCCGGCCGCCGGCCCGTGCAGCTCTCAAGGCAACCGCGCACGCAGGTGACTATGGGGTGGTCCTCGCCTATGTCATAGGCGTTGCCCTGCTGGAAGCACTCTATCTGCGGCGGGTTTGCGCTCAGCCAGGGGTCAGAGCCTACGAAGCGGGCTATTTCGTCCCTGAGCTGCGCGTCTATCCTGGAGCCTATCCTGCCGTTCTCCGTCTCGCAGGGGTGGAAATGGAGCGACATGTCCAACACGCACTTTTCCGGCACGGTAGAGCTGGAATCCCCGCCGTGAATGACCGTGAAGCAGAGCGTGGGAGGCGGGAGATAGGGGTGGCGCTTTGAGATCGCCCAGTTCCTCTCCACCTCGCGCATCCTGCACATGAAGTCCAGGCACTTGTCCACGGCATTCACGCCCTTCCACTTGAAGGCGCAGTGTATGGGCTTTCCGCTGAAGGTTATGCGATAGAAGAGCCAGCCCATATGCGCCGGCATGATACTCAGTCCCGTGGGCTCAGGAATAACGGCGGCGTCAGCCTTATAGCCTTTCAGGCAGCAGGCGAGCGTGCCGTTCCCTCCACCTTCCTCATCGACCACGGATTCGAATATCACATCTCCCGCCAGCTTTATTCCGCACTCGTGCAGCGTCTCCAGGGCCATGAGCGCAGCCGCGCCTCCGGCCTTCATGTCGCAGGCGCCCCTGCCGTAGAGCCGCCCGTCTATTATGCGCGGCTCATAGGGCGGGCAGAGCCAGCCCTCCGCGCCTGCCGGCACCACGTCCGCGTGCGCGTTTATCATCAGCGAACGCCCGCCGCCCGCGCCCTTTATGACGCCGACTATGTTCGGCCTGCCCTCATAGCTGTGGCCGGGGTTGTACTCCGGGTGACCGCGCATGGCGTCGTTGTCAGGCTCGAACCTGTCTATGTCCGCCCCGACGGAGCTCAGCGTGCTTTCGATGAGCTCCTGCGCACACAGCTCGTTTCCGCGCCTGCCCATGTCTATCACGCTGGAGTTGAGGGAGACGAGCTGCTTCAGGAAGTCTATGTGCCGCTCGCGGCGTTCTGCAAGTTTGCGCTCTATGCTGTCCATCTTGGCCTCAGTCCTTCCTGACCAGGATGGCCACGACGAGTATCAGTCCGGTGAGCACGGTCTGCCAGTAGGAGCTGACACCGCAGAGGTTCATGATGTTGCTCAATATACCCATGATGACCGCGCCCAGGAAGGTGCCCAGAAGGTTGCCCTTGCCGCCGGACATCGAGGTGCCGCCGACGACGGCCGCGGTGATGGCGTTCATTTCGTAGCCTTCACCTGCGACGGGGGAGCCGCTGGCCATCTGCGCCGCAAAGATTATGCCGGTCACAGCGGCGAGCACGCCGCTGAGGATGTACACGCTTAAGGTGACCTTTTTTACGTCTACGCCGGCCAGGCGCGTAGCTTCCTTGTTGCTGCCTATGGAATAGACGTGCCGTCCGAAGCGTGTGTTTCTCATTACCAGATAGGCGGCGATGAGTATGACTATGAAATATATGGCCGGCAGCGGGATGGTGTTGAACAGCATGCTGTTGCCGATTTTGGAAAAGTTGCCCTTTATGGAGATGGGCGTGCCGTTCGTGTAGATGGAGGCGGCGCCTGAGGCCATATACATGGTTCCCAGCGTCATGATGAAGGGCTGAAGTTTGCCGTACGCTATGCCGACGCCGTTTATCAGGCCGACGAGGGCGCCTACGAGCAGCGCAACGAGTATTGCGGGGATGATGCCGTGATCGTTCACCATATTTGCGGTGATGACGCACACCAGCGCTATTATGGAGCCGACGGAGAGGTCGATGCCTCCGGAGACTATGACAAAGGTCATGCCGACCGAGAGGATGCCGAACATCGATATCTGCCTGAGAATGTTGAACAGATTGCTCGTCTGAAGGAAGCGGTCCGAGAGCATGCAGGAAACAGCAAACAGCAGAACGAAAACTACGAGCACGCCGAAGCGGTCGTACAGTCTGCTCAGACTGAGCTTATCATTTGAGATCCTAACTTCTTTGGTTTTCATATTTTCTCCCCCTCAGGACAACGCTTCGAGCAGACCTGAGTCGTTTTGCGCCTGCTCGCGGGTCAGAGATTTCACGGTGGTGCCGTCTTTGACAACAACGATCCTCGTTGAAAGGCCTATGATCTCCTGAAACTCAGAGGATATCAGGATGATTGTCTTGCCCTGGCTGCGCAGATGCTCGATGATGGTATATATCTCTGCCTTAGCTCCGACGTCAACGCCGCGGGTGGGTTCGTCGAGGATGAGGATGTCCGGATCTATGTGCAGCCACTTGGCAAGGACGACCTTCTGCTGGTTGCCGCCGCTGAGGCTTTTGACCGGGTTGCTGATGTTATCGGTCTTTATTTGCAGGGATTCCTTTAGCTCCAGAACACGTTTGGTTTCGTTTTTCCTGTTGATAAACAGAAAACGCACGTAGTTTTTGAGCATGGTGAGGGTTATATTCTCACTTATGGCACGGTCCAAAATGAGCCCCAGGTTCTTCCGGTCCTCCGTGACATAGGCGAGCTTTTGCTTTATCGCCTCGCGGGGAGAACGTATGCGAACCGGTTTGCCGTTGAGAAACAGCTCTATCGAATCCGCTTTGTCGATGCCGAAAACACACCTCATGATCTCCGTGCGTCCGGAGCCTACGAGTCCGGCCAGACCCAGTATCTCGCCCCTTCGGACGCTGAAATTGACATCGTGCAAGCGGTTTTTTGCATAATTCAAGTTCCTGACTTCCATGACAACGGGCGCGTTTTCATCGATAGGAGCAACAGGAGGCCACATGTCTTTGAGATCTCGCCCTGTCATTTCAGATACCAGGCGTTCCATGGTAAAGTTCTCTGTCCGGTCCTGGCAGACGTTTGCGCCGTCGCGGAAGATAACTATCGAGTCGGTCAGCTCCAGTATCTCGTCAAGTCTGTGAGAAATATATATTACGGATACGCCCTGAGACTTCAAATTGCGAATGAGCTTTAAAAGCACCTCGGAATCGCTCTTTCCCAAGACCGCCGAGGGCTCGTCAAACACGATTATCTTGGAATTGTTTTTGAGTGCCTTAGCTATCTCTACGAATTGCTGCTGCGCTATCTTCAGATCGCCGACGGGCTCGTTCGGGTTTATGTCCGTATTCAGCTGACCAAGGAGACGCTTCGTTTCCTCGCGCATCGTCTTCCAGTCAATGACGCCGTTTTTGAGCGGGTAGGCGCCGAGGAACACGTTTTCAGCGACCGAGAGGTCCTTGGCCATGTTCAATTCCTGGTATATGACGGTTATACCTGCGCGGATAGCCGCCTGCGGCGAGGTTATGCTGATCTCCTTGCCGTCAACAAGCACTTCGCCGCTGTCAAACGAGACTGCGCCGGAAAGGATCTTCATGAGCGTGGATTTTCCGGCGCCGTTTTCACCGACAAGACCGAGGATCTCGCCGTGTTCAAGCACCAGGTCAACTCCCTTGAGGGCCTGAACGCCGCCGTAATTCTTCACTATGTTTTTCATTTCCAAGGCTGGCATAATGTGCCCTCCCTCATATTAAAGCACCTGGGGGCAAATAATTGCCCCCAATGCGTGCCTTTTAAAGTGATTTTGATTATTCGCCCCAAGCCTGTCCAAGCCACTCGGAGACGTTGTCGGGGGTGACGAGAGGCATCTCGGGAAGGACGAACCTGGTGCCGTAATCGTAGGACTCGGTGCCCTCAAGGGTCTCGCCCATGAGCAGGTAGAGCACGGCACGAACGGCGACCTGGCCGATATACGGAGTGTAGTTGCCGTCGGCGGCGAACTCGCCGGACTCGACGGAGCGGAAGCCCTCGTTGCTGGCGTCTATCGTATACTGCTTGATGCCGTCACCGGTGCGGCCGGCGCGCTCGATGGAGAGGATGGAACCCCAGGCAGACTCCTCGGCGTGGCTGTACACCGCGTCAATGTCGTCGTAAGCCACGAGGTAGTCGTCCATAAGGGTGGACGCGGGCTCGCGCAGGAAGGCGGCGTCGCCGCTGGCGATGACCTTGATGTCGGGATACTCGGCTATGGCGTCGTAGAAGCCCTGAGAACGGTCGTTAGTGACCTCGTTGCCGACGTTGCCGGTCAGCTCGACCACGTTGCAGACGCCGTCGAAGTCCTCAGCCAGCCGCTGGCCGATGGAGTAGCCGATGGCATAGTTGGACTGACCGATGTAGCAATCCTTGTCGGAGTTCGTGACGTCGCGGTCAACTACTATGAGAGGGATGCCGGCGTCCTTGACCTTCTTGCAGACGTTGTCGAAGGAGACGGAATCCATGGGGCTGAGGATAATGGCGTCCACGCCCTGGGCGAGGAGGTCGTCAACGCAGTTGGCCTGCTTCGCGGGGTCGGCCTCGCCGTCGAGGATTATGAGATCCACATTGGGGAAGCGCTCGCACTGAGCCTCCAGAGATTCGTTCATCGCGATCCTCCAGGGGTGGTTCAGAGCGGTCTGCACGAAGCCGATGGTGATCTGCTTGGCCTCGCCGTCTATGAGTATCTCGCCGTCCTCAAGCGGGAAGCAGTCGGCGAAGGGAAGAGCCTGATAGAGCTCGTCGTACTTGTAGGTGGGAGTGTCGGTGGATACAACTTCGCCGCCGTTGCCGCTGTCGGTCGGCGCGGGACTTTCTGCGGCGGGCTCAGCGCTGCCGCATCCGCTCATTACCCCGAGGCAAAGGGCGGCCGCAAGAAGGATTGCCAGTGCTTTTTTCATTTTTTGTTCCCCTTTCAGTATTTACAATGCCGAGGCTTTTGACTCCGGCATCAGGTCCGGCTGCTCAGATCTTTTTGGCGAGCCATCTGACCATGTTTTTCCACAGCGTCGAGTAGGCCTCGCTCTCGCAGAACTCATTTGACGACCAGTGCGGGGCGATGTCCGTAGAGTAGGCTATGGAGCGCCCGGAGCCGAACTCGCCGATGACGAGCAGCGGGTCTCCCTCCACCGTGGCGAGGGTCTCAAAGCCCTCTTTCGCCTTTGCTTTGTTATAGCCGAGTATCCCCTCCAGTCTGTCCGGCAAACCATGGAGTATGGGATGCCGCGTCGGATCTATCGGTATGTCCAGGCCCTCGGGGTGCTCCTGCCTGTCGTCGCAGCTCAGGAACTCGACGGGCATGACCGTCTCCAGGATAGAGTCGTGATATTTTGCCTTGCCCTCGATGCCTGCGAAAGTCATGTAGCCGCCCGCCATGCACAGCCCTCCGCCGCCAAGGACGAAGTCGCGCAGTATGGCCAGCTTGTTCGGGCTGCGCCTGCACTCCATGAAGGTCTCGGCCGGCAGAAGGAAGGTGTTGCTCCCCACGTCGCTGACTATCACAACGTCATAGGCCTCCGCAAGCTCCTGCGCGCTTCCGGGGAAGTCGAAAGTCACCCTGTGGCAGGGCATGTGGCTGAACTCGAACTCGTCGCCGGCCAGTACCTTTTCAATATACTGTGTGCCGACTCCGTAAGAGCCGGAGCAGAACCTGTCGTAGCCTTTCGTCTCGATGATCTGCACTGTCCATGACTCTCCGATGAGAAGGACTCTAGTTTTGCTCATGTTTCCTCCATTTCCAACTCGCCCGGGGGCGGTGCTACTGATTTCCGCCTTATCAGCTTGGCCGGTACTACGCTGATCTGCGGATATTTGAATTCCTCATCCTCGTTGATAAGGGACAGGAGCTTGAGCGTGGCGACCTTGCCCATCTCCGTCGGGAACTGGCGTACCACGGTCACGGAGGGCTCTATGAGGCTGGCGACGGCGCTGTCGTCGAAGCAGACGAAGGAGATGTCCTTCGCCACCCTCACTCCGGCCTCGCGCATGGCCTGAAGGCAGCCGGCGCCTATGAGGTTGTTGCCGGCGTAGACCGCCGTGGGGGGGTCCCCGCTCTCCAGCATGCGCTTGAGGCTGTTGTAGCCGTGCTCCTGATACCAGGAGCCCAGGCAGACGTAGTCGTCGCGTATCGGCAGCCCGTAGCTCTTCATGGCGTCGGAGTATCCGGCGAAGCGCTCGGAGCCGATGTTGAATTCGCAGCCGCCGGAGATGAAGGCTATCTTGCTGTGTCCGGCGATTATGAGCTGATTCGTCAGCGAGTAGCTGCTCTTGTAGTTGTCGGTGACGACGCCCGTCAGCTTGTCGCCGTACAGATAGCGGTCCACGAAGACCAGGGGCTTTTTCAGGCTCTCATAAAAGCTGAGGTCGTTGCAGCTGGGAACGATGACGGCGCCGTCCACGATGTGACCCAGCTCGCCGTTGAAGAACTCCCGCTCAATATCGGGGGAGTCGTTGGATGAGAAGACGACCGTATAGCAGGAGTTTTCCGTCAGCACGCTCTCCACCCCGTGGATCACGGCCGTGTAGTACTCGTTTCCTACATCTGGCACGATGACTACTACGAGGCGGGTGCGTCCCGTTTTCATGGAGGCGGCTATGGTGTTCCTGACATAGCCCAGTTCGCTGGCAGCGAGTTTGACTTTTTCTCTCGTCTCGTCGCTGACGCGGTCAAGGCCGTTCAGCACGCGGGATACGGTGGACACCGCCACACCGGCTCTTTCTGAAACTTCTTTAATGGTAACGGTATGGTTATCGCTCAAACTCATCACCCCGTTTATCATAACGATTCGACTTGATTTAAACATACGGCCTTGGATTTGTCAACGATGCGCGGTGTGCGTCAAGTATTTTTTGTGATATTACACAATGCAATTTTGTGTATTTTATGCATATTTGCGGGGCGCGTTTGTGAAAAAATTTAACTATTTTATAGTTTGAGCTTGACTTAGCCAAAATGCTATTCTATAATGGCTGCTGTCAATAGAAACGTTTTTACTTTTTGGCGGCAAATGAGATGCGGAGGAGTATATGGAAAAACCCAAAATTCTAGTGGTCGGCAGCTTTGTGATGGATCAGTTTGCGAGCACCGGAGTAGTCCCGAACGAGGGCGAGACCGTGCTCGGGCTGGAGTTTTCAAAAGCGCCCGGCGGCAAGGGAGCTAACCAGGCTGTCCAGGCGGCGAGGCTGGGCGCAAAAGTTGACATGTTCGGCAAGCTGGGATTTGATTCCAACGGGCAGGAGATGCTCGACGCCTGCCGCGCCTCCGGAGTGGGCATGGATTACGTAGTCAGGGACGAGGCGCTGCCTTCCGGCTGCTCCGTTGTCATCCTGGAGGTCCAGCCCGGCGGGCAGACCAAAAACAGGATAATCGTTATACCCGGGGCGAACCTGAGCATAACGGCCCGGGAGACTGAATTCCTGAAAGCCCGGCTCTCCGAGTACGATCTGGTGATGCTCCAGCTGGAGATACCGATGGAGATAAACGAGCTGGTGGCGGCCTGGGCCAGCGAGCTCAAGGTCCCGGTGATGCTGAACCCCGCCCCGAGCGCGGAGCTCTCGGACGACTTCCTCTCGCACCTCACCTACATAAGTCCCAACGAGCACGAGGCGCAGGACCTCAGCGGCATACGTCTGGACAGGGGCGCGGACGGCGCGTTGGACATGGAAAAGGTCCGGGAGGCGGCCGGAGTGCTGCAAAAGCGCGGGGCAAAGAACGTGCTCATAACCCTGGGGGACATGGGCGCAGCCTATCTGGACGAGGGCGGCCGCTTTACCAGCGTCCCGGCGGCCAAGGGGATACGGGCCGTTGACCCCACGGCGGCGGGGGATTCCTTCGTGGCGGCGTTCTGCTACGGAATGGCGAGCGGCTGGGACGGGGAAAAGGCGCTCCGCTTTGCAGCCCATACGGCGGGCCTCACCGTAACAGGCAAGGGGGCGCTGCCCTCCCTGCCTACAATGGAGCGGGTCACGGACTTCATGGCCTCGCTCCGGGAGGATTGAACGCACATGCTTACGCACCGGCAATTTTTTAGGGGGAATACTTGATGTCGAACGAACCTATGAACGCCTATAAGGACTATCTGGCCACGGGCATGCAGCAGATGCAGAGCGCCTTTGAGTCCCTCAGCAAGCGGGATATCAGCGCCGCGGCGAACATGATACTTGAGGCTCAGAAGAAGGGCAACCGCCTGCATGTGTCCGGCATAGGCAAACCGGCCTATGTTGCGGAGTACGCCGCAGCCCTGCTCTCGTCCACCGGCACGCCCGCATACTTTCTGCACGGCACCGAGGCCGTGCACGGCTCCTGCGGCCAGCTGGTGCCGGGGGACGTGGTCATTTTCATCTCCAACAGCGGAGAGACGATGGAGATGCGCGCGTCCGTGACGGCCATAAAGAAAAACGGCTGCCGCCTGATAGGCATAGGCGGCAACAGCGGCTCCTGGCTTGCCAGGCAGAGCGAGTGCTTTATCTTCGCCGGAGTGGAGGAGGAGGGCGGCCCGCTCAACCGCGCGCCCAGGCTCTCCATACTCTATGAGACCGTCGTGCTGCAGGCCCTGAGCGTCTATCTTCAGCAGGAGCACGACATCACCCCCGCTCAATACGTCATGTGGCACCCGGGCGGCAAGCTCGGCGAGCTGAGGGAGGACGAACTGCCCGCCGGCGGCGCCGGGGCCGCCCCCCAAAAACAAGGAGGCTAATATGTTTGATTCAAGTGTCTGGACAAAGCAGGCGGAGATAATCCGCAGCGTGCTGGAAAAGGCCCCGTCCTTCGACAAGGACTATCGCCTGCCTCCAGAGGAGTTTGCGCGGCGTCAGGACAGGGTGCGCGAGATGCTCAAGGCCGAAGGCTATGACTGCGGCATCGTGTACTCGGACGAGCACTACTGCGGCGACGTGCCCTACCTCTGCGGCAACAACAACATCATAGTGGAGCCCATTGCCGCCGTTATTTCGCAGACCGGCCTGTATTTCATCGCAGGCCTGGAGAGCGGCATCGTTGCGGAGCAGTACTGCCGCCGCTCCGGCGTGCAGATACGCCGCCTGAACATCTTCGGCATGGACGGCGAGCAGCCCGAGGGTCTGCCCTCGCCCGAGAGCATCATCGAAGAGGCCTGCGGCAAAAAGCCGGACAGGATCGCCCTGCTTACAACGGCCGGCGTGTTTCCGGCCGCCTTTTACCGCCGGCTGGAGCGCTACGTCGGCGCCGGCAGCCTCTCTGATATCTCGCAGAAGTATTACAGGCTCAAATATGAGAAATCCGAGCTTGAAATGCGCCTTATCGAGGAGAGCTGCCGCATAGCCGACGTCATGCTGGAGGGCATGCTGCGCATACTCCGCCCCGGCCTGAGTGAGAACCAGGTCGCGGGCTGGGGGCATCTGATAGCCCGTGAGCTGGGGGCCGAGGGTCTGGGCTTCGACGTCATGGTGACGACGGGCCGCAACAACAAGACCATGGTCGGCCGCCCCTCAAACACCGTCATCAGGGAGGGCGACATCGTCCACATCGGCGTCAGCCCCAAGCGCGACGGCCTGTGCGGGGCGGAGAGGATAAGCGTCCAGTGCGTGCGCAGTCCCGAGCTCGTAAGCCCTGAATACAAGCTCTGGATGGACTTCCTGGAGGGGGCGTACAGGTTCTCGGTGGAGAAATTTGCCGAGATCGCAGAGAAGGGGCTCAAGGGCAGCGAGCACGAGAAGGCCATGATAGCCTATTACAGGGAACACGCCGCGCAGCTCGAACAGGCTTACGGTCGCAGCATCCCGGACTTTGAGAGCCTGAAGGGCTACGTGACCAGCCACAATTCCGGCTACACGGAGTGCCAGGAGTTCTACGGCGCCCTGGCCTGCGACTTTGACGAGGACTGCGCGGACACCATGGTCCTCATGCTCGACGTGGGCCTGAAGGGCTACTACGACAGCTGGGACCAGGAGGCCATCGCCGGCCTGGATTACATCGTCATAGAGAAGACCGCCGGCAAGTTCGGCAAGGAGGTCCGTATTCTTAACAAGCTGCCCGCAAATCTTCAATATCTCGTGGGAGAGGCGTTTTAACGGAGGAAACACACATTGAAAAGGTCAGAGATCAATAAGGCTATAAGGGATATGGAGCAAATGCTGGGCGAGTACAAATTCTCTCTGCCTGAATTCTGCGGCTTCGCTCCCGAAAAATGGAAGTCCCTGGGACATGAATACGACGAGGTGAGGGACAATGCCCTCGGCTGGGACATCACCGACGTCGGCGAGGACAGGTTCACAGAGCTGGGTTTTTCGCTCATAACGCTGAGGAACGGCAGCTGGGAGGACAGGGAGCGGTACCCGAAGCCCTATGCGGAAAAGCTGCTCATGATGTACGAGTCTCAGTCCTTCCCCCTGCATTTCCACTTCTACAAGATGGAGGACATCATAAACCGCGGCGGTGGCAACGTCATCATCACGGTGTACAACTCCACGCCGGACGGCGGGCTTTCAGATGAAGACGTCAAGGTGACGTGCGACGGGCATACATACACCGTCCCGGCGGGGACGGGCATACGTCTGGTCCCGGGAAGCAGTATAACGGTACAGCAGTATCTCTACCACAGCTTTTCCGTAGAACCCGGCACCGGGCCTGTGCTGCTCGGTGAGATCTCCATGTGCAACAACGACAACGCCGACAACCGCTTTTACGAGGAATACGGCCGCTTCCCCAAAATCGAGGAGGACGAGCCCCCGTACCGGCTGCTCTGCAACGAGTATCCCCCCGCGGAGGACTGACGGCGATGGAAGCATGGCTTTGCAGCGATGAGCTGCGCGTCGGGATAAGCTCCCTGGGCGCGGAGCTGCTGTCCGTGAAAAGGTGTTCGCGTACGGACTTCGAGTATCTCTGGCAGGGCGGCCCCGAGTACTATCCGCACAGGGCGATACACATTTTCCCCTACGTGGGGCGCTCCACGGGCGGCGTCTGCCGCCTTGACGGCGAGCTTTACCAGATGCCCCTGCACGGCTTCGCCGCCGGGTTGGAGTTCGACTGCCGCGTCGTCTCGGAAAGCGAGGCCGTTTTCAGCCTGCGCTCCTGCGAGGAGACGAGGCGGATGTATCCCCGGGATTTTGTGCTCACCGCCGTCTACAGTCTTGAGGGCTCCTCCCTCAGGCTGAAACACACAGTTGAGAACCTGAGCTCCGAGCCCATGTATTTCGGCCTGGGCCTCCACCCCGGCTTCAACCTCCCACTGGAGGAGGGCCGCGTCTTCGGGGACTACGGGCTGGCTTTCCCGCGCGCCGCCCTGCCCATGCAGGTCGGCATGACGGAATTCTGTTTCAGGACCGGCGACAGCAGCAGGCTCACCCTGGGGGACGGCAAGACCCTTCCGCTTTCCCATTCCATGTTCGATAACGACGCCCTCATCCTGGACATGACCGGCGGCGAAGCCGTGCTGTCCGCTCCCGGCTCTGAGCACAGCGTGACGATACGTTACCCGGACATGCGCTATCTCAGCATCTGGCACACCCCGAAGACTGAGGCTCCGTTTTTGTGTGTCGAGCCCATGACCTCGCTCCCGGCGCGTCAGGACGTCGTGGAGGCGCTTGAGGCCCAGGAAGACCTGATAACGCTGGAACCCTCCGGGGTATTTACCTCGGAGCTGGTCTTTGACTTCAAATAGTCCGGAGGTAACCATGACCGAAAGAGAAAAAATGCTCCGGGGCGAGCTCTACGACGCATACGACGAGGAGCTCTGCGAGCTGAGGGAAAAGTGCCGTCAGGCGGTGCGCGAGTTCAACAGCCTCAGCGCATCCGACACGGAGGGAAGGCGGAAGCTGCTCGACGGGCTGCTGGCCTCTGCCGGAAAAAACGCATTTTTCCTGAACGTGAGCTTCGACTACGGCGTCAACACCCGCATAGGCGACGAGTTCAGTGCCAACTTCAACTTCACGGTGCTGGACTGCGCCGAGGTGAGCATAGGCAACCACGTGCTCATCGGCGCGAACGTCACCCTGGCGACGCCGATGCATTCCCTCATTGCGGAGGAGCGGAATTTCCAGGTCGGCGCCGACGGCCGGCGGCGCCTCTACGAATATGCAAAGCCCATCGTCATAGAGGATAACGTCTGGATAGCCTCCGGGGTCACCGTATGCGCAGGCGTCACCATCGGCCGCAACAGCGTCATAGGCGCGGGCAGCGTCGTCACGCGGGACATTCCGCCGAATTCGCTGGCCTATGGGGTGCCGTGCAGGGTCATAAGGGAGATCGATCCCGACAAGGACCGCATTTTCTGAGCCGCGGCGCCGGAGCTTTAGGGAGGAAACGCATGCTTTATATTGGAATAGACCTCGGCACCTCGTCCTGCAAGCTGCTGCTTGTAGACGAGGAAGGCCGGGTCCTCAACTCCGTATCAAGGGAATACCCGCTCTATTTTCCCAGGCCCGGGTGGAGCGAGCAGGAGCCTGAGGACTGGTTCGCGGCCGTCTGCGGCGGAATACCGGAGCTCCTGCGCGGGTTTGACGCGTCCGGGCTGGATGGGATAGGCGTTGCCGGCCAGATGCATGGGCTGGTATGCCTGGACTCGCGAGGGCAGGTCGTGCGCCCCGCGATACTCTGGAACGACGGCCGCACGAGTGCCGAGGTGGACTACCTGAACGGCGCAGTCGGCCGTCAGACGCTTTCACAGCACACGGCCAACATCGCCTTCGCGGGCTTCACCGCGCCCAAGCTCCTCTGGCTGAGGAACAACGAGCCGGAGAACTTCAGCAGGATAGAGAAAATCATGCTGCCCAAGGACTATATAAACTACCGCCTCACGGGTGTACACGCCTGCGAGCCCTCGGATGCCTCAGGCACGCTGCTCTATGATGTGGAGCGCCGCTGCTGGAGCCGTCCGATGCTGGAGCTCTGCGGCGTATCTGAAGCTCAGATGCCCCGGCTTTTTGAGAGCGGAGAGGTCATAGGCTCAGTGCTGCCGGAGCTGGCGGAGCGGCTGGGCCTGCCGCAGGGGGTCAAGGTCGTCGCCGGAGCCGGGGACAATGCCGCCGCAGCCATCGGCACCGGCACGGTCGGCCGCGGAAAATGCAACATCTCGCTCGGCACTTCCGGGACGATCTTCATCAGCTCGGACACATTTTGCCGCGACCCGGGGAACGCCCTGCACGCCTTCGCGCACGCCGACGGCGGCTGGCACCTCATGAGCTGCATGCTTTCCGCCGCCTCCTGCAACAAGTGGTGGATGGAGAACATCCTGAATTCATCTGACTACCAGGGGGAGCAGCGGAGGATAGATGCCGGCCGTCTCGGGCGGAACAACGTGTTTTTCCTGCCCTATCTCATGGGGGAAAGGAACCCGATAAACGACACCGACGCCCGCGGCACCTTCATAGGGCTGAACATGGGAAACCGCCGCGAGGACATGCTGCTGGCCGTCCTGGAGGGCGTGGCGTTTGCGATCAGGGACAGCCTGGAGATAGCGAGGGCGGCCGGGAACAGCATAAGCCGCTCCACCATATGCGGCGGAGGCAGCAGATCCAGGCTCTGGACGAGGATAATCGCAAATGTCACTAAGCTGAGCCTTGAGGTGCCTTCCACTGAACAGGGCCCCGGCTACGGCGCCGCCATACTGGCGATGTCCGGCTGTGGCCTCGGCTCCGTGCGGGAGCTCTCGGGGCGCTTCGTCCGCACGAGCGGCGTCATAGAGCCGGAGGAGGAGCTCACAGGCCTTTATGACGAGAGATACGCGCGCTTTTCAAAGATCTATCCCGCCTGCCGCGAGCTGTTCAAGGCCCTCGCGTGACCGCACAGTCTGCTCATCCTCTCCCCAAAATAACAAACGGCCCGGAGCCGTCCTTTCGAGGACAGCCCCGGGCCGTTTTGTCATGGAAACGGTGAAATACAGGGTCTTCCGCCGTGTATCTGCTTGGAGCTTGCCGGGTTGAATGCAGGGCAGCGGCTAAGGCGCATTAGGCTCAGAGGCTGATCTGATAAGCGGCGCCAGAGCTCTCCATCTCTCGGATCTCCTCGGGGGTATAGCCCAGCTCGGCGAGGATGCTTTCTGTCTGCTCGCCGGTCATCGGGCCGCGCACGAACTCAGGAACGCCCATCTTTTCGCTCGTCATGGAAGGACGAATGAGGGTGGTCTTGTGTCCGTTGGGATATGTCACGTCAAAGGCGTATTCGTTTGCAAAGGCCTGCTCGTTCTTTACGAAATCGCCGTAATGGGCCATTATGTCGTGCGTCAGGTCGAGGTCGGTGAATATCTTGTCCCATTCGGCCGCGGTCTTGGAGGCGAAGATGCTCTCGCATTCCTGCATGAGGTACGCACGGACCTTGAAGTCGCTCTGGCCCTTGGTCGTGCCGTAGACCTCATGGTGAGCCCACTCGGGCTTGCCTATCGCGTTGGCAAAGCCGGCCCACTGGGCCTCGATGTTTACGACGGCGCACATTATCCAGTTGCCGTCCTTGCACTTGAAGGGGGCGCTGCCGGGAGTGCAGGTGTCGCGCCTGCGGGGCATCTTCCACTTGTACTGAGGCAGGCAGCCGATGTTGTAGTTGCTGGTGCACCACAGGCCCATGCCGTAGAGAGAGTTTTCGACGTAATCGCCCAGGCCGGTCTCTTTCTTCTTGTAGAGCGCGCAGACTACGGCGTAGGCGAGGCCGAGGCCGGTGATGAAGTCGCCGGTCCCGTTCGAGCCGAAAACGGGGTAGCTGTTGTCGGTCTCGATCATCATGTCTGCATTGAAGCCGGAGCTGACCCAGAAGGAGATGGTGTCCTGGCCGGGGTCGTTGCGCCGGGGGCCCTTGCGGCCGTAGGAGGTGACCTGGGCCATGATGAGGCCGGGATACTTCTCCTTGAGCGTGTCGTAGTCGAGGCCGTTCTTGTCCAGTGCCTTCTGGCGGTTGTTCGTCACGAAGACGTCGGCCGTGGCAAGGAGCTTGTGCAGGGCCTCCATGCCCTCGGGCTTGGTTATGTCGAGGGAGATGCAGCGCTTTCCGGCGTTCAGGTCGTCGTAGAGCGGGTTGCAGTCCTGGGTCGCAGGCATACCCATGGTGGGCGGATAGAAGCGGAAGGTGTCTCCGGACTTCTTTTCGACCTTTATGACGTCGGCGCCCCAGTCCGCGAGGTAGCGGCAGCAGGAGGGGCCAGCCATCATGAAAGAGAGCTCGATGACCTTGACGCCGGCCAGCGGTTTATAATTTGCCATGATATTTTCCTCCAATTCAATGTAGATACAGTGGAGAGCTCAGCGCTCACTTTCCCTTGTGCTCGCCGCTGAAGGACTCCATCTGCTTTACGCTAAGGCCTGGGATGGGCATGGTGAACACCTCGTTGACATAGGTGTAGTCAAAGTAGCCCATCCGCCCCAGGGGCTTTATTTTGAGAAAGTCGATCTTCCCGTCCGGGGTGAGGACTTCATCGGCTATGTGTACCTCCAGCACCCTGCCCAGCACCATGTCGATGACCCCGCGCTTGGAGCGGCTGGGGATGTGTATGGTCTGGAAATACTCACATTCAAACTGAATGGGGGACTCGGCCACACGTTTGCAGGGCACCTGGATGCAGTCGGCCTTGGTCAGGCCCGCAGCCTCAAACTCGTCCAGGTTTTTGGTGGGTATTGCGGTGATGTTCATCTGTTCCCTCAGCGCGTAGGGGACAATGTTGTAGACGAAGAATCCGGTCTCCTCTATGTTGTTGAGGGTGTCCTTGCGGGTAGAGTTTTCCTCCGTGCCGCCGTGCTGGAAGGATATCATCACCATCGGCGGGTCAAAGCTGAGATTGTTGAACTGGCTGAACGGAGCCAGGTTGTCCCTGCCGTCGGGACTGACGGTGGATATCCATGCGATGGGGCGGGGACCCACGCAGGCTTTGAAGGGGTCTGAACTCAGCCCGTGATCGTTGAGTTTTGCGTCATAATGCATGGCTTTTCCTCCTGAATATTTTGGCCGCCTGTGTTTTCACAGGTCCTTGTGCGTCGCCTCAAGCTTGAGAGATTCGGGGCTCATGTAGCTGTAACCGCCGGGAATAGGATTGTTCATCATGCTCTGCGGGCGCATCTCCCAGACGTCGGTAACGGAGGTGTAGTCCGCGTAGCCCAGTCTGGCAAGCGGCCGGAGCTTGAGTATGTCGAGCTTTCCGTTCGGAAGCACATAGTTTTCATCGACATGAATACACACTACTCGGCCTATGACAAGGTGGGAGCCGCTCTTCCAGTCGGCGCCGGGCAGCACGACTGTTGTGACATACTGGCACTCCAGCTGTATCGGGGATTCCTTGACTCTCTTGGCCTTGACGATGCTGCTCTCCTCTTTTGTGAGCCCCGCCTTCTCAAATTCGTCAACGTCGGCGGCATAGCTCAGCGAGGTGACGTTCATCGCCTCGCGCAGGTCATAGGTGACCATATTGTGGACGAAGCTGCCCGTCTCCTCAGCGTTGACGACGGTGTCCTTCTTTTTGCCCTCGGCGTTGAGCTGGGCCGCGAACAGCACATGGGGGTGATTGAAGCCTACGTTCGTGAACTGGCTGAACGGAGCCAGGTTGTCAATGCCATCCTTGCTCACGGTGGATATCCAGGCTATGGGTCGTGGCACGGCGATGGATTTAAACGGGTCCATCCCTTTGAGGAGCGAAAAGTCCTTTTCGTTGAAGATTTCAAAATCCAGCATGAATACCTTCCTTCCTGTCTGTGGGTTCAGGCCAAGCGTCAATGTGTAACCGGCTCTGTGCCTTCAAGGGCCGCGAGCATGGCGTCGCAGAATTCGTCCATGTCTCCTACGACGCCGTAGTCGCAGTAGTTGAAAATAGGCGCGCCGGCGTCTTTGTTCACGGCAATGAACAGCTCCGCGTCCACACCGGTGACATGGTTCACGGCGCCGGAGACCCCGAAGCAGATATAGAGCTTGGGCTTGACCATGACGCCGGACTGGCCGATCTGGAGCCTGTAGGGCAAGAGCTCCCTGTCTATGACCGGGCGCGTGCCTCCCAGCTTTGCGCCGAGCAGCTTGGCCAGCCGCCGGTATTTCGGCAGGCTCTCGTCCTTCAGCCCGTCACCGACGCAGATCACCCTCTCTGCGGAGGATATATCCAGCTCCGGGTCGTGCTCGTCGGCCGCAAAGGCCAGAAGTCTCGTGCGTATGTCCTGCGGCGGGGCCGAGAACTCCTCCCTTATGACCTCGACCCGCTCCCTTCGCCCGGACGGCGCATATTTGAAGGTGCCGGGGCGTATGGTCCCCACCTGCGGCCTCATGGAGGGTATGGTTATGACGGCCATTATCCTGCCGCCCGCGGCGGGCTCTATGAACTCGATGTCTCCGGTCTCCTCGTTGTACACGAGCACAGTCGCGTCGCTGGTGCAGCCGGTCTCCAGGCGCGCGGCAAAGTGGGGCGCAAAGTCCCGGCCGTTCACCGTGGCGCCGACGAACACCGCCGAGGGGCGGTATTTTTTGCAGAGCTCGACATACAGGTTCGAGTATGCCTCGGTGCTGTACCTGTCGTAGCCCTTGCCCGACACAAGTATCAGCTTGTCGATACCGCAGCCGCGCAGCTTTTCGAGTTCGGGTTCCGCCAGCTCGCCCGCCACGACTGCGGCAAGGGCGTCCCCCGAACTGTCGCAGAGCCTGCGCGCCTCGCAGCACAGCTCAAACGACACGGGGCTGACGGTTTTCCCGTCGTGCTCCACATGCACCCACATGTCTTTATAAGCGGCTTTGTTCATAGAACTAA
>ENA-OQCL01000481-OQCL01000481.1-human-gut-metagenome-genome-assembly--contig:-NODE-481-length-19039-cov-4.629177_pt1 | contig 19039 bp, 26 predicted proteins | sample MGYA00242502_ERZ504586 | MGnify/ENA primary metagenome ERZ504586 (study PRJEB26092, sample SAMD00036316) | human gut metagenome | host: Homo sapiens | study: EMG produced TPA metagenomics assembly of... | reverse complement strand
TTGCCCGTAGAAACGCGTAAGGCTGCGGCTCACCGAGCTTAAAACCCATAAAGGTCAGCCACGAAATACTCTTTTTCGTGCCTCGCGTCCACCCAGTTGCGCATATAGGGATAACGGGCGAAAAGGCGCGACGCCACAGAGCGCGAGCCCTTCAGAAAAGCGATGGGAAAACGCGAAACCTCCGGCGTCGAAAAAGCCCACGGCGCCACCCACTTCCAGTCCTCTCGCGCAAGGCCGAAGACGAAAACGCTGCACCCTTCGTAGACGACGCTCCAGCAGCGGAAACTTTTTCAGATAACATTCCCGCAGGCCTCCTCGGGAAACATAGCCGAAGCCGCCGCAATCTCGTCCCAGTCCGCAGGCGAAATATTTCGCGCGACCTCAAGGCAGTCCTCAAGGCTGCCGCCGCGCACGTAAGGCCTACCGTCCACTTGCGACCGCCACCTTCGGAAGCAGTGAAAGAAGCGTACAGGGCAGCGGCTCGTCCGCTATTACGCGCACCCTGCCCGACGAATAGCCCGCGCTCAGCCCGAGCGTCATAACGCCAGTCGTAAGCGACACAGGCGCGCCGTATGGCTCCGTGCTGCGCTCCTTGAACTCCATAGCCTCAAACGGCACAGGATCGCCCTCCGCCGCCCCTATCTTTATCCCCCTCGTCTTCTCCACGCGCACAGATACCGAGATAAGCCGCGCGCTGCGCCCCTGCTGTGTGCCGTCCTGACGCGGAAGCGTGAGGTCGAGCGTCTCAAGCTCCGCGCGGTACGGCAGCCCCACGTGTACGACCGAAGCCGGATGCTTCAGCGTAATCTTTCCGTTTTCGACGGTAAGCCCGTGAATCACATTACCGTCCGCGAGAACCGCAACGTCTCTCCCTTCAAGATGCGAAAGCCCCGTAATCTCGGACTGCGGCGTCTCGTATCGCTTCGTCACGCCGCAGTCCACGAAAAAGCATTCCTCGGGGCTCTCCGCGCTGCGCGCAGCCATCTGCTCGATGAACCGCTTATAACCGTCCCCGGACCGTCTTTTCACGGCAAGCCACACCTCGTCGCGCTCAGCCGAAGAGAGACAGCAGACCGACTCCACCTCTCCGTCCGTTTCGATACGGCTCCACGCGACGACATCCTGCTCCCTCAGATAAGTCAGAGCGAGCAGAGAGCCGTCGTCGAGCGCCACCCAGACTATGGAATCCGGGTCCTGCTGGTAATCCATCGCGGCGACCGTCCTCTCCTTGAAAAGATGCGTAGCGAGCACGGTCAGGTCGTTGCCGCTGTAACTGTCGGATTCAAAGGCATAGCCAAGGTCGCGGATGATCTTCCCCTGCTTCTGCACGAAAAGCACCATATTGCCTATGACGACCGGCGTGACCATACTCGCGCCGCGGTAGCCCTGTACGTTCGCCTCAAGCGACGACGGAGTGATCGCGCTCTTAGTGCCGCCCGCCGAAATAGTCCACTCCGCCCCCGCCGTCAGCACGACGAGCGAAGAAAGCGGAACGAAGGCGCGCACCGGCGAAACCTTGCGCGAAACGAGCGAAGCGGTAACGGCGTCGTCGTCCTGCAAAACGATATGACGCTCGAAGTTGTAATAATCCCCCGTCACGCTCATCCATACGTTCTGCGGCTCGCTGGCGTTCCCTCCGAAGCACAGCCTGTCCTGATTGAACCCGACCGCGCAGGGCCAGCCGCGATAATCGCTCCACGCCCCCTCAGACCAGTTCCGAGTCGCGCGCGTAGATGCGGCCTCTTTCTCGAAAGTCCCCTGCGCGACGGTCGAAGAAGTCACCGAGTTGATGCGTATACAGCACTCATAGTCGGCCGCCTCCGCCGTCAGCTCGAAATAGCCGCGGTCCGCTTCGGTATTGCCCTCTGGCAGAAAAGTCGTAAAAGAATCCGCGGTAAGCCTGAACCTCGTAGGCTCCTCCACAGTGCCGGATTCATCGTAATTCTTGCAGCTCGTCTTGGTGCTTCCCGATGTAAACGTATAAATGTCCGTCCAGCGCGCCTCGTCCTCGTCGTAGCGCTGGAGCCGCACAGTCCCGCCCCAGAAGCCGGAAGAAAGCACGTGCCAGCCCTCGTAGGCCGTCACTTCGACGCTCCAGCTCTCCGAGAAATTGCCGGAAGTCTTCTTCGTCACCTCGTCCACATGATGCAGCACCGAAAACAGAGCGCCTATATGCCCCTCTTCGAAAAGAGCGGCCGAAGCCGTCAGCGTAACGTCGCCGGACACGGACGAAAGAGCTATCGTCGTATCGGTCGAATTCATCGTGCGGAACGGCCCGCCGGAAAAAGCGCACTTCTCAAGCGTCCAGCTCGCGTCGGAATACCTCGCCAGCTCCATAGGCGGATGGTTCGGATGCACGATGAAAAGCACGTCCGCCGACTGCGCGAACGAAAGCGCCCGAAGCTCGCCTTCGAGATAGGGCGTCTCAAGCTCGTAGGGAGAGCCGTCCTCTGCGAGCTGCGCGCCGTCCTTGTAAAAGCGCACATATTCGCCGCCGAACTCAAGCAGATAGGCGTCCGTATCGGAATACTCGAAAGGCACAAGCCGCACGGCCTTATCCGCATACTTCGCCTCGGCGACGTACCGCATACCGGCGCGGTTCGAGACGCCGCCGTGCGGATGAACAGTAAAATTCTTAAGCGTCCGCAGACCGACCGCATATTTAGCCAAGTCCTCGCGCCCGTAGAGCGACGGGGCTAGCTCGCCGGCAGCGAAGCTTACCTGAGAAGGAAAATAGGCCATCTAAATCACCTTATATCCAAATAATCGCAGGGCGAGACGCGAAGCCTCGTCCGCCCCTCGTTCGCGTCGGCGGCGCAGGCGTCGCCGTAGGCCACGAGGAACTGCTTCGTAATCTCGTCGCGCATATTCATCGAAACGTCTGCGACCGACCAGCAGGCCATGCGCGCGAGATTCCAGCATAAAGCCTCTTCAAACAAAGGCGGGAACAACGTAGGGTCGGAGACCATGACGGTGTACTGCGCCGTAGTAGCCGGGAAGTCCGAGCAAATCACGCGGCTTCCGCCGTGCATCCCGATACGGAAATCGCCGCTCCATCTATGACGTAAATCCGCCTCCGCGCGGAAAAGCCGCAGCACCTTCGCGCAGTTGTTCGGATACTGATAGGCGTAAGCCGCGCCCGGAACCGAACCGGATATACCGGCCAAATCCGTCATGCCGCGGCAGAAATTCCAGTCGTTGCGCGAAAGCAGAGACGTAAGCGCAGCGTCGTAATAACGTTTCATAACATTGGCTTCGGCGGTCGCCTCCATAAGAGAGCTTATCGTCCGCCCAACGCCCATAAAGCCGAGAGCTTTGTTGCATATAGAAACCTGGCTGCTCATCGTCCAGGCGCCGTTTTCCATAACCTTCGCCCCCTCGTATAAAAAACGGACGAAGGCGAAAAGCCTCCGATCCCGCTTACCACATACAGCGCCGGCGCGCTACATATTCACGTCCGGCGTAAGATAGCCCCTCTATCGTGCCGCCAGTGAAAGTGCCGGTCACGGTAAAGTGCAGCCTCAGATACTTGTCGCAGCCGAGCGGCATACGGACTTTGATATGCTCCGTGTCCGCGGTGAGGTCAGCGAGCGCGATAGAGCCCGAGGTGAAAAGGTCGACCGGCGAGGTAAACGATTCGTCCGAAGCAGTCTGAAGCTTCACGACGACGCTCGTCCCGCCCGCTCCGGCCTCTATGCCGCGCACGACGAGCCAGAGGCCCATGTAGGCGTCTCCCTTGAATCCCGTCTCTACAACGTCGCTTGCGCCCGTCCCGTCCGAAAGGTCGTAGGCCGGGAAGATACATTTAACGTCACGAATACTCATAACAACCCCTCCTTTACGCGAAAGAAATCTGCGCTTCAGACGTGCTTATCGCGTCGCACCTGCGCACCGGAATCTCGTCGAATGCCAGCACGCGCTTGCCCGCGACAGTGTCCCACGTCAAATTGACGTTGTTCTTTTCGAGAATCTGATTGCGCAGCGCCGTGCGCACCTCGCGCGTGCAGTAGAACGCGGGCTTGCAGAGGCCGAGCTTCGGGATAATCTCGGAAGCCTCTATCATCAGCTTCATGAGGTTCGCCGGAGTGTCCCCCGCGAGCGTGTCGAGGTCTATATTCGCTATGCGCACGATATAGCGCCAGTCGCGCACGCAGAGCCCCATACGCCACGTGTAATGGCCCTTGTAGGCCATATAGCGGCCGCCCTCAGCGTCGTGCGCCTCCTTGCGGCCGAGGTCCTCGTGCTGGAGCCCCGCCTGCGTCCCCTTCGGGAAAATGCCGTGCACCGTGTCGTTGCCCCAGCCGACGAGATAGACGCTGGAACGCCTCGTCCCCGCGTCGCCGTTCATGCCGCCGTTCAGTATGTTTTCGCCGCTCTCCGCGGACTTCAGCGCGAAACGCGGCGCGATGCCGAGAAACCTGTCCGGCGTCTTGCGCAGGTCTCCGTAGAAGACCGTCTCCGCCATCTCCTGATTCATCGCCTCGATGAAAGGCCTGTCCTCCGAAAGCCTGAAGGCCGAAACGTCCGCGGCGAGCTCGACGAGCGCCTCGTCTATCTCGGAGAATGCTTCGAGCCGTCCGCATACGTCCGTGTGCTTCACGGTCGTCGACTTCGACGGCTGCACGCCCTTGTTTATCTGCCTCCACGCAACCTTCGGCAGCCCGGTGCGCATCGTGGTTTCGTGGCCGGTCGGAAGGTTGCCCTCCACGAACGGCATATCCTCTAGGATGTCGTTCGTCTTGTTCATCATCTCGACTATCGCGGGAATGCGCCCGTCCGGGTCCTTCCTCGTCGCCCAGTCCATAAGCGTAAGAAAATCGCTCTTAATCGTCGCCATTGAAAAACCTCCTTATTTCTTCTCTTCGGCCGCGCCGCCGTAAAGCAGCGAAGCCGTGTCCTTCGCCTGAGGCGATTTATTACCCACATAAGAATCCTCGGAAATGGCGAGGCCCACCTTATGGAAGAACCTCACGACAGCGGGATGATATTCGAGGCCGCTGTCCTGAAGTATCTGCACCAGATCGGAGTCGCCGAACCTGTTCAGCGCCTTGAGGCCGACGCCGAGATTCTGTTTAAGGTTCTTGCCGCCTATCTCCGGGTCAGAAACGAGCTTCTTCTTCCACTCCTCGACCATCTCGCCGTTGCGCTCGTGGAAGCCGTCGAGCTCCTTCTGCACCTTCTGCGTTACGAGGTCCGCAAGCGTCTGAGCGTCCTCGTTCGTGACCCCGTACTTCTGAAGCAGAGGCGTCGCCGCGTCCACCATCTCCGTGTCGAGCACAAAGCCCTCCGGGACGTTGAGCTCGTAAGGCTTAGGCTCTACGTTGCCGCCGTCATCGTTACCCTCTCCCTTCTTGCCGTCCCCCTCGCCGCCGTCTCCGGCCTTCGCATCGCCGGCCGTCGTGAGGCCGGGAATATCCGCACCGCCCTTCTGCGCGTCGTCTCTACCAGACGGCTGCGACTCTCCTGCCGGCGGCGTATCCTGCGCGCCGCTTCCGGCGTTTCCATCGTCCGCGCCGGTAAGCCCCAAACCGGAACTCTGGGTCTGCGTACCTTCTCCGCCTGTCTGCTGGCCGGCATCTTCGCCAACCGTAATGTTTTCGCTCATATATGACCGCTCCTTTCGCGTTTAGTAGTAACTTGCCCTGAATATGTCCGGGTTCTCCGTGCACTCGCCGTAGACGGATATTTCCGTGACGTTCAGTTCCTTGCCTTTGGCATTAAAAAAGGCCTCCGCCTTTGCGGAAGGCCGTGACGCGGCGCGCTGTCCGCGCAGCGGACATTTTAAATTTCTTCAGCGCGCCGCTAATGCCGCGTGCGTTTCGCGGCGCCCCGGGTCGTCTGCCCTCACTATGACCGATTCCCTTTTATCCCACGGCGAGTTTTCGCTGTCTCCCGTCAGCCTCTCCTTCGGAGGCATGAGAATAACCCGGAAAAGCGACGCGGCGCACCCTTCGCCATAAGGCGAAGATAAAAAACTTCCTCAGTGCGCCGCTAGTGCCGCGTGCGTTTCGCGGCCTTAGGAAGAGGCGGGTTCTCGTTCGGATAGAGTTTGTTCAAGCGTTGTCGCTCCTTTCCAAAAATATCGTCCCTTTGTCCCCTGCGCGCCCTGTCCGCCGCGCACTCTGAGGCGTAGACTCCCGCGCACTTGCAGCAGGCCGCAGGGCCGCAGTACCGCGATATGACGTTCCTGAGCCATATCCCTACGGAGCGCCGTCCTTCGTTCGCGCAGGTCGCGTAGATGTTCCCCACGTCGAGCGAGGGCTCGTCCACGCCGCTGCGCGAAAGCACGAGGCCGAGGAAGAAACAGCCCTCGCGCGTCGCAAGCAGCCCCTTGACCGCCTTCTCGGTAAGCTTAGCGGCTTCGTTCCCGTCGTGTTCTTCCATTAGAAACCGCCTCCGACCATCTCAAGCAGCGAGCCGCCGCCCGTCTCCGTCTCGCTCATGAGCTTCGCGCCCTGCGCAGCCTGTTCGAGGCTCTGCACCGACTGCTGCATCTCAGCCATCTGCCGCGCCTGTTCCTCCTGCGCCGCGCGCGTCTCGCGTATCGCCTCAACCTCCTCGTGCGAACGAAGAACGTCGGCGGGAATTGAAAGCAGGTCGGCGTAGCGCCGGACCGCCGCGTCCATGTTTATCACGTCGATGAGAGACGGATCGGAGCCCATGAGGCCGCCCGTGAAGGATATGAACTGTTCGAGCGGCGCGCGCCCGCTCATCTTCTGCGCCTGCGCGAATATGGAGGTGTACTCGATTTTCAGCGTCTCGCCCTCTATATCCTCGGGCGGTTCCGGCAGAAGCCCCGCCGCGCGGCAGTAGTGGACGCAGGCCTCGATTGATGGGCTGTGCTGTTCCTTAGATAGCCGTTCGAGCACGGGGCCGAGCACCGATAGCTTTTCTTCGTGAAGCTCCGCAATCTCGCGCGCCGTCTTGTCCCTGTCCTGCGCGTTCGAGACCATCATGAAGAGGTCCACGAAATAGCTCTCGCGTATCGCCTGCCGCGCGTCGTTTATACCGGCGAGCAGCGCGTTCATGTCCGGCCGGATGTCGAGCGCGGGAATGACCGGCTTTCCGCCGGCGGTGCCGTTCATGGAGACGAAATATATCTCCCCTGGCGCAAAGTCCATTATGTCGTTCTGGTAGGCAGCGTCGGCGAGCATGGGCGGGTCGACGAGCTTCTTGACGGCGTTCAGGTAGTCGCGCTTCATGAGCTGGAGCGTCTTGTTGTCCTCGATGCACTCGTCCCCGGGGCCGTAGCCGTATATGTCCGAGCTGCAAAAGTCCCAGCGCGGAGCGAAGACCGGAAAGCGCTCGAAGCCGGAGAGGCGCAGAAACTTGTCCTGCTCGCCGCCCTCCTCCCAGTAGGCCGAGAGGAAGGGAAAGCCGAAGGCCCCGAGCGAGCCCTTTACGTAGTCGTCGTTCGGCTCTATCGCGTGTACTACGGTGAACCATTTGTCCGGGTTGTTCCTGAGAGCTTCCTTAACGGATACGGAGACGTTCTCCGTCCCGAACTCGGAGGCTATCTGTCCCGCCGTCATCTGTATGTCCTCGTAGAAGACGTCGACGCGCCCGCGCGTGCCCGAGGTGCCGAGGTAATACTCTCCGCCCGTGAAGGTGTGGCAGCGTATCACGTCGTCGTAGTCGGGAAGCATTATCATCGCGGACGTTCCGATGGTCCCGATCTCCTCATAGCTCGCGTGCGTGCAGGTGTAGTAGTTGCTCCCGGCGAGCACCTCGTAGACTATGTCCTCAACTTCGTTGCACCACTGCCGCATGGGCTTGTAGTCGTACATGTCGGGATTGCCGGGAAGCAGCGTAAACCACTTCTGCGACGGCGAAGTAAGGCCGCTCTGCATTCCGGCCGCGAGGATGCGCACGGCTTTCTTCGCGGTCGAGTCGAAGAGCTTCGTCTTCTCCTTGCCGTTCGGCGGTTCGCTGCGCAGCCTTCCGCGCCTTGGATAGATGTAGTTATACAGCTCGTCCCACTCCGAAGCGACCTTCTGGCGCTCCAGCTTGAGCGCCCCCCTTGCGCCGGCCGAGCTTCTGCCTCAGTTCTATGAGATTGCGGCCCATCTTTACTCACCGAGCTTCTGCTTCTTGCCTGAAGCCGCGGACGAAACGGCGGAAGAAGCGGTGTTGCTGCGCATCGTGCTTGCGTAGCCCCTGCGTTTCCGTTCCTTCTCGTACATGCGGCTGACGGCAGCCTCTCCGTCTGAAACCGCCGCCCTGCTCACGCTCGTAGCCTCCGGCGCAAGCGAAGGCGTAGGCGGCACGACGGCCTGCTGTGAACTGCCTCCGCCTCCGAAAAGTCCTCCCATGTGCATCACCTCCTAAAATGGATCCCTTGAACGCGAAGGCCGCCGGCGGACGGCGCTCTGAACGCCGGCCTTCGCCCTTACCTCCGCCCCGAACGTCACAGCCAGAGCGTCCGCAAGGTCCGGGCTTGCAAGCCCGCGCTTCTTCATATCCTGCTTGCGCTCGAGCTGAATCTGACCGCGGTTGTTCGTGCTGTACTCTGGCCCGACGAGGTCGTCTCTGAGGTCCGAATCGTCGGGAATCGCGCCGCCCTCATAAAACCATTTGCGCATCTTGTACCAGACCTCCGCGCGCCTGTTGTGGCAGTTGTCGAGCAGCGCCTTCTCGCCGGCGTAAAAAGCGATGGGCGAGCGGTTCATAAGCCGCAGGCTCGACATCACGCCCTCGCCCACGCCCGTGGCGTCGACGATGACCGCGTCGGCCCTGTACTCGTCCTCGAACATCGCGACACGCGCGGCAAGCTCCTCGGGCTTCACGCCGCGCTTCTGATAGAGGATCTTCGACATAAGCCCCTGACGCAGGAAGACGACGCTCCTGTCCCCGCCGAAGAGGGCAACGTCCACACCGATAACCACCGGCGCGAAGTCGAACATCTCCTCGCGCAGATGGCGGCCCATAGCGGCCTCCACAACGTCGCCCGGCATGAACTGCATCTCTGATGCGTGCGGGAACTCGCCTAAGACGCGCACACGGTACATGTCGCTGTCCTCGCCGTACTCCTCCGCAATCTCCTTAGCGTAGGCCGGCGAGACGCGCGGCGAATCCAGACACGAAAACTGAAAGCGCGTCCAAAGGTCTCTGTTCTTGTGGTGCGAGTTATAGAAGTAGCCGGTAAGCCTCGTCGGGTTCGCCGCCATGAGTATGCGCGCCCCTTCGGTGGACAGAGCGCCGCGCGCGACCTCAAAGACGACCTCGGGAATGCCTGAAGCCTCGTCGATAAGGAAAATCATGTGCTCCGCGTGGAAGCCCTGCAAAGCCTCGGGATTCTCCTTGCGTCCCGTGCGCGCCGCGATGAAGCCCGGCGTGCCCTCCATCGTAATCTTGTCGCCCTTTATCCTGACCGACGACCGCCACGGCTCGAGCATCTGCGCGCGCCATTTGTCCACCTCGGGCCAGATAATGTCCGAAAGCTGATGAGCCGTCGGTGCGGTAGCGGGAATCTTAACGTCCCAGAAGCACGTTATGCCCCACAGCCCGATCCACGCAAAGAGGCACGACTTCCCCGTGCCGTGGCCGGAGCGTATAGAGACCCGCGCGCCCGGCAAAGCCATAGCCTCAAGCACCCCGCGCTGCTGCTCCGTAGGAACAGCCCCGATACACTCGACGACGAAATCATAAGGCGAAGCCCGCCACCGCTCGACTAGGGCGACGAGCCCTTCTTCGTCATGCATAGCTCTTTTACAGCTCTCCTTCAGAAATCACAGATTTACAGCGCAGGAAAGCCTTCGCCATCGTTTCCACAAACTGTTCCTGCAGAATATCCTCAACGCTGTTCTCTTCAGGATTAGAAAACATCATCAGAGGTATATGTATAAGCTCGTGCAAAATAGAAAGCTCGACGTTCTGATTTACATATTCGTCGTCATAGTCTACCGGATCGAGAATCTTTATGACGGCGACCATCACGCCGGTCTTACAAAAAACCTCCGCATATCCGAGCGTCGTCATCTCACTTCTGCGCGCATATTTTATCTTAATGCACCAATGCTGAAGCGACAACGTTTCCTGCCATTTCCTACAAATTGCTTGTAATTCTTCATTTGATAATCTATACATATACTTTTCACCTCGCCATTATTACTGTATAATCCAAGTAAACAAAAACTATAGATGAAAGGAGACGGTTTATATGGCAAGAGACACACATCGGGTACTTCCCCGCGGCGGCGAATGGGCGGTAAAGCGCGACGGAGACACAAAAGCGTCACGCATCTTCACGACCAAGGCAGAAGCCGAGAAATTTGCACGTGTGACTAGCAGAAACCAGGGAACGGAACTGCAAATACACGGCAGAGATGGAAGAATCCAGCGCTCCGACAGCCACGGAAACGACCCATGCCCGCCAAGGGATAAGGCGTAGCAAGTAAGTATAAAGCCCTCCGCACCCCACAACGCGGAGGGCTTTACTCATTCACTAGCGTCAGAGACGGCCCGCCGCCGCGCCTCCGCCTGCTGCAAAATAACCGAAGGCGAGACGTTCACGCTGACGGAGGTGTCGGCATCCTTCACGCCCGATATCTCGGCCAGCAGCTTCGCGGCCGCGATAACGTCGTTCATCTCGACCTCGATTCCGCCGTTTGAGTGTTCCGTAGGCGGTATGGCCTTTATCTTCTTAATAGAGCCCGACATTTCCTCGGTCATGCAAGTAGTCGGCACGATGAGCATGTCGCCGAAGTCGAGCACCGTCTGGCCGCCGTTCGCCTCGGCAAGCTCGTTCAGCACATCGTCGCGGTTCGGGTCGTCGCGCCCGGGCGAAATATGCACTATGTCCGTGACGTGCGTGCTCACTATTCCCGCGAGCCTCCGCATGATAAGCTCTCGCACGCGCTCCTTATCGTAGCCGGAAGCGACGAGCGCTTCATTGCGTAAAGCCTTGATACGACTGATAATTTTAGGTTTTCTTAGGTTCTTCGAAGCCTCGACGGCGGCCCCCGCTTCGCCGTATCCGGCACGTATGGCAGCCGCCGTCGCGTTGCCTTTAGGGTCGCTCACATACTCCTGACAAAACCGTTCCTGTCTCTCCGTAAGCCCGAATTCATTCGCCATCCGCACCACCTCCATATACAAACGAGATTGTTTGAGATACAATAGATACAGAAATAGAAAACAAAGGAGTGAAACACAATGCCCAAAACCGAAATGCTCCACATACGAGTAGAGCCAGACATAAAACAGATGGCGGACCAGACCTTCCGAAGCCTAGGCCTCACCACAGCCGACGCGGTAAACGTATTCCTGCGCAAATCCATAGACGCCGGAGGATTCCCCTTCGCCGTGCGCCGCCGCTACAATAAAGAGACGCTCGAAGCGTTCGCAGAAGCGAAACGTATAGCGCATGACACAAACGTGAAAGGCTACACCGACATGGACGAACTGATGAAAGACCTGTTGTCCGATGACTAAATACACAGTCAAATTCACGTCACAGTTCAAGAAGGACGTGAAACGCGCAGAAAAGCAAGGCAAAGACATCGCGCTGATGAAAGCGACCATTGACTCCCTCGCTTCTGACGAGCCGCTGCCCGATAAATTTCACGACCACGCGCTCACCGGCAACTGGGACGGCTTTCGCGAATGACCACCTCGCGCCGGACTGGCTTCTCGTATACATAAAAGAAAAAGACATCCTCGTCCTCACAGCTGTCGCGCACAGGCAGCCATGCGGACATCTTCAGAAAATAACCCACTCAAAAAAGCCGCCTCCCTCAAACGAGGAAAAGCGGCTCATCTCTTCTTGTCCTCCGCCCCTGTCGGGCGGTTCGTTTCTCTGCGGCTTTCGCCAGTATAAAAATTATAGCAAAAAAAGCTGTCAATTTACTGACAACAATTCAGACACAATTTGACCTTTGACTTTTTGACCAATACGCCGCCTGGGGACACTAGAGGAATGGCATCCGCTTTACTTAGGCTGGGCAAAGTTCATTTCAGCGCGACCCATACGCCAGTCCTCAAGCAAAGGCTGAACGTCGAGAACCGGCCTGTACAGCTTCCCGAGGGCTCGGCTGATATGCCGGTACACGCTCCTTTCGCTGAACATAAGTTCCGCCGCAACGTCGGCCACCTCCAGCTTCCGCCAGTACCGCAGCGCAAGCACCCGCCGCTCCTCGGGCGAAAGCGCGCAGAAAGGCTCGTAAATACCCAGCATAAGCGCCGACAGCCGCCGCATGATAGGGTCGTCGTATCGGTCGAGATACCTATCCGCCGCGCATGACGCGCTTCCGCCGTCCACGCGCTCGCCGTAAAGACAGCCGCCGGCGAGAGCCTTGGCGTCCAGCATGAGCCTATATCCGTCATAATCCCGCTTGATAGCCGGGAAATCCTTCACCGCCCCCTCGGCGATCCTGTGTCTGTACGACGCCACCGTCATTCCTCCTCTGTGTTCTCTCATGCCTCTGTCCTTGTGAGGCGAGCGCTTGCGGGCGCTTTTCGAAACGCTCGCTAAAACGCTCGCACCCGAAAAATCCAGTCTGTAACTGTATTTATATATACATTGCGAGCACTGCGAGCACTTTAGAACTCATAAACTAGATTTATCATACGAGAGGAAAATTCCTAAATTTACCCCGAAAAAAGCGCCGAAGTGCCCGCGAAGTGTACACCAATGCAGTCATACCAACGTTTCACCTCTTGCGAGCACTTCCGCGAGCACTTTTGAAACGCTCGCGCGGCGAGCTCTAAAGCGTTGATATGACTGAATTTGTAAATGCGAGCGCTTAACGGTAGAGATACGAACGCTCGCGCTCTGTTTCAGTTTCTTCGGCGGGACACGCCAAAGCCGGGCATTCGCGTGCCCGGTCCTTTTTTGCTCGTCGTTCCCGTCAGCTTGCGCAGCACCCTTGCAGCCTTCATTGCGTCACCCGGGCGCGGCACTCCGACGAAACCGGCCTCGATAAGCGCCTCCGTCGCGGTCATCTCCTGCCAGAACTCGCGCGCAATCTCCCAATCAAGCCCCTGCGTCAACAGCTCTTCGACCGGATTCGGCGCTTCAAACTGCCAGTTCTGCCGCGCGAGCTCGGCCTCCTCGTCCTTCGTAAGCCACCACTGCCCAAGCGGGTCTTCCGTGCCGCGCATATAATAATCCTCGTAGACCTCGGCCCATATCTGCTGCATGTCACGGCGGTCAATCATATCCATGCGCTCCACCGGAATGCACCACCATCTGGAGTTCCCCGTGTCGTCTATGAGAATCTCGCGCTGGTTCACCGTAGCGCCGAAGACCGTCCGCCGCTGAAACTCGCTCATGCGCCGCCCCCACGGCATACGAAGCACGTCCGTGCTGCGCGTCAGGAAGTTCTTCAGCGCAGACATATCCGACCGCTTGAAAGTCCCCTCCAGCTCGCCCAGCTCCGTAATCCAGAAGGAAATAGCGCGCTTCAGGCTGTCCTTGTCGTTCGGGTCGAGCCCAATCCCTTCGTTGAAAAACTCGTCGCGCCCCGCGAGATTGCGGAACCACGTAGTCTTCCCTATTCCCTGACCGCCGATAAGCACCAGCACGCCGCGGTAGTGGAACCCGCGCGGATGAAAAGCCGCCGCCGCGGCGGAGACGAGCCACTTCCGCATAAGCAGCTCCTTGAAAGCGCGCGGGAAGCCCCGCTCCTCGACCACCGAATCATAAACATTCCCGATGCGGTGGATACCGTCCCACGGCTCGGAAAGAATCCACTCGCGCACGGGATTGACTACGTTCCGCGCCGCCACTTCAGAAAGAAACGGGTCAACGTTGCTCGAAGGAAAGCCCCACTGCGCGCAGAGCGAGAGGATATGTCCCAGCGTCGCGTTCTTCACGTCGTCGCCGCAGTACTCGCGCCCGGGCACGCCGATGATGCCCTCCTTCTTTATCTCGTCATATTTTACACTGATTCCCGCGTAAGCGAGCAGCGCTTCGAGATTCGCGATAGTCCCCTTCGGCCGCCCCGTAGTCTCGCTGATATGCACGAACTGCGGGAAAGAATGCCGCTCTATGTATTCCGAGCGCGCCTTGAAACGTTCCAGCTTGCCCAGCATGGCGGCGCGCGCCTTCTTCAGCCCGTACTTCGCGGCGTAGTCGTTCCAGTCGGACAGCTTCTCGCCCTCTGCGAAATCCGGGGAAACGAACGGAACGCCCGTCTCCTCGAAAATCTTCAGCGCCGCCGTGCCTCCCGTGTTCCCCATTCTCTTATAACGGTCGTTGTCGGCGGCTATGACGAATTCAACGGAAGGCCATAGCTCGCGGACGTTCTGTATAACGGGGCGCAGGTTGCCGGCGTCTGCGGCCGCTATCACGTCGTCCCCCGTCGCTTCCGCTATGGAACAGCCGGTGGCCCAGCCTTCGCACACCCAGCAGCGCGGAGAAATCTGCGCCGGCAGGCCGCGTTCTTCCCCTGCGGCTTCCTCCTTTCCACCCCCTAGAATAAGCTCACGCGACACCGGAGGAATGCCCTCTCCGGGCATGCGGCCCGGCAAAAAGGAAAAATTCCCCATCTTGGGAGCGTCCTTCTCGAAACGCTTCGCGCCGTCGCCCGAAATAGTCTGCACAGTCGCGATACTCCCGTCTGGGAAATAATACGGGACGACCAGTAAATCGCCGAGCTGACGCGCACCGTGCGCGCCCGAAAGCCCCTTCTTCAGAATATACTTGTGCAGCGGGTTCGCCTCCGAAGCCGTCTCCCATCTAATCCGAGCCATCTGCATGGCGCGCTCGCGAGCTGCGGCCCTCTCTCGGTCCGCCGCATCCTTGCGCGCCGCGCACTCCTCGATATAGCGGCGGCGCTCCTCCTCCGTCCAGCCAGACCCGCCGCCGCGGAAAAACCAAGTCGAATAAGGCACCCCGTGAGAGGCCTTATAGCTCTTGAAATACCCTGCGGGCGACTCGTCCATATAGACGCAGTACTCGCCGGACTTCTCGCGCCCCTTGTCCCCGCGCACACGGAAACGATGCTTCCGCCCGTCCAGCCGCAGAGTGTCGTTATCCGCCGGAGCAATCCCCGCGTCAGCCAGCGCCTCAAGAAAAGCGCGTTCCACGTCGTAATAATTGAAATCCGCTATCTTGCCTCACCTCGCCTTCTAAAGAGACCGAGCGTCTAAGCTTCCCCCACCTTATCCAACACCATAGCAACGTGACAATACGGGTCACACTCTCCGGCGCTGCACTTGCCGCACGGCGCACATATGCGCTCGCGGACAAGCCTCGTCAAAGCAGAAATGGCGTCAGATTTTCTGGCTCGTGACTCGCGCTCCCTTCGCTCGCGTTCCTTGCGGCGGTACTCGAAAATTCCGCCGGCGCGCTCCACATCTTCACAGTATTTAGCGTAACCGTCGCTCATTGTTATTCTCCTTCGGCGCATTCCGGCGCGCCGCCGGCAGCGGCTTTCTTCGGCCGCCCGCGCTTACGCTTCGCGCCCGTCTCAGGCAGCGCCTTAACGCCAGTCTCCGCTTCATAACGCTTGTCTATCTCGGCAAAAAACGCAGCCAGAGCCTTCACCGAAATGCGGACGTCGACGCTTCCCCGGATAGAATTCTTGATAACCTCCCAGGAATGCCCCGCGAGCCGCGCCGCGCGAATCTCCGTATAAAGATTCTTCACGAGCTCATACTTCACAGCGGCGCACCCGCCGCGCCTGGCCGGAGACCGCGCCAGCTCCGTCAGTCCCATCCGCGCCCTGCCTATACCGGGCATATCAAAGTCGGCCATCTACCGCTTCTCCACCCTCGGCCCCCAGCAGCCGCGCGCGAACTTCGGGCACTTCATACAGCCCAGAGCATCGAGCGGAACACGCTCCGGCCTCTCGCGCCCGACGTAACAGTCGCGGTCGGAGCAGCAGCACACAGCGAAATACGCGGGGTCAATCCGCATAAGCCGCGCCGCGACAGCCTCGACCCGCTCGCGCACACTAGGCAGCCGAAGCCCCTCAAGCATGAAGTTATCCCCGAACACCGTCATAACGCGCCCTCCCCCTTCAGTATAAACTCACGTACTGTCCCGGCCTCCGGCTCCATAGCCGCCATGCGCGCCATCCGTTTCGCATAATCGCGGTACCCGCGCAGCCTATCCTCGAGCACGGCGATCTTCTTCTCATACTTCTCGCGCATCTTCTCGACGGAAGCGGCCGAATCTTCGCGCGTTTCGGCCTCCTCGCGCAACCGCGCAATCTCCGCGTTCGCGCACTTCAGCCGCTCGCGGAAATCCTCCGCCTCTATACGCCAGCGCTCCAAAGCCGCGGAAAGCTCCGCCGCCTCATTGGCGTTCTCCGAAACGGCCGCCACGCCGTCGCGATAAGCTCGATACTCGCGCCGCAGATTCTCGCAGGCTCTGGAAGCCCCCTCGAGCATAGCCTTATAATTGTCGCGCTCCTTAGTAACGGCGCGCAGCTCGCGCGAAAGGCGAATAACCTCGCCGCCCTTATCTGAAAAATCCCGCATCTCGTTCACGAACGCCGCGAACTTCTCATTCTGCTCCGGCGAAAGAAAATCGAAATCACACTCAAAAGCCATAACTGAAAAACCTCACTTCCCCAGCTTCACAGGCGCATACTGCACCCGCAGCGCGCGGCACATCCCCTTGGCATACGGGCTCTCCTCATACAAATCGCAGAACCGGCACCGCAGCGCGACCTTCGCGACATCCCGAAGCACAGACATCTGCGTCCTGTTATCGCGCTCGTCGAAAACGTGCTTCCGCTCAAGCCGGTCGCACGAAGCAACCATACGGCAGACGGTGCTCACCGCGCGCCGGCCCCCTTCCGACACCGCGCGCAGCCGCCGCTCCATAGGCGTAAGACTCTGCACACACTCGCGCTTCGTAGAATCGCGCCACGCCTCCAAGTCCTCCAGCGTGTAATACACGAGACTCCCCTTCTTGTGATACGGCGGCCCCACCGTCTTACTCTTAGGCATCCGGCTCCTGCAAAGAAACCCCTTCGACACCTTAAGAAAAGCCGCCGCCTCCGCCGTAGACATATTCCTCGGGTCCACCCCGTCCGCGAGCATCTCGATACGCTTCGCATCAAGCAGCCGGCCGAGCTTCTCGTCGATAGCCGCAAGCCGCGCCAGAAGCGCCTCCGGATCGACCGCCATCATAGGAGAAAACAACTCCGAACCCGCCATAACCTCGACCTCCAATCAACCCCCGTGATAAAATAACGGGACACACAATTTCCAAGCTGTTGAACCTCCCTATGCGGTACGGCCAATACCGCATAGGGAAACAGCTCTACTCATCATCCAAAAGCCCGCGCAGCTCCCTGTCGCGCCGGATATGGCGGTAAATATCCGCCACGTCGTAAGTTTGGATATACTGCACAGAAATACCGTCCTTAGCCATGCGCTCAAGCACCGCCGCGCCGATATCATTCCACGAATAACCGCAGTTCTGCGCCTGCGCAATCTCGTCGAACATATCGTTCACGACGGGATACAACAGCCGCAGCTCTGCCTTCGGCTGCTTTCTGTACCTCCTGCGCGGCTCCGCGTTCTTTGCGTGAAGATTTTCAACAAGCGTCATGACCTTATCCTCACTCCTGCCGAGTAAACTTCCGCATAACGTTTTGGCGAAACGGGTCGTCGCCGTCGCTGGTGTTCGAAGCGTAGACCTTTTCACCCTTAACGTTGTACATATATTCGCTTTCTCCGGCGACCTCTCCAGAACCGGCGGGCAAATACTTCCTTGCAATATCCCGAACCGCCGAAATCTCCTCGACAGCCGCGTCCAACTGCTTTACGACGCGCGCGAGAACCTCGTCGCTGTTAATAAAATCCCTGCACTCTTCACTGCGGGCGAAATCCAAAAGAAAACGCAAACCGCCCCGCCCGGGACAAAAAAATCCGAAGCCTCAAGCGCGCGCCACGCGCCTACCGAACCATTCAGCTGCGCGGAAGGCCCCTTATCGAGATAAAACCTAGTCAGCTCTTCATAAAGCGCATTAATATCCGCCATAACAGAAAACCTTCCTCCTCCTATGTCGTCCCAGAATGCTTCTGTCTGGGGCCTCCGTCCCTACACGTGAGCCTCACGTCATTCCGGCCTTGAGCCGGAATCTAGTGTCGTTTGCTCCTCATTGCATACGAAGATAAATGAACCAAAGGAAAATAATAATTAACGTTAACTGCGTTTGAATAGTCCCCACCATCTCACTCCTCCAAAATCAAATCCTTTGCGTTGCCCCTATGCCTAAATCAGCACATTTTTATATAGCAATATAGTAAGATGCCACCAACAAGCATCTGCATAAAATTAACGAGCGGAATTGCCAATGGGAACTTGTTATCCCAGCCGTTTGCTATAATAGTTAAATTAGTCTTAATTGTTATATATGTAATGCAAATAATAAAACATAATACTACATAAAACTTCAATACAATCATTTCTTTTCTCACTCCTCCAAAATCAAATCCTTAACCGAGCACCCGAGCGCGTTGGCTATTCCTACGAGCGACGCATATTTCGGGAACTGCGTGCCGCGCTCGATGCCGGAATATGCGTTCTGGCTGATGCCCGCGCGCTTCGCAAGCTCCTTCTGCGTCCAATTCCGCTCCGCCCTGCAAACCCTCAGCTTCGTAAGATTGACCTGCATTGAATCACCTCCACAGGCACATCGAAATTTATCTTCGCAAGGACATATTATAACTATATGAGTATTTAGTCAATGTATTTGCGAATATTTTATTATTATCTGCAATAAGATATTTTTACAAAACAGGCTATAATCTATCACATGGAAGATAATATTTTTATATCAAAATTAAGAAATCTACGTGGCAACATGACACAAAAAGACTTCGCCAAAAAGTTCGGCTTCACCAATAACTATTACAGCCAGCTGGAGACAGGCAAAAGAAAGCCAACTTTAGAGTTCTTGCAAAAACTCTGCGAAGTATCCGGTTACAGCATGAATTATTGGACGGACAAGGAGGCTGAAACTGAGACTCCGTCACATAATCAACCTGACACTGATTTAACACTAAGGCTAATAAAACTGCGTATTGAAATTGCACAAAATTTTATAACGATGCGCCCACAAGACCAAGAAATCAT
>ENA-OQCL01000479-OQCL01000479.1-human-gut-metagenome-genome-assembly--contig:-NODE-479-length-19085-cov-2.745332_pt1 | contig 19085 bp, 27 predicted proteins | sample MGYA00242502_ERZ504586 | MGnify/ENA primary metagenome ERZ504586 (study PRJEB26092, sample SAMD00036316) | human gut metagenome | host: Homo sapiens | study: EMG produced TPA metagenomics assembly of... | reverse complement strand
GCTCGAGTCGCTTACCCGGTCGACGATGTTTACCCCGTTGAGCGTTACGGTCATGTGCTCCGTGTCGATTATGAGCTCGTCTCCGGCGACCATGTTCACGCCCTCTACGACCATAACCTCTTGTCCGTATGTCGATACCCCTGTACCGCTGGCGTTTGCCTCCGCTATTGCGTCTCCCTCAAAGAAAAGTGTACGGATATAGTCGCCGATGGCCTCGGCGACGGCCTCCGCCTCCGACGTGAATAGCAGAATACGGACGACCTCGCCGGAGGCGGAGGTCTCGGCCTCCGCCGTGCCCGCGAGGTATCGGATAACGAGCAAAGCGCCGCCGCTACCGCTCTCCGCGTTGGCTGTCGCCGTCCACTCGAACACAAAGCGGGCTTTTCGGTTGTACTGCGTTCGGTTGTATGGAGTGCGGTTATACATTTCCTCGCCTCCTTACGAGAGGTTACAGGTGATAGCGCCCGCCTCTACGGTGATAGCGTCCCCGTTGAGCACGTTCTTTCCCCGTGCGAACGAGCCGAACCACAAGAGGTTTCCGCCGCTCTGCGAGTCAAAGATACCCCAATAGGAGACCGTGCCAATGTCCGCCGTGATAACGCCGTAGTCCACCGCCGCCGTGTTCGTCACCTGTTGCCGCCCGGATACCAGCGACGGGGCCCCGAACGTGATAATCTTCCGGGCATACCCGCCGCCGCTGGCCTCCGTGCCCGTGGCGGCGGCGGTCGGGTCGGTCAGAAACAAGGCGAGGTAATACGTCCCGCTCCGTAACGATGTATTGAGGAGCGACGCGGCGTGTACGTTAGAAAGAGCTGCCATTTTTACATACCTCCGTTTTAGTTCACCTTGACGCGGGTAACGTCAAGTTCGTAATGTTGCCTCGGGCCGTAATATAGATAAGGCAATCCGTCTCCTGTGTGCCGTTCACGTTGACCGGCTCCGAATGGGGGAGGGAGACGGAGTTTACAATCTGCTGATTATACTGGATAGACTCCGCGAACGGCCCGCAAAGAAAGACGACCTCGCAACGGCCCGTAATCGCGATTTGCTCAATGCTGATACCGCTGATAACCTTTGCGCTGTATGCCTTTTCCGGCTCGTCGTCGAAAATGAGCAAGCCCTCGCCGGAGAGCCACCCGGCGACGGCGCGGGCCCGCGTCCGCACGCCGGGATATTGATAATCCTCTCCGACAAAGGATACCTCGCACGAGATTTCCCGGTTTTCGTAGCCGTCCTCGATGTCGTATGTGCCGCTTTTTGCCGGGTATGGTGTACTGCGTGACTCGTTTCGGGGGGAGGAGCGTCCGGTCGGTGGAACGGAACACGACCCCCATGTCGTCACTGTGTACGTTGTTGAATGTAAAGCCCAATTTCACGAGGTAACGACCCCCTTTCCGCGAGATTTTGCGCGTTGCATATTGTAGAGCTCCTTTGCGACGCGCTTTACGTCCGCCTCCTCGCGGACGACGAGCTCGCCGATATGGAACGTGTTCGTTACCGTTGTCGTCCCGCCGGAGGCCGTCTCCGACCCTCTGCGGCGGTCTGCCATGCTCGGCACGGCGGCGGAGACCTGTTCAATCGTGGCGCGGGCCGAAAAGCCCGTTTCCATTTCCCCGATACCGTCGGCGAGGGCGGTATTCACTTTCCCCATGCCCGACTCTACCTCGTCGAGCATTTCGGCGGTCATATCTCCGTAGGCTTTTACCGCCCGGCCCTTGTTCTGCTCGATACCGCGAGCCGCGCCCTCGATATTCATTTCGGAGACCCACGCCATTTTTTTAGACGGCGAGGAGATACCGAAAAAGTCGCAAATACCGTCCCAAATGGAGGAAATCCACCCGGAGACCTTATCCCATAGCCACCCGGCGAGGGATTGAATACCGCTCCAAAGCCCTTGGACAAGGTTTGCGCCCACCTGTGCAAAGGCGCTCACGCCCTGCCCGAGTGCCGATACCATGCTCGAGATAATTTGCGGCATAGCCGCCACGAGCGAGGAAATAATCTGCGGGAGGTTGGTAATGAGCGAGGTCAAGAGCTTTACGCCGGTCTCGACTATCTTCGGGATATTGTTTACCAGCGTCGAGACGATAGAGGTAATGATTTGCGGGAGCGCCTGTACGATGGTCGAGATAATTTGCGGTAGGTTGGTAATAAGCGCCGTCAAGAGCTCGACCCCGGCCTCTACGATTTCCGGCAAGTGCGAGAGCAAGGTATCTATGGTCGACTGGATGATTTGCGGCAATACCTCGCATATCGTCGCGATAATGTCCGGGAGGTTTGTTACGAGGGCCGTCAAGAGGGTAACGCCCGTCTCGATGATTTGCGGCACGGCCTCGAGGAGCGCCGTAACGAGGCTCTCTATCAGCGTGGGGAGCGCCTCGAGCAATACCGGGATAGCCTCGATAATGCCCGTCGCGAGCCCTGTAACGAGCTGTAACGCCGCGTCAATGAGGAGGGGGATATTCTCTATAAGGGTCTGTACTAACTGCGTGAGTGCCGCTACCGCCGCCGGAATGAGGGCCGGGAGCGCCTCCGCAATTCCTGTCGCGAGTCCGTTCACGATTTGAATTGCGGCCTCCGCAATTTGCGGGAGCGCGGATGCGAGCCCCTCCGTTAGTGTGGCAAGTACAGAAATCGCGGCCTCCGCGAGTTGCGGAGCCGCGTTTACGAGTCCCTCTAAAATGCTGAGTACGATAGTCGTTCCGAACTCGAGGAGCTCCGGGAGCTTGTCGGCGGCTTGCCCTATCATGCCGTCGATAGCCTCTCCGAGCGCCTCCTCTGCGCCGTCGACCCCGTTTATTACGTCGACAAAAGCGTCTACCACGTCGGCGAGTGCCGGGGCGAACTCTGCGACGAGTTCGTTTTTCACATTATCGACCGTTTCGCCAAGGTTGGCGAGCGTGTCGTCGAGTTCTGCTTGAGCCTCCCGCGCCTCCATGAGCGTGGCGTTATTTTCCTTGAAAATCTCGCCCGCCTCTTGATAGGTGGAGGAGAGGGTCTCCGTGATAAGGTTTGCCCGCTCGGTCTCGTCGGCACACACGGCGAGCTTTTTGTTAAACTCGTCCTCGCTGATACCGACCCAATTCAAAGCGTCCGCGAGGGCTCCTGTCACTTCTCCGACCTTTGCCGTCTCGTTCGCCGCCTCTACGAGCGAGTTTATCGGGAGCGCGTCGCCAAACGTGCCGGATACTCCGGCGGCAATATCGCCCCACGTTGCAACGTCCTTTTCCGAGGTCGCGAGCTGTGCGAGGAGTTGCGCCGCCTCCGTCGCCGTGTCAGTGTCCCCGAGCACGGCATAAAGAGAGCGATACGCCTCCGTCGCCGTGTCCGTGGAGTATCCCGCCGCCGTGAACGCGGTATTTAACCGCCCCTGTGCGGCCCGGTATTCCTCCGTAGACTCCGCGAGGCTGAGGAGCACGCCCACCCCGGCGATCGCCGCCGCGCCGACCGCCGCTATCGCGGCTCCGGCGGCTTTTGCGCCGGTCACGAGCCCGCCCTTGAGCTTTTCGCCGAAAGAGTCGGTCTCTTTACTCGCGTCCTTGACCTCTTTCCCGTATTCGTCGATAGACTCGGCGCACCCGTCCGTAGAGTTCCGGGCCTCGTCGAGATAGCGGTTATTCGCCTCGAGGTCGTCCCCGAGGCGGTTTAAGTCCGCCTGTGCGGTGTTTAATTGCGTCTGCCACGAGTTGACGGCGCGGGTCGCGGCCTCTTGGTAGCTCTGTGCCTCGGAGAGCTCGCGGTTATACCCCTCGAGTTCCTCCGTGAGTTTCGCTTGCTCCGCGCTCGTGTCGCCGGTCTCGTCCCCGAGGGCGGCGAGCGCCTCCTCGCACCGCTGGATATTCGCGCGGGCCTCGTCTACCCGGTCTCCGTAGGTCTCTTGAGCCTTGCGAGCGTTCTCGAGGGCCTCCCGGAGCTTTGTTACCTTTCCCTCTTGCGCCTCGTACATTTTGGAGAGGGTCGCGCCCTTTGCCTCCAACGCCGCGAGGCTGTTTGCCTGTCCCGAAAACTCGGACTCTACGAGTTTCAGCTCTGATTTTAGAGTCCCGAGCTCCGAATTTATGTTTTTGAGGGACGCTTTATACGCGGCCTCGCCCTCGACCGCTAACCTTGTCGATATTGTACGGGTCGCCATTATACGCCCTCCTTATCCCGTTTACCGTGGTCGCGGAGGTACAGCTCCCAAAGGTCGAAAAGCTCGCCGGGAGGCATAAAGAGCGCCTCCGTTACCGATATTCCTGCACCGTGCGGCTATGCGGTAGTATTCCGCCCGTTTGATGGTGCTTTTTTTTGACGGAGTTCCTCGAGGCCCTCGTCGTATTCGTCGTCCTCGGCGCTCTTGACCTCCCGCCCGTACCCGAGCGTTACGGCCTTGATAACCGCGTTCTTGAGGTCGACGATTTCATAGGTCGGCACGAGGAGCCGGAACGTATCCGCGTCCGGGATTTCCCCCGGCGCGTATCCTAACCGGCGGCGAATGAGCTCGCCCCGCTCCGCCATGAACGCGGCGGCGGTGCAAGCCGCGTCGAACCCCTCGCGGGTGTCCTGCTCGAGTTGCTCGAGGAGGAGCTTTGTACCGCCGAACGTGTCCCGTATCTGAAACATAGCCTCGCCGTCGAGGACGAGGTAATAGGCCGTCCCCTCGACGGTGAATTTTGCCGCTTTCATGTGTCAAAGCCTCCAATCGGCAAAGCGGGAGGCGGTTTCTTACGCCGCCTCCCGTTTTGTTATCAGCCGCCGCCGGGGGCGGTATATCCGAGTTTTTCGTCGCACCACGCGATAACGTCCGCCTCACTGTCGAACTCCTTACGGATACGCCATGCGCCGGAGTTGCAACGGAACACGGTAAAGGTGGTCGTGGACGTGCCGAACGTGATAGAGCTCCCCTTTGTCGCCGCGCTGTCGTTGCCGAGGATAGCGTTCACAAGGGGATGAAAAACGCCTTGATAGACGCGCACGCCGTTTCGGATAAGCACCTTGTAATAGGCGAGACCGCCGCGCGGCGCTACGTCGCTATCGGAGTCCGTGAGTTCCTCCTCGAGCTCGTCCAGCGTGGCCCCGTGTAGGGCCGCGTGAACCTCCGCCGTCTTGTCGTCCGTCTGCAATTCCAGCGAGCCGGACGCGAACATATCAATTTTTTCCGCGAGCGCGTCGTCGCCGTACAGCTCGCCGGAGGCGTTGGTAACGGTGAGGTTAGCCGCCACGAGCTTACCAATCGTTACGACGCTCTCGAAATTGTAGGTCGGGAGTGCGTTCTCCGGCGTGGTAGCCACGGGCGCGAACCTCGGCCTCTTTGCTCCAAACTGCGCCATATAGATTTACCTCCTCATAGGTTTTTACTCTTGAGAAATCGGTCGTACACGCCCGCCGCCGCGTCGACGGCGGAGTCGGCCTTTTTCTCGTTTGCCGTGTTGATGAACGGTCGCCCCGGCTGGCCCGCTTTCCCGAACTCATTCACAAAGGCGACCTCGGCGACGCGCCGGGAGTTTCCGTCCCGCCGCGTGCCCTGCGGGTAAACGTAAATCGCTTTCCCGTCTTTCGTTTCCTTGAGCTTTTTGTCGTAGGTGATACTCTGCGCCGTCGTGCCGGTGTCGTAAACGCCCATAGCCCGCGCCTCTTGTGCCTGTGCCGGGGCGATAACCTCGGCCTCGGCTACGAGCATTTCGAGGAGCACCGCGTCGGGTATCTCCGCGATAGCGCCCATGTCCGAGAGGAGCTCGTCGAGCCCGCTCGTATTGAGTTCCGCCATAGCTACACCGCCTCCGCGTCCTCGCACTCGAAAACCGTAGTGTTGCCCGTTCGCGTCCGAGGCCGGAGTGATAGACGGCCTCGTGAACCCGGCGGCGACGATACGGAGGGTGATTTCCCGCCGGTCGCCCGCGTGTTCAGCTCGTGGGGGCGAATATGCACTTGCACGAGGGCCCGGTAATGGCCCGCGTCGTCGTCCCCGAAATCGTCGGGTATCTCCGTATAGTTGAACGTGATATACTCCGCGTCCGGGCCCTTGTAGGTGTTCGCGGCGGCGGGGGAGTTCATGAGCCCGTCGAAAGCCTCGACGAGCCGCGCCTCAATACTCATTTCTCCGCCTCCTTGAACTCCGAGCACTCGAGCTCGTACATTTCCCGCGCCTCCGTATAGGCCCGCTCGACCTTGTACCGCTTTCCGTTCCAGACAAGGCGCTCTTGCCCGTCATAGTCGGCGGCGTGGAGCTTGACCGCGATAGCGAGGGTAACTCCGATTTGCTTTGCGGCGTAGAACTCGGAGCGCCGCACCGATTGCACGTCGGCGAAAATCTCCGTCTCCTCGACGGCCTCTTTCGGGTATCCCTCCTCGTCTGCGCCGTGGGTGACGGCCTCGAGCGTCACCGTATCCCGCCAATACATGAGTTATCCCTCCTCCGGCTCCGGCTCCACCTGTGCGATATAGTCGTCCGCGAGCGAGAGCGCGTTTCTCAGCTCCTTGTACGAGGCCCGGTATTTCTCCGAGTCCTCGTTATCGAGTCCGAACTCGGCCTTTACATAGGTCGCGACCGCCCGCTTGATAAGCGGGTCGGTCTCGTCCTGTGCTTTCTCCTCAAGGACTCCGACGCGAACGAGGTCGGCTCGCGCGGCGTTAATGAGGTCTGTCAATTCGGAGTCGTGGGCGGTGGAGGATACTCTCACATACTGCCGGATACTCGTCAAATACGAGTCTCCGATAGCCATTTAGAGCCCCTCCCTTATGCGCCGGCCTTTGCCAGATGGACGAACGCGCCGAGACCGGCGGCGGGCTTGCTGTCGAACACGCAAGAGCCGAGGAAGTCGATAGAGTTCGTCGCGAGGCCGGAGTGTTCGCTCTTGACGACGGTAATGTCCTGCGAGTAGTTTCCGACGATGTAAGAGAATCGCCGAGATACGCCTCGCTTGCGGGCACGGAGCCGGTGAAATAGACCTCGTTACCCATGATGTAGTAACGACCGTTCGCGAACTCGATAAGGTTGTTCTTGCTCTTGTTCATGAGGGGGAAGAAGTCGGAGAAGAACGTCGCCTTTCTCATGCACCAAACGGCGTTTCTCTCGTAGCCGTCTCCGAGCATACCGTACAAGGCGACCACGTTCGCCTCGGTGAGAGAGGCGGAGGCCCCTACGGTGATTTGGTCGGTATTGTCGGTGTATGCGCCGCTCGTGCCCTTACCGGCGGTTTTCACGCCGCCGGGCTGGTTGGAGCCCGTGCCGGTAAAGATGTAGTTCTCAATCTTCCGGGCGATAGACTCCGCGATAATCTCCACGACGTAGCTCTCAAAGGCGGAGAGCGCCATTTCGGAGCACGCGCGAGAGGCTTTCACGAGCTTTACGATTTCGTAGCCGGTCAGATTGACGGATACGAGGGAGTCGTTCGCGGCGGTGATTGCCGCGTTCTCGGTATGGAGTGCCGCGTCGTCGTTCGTTCCCTCGACTGCAAACTTCATGTTGCCGGGGACGTGGAAAATCCGGCACCGCTGAAGAATGGGTGCGACCTCGTACATTTTCTTGATAATCTGATTTGCGGTCGTCTCCGGGATAATGGGGAGGCCGGAGTTCGCGGCGGTGCTGTATGCCCTCTGCTCCGCGTCGGTCAGCGGCTTACCCTGCAAGGTTTTCAGCCACGCGGAACGGTAGAGCTTTTCGTCTACCTCCTCGGAGGAACGGCTCTCGGGGTTGTTCACGCTCACGGGGTTTGCCATCGCCGCGCCGCTGTTGAGCATACGCTCAATGTTCTGCCGACGCTCGAGGCCCTCGGCCTCCTCGTTCAGCTCGCGGAGCTCTTTCTCGAGAGCGTCCATATCCGCCTTATCGTCTTTCTCGATGATGGAGCGGATTTCAGCCTTGCGAGCGCGGATTTCTGCGAGTCTTTTCTCGATGTTCATTTCTTTACCTCCATAATTTTTGTCAATATGTGAGTGCTATCAACCTCTTACGCCGCCGGGCTTGCTCCAAAGCCGCAAGCTCTTTCTCGTGCTCCACCGCGAAAAAAGCTCCGCGCCGCAATCGAGGTCTCGTTATAGGCGGGAATATCCACCGCCGAAACGTCGTACAGTTTCTTGACCTTTGTAATCGTCCGCGTGTGCGTGGTGCTGTCGTACTTCGACTCCCGCACCGTGAACGAAAAGGACATTTTATCCACATAGCCGCCGTCGATTTCCTCGTACAGCTCCCGCCCGGCGGTCGTGCCGCCGAGATTTGCCTCAATATCGACCCCGCGCTCGTTAATGTCGAGGGCGAGCGTCTTGTTTCGGAGCCGGGCGACCACTTTCCCGGCGTGGTTATAGTTCATAATCACGTCGGAGAGGTCGCACTCGTCGAAAGCGTGCCGGTCGATAACCTCGCAATACTTGATACCGTCATACTCCGCGATAACGGTCGGCGTGTCGAACACGACCGCCGTACCCTTTACGCGGTACTCCTCGGAGCCCTCCTCGCGGGGGACGAGGGAGAAGTCCTGCAAGGCGCGGTATTCGCGCCCCTCTTTGATTGTCATTTCTGGCCCTCCTCTCCGCCGCCCTCCGGCGGCTCGTTGTCCTCAGGGTCGCCCTCCGGCGGCTCCGGGTCTTTCTCCGGCGGCGGGTCGGTCTCCGCACCGGTTTGGTACTTGTCCGCGAGCTCCGCGTTTACCATGTTCAAGGTCTGCACCCGCCGGGCCCCCTCCTCGCCGCCGATAGTCGGCATATCAAACATAGTGAGGATTTGGTCGAGCGTTGCCGCCCCGATTTCGGTAAGGAACTTCGCCGCGCTCACCTTGTCGGAGAGCGTCGCGAACTGTATCGAGTTGGTAGAGAACACGACCCGGTTTCCGTGCCCGAACTCCCGCTCTGAAAAGATACAATTCGAGAACGCTTGCGTCAGCTTGCGGAAAAACGGAGCTATCTCGCCGTTATAAAAGGCCGACTCCTCCGCCGCCGTCGCGGTGTTCTCGACGATAGGTTTCGACACGCCGAAATAGTCGTAAAATCTCCTCTTTGATGTAATTTAACTGCGTCGAGGGGATAGGGGTCGTTTTGTCCTGTATCGGCGTGTAGTCGTACTTTGCGTCGGTCACAATAACGCCCGCGCCGTTGTTCTCCATGCGGAGGTTGTCCCGGATAAAGTCGTCGCGGCGCTTGTTCAAGTCCTCCGTTTTGACCGCGTTCGATACCTTGAGCACGCCCCGGATGATAGCGACGAGTTCCGCGAATTTGCTCATAGACTGGTTAAACGTGTTCGCCGTCTTGAGCACGGTCTCGAGGGGCTTGTTACTGTCCCCGAAAATATCGTTGTCGAGGAAATGCCGCCGGATATGGATAAGCCGGGAATACTCGCAAATGTACGAGGAGCCGGTCGCGAAACGGAACCGGCAATACATAACGCCCATATACTCGAGGAGCTCGAAATACTGCGCGTTGATAGGGTAAATCTCGACGAGGCGGTTTGCCGAGTCGAAAATCGGGTATGCTATCGCGTTGTTGTAGACCTTGTATTGAGCCGCGAGCTTGTAGTAAAACTCGGAGGCGGTCATATACCTGTTAGGCCGGAACTGTAAAACCCGGTCTAAATAGTCGTGTACCGCCGTCGTGGTCTCCTCCGTCTGCCGGACGTGCCGGGGCTGTGCCGTGGATACCCGCCGGGCGAAAGCGTCCACCGCCGAGCGCACGGTATTTATGTCCCATGCGTTGCCCGAGTAGGGGATAAAGGTCGACTCCCACGAGCTCAAGAGCTTATAGGCCGAGTAATTCTTGTTGTCGTCCCGTTTCTTCCCGAAAATCGTCTCGAAAAGACTTCGTTTTTCTCTCATGCTGTCACCCCACAAGATACATATAGTCCTCGTTATCCCGGACGTAGATAACCCACGCATTGAGGAGAGATACCGCGCCGTCAATCCTGCGCCTGTCCGAGACCTTGACCGGCTGTATGTTGTTTACCCCGCTCCTTTTGACCGCTGTATTTGAGAGGCACCACACGAGCACGGGATTTCGGTTATAGTTGACCTTTTTGTCGGCAAAGGCCGCGCCCATTTCCCGCATAGGCTGAGACCATGTATAGGGCCCCTGTGCGACCGCCCGCATATCAAAGCCGTTTGCTTTCATTTCGTCGACCCAATACCCGGCGAGGGCCCGGTCGTACCCCACCGCGAAAGCGTCTATCTTGAACTCGTCGCGCATTTGGCAAAACCACGCCGTAACCTCCGAATAGTCGACGCGGGCCCCGTCGCATATCGTGAGGAGTTCCCGCTCCGCCCATATCTTGTAAGGGGCCTCTTGCGAGTTGTGCTCGTCGAGTTGGTCTATCCGCTTTTGCGGTATGAAATAGTGCTGTAACACATAGACGGTATCGTCCTCCCGGCTCCGGCGAATGAGGAGCGTCGCGCACGTTAGGTCGGTCGTCGCGGAGAGGTCGCACCCGCCTATAGCGTAGGTGTTATATACGTCCTGCATGGTAAAGGTCGCGTCGTTCTTGATGTCCTCGAACGATAGCCATACCGACGCGGAGGTCTCCGGGACGTTGAAGTCCTTGCAAAGCACGCCCGGCAAGTCCTCGGGATTTTTCTTCGCCCGCTCCACAAAGGCCGCGAGGGTCGCGTACTGCTTTATCGTCCCGAGGCCGGGGTTTGCCTTTATCCACGCTTGCGGGTCTGTCCATTCGGCCCGCGCGTCCAGCTCGTAGAGCACGGGGAGGAAAGTATCCTCCGTTACCTTGCCGTCGGCTATGTCGCACGCGAGGCCGTACAGGTTGTCGAAAACGGACTCGCGCACCGTCCCGCTCGTGGTAATCATGATAACGAGGGGTTGCCGCCGCGAGCTCGTCGACTGTTTCATGACTTCGTAGAGGTTGCGGTCTCGTATCGCGTGGAGCTCGTCGATAATGACGGCGTGCGAGTTGAGGCCGTCGAGGGTATTCGAGTCCGAGGCGAGCGCCTCGAACGTGGAGGCCGTCGCCGGAAAGTAAATATCGTTCCGGCGTTTCTTGATGATGGCCCGGAGTTCGGGGCTCTGCTTGACCATGTTCACGGCCTCGGTGAGTGTTTTCCGAGCTTGGTCTTTCTTCGTGGCGACGGAGTATATCTCCGCCGCGCCCTCGTAGTCGGCGACGAGCATATACAGCGCGATCGCCGCGAGGAGGGTAGACTTGCCGTTTTTCCGGCCTACTAAAAAGAGCGTCTCTCGAAAGCGCCGATACCCGGTCTCTTTCAAGAGCCACCCGAAAAGAGTCTGTATAAATGCCTTTTGGAAAGCTCGAGGCGTAGAGGACTCCCGAGCGTGCCCTTGTGACTGTTTGCAAAACCGCTCGATGAAGATAATCGGGCGCTCGCCGGTCTCCTCGTCGAAATAATACGGGGAGCCGGCGGCGGGGGAGTCCATTTCCGCCATGAGCCGCCCGTAAACCGCCTTTACCCGGCGGCTCGTGACGATTTCGCCGCTCTCGATTTTCCGCCAATACTCGCGGACATAGTTCACGGCTTACCCGTCCCTTTCGGCTTTGTGATAAAGCTCATGAGCTCGTCTCCGGCGCTCTTTTTCTCCGGCTCCGGGAGGAGGCCGATAAGCTGATTTGTGAGCGCGGTAAAGGATTTAATCGTCGTGTTATACGACTTCAAGGCGGGATTTTCGCGGCGGAACTGCTGTTTTCCTTGTGTGAAATCCTCCAAAATGGCCCCGTTATTGAGCTCCTCGACGAGCCGCTCGAGCGTTACGGTCGTCACGGAAAACTGGTAAATCAGCGCGTCGACGAACTGCCGTTTTTCTTTCGGGATTTCCCGGAATAATACCTTTATACGGCGCTCGACTTTTTTTGTCTTTTCTTCGACCGTCATGTCCTCGTATTTCTTGCTAACTTTTGCCATTTCGGAGCCTCCGTTTTCTGCCCCTCCCTCGGCGCTTTACCCCCCCTTATGCGCGCGACCGGGGCAGTTCTAAACAGGGTTGAGGCGCGGTTACGAGCGGCGGGTATTTTTCGGGGAGACCGGGGGAGGTCTAATAAAATTCGTCGTCGTCTACCGCCGGTTTCGGCATGAGCCCCGCCTCGACGACGTTCCCGTATTCATCGAACGCGAGCCCCTCCGCGAGCGGAGGCTTTACTCCGTGCGCGATTGCATGACACGCGCGGCAAAGCGTCTCGAGGTTGTCCGCGTTGAGAGAAATCATAGGGTCATCTATGTTCTGCGGCGTGAGCTCCCGCTTGTGGTGTACGATAACCCCCGGCGCACCGCACCGCACGCATAGGCCCGCGTCCCGCCTGAGGATATAGGCCCGCGTCCTGCGCCATGCCGGAGACTCGTAGAAAGCCTTTGCAAATGCCCGCATACTCTGTCCCTCCATGAGTGCAAAGAGAACGCCCCGCACGGTCTCGAACGGCCCCACGCATAAAGCGCAAGGTCTCGACCATGTAGGGCGCACGGCGGCGAGGGTTGTATTCCGCCTCTCTTTACGGGTACATGATACCACGGGAAAAATCGCAAGTTTCCATGTACTCTTTTTTTCAGTTCGCGATAATACGCGCGAATACGCTATACAGACGGGAGAGCCGCCGCTCCGAAATAGAGCAAGGCAAAGCGGGCGACGGCTGTATTTCGCAAGTCGTAGACGCTCCGGGTCGAGGCATAGCTCACGGCCCCGGCTATCTCCTCTTTGCTCTTGTGCTCGATGTACCAAAGGCGGATAATATCCCGCTCCTCCGGCTCGAGCTGTCCGATAACCCGGTCTATCTCCGCGATAGCCTCCTCCGTGCGCTGTATCTCCCGCGCTACCTCCGCGAGCTCAAGGCACGCCGAAAGAGCGTCGTTTACCGCGCCGACGCTTGCATAGGGCTTTGAGAAGTCCGGCGACGGATACCCCGCCGGGCCGCTTTGTGCGATAATCCGCGCTCTCCTCCGCTCGAGGTTTTCGAGGGCTGTTTCGAGCACGCCTCGCGAGCGGAGCGTTTTCTCCGCCGCGTCGAAATAATTTATCATGCCTTTTCCCTCCATTCCGGTACGGTCTCCCGAGGTTGTAGGCGTGCTTTGCCTCGAGCACGGCCTCCACGTCTACGCCCATATACGCGAGATAGTCTAAAATCCTCATGATAGCGTCGCAAAGCTCCACGGCGAGGCCCTCCGGCTTGCAAGTGCGCTCGTTTTCCGGCTTGTCGCACGTCTCCTCGAACTCGCATACCGCGCCCGGTATCCCGCAACACCCGTAAATGAGCGGGTTTCCCTCCCGGTACTCCGCGAGCGCCTCGGAAATCTCCGAGTGAATGAGCGCGGCGACCGCCGGGAACTCGATAGGGTTGTCGTACCAGCCGTGCGCGACCGCGTTCTCATGCACCGCCCGCGCGTATTCGTTGAGTTTCATTTTCGAGCCCTCCGTTTCCGTTTCGGTTTGATAAATACCCCGTCTTTGCGGTAGTATCTCGCGATTATGTAATATCCGCCGTTCACGTCGTTGTGGAAAGCTCCGGCCTCTGACGAGAAAATACCCCGGATAGAGCTTTTCAAACTCCGCGTTGTTCGTCGTGTCCTGCGTGAGCTCCCGAGCGCGGCGGGCGGAGATATGCCCGTCCCGCGTTTTCGGCTCCGGGTCGACGAGGTTTTTCGAGGCGTTCCACGCCTTGCTCCCGATAGGGCTTTTCACGATGTAGTTTCCGAGACCGGCGAGGCCGTTCTCCGTGAACTGCAAGCGGCGGGAGTTGGCATAGCCGAGCCCCCAAAGGCTTTTCTAAAACGTCCTGGTCGATACCCCCCGTTCAGCGTTACATGGTGGTGATACCGCCCGCCCTGTTTCCCGCGCTCCGTCACCGCGATATATTTCAGCGGCTCGAGGCCGTTCTTTTTCCGATACCGGCGTACCCGGCGGAGGAAATTCGCGAGCTCCCGTTTCGCGGCCTCGTCGTCCTCCGGCTGTTCCGCATACGTCAAGTGCAATTCTAAATCCTCCGGCGTAAAGTTGGCATGGAGGAGCCGGACGAGCTTTTCCTCCCTGTGCCGCTGATTGAGTTTCTTTTGTGCGGCTGAGGTCGGTTTTCCTTTCCGGCCCCGAGAGCCTCGCTTTCCCGAGCTATAAACCGGGAAAATGAACACGTCGAGGTATTCCCCGCAATAATACCGCTTTTCCCGATAGACTGTCCTCATGCTGTACCCTCCGAGCGTTACCCGTTGCGAGGGAGGAGGGCGCATAGACCGCCCCCTCCCTCCTCCCTCGCGCTCCCTCCTCCCTCGGCGGCGGTGTGTGCTCGCTTTTGGAGGAGAGAGCGGGAGAGCGGAGGCTCCCTCTCTTGGTCGGTTAGATAATATTCCATACGATGCCCGAATAAGCGCCTCGCGCTTTTCTTTTTGCCCTTGCCACCGCCCCCGGAGTGTGGTAATATAATATAGGTATAAGTAATCACCTTTCGGGGCGGTTACGCCTCCGACGCTCGCTCAAGCGCCGGAGGCTTTCTTTTTATCCTTTTCTCGGGTCGAAATCTTCAAACTTTTCACACGTCCTAAATATAATTTTGTTGTTTACCCATCTCTGTAACAATCGAGTTACTCTCGGCGCTTTAGGTTTGTCGAAAATCATAACGTATGGGTCGAACTCCATTTCTTTTAGCTTGTATATTCTGTAAAGGTCTTGCTCCGTCGTTGTGTTGAAGTTCGTTAGTACATATACTCTCCGCTCTCTCATTCCCATTTTTCCGAGTTTAGAGTACAATTCGAGCCCCCTTAATACCCGATCTGATTGTTCCGGCAAGTCCCAAGCGAAATGTAACATTTTAGTTTTTACGGCGTTTAGCGCGTATATGTTTTCATCTGTCAATAGCCTTGCGTCTATTCCTTGCGTGAAATCTACCCATGCGCCGGAGTCTGCGAGCTCTTTTATGATTTCCAAGTGCTCTTTACATGCTAAAGTGTTTGGGTCTAAAAGTTTTATGTTTTTCTGTCCATTCCACCATTCTCTCAACGGCGCAACTCTTACGCTTTTCCTTCCTTCTTTTTCTGCCACTATGCAAAATTCGCACCCTCTCGGACACCCTCTTGTTAAAAACCCGTATGCCGTATTTCTCGATTTCGGCAAAATATCATAATATATCGAGTAGTCCGGCATTTCGTGTTCTATTTCTTCTGGCAGTTTGTTATTAAGCCCGTAACCCGTACCTCCTTTTATTACCTCTCTCGCGTTGTATGGCTCCGCCATATCCACCGAATATGTCTCGTCAAACACTTTGCTCATGTAAACTCGGTCATATTTCCCGAACCCCCACCACCATTCAACGTCGTCTCCTCGTTTCTTGTGATGCGCCGAAATCTTCATGAGTGCAAGATTTGGGAAATTGTGCCCGTCCACATCTATTAGCCCTATTCTCAATCATTTTCCCTCCGCCGCCCCTCCTCGGCATTGAGCCGAGGAGGGTTTTAATTCCGAATTTTACAGGTCAAAGCCCGGCGCGAACCCGAGCGAATAGTACGCGTAGTAGTAGTTGACTGTGCCTACGGTGTACACACGCACGAAAGCGTAGGAGGTGCCCGCACGCGGGGAACGGAGCCAGTACGGATAAGTCCCGTAGCCCTCGACCTCTTTTACGCGGCCCCGCTCCGTCTTGAAAATCTCGAGTTGCTCGCTATCCGGCTCCTCGGCCCAAAATCCCGACTCGGATGGGCCGAAAATGTCGGTCGCCGACGGTATCCATAGCGTGTCGGCGTAGGTGTGCTCCTCGCCGTCGATGGTCTCGACCATGTTCCGGGGTTTCATAGCGTCCCGGAGCCATGCCGGGAAAAGTGGGAGAATGTCCTCGAGGACGTGTCTCCGGCCCTCGCTGTTGAGGTAGCCGCCCGCGTTGGTCGGCCTCTTGTTCATGACGTGGAGCTCCGGCAAGCAATCCTTGAGCACGAACCGGGCCCGCCGGTCGCCCACATACCCGCCGCAACGGCGGTAATGCTTTTCCCGTTCTCGATCGGGATAATGAGCTCGTCGAACGGCCTCACGAACTCCGGGCCGTTCCCCGCGTCGATAGCCGCTTTCATGTACTCGAAATCGACGGCCTCCGTAACTCTGCGCGTGATGTTCATAACTGCACCCTCCTTAAAAAATTGAGCAAAAGTAATGATTTCCTATAACCGCGACAATACTGTCGTTATAGGGCCCCGTGGAAAAAGTACACCGTATCGAGAGGGAGGATAGGCTCCTCCGCCGCGAGTGCGGCATAGACGGCCTCGTACTGCGTTTCCGTCGGCTCCGCTGTGTAGAGATATGGAGCGGGGGAGAACTGCCATACGTCGCCGTACTTCTGAAATACGACCTCCTCGACCGTATCCGGGAAGTAGTCGGACAAGCACCGATTGAGCACGACCTCGATAACGGCGACCTGTCCCTCGAACGGCTCGCCCCGTGCCTCGTGATAGGCGAGGCAAGCGAGGGTATAAACGTCCTCGTCGCTGATTTCGATACCGTCGTACCGGGATACGGCCTCCGGCTCCGCCACGGGAGCCAGTGTTACCGGCGGCGCGGCCTCGACGGTCGTTACTGTCGCAAGCGGGAGCGGGTCGGTCTCTGCCGGGTCTGTGCCCTTTTCTATTCCTGTCCATGTATGAGAGGCGGCATAGAGCACCAGCCCGGCGAGAATGGATAGGAGCACTATCATACCGGCGACCCGCCGCCTCATAGCGCGGAGTTCCCGCCTCCGGCGGCGCTGTTCTCTTGCGGTCATGGTGCTGTTTCCCCCTCGTCGTCCTCGGAGGCGAGCTCGATAAACTCGCACTCCCGAGCTATGCTTGTCCACCTTACGCCCCATTTTCGGGCGGCGGCGGTAACGGCCTCGTACCTGTTCCGACCGTTTACCGCGACCTCCCGCCCGTCTTTATGCCGGACGAGGTATAATTTCATGGGCCCGCTCGCGGTCGGTCGGTACTCCGCCGGGCGGCTTTTCTCGTTCTTCATTCCGCGATTTCCCCCTCGATAAGTTGAAAACTCTCCCGTATCCGCTCGCCGCGTGTGCCGACCTCGAACTCGAGGACACAATACCGGCCCTCCGGGTGGATATATACCACCGTGCCCGTGAGCGGGCGGGGCTTGCCCTTTTCGTGCCCGTCCAGTGTTGCCGGGTGGACGGTACGGCGGTCTCCGAGCTTTACCATTTCCCGCCGCCTCCTATTCCTCAAGCTGATAGGAGCGCGTCTCGCTCCGCTCCACCTTGATTTTCTCTTTACTGGTGAGCGAGATTTTCGCTCTACACTGGCCCCGGACGTTCACGACGGCGGAGGTTATGTATCCCCGAGCGATAAGGACGGCTATATCGTTCATGAGTTGGATAGGCTCCGGCGCGTTGATAGGCCGAAAGCCGAGCTCCTCGGCCTCGCTCCCGAAAACCTTTTGTATCCTGTCCTGCGCGTTCTCGATTTTCCGGCGTATGGCCCGCTCCTCCCGAGCGTCATAGCAAGAGCACTCCTCCGAGGCGGCAATATCCGCCGCCTCTTGCGAGTCCCGCTCCCGCTCGAGGTTTACGACCTGTCCGCAATACCGGCACGTCCCGAGGCTGTACCGCTCTCCGCTCATTTGTCGACGACCTCCTCCATGTTGACCTCTCCCGCCGGAGCGGAGGCCGGGGCGGACGGAGCCGCCGCGCCGCCGAGGGATTTCTTGATAGCCTCGGAAATGATAGCGCCGATAGGAGAGACGGCGTTATCCGCCGGTGCTGTCTGGCCCGTGGCCTCCGTCCCGCCGACAAACGCCCTTTTTGATGGCCTCGGCAAAGAGGGCAACGAACGGGGAGGCCGTGCCCGCCGCCGGAGCCGCCGGTTTCGGTCTGTCCGGGTCGGCCTGTTCCGCAAGGCGTTTCAAGAGGCCCGCTTGCACGATTTCCCCGACGACGGCGCTATATTCGCTCCCTTTGAGGGTACACGAGCGCACCCGGACGGCGAACTCGCCCGACTTGAGGTTGAGCACCACATACGCCCGCTTATCCTCCGGCGGAGTGAGCGTAGCCTCTCCCGCGTCCGCGATAACCTCCTCTGGGGCCGGGGTCTGATAGCCCGCATTTCGGAAAACCTCGAGTTGCTCCGGCGCAAGGGCGAATACCTCGCCGCCGAGTTTCTTTGAATAGACCTTTTTCATTTGGAACCCTCCTTTTTATTGTTGTGCCGGTAATGCTCTTACCGGCGACTCGTCGCTCATTCCCAACATGAGAGCTTGCATTTTCAAGAGTTCTTCTCTCGAGACCTCTTGCGGCTCTATGTCGTCCCGGATAGTGAAAATCCTGTGCTTTTGGATAAAGGCCGATAGGAACGCGTCCCGCTCCCGCTCCCATAATCGGGTATAGAAATCGAAAAGGAACTCGATTTCTACCTTTTCGGCGGCGGTGCAATCCGCACCGAGCCTTGTTTTCACCTTGCGTCCGCTCGCTCTGTAAACAAGGTTATAGGCGTATCCGCCCGTTACCTTGTAAACGACCTGTCGCAAGAGCTTTTCTTGCTCTTTCCCGTGGTACTCGAAATCGTGCCTCCGGCGCTCCTCCTCGTCGAGCTCGTCCTCGGATACTCCGTATTTCTCCATGAGCCGCCGGAGTATCTCCTCGGCGTTGTCTGCCTCGCCGCCGACCCCGCGCTCCGCGAGGGCGCGTATCCTTTTTCAACAATGCCGCTTTATCCACCTTGACGGCCTCCCTCTACCAGTTTCGGGCACCACGCCGGGATATATGGGAGAAAATACGCTTGTCCCACCACATAGCCCCGGCACGGGCCCGGCGCGTTGCACCTGTGCGCGGTCTTGCCCTTGGCCCACGCCTCCGCGATAACGTGCTCGCACCCCTCGCAAGTGCGACCGTAAACCGGGCCTCTCACGGCTCCGCCCCTCTTATCCGCGCAAATTCCCGCAAGCCCTCTTTTCGTAATTTCTCGGCCTCTTTCCCTCCGAATATGGAGAAAACCGTGTGCGAGGTGCTCGCCGCGAGACTCTCTCCTCGCCTGTGCCCGTTCGAGCCCTCCGGGGAAAGCGCCATTTCTTGAACTGCGGATAAGTACGTCCGCCGGAGGTCTGCGAGTATTCTCTCGTTAAGGCTCATTGTCCGCCTCCTCTGCCTCGAGCCCGAGCCACCACTCCGGGTTTCCCCGCTCCTCCTCGTTCGGGCACTCGTCGCAATTCTCGCAGAGTAC
>ENA-OQCL01000478-OQCL01000478.1-human-gut-metagenome-genome-assembly--contig:-NODE-478-length-19095-cov-3.702921_pt1 | contig 19095 bp, 21 predicted proteins | sample MGYA00242502_ERZ504586 | MGnify/ENA primary metagenome ERZ504586 (study PRJEB26092, sample SAMD00036316) | human gut metagenome | host: Homo sapiens | study: EMG produced TPA metagenomics assembly of... | reverse complement strand
GGTGCGCTGGCGCGTGCGCCGGAGGGTGAGCGTGCCGTCCAGACAGAAGAAAGCTTCATAATGTTGCGGTGCGAGCTGCAGCGGCAGATGGGCGTTGGCCAGACCGCCGTCAAAGCGCCAGACCGTTACGCCGCTCATGGGTGCGCTACAAGCCGACGGTGGAAATGTGTGCGTTGCAAATTCTGCCAACATGAAGCCCTCTCCTTTGTCAATGTTTTTGTGTTAGGTTGATCTAACTATAGAATACGCTTTTACTAACTATTTGTCAATTGCTAAATGCTAACCATTTTTCACAATGGTATCTGCCAGAAAAATGAATAACAGACACAGGATGTTCAGTGATAAGATATTCATATACGATCTATCAATCTGGAGGTTATTTTATGATCACGCGATTGTTCACCCGCGACATCAGTTTGGTTTTTGTCGCAAGCTTCTTTTATATGTCCTGTTCCTTCATCGCCACGCCGCTCATCGCCAGCTATTCTGAAAGCCTTGGCGCAGGCGCGGTGTTCATGGGGGTGATCGGTGCAACGTTCAACACCGTGGCGCTTTTGAGCCGACCCTTTGTCGGCAACCTCGCCGACCGGCTCAGTCGGGCGCATCTCTCGACGATCGGTGCAGCGCTGATGCTTGTCGGGAGTGCCGGCTATGTGCTGGCGCCGGCAGCCTGGGTGGTGATGGCAGCGCGCATCGTACATGGGCTTGGCATGTCCTGCTGCTCGATCTGTATGTCCACCTGGATCGCCGGACTTTTGCCAAAGGAAAACACTGGCGCAGGCATGGGGCTCTACGGCGCTACCAATGCGCTCGGCCAGGCAGTGGCGCCGGCGTTGGGCATTGCGCTCTACGGGCACATTGGCTATCGGTTGGTTTTCCTCATCGGCACGGCGCTGGCGCTGGGCGTGCTCATTGTGATCCATTTTGTCGGCGATAAGGGCGCGCCGCATCCGGCTGCTGCGAAAAAACGCCACCGCGGTCTGGTCGCACCGAATGTGGTGCCAGTGGGGCTGATCATCATGCTTTTCGCCATTCCGTACTGTGCGACGCAGACCTACCTCGTGAGCTACATTGCTGCGCGCGGGCTTTCTGTGCACGCTGGTTGGTTCTTCCCGTTCTACGCCATCGTGCTGCTGGTGCTGCGGCTTGCCTTGGCGGATATGTTCGACAAGAAACCGTTTCGGTTTTTCCTTGGCGTCAGCGCCTGCTGCGCCCTGCTGAGCTTTTTCCTGCTGACGACGATGCAGTCGAATCTGGCGCTTTTGGCGGCGGCAGTCTGCATGGCTGGCGGCTACGGCATCATGTGTTCGGTCTGCCAGTCGGCGGCGGTGCTGCTTGTTGACGAAAGCGAGCGTGGGCTCGGCAACAGCACCTACTACATCGGCATCGATCTCGGCATGGCGGTGGGTGCATTCATTGGTGGGCTGTTTTACGGCTATGTACCGCTGGCCTGGTTTTATCCGCTGCTGGCACTTTCCGTGCCGGCGGCGCTTGCAGTCTATCTGGCGAGCCGCAAGCGTTTTCATAAAATCTGATCTCCCTTCGTCCGGTAAAACGCCGGACGATTTTTTTGCGCCGAAACGCCGCAAACGTGCTATCATTATAGATGAACAACATTCAGCCTGGAGGGATTTTCATGCCGCATCGTTTTCCGGTCATCACCATCAGTCGTCTTTTTGGCAGTGGCGGTCACAGCATCGCCTACGCGCTCGCTGAGCGCCTCGATCTGCCATTTTATGATAAAGAAATCGTCCTCGCCGCTGCGGAACAGAGCGGCTACAGCGAAGAATACGTCGCCAATCAGGGCGAGCACAGGAGCAGCGGCGAGCGTCTGCTGAATCGTTTTCTGCTCGCCAATGCGCCTGGCTACAAAGATCCGCAGGAAGCGCTGTTCGCCATCCAGCGGCGCATCATTCTCGATTTTTCCGCGCAGCCCTGCGTGATCGTCGGCCGTTCAGCCGATTATATCCTGCGCGAAGCCAGCGTCCCCGCGCTCAACGTTTTCATCCATGCCAACGACGATTTTCGCGCTCAGCGTGTGCTCAGCCGCTACGGCGAGAGCGATGTCGACATTGCTCAGCGTCTGCGGGAGAAAGACCGCACACGCGCAGATTTTTACGAGCACTTCACCGGTCTGCGCTGGGGCGATGCGCGCAATTTTGACGTCTGCCTCAATAGCGGCGTGCTCGGCGTAGCAACCTGTGTCGATATTCTCGTGGATATTTTGCAGGAGGAGGATCGCCGTGATCACTAAGCTCCTCACCCGCGACATCAGCCTCATCCTCGCAGCCAGCTTTTTCTACATGGCCTGCCCGATGATGGTCACACCGCTGATCGCCGGCTTTTCCGAAAGCCTCGGCGCCAGCGCCGTGCTCATGGGTCTGGTTGGCGGCATGATGAACGTTGTTTCACTCTGCTGCCGACCTTTCGTCGGCAATCTCGCTGACAAGATCAGCAAATATCGCCTTTCGACCATTGGCTCGCTATTGATGATCGTTGCCTGCGTCGGCTACATTTTTGCGCCGACCCCGGCGGTCGTTGTCGGTGCGCGCATCATCAACGGCGTCGGCTTTTCCCTCTGCAGCGTCTGCATGGCGACGTGGATCTCCAGCCTTCTGCCGAAGGAACGCGTCGGCGCCGGTATGGGCCTTTACGGCACCATGAACGCCCTCGCCATGGCCATCGCGCCGGCGCTTGGCATCGCCGTTTATGGCAGCCTCGGTTATCGCGCCGCATTTGTGCTCGCAACAGTGCTCGCTGTCGCCGTCGTCGTGACCGTTCAGCTCGTCCATGACAAGGGCGAGGTTGTGAGAAAATCTGCTCCAGCCAAAGGCCGCGGCAGCTTTGTTGCGCGCGATGTGCTGCCTGTCGCCGCCATCATCATGCTCTTTGCCATTCCCTATTGCGCCACCCAGTCCTTTCTCGTCAGCTACATCGCCGCGCGCGATCTCGCCGTGCACGCCGGTTGGTTTTTCCCGCTTTACGCGATCATTCTGCTCGTGCTGCGACTGTCGCTGGCCGATCTTTTTGATAAAAAGCCGTTCGTATTTTTCCTGGCAGGCAGTTCGGTGAGCGCCCTCATCGCCATTTTGCTCCTGGCAGTGATGCAGAATAATCTCGTCCTCTTCGTTGCCGCAGCGTTCATGGCCGGCGGCTACGGGATCATGTGCTCCGTTTGTCAGTCCACCGCCATCCTCCTCGTCGGCGAAGAAAAACGTGGGCTCGCCAACAGCACCTACTATATCGGCTTCGACCTCGGCATGGCCCTCGGCCCGATCATCGGCGGCTTTCTCTACGGCCACGTGCCGCTCGCCTATTTCTACCCGGTGCTTGCCCTCTGCGTTCCAGCCAGCGTGATCGTTTATGTGCTCAATCGCAGACGTTTTCGCAAGGTGTGAATTTTTGACTGAAAAACAGGACATTCACCGATAAACCGCCGCGCAACCCAAAGTTGCGCGATAGCTGGTGGCAGCAACCTGGATTTTTCGTTAGAATGAGGGCAGAAATTAAGAGAAAGGAAGATTCATATGGCAGTGAATACCATTGGCATCCTGATCGGGATCGCTTGGCTCTTGGCGCAGCTGGCGATCATCGGTGCGATCGTTTATCTCTTCGTCCTCATCGTGAAGGCGTTGAAAAAATATATTGGCTCAAAAGAAGTGCGCGAAGAAAAGCGCGAAATGCGCGCCTCTCTCGGCGAGGTGCTGCGCGAAGAACGCACCCGCTGCAAGATGACGCAGGAATTTGTCGCCGAATCTCTGGGCGTGAGTCGCCAGGCTATTTCAAAATGGGAAAATGGAAACGCGGAACCTTCGACATCAAATTTGCTGGCGCTCGCAAAATTGTATGGCGTCGGTGCAGAGGCGCTGCTGGCGCGTGTGGCGAAAGAGGACGACTGATCGCTTTGGCGTTCGGCGATGGCCGGACGCTTTTTTCGTGGTGCGAAATATGGTGCTGACAGTTGGTGACAATTTTCGGAGACTTTTACCATTCATGTGTTTCTTATGATAGAATATCCACAAAGACTGATCTGTGGCCTGAAGTCTGGGTCTGAACTTTGGAGGGATATGAAAATGGGAAAAAACATTCTGGAATATAAGGGATACGTGGTGAAGGTGTGTTACGATGCCAAAAGATGTCTGCTCTACGGCAAGGTGGATGGCATTGTGGATGCGGTCAATTTTGAGACGGAGAATCCACGCGAGGTGGAACAGGCGTTCCACGATGCGGTAGATCACTACCTTCATTTTTGTGAGAGTGTTGGTCGTCGTCCTGCGAAGGCTTACAAGGGGCAGTTCAACGTGCGCATTGCGCCGGAGCTGCACAAGTCGATCTCGCTCTGGGCGGCTGCGCACGATATGACGATGAATGCTGCTGTCGAACGTGCGATCGAGCGTTTTGTGGAAACGGCGACGACGAAAACTGAAAAAACAGCGCCTGCGCATTTCTGTGACGGGAAATGTGCAGACGCTGTTGTGTTTTAGGAGAGCTGCTTGCGGATGCGGGCTTCGGCTTCGCGAAGGCTGAGGCCGTGGGCATCGGCGATGCGGGCGAGGTCGTCGTGCTCGAATTTTTCGCGGCTGACGCCGTAGCCTGTGGAGCATTTGCGGCGGACGGGACCGTCGGAGGTTTCAATGGTTTCGATGTGGCGGTCGAGGGTGTAGCGGCGGAAACGGTTTTCGCGGATGCCGATGGTGGTGGTGTGTGCAAAGAGGGCGCGCACGAGCGCATCCTTCTCGGCTTCGCGGCAGATCACATGGAGAAGATGGCCGGGGCGGCTTTTTTTCATGCCGATGGGAATGGTGTAGACGTCGAGGGCGCCGGCGGCGAAAAGTTTATCGAAAGCGTAGCCGATGGCTTCGCCGGTCATGTCGTCGATGTTGCAGCAAAGCTCGATGACGTCGTCGCTGGCGGCGCTGCGCTCGCCGAGCAGGGCACGCACGCAGTTGGCGGCGGGGAAATCTTTTTGCCCATGCCGTAGCCGATGGCGCTGGTGCGCATGACTGGCATTTCGCCGAAACGGCTGGCGAAATGTTTGAGCAGGGCGGCGCCGGTTGGCGTGCAGAGCTCGCCCTGAATGCTGCCGCCATAGATCGGCACGTCCTGGAGGATGGTGGCGGTGGCTGGCGCCGGAAACGGGGCAAAAATGCCATGGGCGCAGTGTACTTGGCCGCTGCCGACGTGCACTGGCGAGACGATGATCTCGTCAGGCGCGAGACGATGCATGAGCAGACAAACGGCGGTGATGTCTGCGATGGCGTCCATGGTGCCGACTTCGTGGAAGTGGATCTCGCTCACTGGTTTGCCGTGGGCTTTGCTTTCGGCGTCGGCAATGAGGTGGTAGACGGCCATGACGTTGTCAGCGACTGTGGCTGGCAGAGAAAGATGGCCACGCACGATGTGCTCGATGTCGTGGAGGCTGGCGTGGTGGTGATGGCCGTGCGCGTGATCGTGGTGGTGATCGTGTGCGTGATGGTGGTCGTGGGCGCATTCTTCTTCGCCGTGCACGGTCACTTGCAGATGGGTGCCGGTGATGCCACATTTCACGGAGGTTTCGCGGGAAAATTTCACGTCGGGAATGGCGAGGGCGTTGAGCTCAGCGACAAATGCGTCCGGATCTGGCAAGAGTTCGAGCAGGGCGGCGGCGAGCATGTCGCCGGCAGCGCCCATGCTGCAGTCGAGGTATAATGTTTTCATCTGAATCTCTATAATCCCATGTGGTGATACTGCTGGCGAGATAGCCGGCGCCGAAGCCGTTGTCGATGTTCACAACACTGACGCCGCTGGCGCAGGAGTTGAGCATCGAGAGCAGCGCGGAAAGGCCGCCGAAGCTGGCGCCGTAGCCAACGCTCGTCGGCACGGCGATGACGGGGCAGTCGGCGAGACCGCCGAGCACGCTGGCGAGCGCGCCTTCCATGCCGGCAATGGCGATGATGACGCTGGCGCTCATGATCTCGTCAAGATGAGCGAGGGTGCGGTGCAGCCCGGCGACACCGACGTCGTAGAGCCGGAGGACGTCGTTACCGAGCACGGTGGCGGTGATCGCCGCTTCTTCGGCGACGGGAATATCGCTGGTGCCGCCGGTGGCGACGACGATGGTGCCGAGGCCGTTGGCTTCTGGCAGCGGACCGATGACGCCGCAGCGCGCGTCGGCGTAGTAGGCCATGGGAAAATGACGGCGTAAGCTGCGCACCGCGTCGGCGGAAAGCCGGGTGATGAGAATGGTTTCTTCGCCGTGGCTGAGCATGGTCTCGGCGATGCCGGCGATCTGCTCTGGCGTTTTGCCGGCGCCGTAGATCACTTCTGCGACACCCTGGCGCAGCTTGCGGTGCATATCCACCTTGGCGTAGCCGATGTCTTCGAAGGGTTTTTCTTTGAGCGTCAGCAGCGCGTTGTCGACGGAAACGCTGCCGCTGGCGACGTTTTCCAGCAGCTGTTTGATATCTGTGCTCATGGTCGCACCTCCAGATCGAGGGAAATGGTTTCGTAGAACGGGCGCAGCGCTGCGAGGATCTCGTTGCGCTGCTCAAGCACGCGCGCAAGCTGCGATTCAGGAACCTGGATGCGCGCTTGTCCGCGCGATTGCCGCACGCGAAAATCGCGGAATCCGAGCGCGGCGAGGGCGGCTTCGGCCTGTTCGGTGGCGGCGAGGGCAGCGGCTGTCAGCGGTTCGCCGCTTGGCGTGCGCGTGGCGAGACAGGCGTAGGCGGGCTTGTCCCAGGTGAAAAGGCCGGCGTCGCGGCTGAGCGCGCGGATGGTGTCTTTCGTGAGGCCGCATTCGCGCAGCGGTGAACGCACGGCAAGCTCGCGCAGGGCGCGCATCCCCGGGCGATCGGCGACTGCGTCAGAAGCGTTGGTGCCGTCGCAGAGCAGCGTGAAGCCGTCGGCGACAGCGGCATCGCGGATCGTTGTGAGCACGGCCTGCTTGCAATGATAGCAGCGATCTGGCCCGTTTTCTGCTGCGCCGGGCATAGCGAGCACATCCAGTGGGAGCACGCTGAGGGCAGCGCCGAGCTCTGCCGCCAGACGGCGCGCGTCGTCCAGCTCGAAGCGTGGCTGAAATTGTGAGTGGACGGTGTAGGCGTGGACGCGCTTGGCGTAGCGCGTGGCGGCGTAGAGCAGATAGGCCGAATCGACGCCGCCGGAAAAGCGATGGCCACTTCGGGATGGTCGCGGAAAAATTCTTCCAGAGTCATGGTTCCTCCTCTGCGAAAAAAGGCACACGCCGTCTGTTCTGAGACGATGTGCGCTTTCATAGCATACGGTTCGTTGGTTGATGAATGGAAAATGGTTGCCTGCTTCTGCAGGTGGGCGTCGGCTTCCTGCCGACGGTTTCAGTATAGCGCACGGCTGACAATGCGTCAACAGCCGCCGGCGGCAATCTTTTACAGCTCAGCGAGCACTTCTTCGAGCAGATGGCGGATGTTGAGATCGCTCACGCCGACGACGATGTTGTCGCAGTGGTTGATCGGAATGAGGATGCGCTTGGCATCTGCCTGGGCGACAGCCTGCGCCATGCGCGGCGTGATCTCCCCGAGCAGGGCGTCGGCGATGACAATGCCGATCGGGCCGATGATGACGTCGGCGCGACGGCTTGAAACGACGACGGCGTTTTCGCCGGTGGCTGCCTGGGTGGCGCCGGCTTTGAGCATGGCAGATGTGGCAGCGGAATTGGTGCCGACGGCGGTGAGGGATGCTTCTGGCAAACGTTCGCGGATGGCGGCCACAAGCTGGCGTCCGATGCCGCCGCCTTGCGCATCGATGATGAGAATGTTCATGAAAAGTCCTCCTGACGATCCTATATAATAGAAACAATTGTACCACAAGCCTGTGCGCTTGACCAGAAGCGTCGGAATGTGCTAAACTTCTTTCTGACATCGGCGCGGCCGGTGCTTTTTCTTGTTATGATCTTCAAGGAGGGCGACATGGATTTTCTCACTGCGGACATCCGTCAGCTTTATCGCAAATATCTTTTGGCGTCGCTGGGCAGCGCGCTGGCGACGTCGATCTATGGGTTCGTCGACACCATCGCCGTGGGCCAGGCTGTTGGTCCGATGGGGGCAGCAGCGATCGCTGTGCTCAATCCGATTTTTCAGTATCATGGTCTTTCTCGCGATCCTCTGCGGCATTGGCGGCGCGGTGCTCATGGCCAACGCCAAGGGCGAAGGGCTGGAGGAACGCGGCAACGCGTATTTCACAGCGGCGCTCGTGCTGGTGCTCGGCGTCATCGTCGTCGGTTGGGTGGTCTTCTTCGTTTTTCCATGAGCCGGTCTTTCGCATTTTTCGGCGCCACCGATGAAAACATGCCGTACGTTCTCGACTACGGAAAATGGCTCGTCTGGTGTTTCCCAGGCTACATTCTGCCGATCTTTCTCGGCGCATTTCTGCGCAACGACGGCGCGCCGGGGCTGGCGATGGCTGCTGTCGTCACCGGCGGGCTCTGGAATTGCTTCGGCGACTGGTATTTCTGCTTTCCCCTCGATATGGGCATGGCCGGTGCAGCGATCGCTACCGTCAGCGGCGCCAGTCTGCAGGCGCTGATCATGGCGACGCATTTTCTGCGCCGCGGAAAATGTCATCTGCGTCTCGTCTGGCCGCAGAATATTTTGCGCGATATGCGGCGCATCGTCACGCTCGGCTTTGGCGCCGGCGTGCTCGATCTCGGCAATGTTTTCATCGCCATCATTATCAACAACCAGATCCTGCGCTATGGTTCAGGCGATTATCTCGCTGTGTACGGCGTCGTCAGCACGATCTCGCTGCTCTTTCAGGCGCTTTTTGCCGGCGCTGGGCAAGCGTCACAGCCGCTCATTTCCATGAACTACGGCGCGCGCAAGCTCGATCGTGTGCAGGCTGTTTTGCGCATGGGGCTGGCGACGGTCGGCTGTATGGGCGTCGTGTTCATGCTCCTTGGCGAGCTTTTTCCAACGCAGATCACGCGCCTGTTTATCGCGGCGACGCCAGAAGTGCTCGCAGCAGCGCCGCTCGCGTTTCGCTGTTACTTTATCTTTTTTATCTTCCTCGGCATCAGTGTGCTTGCGACGTATTATCTCCAGTCGATCATGCGCGAGCGCGCAGCGATGACTGTTTCTGTGCTGCGCAGTCTGGTGCTTTCGATCACGCTGCTCTTTGTGCTGCCGATGTTCCTCGGACTGCCTGGCGTTTTTCTCGCTATGCCGCTTTCTGAAGGCATCGTCGCTGTTATCGCGCTCATCCTCGTGCGCCGTAGCATGCGTGCCTGAATCTCACAAAGCTGCCGCACCTGCGGTGGCTTTTTTTGCGCTTGCGCACAGGGGCGGCGTTGGCGTATCATAGGGAGAGCAATCCATGTCGCAGAAGCGACAGAGAGGAGAAGGATCTTGACGATCAACGAACAACTGGCAAATGAATTTCAAATGAACGCAAAGCATGTGGAAAACACCGTGGCTTTGCTTGACGACGGCGCGACGGTGCCGTTCATCGCTCGCTATCGCAAGGACGAGACCGGCGCGCTGGATGATCAGGCGGTGCGCGCCTTCGCCGATCGCCTGTCGGCGCTGCGCAAGCTCGAGGAGCGGCGCGCCGATGTGACGCGGCTGATCGCAGAGCAGGGAAAGCTCACCGATGCGCTCGCTGAAAAAATCGCCGCAGCGGAAAGCCTCACCGCCCTCGACGATCTCTATCGCCCATATCGACCAAAGCGCAAGACGCGCGCCAGCATCGCCGCAGCGCGCGGGCTGACGCCACTGGCTGAAGCCTGGACAGCTGGCGCTTCTGCCGCCGCTCTCGCCGAACAGGCCGAAAGCCTCGCGCAGGCGAGCGACGAGCTCGCTGACGCGGAAGCAGCGGTCGCCGGTGCTTGCGACATTCTCGCTGAAGCTCTCGCCGACGATGCAGAAATGCGCGCGCGTCTGCGCGAAGAACTGGCTGCCAAGGGCGTCATCCATACCAAGGCCGGCAAGACGCCGGATCCTACCTACGACAACTATCTCGATTACAGCGAGCCGCTGGCAAAAATGGCGGCGCATCGCGTGCTCGCTGTTGGGCGCGCTGAGCGCGAGGATGCGCTGGCGGTGAGTCTGGAATTTGACGAAGAGCGCGCCGTGTATCTGCTATACAAACACATTTACAAAAAAGGCATGGTCTGGCAGGAGCGTTTGCAGGAAATGTGCCGCGACAGCTGGAAGCGTCTGCTCAAGCCGTCCCTCGAAAAAGAAGTGCGCAAAGCGCGCACAGAATGGGCGGAGGATCAGTCGACGGTGCTTTTCAAGCGCAATCTGCGCGATCTGCTGCTGCAGCCGCCGGTGCGCGGGCACGTTGTGCTCGGATTTGACCCGGGCTTTGCCAATGGCTGCAAGCTCGCCGTCATCGATGCGACGGGCAACGTGCTTGAAACGACCGTCGTCTATCCCTTCAAAGGAAAGGGCGGCGAGGCCAAAGCGAAGGAAATCCTGCGTCAGCTGATCGACCGCCATCGCGTCACCCTCGTTGCCATCGGCAACGGCACCGCATCCCGCGAGAGCGAGCGCCTCATCGCCGGCATTCTTGACGGGCGCGCGGATTGCGGCTGGTACATTGTCAGCGAAGCTGGCGCGTCGGTTTATTCTGCTTCGCCGCTGGCTGCTGAGGAATTTCCAGATCTTGACGCCACGCTGCGCAGTGCCGTTTCCATCGCGCGCCGCGTGCAGGATCCGCTGGCAGAGCTTGTGAAGATCGATCCACGCTCCATCGGCGTTGGTCAGTATCAGCACGACATCGATCAGAAAAAATTGACCCACGCGCTGGACGGCGTCGTCGAAGATTGTGTCAACCATGTCGGCGTCGATCTTAACACCGCCAGCGTGTCGCTGCTCAGCCACGTCGCCGGTGTGACGCCGCAGCTCGCGAAAAACATCGTCGCCTATCGCGACGAAGCTGGCAATTATCGCACGCGCAAATCCCTGCTCAAGGTGCCGAAGCTGGGGCCGAAAACCTTTGAGCAATGCGCCGGATTCTTGCGCATCGCCGACGGCGACGAGCCGCTGGACAACACCCAGGTGCATCCGGAAAGCTACGCCGGCGTGCGCGCCATGGCCGAGCTTTTCGATTGTCCGCCGTCGCCGGCCCTTGTCGAAAAAGCGCGCGCAGCCATGCCTGCAGCCGAGCTCGCTGAGCGGCTCAACCTCGGCCCTGCGACGCTTGCAGATATTCTCGATGCCCTCGCCAAACCGGGACGCGATCCGCGCGACGATCTGCCACAGCCATTGCTCTCGCACGATCTCCTCGAGCTCGAGGATCTGGAGCCTGGCATGGAGCTTGAAGGCACCGTCACAAACATCGCTGCTTTTGGCGCGTTTGTCGACATCGGTCTGCACGAAAACGGACTGGTGCACATTTCCAAGCTCTCCGATCGTTTTGTCAAGGATCCGCTCACCGTCGTTCGCGTCGGTCAGATCGTGCGCGTCAAGGTTCTGGATGTGGACAAACAGCGCCGCCGCATCAGCCTATCCATGAAAGGCGTCAAGCAACCGTAAATTATCGCTCCGTCGTTCGCGACGGAGCGTTTTTTGTCTGGCGATGGGGCTTGACAAGCAGAGCGTGCAGGCGTAGAATGAGCACAAACAAAGATGACAAACTAGGGAATATTAAAAAGCATCTCACGTTTCCTACTATAGAAAGGAGGTCTTCACCATGAGCATGATGGATGCACTGCAACAACGTCGTACCTATTACAACATCAATAAAGAATTGCCAGTTTCCATCGAGGAGGTGCGCAGCCTTGTCGATCGGCTGACAGAGCTTGTGCCAGATGCGTTCAATATGAAGAGCAGCCGCATTGTCACTGTTTCCGGCAGTCGGCAGGATGCTCTCTGGGACGCCATTTATGATGTCTTCGAAGGAAAAGTTGCCCGCGAAAAGATCGACAGCTTCCGCGCCGGCGCTGGCACCATTCTCTATTTTTACGATCGCAGCGTCGTCGCAGCGATGCAGGAACAGTTCCCGCTCTACGCGGAGAATTTTCCAGTCTGGGCGAACCATTCCAGCGCCATGCTGCAGCTTGCGATCTGGAGCAGCCTGCGCGAGCTTGGCATCGGCGCGTCGCTGCAGCATTACAACCCTGTCATAGACGCGCGCGTGCGCGAATTGTTCGATCTGCCTGAGGAGTACGTTCTCGTCGCTGAGATGCCGTTCGGCGGCATTGTCGAAGAGCCAGCGCCGAAACCGGCAGAAAATATCCGCGAGCGCGTGCAGCATTTCTGATCCCTTGTGAGTTGCCGCGGCGCTGTGGTATGATGGGGCAAAGGAGGTGAGACCGATGACGGTCCGCAAACGTTCCATTTTGCCGCGGCTTCTCATTTTTATCGTGCTGCTCGTCTGCGCAGCTTGGATCTGGCAAAATTATTTCGCCTACGACGAAAACGGCCGACCACCGGACCGTTATCGTGGAGACATCCCCACCATCACCGGAACATCCGACGCTGACGGCGATGGCATTCCTGATCAGCAGGATATTCTCCAGGGCGCGCTGGATTATGTCGCCACACGTCCGCGCTACAAGAGTGCGTATTTCGTTGGCGGCTGGCCGACAGACGGCACCGCGTCTGCACAGACGTTGTCGCTTATGGCATGCGCGCGGCAGGACTTGATCTGCCGACGCTTGTAGATAATGACAAACGCGCTGCGCCGGAAAATTATTTCGGTGTGCCGCCGGACAAAAATATCGACTATCGCCGCGTGCCAAATCTCGCCGTTTATTTTCGCGCCACGCCACAGCGCTCACCACGGATACGAGCGCCATTGAGCAGTGGCAGGGCGGCGACATCGTCAATTTTTGACGACGACCACATCGGCATCGTCAGCGATCGACGCAACGCCAGCGGTGTGCCCTATCTCATCCATCACGCCCATCCAATGCAGCGCCATTACGAGGAAAACACGCTTGCCAGCTACAGCAACATCACCGGACACTATCGCGTCGGCACCTGGCAGTGAGTTTTGTGCTGGCGCACAACAATCTGGCGGCAATTTTGTCTAAAGAACACTGCTCTTTTCTGAGCGTTGTTCTATAATACAATCTGTGGCCGCGAGCCGCTAAAAACTTTTGAAAGGAAATGACTGAATTACATGAGTGGTAAGATCAAAAACTTTATCGAAGAGTTTAAAGCCTTTGCGCTCCGTGGCAACATGATGGACATGGCCGTCGGTATTATCATCGGCGGTGCGTTCACCGGCATCGTCACTTCCCTGACGGATAACTTTATCAACCCGATCCTGAACTTTGTGACCGGCGCTGAAACCTACACACTGCAGAATGTGGCTGGTTTTGCATCCAGCTTTGTTTCTGAACTGGTCAATTTCTTTATCATGGCCTTCGTTCTCTTCCTGCTCTTGAAGGGAATGAACAAGCTCGTTGCGCTCGGCAAAAAGCCAGAAGCGCCAGCAGCGCCAACCACCAAGGTTTGCCCATTCTGCCAGAGCGAGATTCCTCTCGCAGCCACCCGCTGCCCACACTGCACCTCTCAGCTTGCAGAGGCCGAGCCAGCCACCGCTCAGGCATAATATCTTCAAGCTGTTCATGCGCCTGCGCATCCCCTTGCGGATGCCAGGCGCATTTGCTTTTTGTGAGAGCGACCGCCATATTATATAGAAGGAAAAACTTGATAACGGGTGGGGGGGTATATGATAGGATGAATATATCCTCTGGATGGTTTGCGCTGGTTTGTCTTTGGCCTGCTTGAGGACAGAAAACCTGCTGTTTGCGGCCAGAAAACTGTCGTTTATGCCAGTCTGTGGAAAGTTGGTAGGAAATCTGATATGCTGGAGCAAAAACGAGGGCGTATGCGATGGTAGCAATACAGCGCCCTCGTGCAATAAGGAGGAAAAGACCATGTTTTTTCAGGGAATGATCGACTGCTATGGCTATGTACTGCTGATTGGCGCGTTGCTCGTCGTGATTGGTGCGCTCTACGGCGTGACCTATGAAAAAGACCCGGACGCCGCTGTGGGTGGTTACAAAATGGGGCAGGAGCCGCAGAACTGGGCCGAATCTCAGAAAACATTCGCCCGTGCGCTTGTGGCCAGTGGTGCGTTGCTGCTCTGTGTGCTTGTTCTCGTCTATGCTCTTGCGCGTGCTCTGGATGTCACCGACAGCGGTATCCTCAAACCACTCGCCATTGTTCTTTCCGTTATTGCGGTGATCGCCGCCATTCTCTACGCTGAGCTGAAAGGCGCAAAAAAATAAGTGCAGCGTGAAAAATTTAGAAAAAATTAAGAATTCATTCATAAATAATTAATAAATGCCTCCAGAGGATCGCGTATCATGAAGGTAGAAAATCAAAGAAAGGTGTGGAACAATATGAAACGCAAAAGAATCATAGCAGGGTTGACCTGCGCGGCGCTGTTGACAGCGCCAACTGCGGCGATGGCAGAAAGTACGGATGTGAATCTGTGTGTGAACCACGGCTGGATCGGCGGTTGGGAAGAAATTGGGCAGACGTATATCAGCGACGACGGCCGCACGATGATCCCGCTGCGCCTGGTCAACACGGTGCTGGGGTATCGCACAGACTGGCAGCCAGACGGCAGCATCCAGATCACGAGCACCGACGGCACGGTGGATGTAACCCTCGCAGTGGGTAGCACGGCATATACGGCGGATGGCGTGGCTGGTACGTTTGAAACCGCGCCAACGCTGAAAAACGACCGCACCTATCTACCAGCACGTGATTTTGCCGAGCTTTATGGCAGCATCTACTGGGACGGCGACACGCGCACTGTCTGGATTGCGCAGAGCGCAGAGACGATGTATCAGGCAATCGGTGAAAAGGTTCTGCGCGCCGATGAAAACGGCATCCAGGAACTGGCGCTGCCAGAACGGTTTAATATCTACAATCCGGGCGGCACCGAGCCACTCTTGATGGAACGTACCATCAATGGTGTGCACTATCTCGGTCTGCTCTGTGAACCGGCGAACGGCGATTTATCGGCGATCTTTCAATCGATGGTGCCGATTTTCCGCGATGAGGGCGATAGCCTCTTCCATGTGATGGATGCGTACCCAGGCTCCTACTACATCGATGAAGAAAACGGCGTCGGCTATGGGACTGCTGGTGTAAACGCCGGCCCGTGGAACGTGCCGATTGGTGAGGACGTGCTCTACACTTGTGGGCTCAACACGCCGGACAGTATGGGACAGCTCATTTATCACAAGCTGGATTTTAAGATCAACGACTGCACCCTCGATATGGAAGATGGCGTGCTCATCGCCACCAGCCCGGATGGCACGGTGCATCGCATAGAAAACCTGGACGATTATCCGGCGTCGATCACAGCGGGATTGTGGGATGAATGATCGCAGAAAAAGAGGGCACGCTTGCCATTTTCGGCAGCGTGCCATTTTTTGAAAAAAGGAGGAAGGCGGCATGACGGATATTGTGCGTCATAAAGGCTACACAGCCAGGGCGTGCTATGATGCGTCGGCGCAGCGCATTTATGGCAGGGTGGACGGGATCGGCGCAGAGATAGCGTTCGAAACAGCGCAGAGTGCGGCGGTGACGCCGGCTTTCGCAGAAGCGGTGGAGCGCTATCTGGCGCGCTGAGCCGCCGAGGGGACGGCGCCGGAGCGTAGTACCGCGGGCTGTTCAACGTGCGCCTGAAGCCGAAAACGCATCAGGCGCTGGCGCTGTGGGCCCTGACGCACGATATGACGCTGAATAGCGCCGTGGAGGAAGCACTGGTGCAGTTTCTGCGCACGCAGGACGAGAGCCAGTGAAGAAAATTTGACCGCGCAGCAGGATCGGCGCGGAATTTTTGTTGCGCAGTCGTGCGGCATTTCGTATAATAAAAACCGATTTTCAAAACAGGGGGAAGAATTTTTGTTCTATTTACTTGGTATTCTCGCAGGCTGCTGCCTGCCGCTGCAGACGAGCGCGAACGCGCGGCTCAATGGGCGTACGGGCTCGCCGTACAGCGCAGCGTTTATTTCGTTTGTCGTTGGGCTGGTGTTCCTGGCGTTTCTCCTGATCGTGACCGGCGAAGGGATCATGCTGCCGTGGGGCACGCTGTTCACGCTGCCGTGGTGGATCTGGCTCGGCGGAGTCTGCGGCACGATCTTTCTGACGCTGAATATTTTGCTCTTTCCGCGCGTCGGCAGTGTGCAGACGGTGGTGCTGCCGACGCTGGGGCAGATTCTCATGGGACTTTTGGTCGATCATTTCGGTCTATTCCAGGGCGTGCAGTCGTCGCTCACGGCAACGCGCGCGATCGGCGCAGTGCTTGTGATCATCGGTGTTGTGCTGGTGGCCGTCGCGAAAAAAGGCGGTGCCGGCGCGGCGTCTCGCGGCGGCGAACTGGTGCTCTGGCAGATCGTCGGCGTGCTGGCTGGGATGCTCTCGGCGACGCAGACAGCGGTCAACGGCACGCTGGGGCGCGAGATCGATTCTCCGCTGCAGGCGTCGCTGCTCAGCTTTATCGTGGGCACGGTGCTGTTGGCGCTGATCTCGTTTTTCATGCGCAGCGCCAAGGGTGAGCAGATCCCTGGCAATCGTCCATGGTGGATGTGGATCGGTGGCGCGCTGGGGGCGCTCTATGTGCTTGCGAATGTGGTCATCAGCGGCGCCATTGGCACGGGCTTGAGCGTGATCATCCTGCTGGTTGGCGCGACAGCTGGCGGCCTCGTCGTCGATCATTTCGGCATTCTCGGTGCGCAGCGCGATGCGCTGAGCGCAAAAAAGCTTGTCGGCATTGTGATCATGATCGCAGGCGCTGCAGCCATCAATCTTTTCTGATCGGAAAAACCGGCTCTGACGTTTCGCTGGAGCCGGTTTTATTATTTGTGAGATTTCTTAAAAGAATAAACAAGATTTATTTTTATATATCATGAAACGGATGTATTATAACAGCAGACAGAATGGCCATTCTGTTTGAAATAAAAAGGAGGAATCATTTATGGCTACATTCATCATTGGGCTCGTGATCCTTTTCGTAGGCGCTGCGATCTACGGAAAGTTTTGCGAGCACGTCTTCGGTCCGGACGATCGCCAGACGCCTGCGTACACAAAGCAGGACGGCGTTGATTACGTACCGATGCGCGGCTGGAAAAACAGCCTCATCAATTTGCTCAACATTGCCGGTACCGGCCCGATCCTGGGACCGATCCAGGGGATCCTGTTCGGACCGATCGCGTTCATCACAATCCCGATCGGCAACATCATCGGCGGTGCGATGCACGATTATTTCTCGGGCATGATCTGCCTGCGCGACGGCGGCACACAGATGCCGGACATGATCCGCAAATATTCCAACAAAGGCGTCTACACCATCTACCAGATCTTCTGCAGCCTGCTGCTGCTTTTGGTTGGCGCGGTGTTCATCTACACGCCTGGCGATATTGCGGCAACACAGGTCTTTGGTTTTGACGGCGCAGCAACATCTGTATCGACGTGGGTCATCTACGGAGTTATCTTCGTTTATTATCTTATCGCGACCCTCTTCCCGATCGACCAGATCATCGGCCGCATTTACCCCATCTTCGGCGCGATCCTGCTCTTCTCTGCGATCGGCGTGTTCATCGGGATCTTTGTCAAAGATTTTCCACTGCTCAATCTCTGGGACGACTGGAATGGCGCGATCTTCGCATACGGCGATTATTTTGACGCCAACCACTTCATTCCAATTTTCTTCATTACTGTTGCCTGCGGCATTCTCTCCGGCTTCCACTCGACGCAGACGGCGATCATCAGCCGCACGATGAAGAGCGAACGCCAGGGCCGCATGACTTTCTACAACATGATGATCCTGGAAGGCTTCATCGCCATGGTCTGGGCAGCTGGCGCCATGGGCGCCTACAACCTTGGCCTGCAGGAAGCGAATGCGTCGCTGGCCACTGGCACCATCGGCATCGTCTGCAAATATGTCCTCGGCAACGTCGGCGGCATCATCGCGCTGATCGGTGTCATCGTGCTGCCGATCACCTCTGGCGACACAGCGCTGCGCGCACTGCGTATGACCATCGCTGACGCCTTCCACATCGATCAGAAATCGATCACCAAACGTCTTACTCTTGCGGGCGTGATCTTTGCGCTCGTCGCTGTCATTCTCGTCGTTGCCAAGAGCAACCCTGACGGCTTCAACATTCTGTGGCGTTACTTCGCATGGTCCAACCAGACGCTGTCGCTCTTTGCATTCCTGGCGATCACCATTTGGATGTTTGAAACCGGCCGCGGCAAATATGCCTGGATGCCGCTCATCCCTGGCACCTGGTATACGTTTGTCACCGTGACCTACATCATGAACGCGCAGATCGGTTTCCATATTCCATGGGCCGGCGCGTATGCCATCGGCATCGCAGCAGCAGCGCTCTATTGCCTCGTGCTCATCTGGTACGGCAAAAAACGCTCCGCAGCGAAAGCGGAAAAAATAATTTCTCTTCTGCTCCGCATCGCAAAAATGCGGAGCAGTTTTTTCGTTGTGTGATTTTGCTGGAAAAACTTTTTTGTGAGATCTGGTGAAAATGCCTTTTTTGCACCCAGACTTGACAGGCTGCCTTTGCGGGCTATCCTACAAATGATGACACAGTGTCAAGCGCACGACGAGGAGGAAACGATATGCCAAGAGGATCAGAAGCATTGACACAGGCACGGCGTGAGGAGATCATCAATGCCTGTGCGCAACTCTACGAAACCATGGGATTCAAGGATGTGACGATCAAGGAGATCGGCAAGATCACGAGCTTCACCCGCACATCGATCTACAATTATTTCCAGACAAAAGAGGAGATCTTTCTTGCACTCATCGGGCGCGAGTTTGATCTTTGGAGCGATGCGCTGGAGCAGGCGCTTGCCGAGGAACAGACGCTCGATCGCGCGCGCCTGGCAGAAATTCTCGCCGATACACTTTCTGCGCGTACGCTGATGCTGAAGATCCTTTCGATGAATATGTTTGAGATCGAAGAAAACAGCAGTGTGGAACAGCTCACTGCATTCAAGCGCACGTTCGGCCGTTCGTTTGCGTGTGTCGACGCGCTTTTGGCGAAAGCTGCGCCAGAGCTTGACGCCGCTGCGCGCCGCGCGTTCGCGTATTCGTTCTTCCCGTTCATGTACGGCATTTATCCGTACACCGCTGTGACGGAAAAACAGC
>ENA-OQCL01000475-OQCL01000475.1-human-gut-metagenome-genome-assembly--contig:-NODE-475-length-19154-cov-5.430914_pt1 | contig 19154 bp, 21 predicted proteins | sample MGYA00242502_ERZ504586 | MGnify/ENA primary metagenome ERZ504586 (study PRJEB26092, sample SAMD00036316) | human gut metagenome | host: Homo sapiens | study: EMG produced TPA metagenomics assembly of... | reverse complement strand
CCTGGCGGGCCTCGGCGCTGCGTATGCCGCGGACTCGGGCGCGCACTTCCCCGTTAGAAGGCGGAGAGCAGGGTCTCCGTCTTGCGCGTCACGCCTTTGTCCAGGGTTTCCATCATCGCGGTCATAGCTTTCGCTATGGGGTTGCGTTCGGAGAAGCGGTATTCCTGCGTGTCGAAGAGCGCGTCGAGCACGGGCTTTATTACGACGTGCTGCGCAAGCATTTCTATGACTTCGTCGCGGCTTATCCCGTCGTTGAGGGTGGCGCGCAGCTCTTTTTCGTAGCGTTCGAGGGCGTTCTGCGCCTCTCCGCCGGCGTCTTTCGCTATCGCGTCGTTGATGTGCTTGACCTGTTCGCTGCATATATCGGCGACGTCTTCCCCCAGTCGCCCCACTCGCGGCGGTTGCCGACTTTCTTCACCATGCGGGCTTTTATTTCTTCTTCGAGCACGGCGTTCTGCCCGAAGTCGAAGACTATATTCCCGTAGAGTTCCTGTCTACCGCCGCTTTTCTTCTGGGCGCGCCCGCCGCTTCCGGCGCTTTCGCGTCCGGACTGGCGTTTGATCTCTACGTTCGACAGGCAGACGACGTCGATCTTTTCAGGGTTCACCCTGCCGAGCTGCCCGTCTACCGCGTCCGCACCGAAGCGGGAATCTATGGATTTGAGCGCCCGAAGTATCTGCCACACGACTTCAAAGTCTTTGTTGTTGTCCAATGTGAGCGCCGGGTCTACGCCGGAGGGGGTGAGGACGGGGATTATTACGTAGCCCTTTTTCTTTCCCGGGGCGGTGCGCATTACGCGCCCAACCGTCTGGACTACGTCTACCTGCGATTTGCGCGGCGTGAGGAAGACGACCGCGTCGAGCGCGGGTACGTCCACGCCTTCCGAGAGGCATCGGACGTTGAAGAGTATTTTGCAGACGTTGTCTTCCGGTTCTTCTTTGAGCCAGGCGAGCAGCGCCTTTTTCTCGACAGCGTCCATCGTGCCGTCTATGTGCCGCGCGTCGCAGAAGAGTGAGTCCGCGCGGCACAGCGCTTCGTCCGGAGCAGCTTTGCCGCGGAGGACTTTTCGCCTGAAGCGCGAGATTACTTCGTTGAAATTGTCGCGGTAGGCTTTCGACGACACTTTGCCGTCTTTGTAATCTATCACCTGCGCGAAGGCGACGGCGCGCTTCATTGCGGATGCGTCCGTTTCTTCGTATTTGTTCCCCGCCGCGTCTTTCAGCCCGTATTTCGCAAGCGCGCGCCACGTGCCGACTATCTTCGCCGCGTCGCTGAGGTTTATGCCTCCGAGCGGCGTGTCGAATATGTTGAATTCGTCGCCGACGAGTTTTTCGTCTACAGTCAGCACGACGACTTTGTAGTCCACCAAGCATCCGTAGCCTACGGCCTGCGCGAAGCTGAGTTCGTAGAACGACGGGCCGTAGGTCTCTTCGTCGTCCATGCTGTAGAGGACTATTTCGCCGCGTTCGCGTTGCCCCTTCGGGGCCGCACCGTATATTTTGGGCGTGGCGGTCATGTAGAGGCGTTTGTCCGCCCGTATGAATTCCTGGCTGTGTACGCGGGTGAACGCGTTTTCCTCTTCGTTTACGTAGAAGCCGCCCGCCGTCCGGTGCGCTTCGTCGCAGATTATCAGCGAGAAATCCGGCATGGAGTATAGCTTCTGGGCGTCGCTTATCACCTGTATCGACTGGTATGTGCTGAAGACGACTGTCATTTCGCCCGGCCTGCCGTGCGTCTCTTTTATTTTTCCGGCGAGCGACGCCGCGTCCGTCGTAGCGGGATAGGAAAGTTCGTCTACCGCAGTTATTTCGTCTATGTCTTCGCCGTCGGCTTTTCCTATTTTTGAGTCGGAGCATACGGCGAAGGCGTTGATGCGGCAGGCGCTCTGCTGTTTCCAGTCGGTCAATGTCTGCGAGAGCAGATAGAGCGACGGCACGAGGAAGAGCACGAGCGAACCGGGGCCGGCCGCCGACGGGTCTTCCGCAATTTTTAGCGCGGTGAAGGTCTTGCCAGAGCCGCAGGCCATTATCAGCTTGCCGCGCTTGTGCGTCTTGAAGCCCTCCAGCACCGCGTCTATCGCCTCCTGCTGATAGGGTCGCGGCCTGCGTTGCGGTATGTCTACCGAGTTGCCTTTCATGTATTCGCGCCAGTCGATGCGCGAGGCCGCCATGTCTTCGCGCGTTATTAACGTCACGGGAGGAGTGAGGCTTTGCAGCTCCGTACGGACGTTGTCCGTCCATGCGTCGTTCGTCGCTACTATGATGCGCGCCGTAAAATGGGGTTTGTCTGATGCCGCTATGAAGGAATCTATGTCGCCCTTGCCCACGGTCGCGCCGGGCGCGTAGAATTTGCACTGTATTGCGGTGAGGCCGTTTCCGTCCGCATTCTCCGCCACCAAGTCTATGCCGATGTCTCTTCTGCCGGACGGCAGCCGGTCGCGCTCCGCCGCCCATTCTTTATACTTCAGGACTTTTGAATACAGGTCTTTGTATAACGGCTCCCGCGTAAGGTATTCTTTGACGAGCGTCTCGAAGCGAGTCCCCTTGTCGCGCTCCGTCATCGTCGCGCTGTTGAGTATCTCGAGCAAGTCATAGAACGCCTTCGCGTTCTGCGTTTCGACATTCATTTCCTGTGCGTATGCTGCCTGCGGCTCTTTCAAGTTTTCCATCGCGTCTCCCCCAAACGTATGCGTGCGGCTCTGTCCTCAAATTATAAAAGCCGGGCCATGAAAAGGGAACAACGGCAAGGCTACTCGCCAACTTTTCAAAGAGTCGCGCGGAGGGGTGCAGCCCGATATGCAGTTTCGCCCCGCAGAATATCCGCAGCAAATAAATCAAATCACCGGTAAAACAATAAGACACGGCGCAACAGCAGGCGCTTCTAAAGGATGAGCGCCTGCCGCTGCGCTTGTGCTGCTGTCCTTATGGAAAAAGGCGGCGGCCGCCCTCGCTGCGGCAGGCTCGGCGGCGTATTTGCAAAGACATTGTTATAGAGGGCGGTGTGGCGTATATAGTACCCGGCCTCTATGCCGCCGCGCGTTAAAAAATTAAGCAGAAACAGATTTATCGCCCGCCCTGCCGCGCGACAAAACCCGCCCGCGCCGGTAACCGCGCCTGAACAGCTCTCCTATGCGTGCGGCGGCGGTGCGGAATATATGCAGCAGTACGCTCGGGACGGACAATACTTCTATACGGCGGTCGGGTAAAATTTCATGAAGTATCGTCCTGCGGGCGGATAGTTCGCAGCGTATCAGTCCGCCTTTCGCGTATATTTTAATTTCGCCGTTTTTAGTGCCCGTATAGATAGTTATTTCGTTTGCTAAAACCGCTTTGCGCATCTGTCCGGCAGAACGCATAAAGCACGGTTGTGGCTCTGTCGTCCCAGTCTCTTTCTCTGCCGTATCCTGCCGCCTCAGCGTCCATTTGCCGGTCTTTTTATTGAAAAAATATACCCCCTGTTTTGTGGCTACTTTGATATAGCGCGCGCCGCTCCCTCTGCCATGCCGGACGTAATAGAGCAAGTCGTCCGGAGCTGCAATGGCGACGTCAGGCGGCAGATCCAGTGCGATGTCGAGGCGCGTTATCCGCGGCATATATGCGCCTAATTCCTTCGAGTCGCCGCCATAGCATTCCCACATCTCTATAAACGTTTCCCTGTCGCCCTCAGCCAATACGGATGTATAGCCGCAATACAATCTCCCTATAGCGGCATTTACGCCCTTCGCATTCGGCGCGTTGATATTGTTTTGCTCGTGCGGCTGTTTCCCTTTTGACGGCGGCGTATATATGCCGTCGGTTCCAAAGCGCGACAACTCTAACGTCGTATAGCGTCCTTTACCGCCTTTGTTCGGCGCGGAATTACGCCAGAAACTGATTCCGTTGCCCGCGCGGATGCACGGCTCGGGATAAAAACTACAATATGGGAAATATACCGCCAGTGTATCAATCACCGCTCGCGGACGAGCATCGGGCATCTTATCCCCTCCCGGGAAATCCAAACGCAGCGCCATATGCGCTTCGTTTGTGGAGGGAATTTATCGGCGGATTTATTCGTTTTCTGCGGCGCTCAAAAGCCGGGCTGTTCCAGAACGGTCAGCAGCAGGGTATCGGACTCGGCGGTCGAGGCGGCAAAGTATGAGGATAAAGAGCTCGCCGGCAGGAGTTTGGGCCCCGCACTACATAAAGAGCTGTCTTTAGCGCTCTGGGCAAGTAAATCGTGAAAATATGATGCAGGCCTGACTTTGTTCAGGCCTGTTCTTTTACCGTAAAGGCAGCAAAAAATGCCCGGAAAATCCGGGCTGCGATTCTTTGGCAACAGGAGGCGGAGTCTTCCGTCCACGCTCCTACATTTCCATGCTCATGCTACTGAAGCTGGGGCCGCGCTTCGCCAGCATCCAATTGTTTAGCTGCCCACGCTCGTAGCGGATACTACCGCCGCATTTGTAATAGGGCGGAGCAGGGTCAATCTTTCCGTTGCGTCCTATAATGGCTCCGTCTTTGCGCCACCGCTGCAACGTTTCGTTGGGCAACATCTTAGATATTTCCGCCGCCTCGTCTTCGGTCATCCATTCATAACGAGTTTGACTGTGGCTTGCCCATCGTGCGCTTCTTGGGTTTCATTTTTTCTTTCTTCTGTCCTGTCTGCCTCATCATTTACCCTCTCCTTAGGCGTCCTGTTGCTCGCCGCCTTTTTGATTTCGTTTTGAATATATCAGTCGAAAAAAGGTAAACAAATTGAAATAGCAGCTGCAGGATATAAAGCATCAGCCTGTGAGATTGCTGATGGAGCAGAGATGTTGGTGGGTCATCGGTGGGTCAAACAAGATTGCAACAAAAAGGGCTTTCGGGAATACCCCGAAAACCCTTGATATCACTGGAGCCGGCGAGGGGATTCGAACCTCCGACCTACTGATTACAAGTCAGTTGCTCTACCAGCTGAGCTACACCGGCGGCGGCGCTCCGAAAGAGCGACGCAAAATATTATAGCTGATTTGATTGCCTTGTCAAACCGCGCGGCGGCGGCGCTAGGCGTTCGTCTGGCGCGCGACGAGGTTGTCGGCGCGGTACATCTGGCGCAGCTTCGGCTTTTCAATCTTGCCTGTCGGGTTGCGCGGGATGTCGGCGAAGATTATGCGGCGCGGGCGCTTGTATCGCGGGAGCGCCATGCAGAAGTCTTCGATGTCGGCCTCGGTGCACTGTGCGCCCGGCTTGAGCTCGATTATCGCTGCGGCTATCTCGCCGAGGCGCTTGTCGGGCAGGCCGATGACGGCGGCGTCCTTTATCGCGTTGTTGGCGCGCAGGAAGTCCTCTATCTGGACGGGGTAGATGTTTTCTCCGCCGCTGATGATGACGTCCTTCTTGCGGTCGACGAGGTAGATGAAGCCGCTTTCGTCCTGACGCGCCATGTCGCCGGTGAGCAGCCAGCCGTTTTTGAGCACGGCGTCGGTCGCCTCGGGGTCGTTGTAGTAGCATTTCATGACGCCGGGGCCTTTGACCGCGAGCTCGCCGACGCTGCCGTCGGTGATCGCGTCGCCCTTCGCGTTCACTATCTTGACGCGCCAGCCGTAGCCGGGGACGCCTATCGCGCCGACCTTGTCGATGTTGCCGATGCCGAGGTGGACGCAGCCGGGGCCGATGGATTCCGAGAGGCCGTAGTTCGTGTCGTACTTGTGGCGCGGGAAGACGCGGCGCCATCTCGATATGAGGCTCGGCGGCACGGGCTGCGCGCCGATGTGCATGAGCCGCCACTGCGAGAGTTCGTAGTCTTCGAGGTTGATTCTGCCGTCGTCTATCGCGTCGAGGATGTCCTGCACCCACGGCACGAGAAGCCAGACGATGGTGCATTTTTCGTTGGATACGGTCTCGATTATCGTCTTGGGGTCCGTGCCTTTGAGCAGTATGCCTTTGCTGCCCGATATGAGGCTTCCGAACCAGTGCATCTTAGCGCCGGTGTGGTAGAGCGGCGGTATGCAGAGGAAGACGTCGTCGTGCGTCTGTCCGTGGTGGGCCTGCTCGACCTTCGCGGCGTGCATGAGCGCGCGGTGCGTGTGGAGTATCGCCTTCGGGAAGCCTGTGGTGCCGGAGGAGAAGTATATCGCCGCGTCGTCGTCGTCGGAGAGCAGTATGCGCGGCGGGTAGCTCGAGAGGTTCGCCGCGAGGTGCATGTAGTTTTCAGCGAAGCGCGGGCAGCCGTCGCCGATGAAGAAGCGCAGCTTGACGCGCGGTATCTGGTCGCAGATGTCTTCGACGCGGCCGATGAACTCGGGGCCGAAGAAGAGCGCGTCGACGTCGGCGAGTTCGAGGCAGTATTTAATCTCTTCCGCGGTGTAGCGGAAGTTGAGCGGCACGGCGAGCGCGCCCGTCTTGAGTATTCCGAAGTAGAGCGGCAGCCATTCGAGGCTGTTCATCATGAGGATGGCGACCTTGTCGCCCTTCTTGATTCCGCGCGAGAGCAGCAGGTTCGCGCAGCGGTTGGCCTTTTCGTCGAAGACGCCCCACGTTATCTCGCGGCGGTAGCTTTCGGTCGGGCTGGATTCTATGAGCTCGTATTCCTTCCACGTGACGCGGCGGATTTCCTTGACTTCGGGGTTGATTTCGACGAGCGCCGTCTCGTGGCAGAATTCGTGGGCGTTCCTCTCAAGCAGGTCGGTAATAGGCATACTGTCTTCCTCCTTAAAGTCTTCGTTCTTTTTCGGAGCGGCGGCAATAAAAAAGCCCGCCCTCCCTAATCAGAGGACGGGCTTGGATTCCCGTGGTACCACCTCAGTTTGGCGCTCCCTCGCGGGACGCGCCCTCGTCGGGTACGGGCCGGAGCCGGATACCCTGTCCGCTTTTACGGGCGGACCCGTCGCAGCCTACTGAAATTCCGTGATTCGTTCGGTGCGCCGCTCTTGGAATGTATTTCGGCCCGTCCCTCCGCCGCCTTACACCGACCGGCGGCTCTCTGCGGGAGCGGATGCGGACTTACTTCTTTCCCGTCATTGCGTTTGGCCTATATCACCGGATGATATTCTTGCGCGTAATGGGCGAAATGTCAAGTGCGGCGCGCGGGCGAAAACTGTGCGGGATTTTAAAATTCAAAGGGTTCTCTGAGGTTGTGGCGGCGGATGATTTCGTCTTCAAGGCGGAAATAGGCGTCCATGTCCTCGGGCTGCGCCGGGATTCCCTTTCCCCAGTACATGCCGCCGTAATATAGGCTCATTGCCCAGAAGTACGGATACTCGTGGCTGAAGAGGCAGGCTGACATCGCGTCGGCGATGGGCTCTGCGAGGTGCGAGCCGTCCACTAATTTTGAGGCTTCCGCATACGAGGCGCCGGCGTAGTGGACGATCAGATGTTTTATAAGCTCGCAGAAGCTGTGTTGGTTTACCGTGACTTTTCCTTCGTCGTTTTCGAGAACGACGCCGTCTTTCAGCATGGGTTCATACGAAAAAGCCCCGCCTCTGCGCGAGGCGGGGCGGGGCGTGCTTTACAGCTTGTATATATCGTCCTGCGCGACGATTTTGATGTTGTGCTTTTCGAGGAGACGCACGGCGTCGTCGATGGATTTGTCCGCGACGCGGAAGACCATGTATGCGCCCTTGTCGGTGCGCGTCGTGAAGGCGTAGGTGTATTCTATGTTGACGGAGCCTTCGCGCATCGCTTCGAGCATCTCGTAGAGGGCGCCGGGCTGGTCGGAGACGGCGACGGCGAGGACCGGCGTGACGGAAGATATGAAGTGCGCCTCTGCAAGCACCTGCTGCGTCTTGTCGGGGTCGTCGACTATGACGCGCGCAATGCCGAAGTCGGAGGCTTCCGCGAGCGAAAGCGCCCTCATGTCTATGCCGTGCCCGCGAAGAACTTCGACGAATTCGGCGAGCTTGCCGGGCTTGTTCTCAAGAAAGACGGAAATCTGTTTGATTGTCATCTCTTTTTCCCCCTTCATGATTTTGTTCCTCCTTTATTATATTCAAAAAAGTCCCTGTTGTGTCCCGTCGGTTATATTTTGCGCTTGTCGATGAGGCGGACGGCCTTGCCTTCGCTGCGCGGGATGCTCTTCGGCGCGACGAGGTGGACTCTCGTGTATATGCCGAGGAAGCCCTTGAGCGCGTTGACGAGTTCTTTCTCGCGCGCGGTGATTTCGCCGAGGTTGTCGCTGAACATATCGGGGTTCATCTCGACGTTGATGTCGAGCGTGTCGGAGTTGTTGACGCGGTCGACGACGAGCTGGTAGTTCGGCGAGTAGCCGTGTTCGATGAGGACGGTCTCGACCTGCGACGGGAAGACGTTGACGCCCTTGATGATGAGCATGTCGTCGCTGCGGCCCATCGGCTTGGACATGCGGACATGGGTGCGGCCGCAGGAGCATTTCTCATGCGAGAGGACGCAGATGTCGCGCGTACGGTAGCGCACCATCGGGAAGGCCTGCTTGTTGAGCGAGGTGAAGACGAGCTCTCCCTTCTCTCCGTCGGGAAGGACTTCGCCGGTGTTCGGGTCTATTATCTCCGCGATGAACTGGTCTTCGCAGATGTGCATTCCGCGCTGCTCGCAGCACTCGTAGCTGACGCCCGGGCCTTCGAGCTCGGTGAGGCCGTAGATGTCGTAGGCCTTGATGCGGAGGTTTTTCTCGATGTCGCGGCGCATCTCTTCGCTCCACGCTTCAGCGCCGAAGATTCCGGCCTTGAGCTTGATGGTGTCCTGAAGGCCGCGCTCGACTATCGTCTCGCCGATGTAGGCGGCGTATGAGGGCGTGCAGCAGAGTATCGTAGAGCCGAGGTCCTGCATGAACTGTATCTGGCGGTCGGTCGAGCCGGAGGACATAGGCAGCGTCAGCGAGCCGAGCTTATGCGAGCCGCCGTTGAGCCCGGGGCCGCCGGTGAAGAGGCCGTAGCCGTAGCAGACCTGTACGACGTCGTCGGGTGTTCCGCCCGCGGCGACTATCGCGCGCGCGCAGGTCGCGTCCCAAAGGTCGATGTCGTGCTGCGTGTAGAAGGCGATGACGCGGCGTCCCGTCGTTCCGCTCGTGGACTGGATGCGGACGCAGTCGCGCAGCGGCATGCAGAGCAGCCCGTAGGGATAGGCCTCGCGCAGGTCGTCCTTGCAGATGAAGGGCAGCTTCGTGATGTCGGCGAGGCACTTGATGTCCTCGGGCTTCACGCCGTGGTCGTCCATCTTTTTGCGGTAGTAGGCCGAGTTCTCGTAGGCGTGCTTCACCGTGCGGATGAGGCCCTCGGTCTGCCATTTCGTGATCTGCTCGCGCGAGGCGCACTCGATCTCGGGCTGGAAGTAGTTCTGTTTCTCCATGTTCTCTCAATTCCTTCCGTAAATATTTTGCTGAAGTTCTAAAAATAAAAAAGCAGGCCCCGCATCAAACTGCGAGCCCTGCTTCTACGACAAATACGCGGAGTGCGATTCCGAAGGTGCTGTGTTCAGAATCAAGCCGATTTCGCGCAGATCCCGTGAAGAGGACCCGCGCCGGTAAAGGAGAACCGCGTGACATGAATATCGTCAAGCCTCTTATGCATTTCTGTCATGTCCGTGCCTCCCTCTGCCGTTCAAGCGGCTGCATCATCAAACGCGGAAAATTTTAGTTACAAAATTTTGCGTTGTCAAGCCCGCGTTCCGCTCAAATGCGTATTTTGCGCAGGCGCGGCGCGTTCAGGCGCGCTTCGGCGCGAAGGCGGCGACGGCCTCATCAGTCGTGTCGAACCTGTATTCCGCCTCGGGCAGCAGCCGTCCCACCGCGGCGAAGCGTCCGCGCCCGAAGGCGGCCTGCGCCTTCATGTCGCTCGCCGTGTCGCCGAAGAATACGGGCGACGACGCGCCGATGCGTCCGCAGAGGATTTCGAGCCCCTCGGGCGACGGCTTCTCTATGCCGTGGTCGCTGTGGATTATGAGTTCGTCGGGGAAGTCCTCCCAGCCGAGGCTCTTCTTCGCGAGCTCCCACTCGTATGCGTTGCGCCCCGAATATATCGCGACGGGCAGGCCGAGTTCGTCCCAGCGGCGCGAGAGCGCGGGCTTCTCAAGCCTGTAGAGGCCGCGCTCCGGGTCGCCGTAGAGCTCAGCGCACATCGCGCGGCTCTCGCTCCGCGGCACGAGGCCGCCGTACTTGCCGAGCACCCATCCGACGAGCGGCGCGCTGAAGTCCGCGAGCTCCTCCGTAAGCCGTTCCGGCGACGGCAGCGCGCGCGAAAGCAGCTTTTCGCCGCTCGCCGCGGCCATAGAGAGCAGCGTCCACGCGAGGTCGTAGTCGTCGTTGAAGCTGCCGTGGCGCTTCATCACCCACTCGTGCTCCGGGCCGTAGCCCGCGCAGTCCGTCACGCCGCCGCAGAATTTCTCCCAGCCGTCCGCGACGCAGCGCCGTATGACCTCGGGGAAGGATTTCGTAACGTCGAGAAGCACCCCGTCGATGTCGAAGATCAGCGCGTCGGCCTTGAATTCGTCTTTCATATTTATTCCTCCGTCGTCGTTTGCAAAAATGACAAACCCGTGATATTATAAGGCCCGTGATGAAAATCATCAAGCTAGCACTTTAACACAGCAAAGCTTGAAGGAGGATGGGAAAATGAAGACGCTGTACAAATTTTTCGGCTTCTGCAAAACGCACGGAGGAGCGCCGGCTCCACGTTTCCCGCCATCATCACACGCCGCGACATTGCGGGCCATGCGCCGCCGCCTCCCGCTAGGGACGCGCTGGCACAGCATGGCGAAAGCTTTTCTTTTACGATAATTTCACAGTTTCTTAACATTTCCTGAAAACGCCGCAGCGCCGCGCGCTCTATACGCGCGCCGCGGTTTTGCGGCGGACCGCGCCGGAGCCCTCCGGCGCGCGAACGAAACGGGGAGAGATAAAATGACGGACTGCGGCGAAGCGCGCCGCCTCCGCCGCGTCATGCGTCCCGCGCCGCGCTCCGCACGCTTCGGACGCGCCGCGGCGCTCGGCGGGACGATATTCGGAAGCCACCGCGGCTTCGCGAATCTGCGCGGAATTTAGGAGCCGCCACCGGAGCTGCGGCGGGCGGCGAAAACGTAAAACTTTTGAAAAATCTGAGAAAGGTGATAGATATGTTCGGTAAAAAGATAATTCCATGCGTGAAGGTAATAAACGGAAAGACAACGGAAGGTCCGGTCTACTGCGGAAAGCGCGGCGCGGGCGACCCCGTCGGGTGCGCGGCGGCCTACGCGCGCGCGGGCGCGGACGGCGTGATGTTCCTCGACGTTTCGGCGCGCGGAGAAGGCGTCGCGGAGGTCGTGCGGCGCGCGGCGGCGGAGCTCGGCGTCCCAATCGCGGCGGGATGCGCGGGAAGCCCGCGCGAGCTTCGCGAGCTGCGCGAAGCCGGGGCGGACGGCGTCGTGCTCGGCGACGCGGCGGTGCGCAACCCCGGCCTCGTGCGCGAGGCGGCGGCGGTGTTCGGCCGCGGCGGCGTCACCGTCGCGATATGCGCGCAGCGGCGCGGCGAGGGTTACTGGGAGGTCTGCACCGAGGGCGGCGCGAAGGCCGAACGCATGGACGCCTACGGCTGGGCGCTCGCGGCGGAGTGGCTCGGCGCTGACGAGCTGCTGCTCGTCAGCATGGAGCGCGGCGGCCGCGTCAAGCCCTGCGACGCGGACTTCGTGAAGCTCATCGCCCCGGCCGTAAACGTGCCCGTCGCCTCCGCCTGCGGAGCCGCAGACTGCCGCGAGCTCTACGGTCTGCTCTCGTGCGGCATGGCCTCGTCGGTCGTCTCCTCGACGCTCTTCCGCCGCAGCGAGACCTCGATACTGACGCTCAAACGCTTCCTCAGCACGATGGGGCTGAGCGTGAGCGGCGCGGAAGAGCTGCTCTGCGGCGACGTTTCAGCCGAAGCGCCGGAGCTCCGCCTCTGCGCCGAGGCGTAAAAAATCGTCCCGACAACGCTTTCAAGGCCGCCGTCCTTTGCGGGCGCGCGGCCTTTTGTATGCCCGCGCGCGAAAGGGTGCGCCTTTGTAATATAATTGTCGCATGACGATTTTTTTCGGAGGGGGCGGAATTTTATGACGAAGCGCGCGCTTTGCCTGCTTGCCGCCGCCGCGGCGCTTCTCTGCTTCGCGGCGCTTTTCGTCTCGCGCCCGGGCGGCGGCGCGGAACCCGCCGTCTCCGAGAATTTCCGCCTCGGCACCTTCGTCCGCCTCTCTCTCTACGACTGCGGGAACGCGGACGAAGAGCTCGCGAAGGGCGACGAGCTTATAAAATCTCTTGAAAACCTCTTTTCAGTCAACATTCCTACGTCGGACATCGCGCGCCTGAACGCGGCGGGCGGCGCGTGGACGCGCATAGACGCGCGGACGGCGGAGCTGCTCGAAGCCTCGCTCGCGCTCGCGGAGCTGACGGGCGGAGCTTTCAGCCCCGCGCTCGGCGGCGTGACGGCGCTGTGGAGGATAGGGACGCCCGAGGCGCGCGTGCCGTCGGACGGAGAGATAGCCGAAGCGCTGAAATATACCGACTATTCGAAGATAGAGCTGCGCGTCGAAGACGGCGCGCATTTCGCGCGTCTGCCGCGCGGCATGAGGCTCGACCTCGGCGCGATAGCGAAGGGCTGCGTCGCCGACGCGCTGAAGTCGCGCTTCGCCGCGGACGGTGTGCGCCGCGCGATGATAGACCTCGGCGGCAATCTCGACTTCGTGGGCGAGTCGCCGCGCGGCGGGCCGTGGCGCGCGGGGCTGCAGCAGCCGGAGAGGCCGCGCGGCGAGTATTTCGGCATAATCGAGGCCGAGGATGTCTCCGTCGTCACCTCCGGCCCCTACGAGCGATATTTTGAAAAGGACGGCGTGCGGTATCATCATATAATCGACCCCGCGACGGGCCGCCCCGCGCGCTCGGGGCTGTCGTCGGTCACGGTCGTTGACGCGAACTCCGCGCGCGCCGACGCGCTCTGCACGGCGCTCTTCGTCATGGGCTCGCGCCGCGCGCCGGAATTTCTCGAACGCCGCGGCGACGTCAGGGCGGTCCTTGTGACGGACGACAAAAGAGTCTTGATCACTCCATCGGCTGAAAAGATATTCCGCCTCACGGACGAGAGCCTCGCGCTCTCCGTCATAGGAGCGGGCGAATGAAGCGGCTCGACCGCGCCGCGGCGCTCGCGACGGCCGCGGGGATCGCGCTCTGCGCGCTTCTCGCCTTCGTCTATAACGACGCGCTCGATTCGCCGGAGGTTGAAATCGTCGTAAACGGCGAGATCGTCGAGCGCCTTCCGCTCGCGGGCGAGCCGCGCGACAAAACGGTGCGCGCGGGAGGCGGCTTCAACGTCGTGCGCGTCGGCGACGGGCGCGCCGCCGTCGTCTCCGCTGACTGCCCCGACCGGACATGCGTGAAGAACGGCGAAATTTCTCGCCCCGGCGAGGGCTCCGTCTGCCTGCCGCACAAGCTCGTCGTCCGCGTGACCGGCGGCCGCGGCGGGGAAGTGGACGCGGTGAGCGAGTGATGAAGACGCGCCGCCTCGTCCTCACCGCCCTGCTGACCGCCTGCGCGCTCGCCGTGAATCTCGCCGAGAGCGCGCTTCCGATGCCCGCGCCGGGAATCAAGCTCGGCGCGGCGAACGTATTCTCGCTCGCGGCGCTCGTCCTCATGGGCGCGCGCGAAGCCTTCGCCGTCACGCTGCTGCGCGTCTCGCTCGCGTGGCTCGCGACGGGAAACGTCTTCGCCCTCTTCTGCGGCCTCGCGGGGGGGCCTCGCCGCGACCGCCGCCACTGCACGCTTATGTTATAAACGCTGGACGCGGCGCGCTTTCGTCTGCCGTGGGTGCAGCGTCGCGGGCGTGGGCCTTCAACATAGGGCAGGTCGCCGTCGTCTCGTTCATAGTCGGCGACCCGCGCGTCGGCCTCTACATACTGCCGCTCTTCGCCGCCGGAAGCGCGGCGGGCTGGGCCGTCGGCTGGCTCGCCGGTAAAATCTGCGCGCGGCTCGGATATAACGACAGACAGGAAAGGATTTGATAAAAAGATGAAAATCTCGATAGACCCGAAAATCCTCGAAAACTTCCCCGGCGCGAAAATCGGCTGGCTGCGCGCCAACGTCGCGGGCGCGGGCGGCGCGGAGCACGTGCGCGCGCTCAAGGCGGGCCTCGAAGCGCGGCTGGGCGATATAGGAATATCGGCCGACACGATGATGATGCACCCAGACGTGCGCCGCTGGCGCGAAGTCTACTCCGCGATGGGAGTCAAGCCGAGCAAATACCGCTCCTCGCTTGAGGCGCTGCTGCGCCGCATCTTCAAGGGCGACCTATGGGAGGTCTCGCCCGTCGTAGACTGCTACGACTGCGTCTCGGCGCTCAACCTGCTGCCGATGGGCGCGCACGACATGGAGAAGCTGCGCGGCGGCCTCACGCTGCGCTACGCGCGACCCGGCGAAAAATTCTACCCGCTCGGCGCGGGCGACTCCGTAGTCGAATGCGCGGAACGTCAGGTAGTCTACGCCGACGAAGAAAAAATCTGCTGCTGGCTCTGGAACTACCGCGACACGCGCGACGCGAGCGTGGACGAGGGAACGCGCGAGGCTCTCTTCCTCGCAGACTGCGCCTTCGAGACCGAGTGGCGCAGCGTCGAAGAGGGGCTTGCGGCGCTCGCGTCGGAGCTGTCCGCGATAGGATGTACGGTGCGAAAAAGCGGCGTCGTCAGCGCCGCGTCGCCCGAGGCGGAGACGGAATGATGGCGAACACAGGCTGCTGCGGAATGGACTGCGACGGCTGCGAGGCGCGCCGCGCGACAGTTCGCCGCGACAACGAAACGCTTGCGAAAATAGCGGCGCACCTTGAAAGCGCGGGGCAGGGGGCCTTTATCCTGCCCTCGCGGCTGCGCTGCACCGGCTGCCTCGCGCCCGGCGTCAAAAGCGTAAACTGCGCCGAGTGCGCGATACGCGAGTGCGCGCTCGAAAACCAGATCCCGCACTGCGGCTTCTGTCCCGAGTTCCCCTGCGAACTCGGCTCCGCCGTCTGGGAAGCCGTGCCGGAATACAAGCATAATCTGGAAGTTTTGAGAAGCAGGTAAAGAACGCGGCGGAACGGCGCTATTCAGCCGGCTCTCCGGCGCCGAAGAGTATGCGCATATAGTCGCGCCGCCCGTGCAGTATGCGGTCGATGTAGACGCAGCCGCCGGAGCTTCGGTAAAAGACGACATATCCGCGCACTGCGATAAATCGGTAATCGCTTTCCATATCCGCGACTGCGCGCAGCGGCGTTCCCATATTCGGAAAATTTTCGAGCTTTTCTGCCGCGTTGAGAATATCGTTGATGACGTGTTTCGCCGCTGCTGGGCTGCAAAGCTCAGCAGCAATGTATTCGCTTATCCCGTCGAGGTCGTCTGCCGCTGCCGGCGAGTAGAAAAGCTTATATTTCATCTTCTGCGCAGAGGAACCGCGTTCTTACATCTTCGGGCGAAAGCCAGCCTTTTTCCTCTCCAGAGCGTCTGCCCTTCGCCAGCTCGTTCATCAGCGCGGCTGCCGCGTTCGCCTTCTCGTAGTCGCTTATGTCCAGTATCGCGTAACGTCCGCGTCCGTTTTTTGTGAGGAACACCGGCGAACCGGCGGAGACTTCGCGCAGGACTTCGGAATAGTTGCGCAGGTCGGATATTGGCTTGATGTTCGGCATGAGAGATTCCCCCTTCCGTTCTTGCGTCAAGCATATAGTCTTTTGCTGTAAAATTCAACATAATATTTTACAGCGAAGCGCGCGGCTGCGCAGAGACGAAAATCGCGGCGCTTGTGCGCCGCGACGCCCGGGTCAGTTTTTTACGAATTTCTTGACGTATCGTTCGAGCAGGTAGCAGACCTGCGAGTTGAGGAAGGATACCGCCGCGGGCTCTCCGTCGTTTTTGGCGACGTAGACGGCGGAGCCCTCTTTTACTATCAGGTCGATGGTCGAGAATGGCATCGAGGCGCGGCGCAGGACGCGGTAGTTCGCGCGCTCGAAGGCCAGGCGGTCGAGCGCCGCCATGTGCGCGGCGTATTCCTCTGGCGTGTACGAGGCGGAGAAGCCGGCGTCCCACGGCAGCGCGATCTGCGCCTCTCCGGCGTCTATCTCCCGCTGCGTGAGCTGTGGGAATATCTCCGTGACGCCGACGTGCGAGAGCGAGTCCAGGAAACCGGCGCGCCGCTTTTCGTAGAGGCGCGTCAGCCGTTCAAAGCAGTCGCGCGAGGGCGCGACGCGCGCGAATATGCGCTCCGCGAGATTTTCCGGCATGGACTCAACCGTCGGGCGGCGCGTGAGCTTTATCACGTCGCCGTCCGCGCCGCGGCAGTTCTCCGCGTCGGAGTAGAGCTTTTCCACGTCCTCTTTTCTGAAAAATCTGACGAGCGGCTTCGAATAGGCGGCGAGCCCCTCGACCTGCTCGCGGACGAAGGCCGCCTCCTCGCCGCTCTCGGAGAAGAAGGCGCGCGGGCGCACGGAGCCGCCGCGCAGCGTCGAGAAGCGCACGGAGCAGTTGCCCGCCGCGCCCATGAATTCGCTGAAGAGCGAGCGGTTCGGCCTCGTCAGGTAGCGCGCCTCGACCTTGCCAGTGAGGAAGAGCGGCAGCCACGTCTCTATCATTTCGAAAATTTCGTCGGCGTCGAAGCCGATGTTGTGGACGCTCGTTATTTTATGTCCGCGCTCCATCATGCCGCGCATCAGCTCCGCGCAGGCTCCCGCGAAACGCGGCTCGCGCGAGAACCAGCTGAGGTACGAGGTGTAGACGTAGACATCGCGCGGCCTGCCGTCACCGCCCGCCTCTCGCGCGAACTCGCCGACAGCGGCGAGCAGCCCCTCCGCGCCGGAGTAGACGCGCCCACCCGTCTCGACGCCGCCCTCGGCGGCTGGCGCGGCCTCGCGCGCGGAGGGCGCGGCCGAATCCGCGCCTTCGAGCAGGCCGCGCGAGAGCCACGGCCTTTTTGCGGAATCCTCGCATATCCATTCCAGAAGCCGCGCCGCGAGCGCCTCGCACTCGCCGCAGCCGCCGTCCGAGGCGTTCAGCTCTCCGGCGAGGGCTTCCGGCACGCCGCGCGATTTGCATAGTACGGCGAAGTATGAGCAGAAGCTGCGCAGTATCGGGTCGTCGCTGCGGACGCTGCGTTTGCCGCTGCGGTAGCGAGAGACGGACGAGCCGTCGAGGTTCGCGTAGCGCGCGAGCTCGGCGTTCGATGTGCCGAAGGAGTCCATGAGCAGCGCGAGCTTCGCGGCTATGCCGACGCGCGCCGCGGGCGCGTGCGTCTCCTGCGGCTTCTTCTCGCGCAGTCCGGAATCGGGCGCGTTGAGCCAACGTTCGACCGCGTCCGCGGTTTTTTCGTCCGCGCGCGCCTCGGCAGCCTCGCGCAGCGCGTTCAGCTCCCTGCCGCCGGGCGCGAGCGCAGCCGCGGCGCGTGACAGCCGCGTCACGGCCCCGCCGCCGCGGAAGGGCGAGTTCTTCGCCGAAAGATAGCGGCAGACGCACGACGGGGCGAGCCCGGCCTCCCTCGCGAGCGCCGTCCCCGTGACGGAGATTATTTCTTTTATCAAGGCAAGTTTTTCGTGAAAAAGCATCGCGGCATCCTCCTGTGCGAAACAATTATCACGTGAACGCGCTGAAAAAACAACGCGGAATTGCGCGCCGCGCGCCAAACGGCAGTGCCGCGCCGCGCCTCCGCGCAATCGCGTAAGCTTTGGCCGCGCGCAAAAAAAATCGGGAAGCTCTTCCGCGCCTCCCGTGCTTCGCCGTTTTTGCAAAGCTTCCGCCGATTTACTCGCCGCGCCGTTCCTTCGCGCCAGCGGAATCGCCGAGCGTGCGGCGGAAGGCGCTCATGGATTTCTCGACGGCTTCGTCGAGGCCGTCCGTTTTGCCGGAGCAGAATATTTCGAGTATCTTTCCGTGGTTTTCGAGCGCCGTCTCGTCGAGCATCCCGCTGCTCTTGGTCATGTGCGGGCGGCAGAGCTCCATTATCATCACGCCCGTCTTGATGATGAATTCGTTGCCCGTCGCCTCGAGTATCGCGAGATGGAAATCGCGGTCGAACTCCTCGCGCCCGGGAGCGACTCGCGCTGCGCGCGGCTCAGCCCCTCGAACGCCTCGCGCGCGCGCCGCTTCAGCTCCTCCGTCGCGCGCGAGGCGGCGAGGCGGATGTAGGCGCGGTCGAAGAACAGGCGGAATTCGTAAAGCTCGTCGGCGCTCGTGCGCAGCAGCATCATGTCGAGCAGCAGCGGGCGCAGAATCTGCGGCCCGACGGAGCGGCGCAGGTACGTCCCGCGCCCCTGCGCGGTCTCGACGACGCCCAGAACCTGCAGCATCTTCACCGCCTCGCGTATGCTCGACTTGCCGACGCCGTAGCGCTCCGCGAGCTCGCGCTCCGAGGGCAGCGCCTCGCCGGGGCGGAACTCGCCGTCCCTTATCGACTCCTGTATGCTTTCGAGTACGAGCTGTGAAAGAGTCCCTTCTCTTTTCAGCGTCATAGCGACCCCTCCCCGCTGCCGCACGCCGGGGCTCGGCGTTGAGAAATAGATATTTTAGTTACGATAATATGATAGCATATAATAGTAATAAATTGTGAATCAAACGCATAAAGCAGGCGTTTTACGCGAATACATAAAAAAACGGAGCGCCCCGCCTCCGCCGCGGCTGCGCTCCGTCACGCAAACTTTTTTGCTGCGTTACTTATTCAGGTACTTCGTGAAGAACTCCGTAATTTTGCCGAACGGTATCACGTCGAGGTTGTCGTAGAGGTCTGTGTGCGACGCGCCGGGGATTATCAGCAGCTCCTTGTTGTCCGAGTAAGGGTTGTCCTTTATCATCGCGGCGTAGGCGTCGCGGCTGAAGTAGCAGGAGTGGGCCTTCTCTCCGTGCATGACGAGCACGGCGCTGCGGATTTCGTTGACGTACTGGAGTATCGGCTGGTTCATGAACGACTCGCAGCCCGTGACGTTCCAGCCGCCGTTGGAGTTCAGCGAACGAGGGTGATAGCCGCGCTCCGTCTTGTAGTAGGCGTAGTAGTCCTTGACGAACTGCGGCGCGTCTTCCGGCAGCTTGTCGGGCAGGCCGCCCGCGAGCTTGTACGTGCCGCTCTTATAGTCCTCTATGCGCTGGGCGTTCATCGCCTGCTTCTTCGCGTAGCGGGCGCCGGCGCTGTCCTCTGCGTCGAAGTAGCCCTTCGCGTTGACGCGCGTCATGTCGTACATCGTCGAGGCGAGCGCCGCCTTCACGCGCGTGTCGAGCGCCGCGGCG